>JABAHQ010000910.1_pt1 | contig 38416 bp, 45 predicted proteins | sample 7062091 | NCBI WGS metagenome assembly JABAHQ01 (sample SAMN14534359, study PRJNA622989) | marine sediment metagenome | biome: marine biome [ENVO:00000428]; feature: marine pelagic biome [ENVO:01000023]; material: deep marine sediment [ENVO:00002113] | place: India: Gulf of Kutch | collected... | reverse complement strand
GCTGTTATCATGGACGAGAGGCTACGCAACCTTAACCTCCCCTTTCCAACGGTACATTCACTCTCATCGGTTATCAAACGGGTGCGGCAGTTGGGAATCGGTCAACAAATTACTGACGTTGGAGGGTGACTGGAGGACACTCGTCGGATGTTTGATGTTGGGCCCCTGTCTGTATCCGAAGCCACAACGACGAGTCAAGTGAAAGCTATGCCTGCCTCGAATACTCATGATTCCACCACCATTACACACTCAGCAACCACCCAACAAGCGATGTAAGAAGCTGGAACGGTATAAGTAAGGAAAAATTATAAAAAGTAATGTATTACTCTAAAAAATAAGGAATGATCCCAATGTTAGAAGAGGCCACTGTAACGAGTAAGGGACAAATCACCATTCCAAAAAAGATCCGGGAGCGACTTGGCTTAAAGCCAGGAACAAAGGTAACATTTCTTTTACGAGGAAAAGAGGCCCTAATGATACCCAAACCAAAAGATCCACTTGAAGAGTTGGAGAAGCTACGGAAAGATATTCACTTTACGGCTGAGGAAATCGAGGCGCTTCTTCAAGAAGCAAAAGAAAAATGGAGTAAAGCGCAATTACCTTAAGCAAACGATGATTGTTGGAGAGACAACCATCTCAAAAAGAGCTAAGAGCCCAGCTATGCTTCATTGAAAAAAGTATTAGAGGCGGAGAAGCAACATGTTCTACTTGGATTCATGGATCTGGATTGAATTCTTCTCTCGAGATGAGGCTTGGAAGAAAGCAAGACACATTATCACAAAGTTAAAAAAAGAGCAAGGTGTCATCTCCACTATCGCGTTGATGGAAGTGAAATACATCGTCGAAAGAAAATATGGTTCAGAAAAAGCGAACCGCGTTATTGGCACCATCTTAAGTTTCGAAAACTTACTGATATTGCCCGCTTCTATTAAAGTGGCAATTCATGCCGCGAATCTCCGTGAAAAATACTATCAACGGGGAGAAAAAGAATTTTCCTATGGTGATGCCCTTCACCTAGCTACTGCGATTTTGGCCGGCTGTGAAGCATTTTATTCAGGAGACCAGGACTTCGAAGATATTGATGAGATAGAGACTACAGTTATTTGACCGCTACCCAAGTCGAATCCAGTATTCGCGGGTACATGCCTTAAGAGTAGTCCAAACACAGGCTGAAGTAGGTCTGTGGCGATAGAAAGAGCTACCTTTGATCCGAAACTGTTAAGAAGCAATTTACTGGTTACTCCTTCATTTTTTCAATCGGGAGGTAATAATAAACGGCATCCTCTTCTTTGCTGTGGAACTCTTTCCCATACAATTCAAAAAAACGCATGGAAAATTGTGCCGTTAAAACGCTACTTGCGAACCTATTAAGCTATCCCATACTTTTCTCGTTCCCATTTGGTTATTTCTGCTGTTTCGGGGTCGTCAACTGCGGTAGCATACGCCTTCCATTGCTTTCGTAGATTGTTCACGAATGCCTTGAACACCTGTGCACCCAAGACATCTCGTATGAAGGCATCTTCCTGCATAACATCGATTGCTTCCTTGAGATTCACAGGAAGCCTCGCAATTCCTCGGGATTGTCGTTCTTCTACGGGCAGATCATACACATTTTCCTCAACAGCGGCGGATGGTGTGAGTCCCCTTTTGATGCCGTCCAACCCTGCTGCCAAAAGGAGGGCAAAACAGAGGTAAGGGTTTGTTTGTGCATCGATGGATCGGTACTCAATTGTATGGCTCACTCCCGTACCCATGGGGGAAGGAATTCTAATCATGGCACTCCTGTTATGTCTCCCCCAACAGATATGCACTGGCGCCTCGTACCCAGGGATGAGTCGTTTATAGCTGTTGACAGATGGGGTGAGAATTGCACTCATCCCTCGGGCATGTTCCAGTAACCCAGCGATGAACATTCTTCCAATTTGGGATACGTCCTGTCGATCAAAAAGTACCGGCTCGTTACTGTCTTTATCGATAAGGGAAATGTGACAGTGCATGCCGTTACCGGGTAAGGTTTTCTCTATTTTAGGCATAAATTGTACATCGACTCCTTGCTGTGCGGCCAAAACATCAGCTGCAAGCTTACAGGACTGTATATTGTCCGCCTGGATTACGGGTTCCACATTCTTAGCCAATTCGATCTCTTGTTGCCCAGATCCAGCCTCATGATGGTGTAATTCAACGTTCACGCCGAGTGCCTGGGCATAGTCCACTAATGTTCGACGGAAAGACGCTCCCTTATCTTGTGGTTCCATTGAAGCGTACGTTGCATTATCTATGACTCCCCCCTCACGAAGAAGATAGAATTCGAGCTCAGGACCAAGGAAGGAACGGAACCCTTCAGCTCGTAAGCTGTCACCCACGCGCATCAGAATTCGTCGAGGATCCGCTTGGAACGGCTTCTCATTCGGGTGGGATATTGTGGCAAAGACCCTACCAACCTGGGGGTTCCACGGGAACCTCTGAAAGGTGGAAGCATCGGGAACGAGGATCAAATCACTTTCTTGGACGGTCGCAAATCCCAAACTACTCCCATCAAAGCGCGCCCCTCTGCTTTTGATTTCTTCAAAGGCGTTACGAGTATATTCTATGCTCCTAAGTTCTCCGTGAAGATCCGTGAATTGGATGGAGATGTATTTCACACGTTCAGGTATTTGGGTTCCCATTTTTCCAGCCTCCTTCGAACCTCAAAAAGGAAACCACCTATTTTTTTCGGGTTACCCGAGTTTAAGTAATAGTTGTAGTGAACAAAAAACGGGGGTTGATTTGAGCACTCGACCACTCGTGCATACGTTCTTTATCTTTTGAAGAATATTGAACGTATTTAAGCGTATGATTCTTTAGAAAGTAGAAATTAGAAAAGAAGCAAGAACGCGAGGCTTTAACGTACAACGAGAAGCTGTGCTCAATAGAAAGGAGAAGAGAGAGACGGAACGATAAACACTGAAAAAAGAAAAAAGAAGGAGGGAAGTTTTTAAGTTACCCCCGTTTCTTCTGTATGAGTTTTATATCTTCAAGGATCGCTTCGAGGTCTTCTTCGTGTTCTATTTCATCGGGAAGAATGGTATTTGCGATTATACCTACGGTGATATCATCTTTTCCTCGTAACGTATCAAGCAATTCTTTGTACACTCTAATGGCGCAACGTTCGCCCTCAATGTTTTGTTTTAAAATGGGGACGACGAAGTTATCCTCCGGAGCTTCGTATCCACAGTTCGTCACATCGTACCAATCCGTTGGCTTGATCAGGGGGGTACCGCCAAGTTGGATGATTCTCTCCGCAAGCATTTCTGCGTGTTCAAGCTCTTCCTCTGCATGCTCTACAAGCTCTTCCTCAACTTTAGATCTGTGAGGTCCTACCACAACTCTCGCGCCGATCCAGTACATATAGTAGGCTAACCATTCGTCTGCAAACGCTTTATTGAGGAGCTCAATGACTTTACCAACATTCATCCCTACGATTTCTCTTCCTTGTTTTCCCATACTAGACCCTCTACTGGTTAGCTAGTAACGGGGTACAAAATTATCTATTTAAAAAGATGCTTGGAGAATATTCACGTTCCCACCTTTCTTTCTCGTAAGCCTATGGGAGCCTCTCGGAGGGGAGCCCTATAGACCTTGTTTACTCTCGATATTGATCGGGGGGACATAAATCGAAATACAGATCTCGCTGAACGGCTTCTACACCACGCTAGCCAGAATTCCAACGATGACGTATGCTTCATATTTTCGCTAGTTCGTTTCATTGTCTATAATTCTACCCAATTGTAGAAAATAACTAATTCCTACATGATCACTAATTGATTAACGACAACATAAGTTATGATTGACAATACTATAGTTGATATCCCAAAGCCTATGCGCGTCCTAATATGCATTTTACGCGCTAATGTAACGTTTATTTCATTCTCACTGTGAACAGTAGAAGACTCAATGTAAACTAAGTATGGCCGACCTAGCTTAACCATAATAATTGTTTTCAAAAAAGGCAGTAATTTGATGTTTAAACTCAAGAAAGTCCCCAAGATTATTGAGATTTTCATATACAAGTTTATCATCAATATGATCATATCTGTGGACTAAAGTATTACAAAATGCCTTCATTTCCTTTAGTTTCTCCTCCATCTCGTTTGTAATAATTTCACGCTCCCTTAACTTATTGAACACATCATAATATCTTGTGGTAAACCTAGTTGTAACTGTTTCACGACTAGATTAGATACATCAATAACACATTCGATCAGCAGTTGTAAGAGTCGCTCACAACTTCGTTTTTTCTCAATCTTTTGGAATTCATCAAACGTTTCTGGTTTTATCGTTTGTAACTCGTTAAGGCAGGATTCAAGTTCTCCCAGCTTTTCGATAATGCGATTCTCATCCATGGACAATCCCATTAAGGTACGTGTGATAAATCTTTTTGTAATCTTCATATTCCCGTAATGTCTGAAATACGAGACTGTATAACATGTCACTTTTCGAGAAAAGGACTTTTCCCTCTTTTATGATTCTGGCTTTAATGTAAAGCGGTAATTGTTGAAAGATTTTTATGTCTACTCGTTCGCTGGCGTCTTTCATGTATGCGAGCTTTTTTTGAAGAGTTCTACATTTGGGTAGTCCTTCGGCTGTAAGACTAAGCATATATCAATATCGGAATATCGCTCTCCCCGTACATAGCTCCCAAAAAGAATAGTAGCCAAGACGTCATCATCTTTTTGTGCTTTTCGTACTACACTCTCTACCTCCCTAATCATCTCTATCACAGTTACAGATTTTTACATGGGGTAACATAGGTATACCTTCATTTAAGAGGTCCTTTTCCCTTTTAATTTCGTTGCACCCCTCCCACAACCAGTCTGACACATACTTTTCTCCGTCAATGCTACCCTAGTTATCTGCAAACTAGATTAATTCCGACGGTAAGGATAACTTCTCGAAAGGCTGCCATACTATGGTCGATATCCCCTTTTTTGAAATCTTATAGTCTTTCCTTCTCGAATCTACAGGTATCTAAATGGATCTGGTCGAAATTTTTAGAATAGCCTAGCAATTTCGCTACTTCGTTAACTGAGTTTACTTCAAAAAGGCTCAGGCCAGTGAATCCGATTGAACTCACTCTTCGGGATGGAGTTTCAATACTTTACCCATAATTCTTGATTTCTATTCCCGAGTCTGACTTCAAGCCAGCTCTCCTACGACCCATTTTGAAAAACCACCATCGCATAGATACATTACTCCTAAAGTATATATAGCAGATTCATTATACCTTTCTCACCTCTCTATAAGTGGGAACCTATGAATGGGTAGAGTGAAATGGGAGACTCAAAGCAGTTGACCGTGAAGGTAGATGATCGGGGACGGATTACCCTCCCTAAGCAACTACGGGAGGAGCTCCAGCTACACCCTGGAGAAGAACTCGTCATCAGAGAAGAAAAAGGAGTGATTCATATATTCCGCCAGTTTCAACCTCCAAAAAAGATTCACAGTAAACGAAAATGGGGGAAAGAAGCGTTTCTTGACGCAGGAGAGGCGACCTTTGGTGAAAAAGAGAATTTTGCTTGATGTAAATGCTGTTGCCATCTACCTTGTGGAAGATCATCCAGGACACACGTTCATTGTGAACGAGATCGATCCAGGATTAACAGGGCGGTATACCCTTCTCCTTCTTGACTACCTTCCGCTTCGCGTGCATTGGGTTCTTACCACGAAATGGAACGTGCCAGAGGACGTGGCGAGGAGGACGATCCTCTCATTTCTCAACCAACCCGTTGAAATTGTACATGCAACACGGGACACGATTCAAGCAGCATACACCATTGCTAGGGAAAAAGGACACGATGTATTTGATTGCTTCTATATTTCACTTGCTCGACAAGTAGCGGCGACGAGCGTACTCACCACCGACACAGACTTTGAGAGACTCTGCCAAGGAGAAGACTTCACCTATCGTAATCCCGTGCCAGAAGAAGTCCTCGCTACCTTTCATCAAATGGAAGGAACTGAGGTGTAAGTACCATAGAATGTGCTTCACTCCCATCCTATCAGTGTAAAGTTACCATACTTCATGAGGCGTATGATCGGTCTTCTCTTCTTTCAATATTTATTAAGTATTTTCTAATAATTTTTGGAAAATAATTAATGGGTTTGCCATGAGTTACCAGCTGATCAAAAAGTATGCTTTCCAGAGAAGGCTCACCAAAAAACATATGATTTTGCTTGATTTTATCCAAGATAAATTTCTTTATCTTCTAACAAGATTTTTTGACCAACAGTTCTCTTTGAAAGGTGGTACGCTACTTTACAAGCTTTATAACACTGACAGATTTAGTTTTGACTTGGATCTCACATCTCCCATAAGATTGGATACCGCGAAAGTTTTACGCCAGTTCGAAAAAGAAGGCTTCAGAGTGAAAATGCAAAAGCAAAGACGAACCAAGAGCGATGCGTTTGAAAGATACATGTTTAAGAGGGATGGGTTGGGAGAAACGACTTTAAGAGTGGAGATCCTAAAATCAGAGCTAAATGGGGAAGTAGTAGAGTTTACCAGTCCGTATCCCCCAATACCCATTTTCCATTTACGAATCATGCCTTTAGAAGAAGTGTTACATCAAAAGCAGAAGGCGATCATGCAAAGACACAAGCCAAGAGATGTGTACGATGTATATATGATTCTAAAGAAATACGGGTTACACGCCTCAATCCACGATATGAACGCATTGGAAAGTGCCCTTAACCAAGTCAAAGATTCGTGGCCCTCCCTCGAAGAGATTGTAACAGCTAAGCTTCCAGCATTTGAGAAAGTCCAAGATACCATCCTCCGTAAGGTGGAAGAAAAATGATAACTGAAAAAATCCTTGACTACGCCAGTAGACATCCCGTGTTCAGAGCGAGACACCTGGAGACGGCCCTTGGAATTCCCACGAGAAAGTTGAATAAACTATTGTACTACATGGAAAAGAAGGGAGACATAGAACGAGTTATGAAGGGAGTATACACGGTTACCGATGATGAAAAGGTTATCGCAACGGGCGTTTATCACCCCTCCTACATCTCCCTTTACTCAGCATTGTTCATTGAAGGGGTATTCGAACAGGTGCCAAAACGATTGCACGTGGTTACGTCAACCGTGTATGGGGTAAGGGACCTTAACTATCAGGATGCATCCATACGATTCTACAAGATTACCCCCAAATTGTTTTTCGGCTATAAGTGGAGGGAAGAAAATGAATTCCCCTATCCTCTTGCAATTCCAGAAAAAGCCGTTCTTGACACGCTTTACCTCGGCTTTACTTTGGACATTGGAACACTTCACTGGGAGGATCTTGATCAAACCCTAGTCCACCAATTTGTGAGTTTATATCCCAAAAGTGTGAAGAAAAAGCTGAATGTCTACCTTAGTAACTGCACAAAGTAACTGTAACTGCACTGTGAGTCCCTATCTTTGATAAGATACAGTCCTGTGTAGGACTTTAAGCCTAGGATAATCCTACAATGGAGGAACTTGGAATCACTTTAGAAGTATGTTAGTAAGCTCTTAGCTATCGATCGATTCACGTGGGGAATTCCCTTTTAGATGGGTAGCGGAACTTACCCGTCTCAAGTATGGTGAGTTTTGGGACACTTTCTGAAAGAGAGGTAAGTGCATCATTCGTTATACCTAGCTAGGACACTAAGAAACCTAAGAAGGCTTAAATAGAATCTAAACGTAGTGGACTTCTCAAGTATTTAGATTTACTTACAAGGGAGTTTGAAGATTGAAAACCACGGTAATTCACACAGAAAATCTCTCTAAGTTTTATGGCGTGAAACAGGAGATTAAAGCTGTAAATCAACTTAATCTTGATATCTATGAAGGTGAAACTTTTGGCTTGTTAGGGCCTAATGGTGCTGGGAAAACGACCACCGTTCGGATGCTTAATTGCATTATCAAACCAACGAGCGGGACGGCTACAGTAAATGGACATGCTATTTTACGAGACCCTGAGAACGTAAAGCGATCGACCGGACTGCTTGCTGAGGCTGCTAACATTTATGAAAAACTAAGTGCGTATGAATTCTTAGAGTTTATGGGGAGTCTGTACGATGTTTCGAAAAACCTTCTGCGTCCACGAATAAATGAATTGTTACGATTATTCAAGCTGTATGAACGCCGTGATTATCTGCTTGAAACGTACAGTCAAGGCATGAAACAGAAAATTTTGATTGCAGCTGCGTTAATACATGATCCTCCTATCCTGTTTCTTGATGAACCTACATCCACGCTAGATCCTCGGTCTGCGTTGATGGTGAAAGATTTACTTAAGGATTTAGCAGACATGGCGGGGAAAACTATTTTTCTTTGTAGTCATATCTTATCAGTGGTGGAAGATGTTTGCGATCGGATTGGCATCATTCAAGATGGACGGCTTATTTCAATGGGAACTATTCAAGAAGTCCTTGAAGATACTGGGAAAGAGACGTTGGAAGAAGCGTTTATCTCTCTTACAGGCGGAATTGAGAGGAGTGAGCTTTTGAAATGGAGAGGGAGAGAAGATGTCCCTGCCTAAATGGTTGTTAGTAGCGAGAAATGAATACCGTATGCGTACAAGCAGCATTCGACGGATTCGTCCGTACTTCCCCCCGCTTGTGATCGGGATTTTAGCGGTGTATGTGTTCTTCATAGCCCCATTTTTAGTTAACTTTTTCATAGATCAATTTACCCAATTTATCGTATCCACGGTTGCATTAGCGCTTTTAGAAATCATGTTACTCGGGATTTTTACATATTTCATACTTATTCCAATAAGTAGTGCGTTGCAAGAGCTGCAAATCGGTCAGTTAGAAGTGGTGCTTGCGACCCCTATCAAGCCTAGCCACGTCTTAGTTGGGGAATATTTAGGAGTACTACCATTTTACGCTATTGCTGCTACCGTTATAACTGGTCTATTCACCGCTTTTTTGCAACCGCTTGGTATGAGCATGCTTCAAACTAGCATTATTATTTTAGTTTTTATCCTCATTCTTTTTTCAGCCCTCTGGATCGGTACCCTCCTCGCAGCAATCTTAAAAACAGCCCTTGGAAAAACAGCAAAGGGCAAAGATATTGGGAAAGCACTCCCCTTGCTCATCGCATTACCCGTGGTAACTCTCATGTATGCGTTAATGAGTGAAGAATTTCTTCTAGCTCTTGCGGATCCCAATACAAGTGGAGTTGTGGAACGGATGTTTGGGCTACTACCTAGTTCTTGGGGTGCAGAGCTGATCGTAGAGTTTGCTACTCATCCTGGAAACATCTCGGCGATACTGTATGAAACCATCCTCAGAATCGGGAGATTGTGCCTTTTCTTCGTAGGTATCCTGGGATTGGGAATGGCTCTAGCTGATAAAGCCTACAATTTAGAAAAAACTACGTTCTCTTCTACGCGAGTATCGCAAGACGGGGTCTTCTATAAAACTATTGGGGTGTTAGGAGGAAGGGGTTCGTTTGGCGCGCTTTTAGTCTCTATATTTAAAGATTACGGTCGACGTCTTGAAAATCTTTCCAAAATACTATACATGATAGGGCTCTTCTCGTTAATGAATATCTTTCTCATCGAAGGTTCTGACCCTCAAGGTGCTATTGTGATGCTTCTCTTTGTACTTCCTTTGCTTGTAGCTTTTGTCTCCAGCGAAGTAACTATTAGAGGGAAGGATCTGCTTTTTCTGTATAAGAAAGCACCCTCTGGAATTAACCGGCTCATAAAAGCAAGGATACTCTTAGGATGGTTGACAGTGGTTCCTATTGGCATATTGGGGCTTCTTCTTTCGTTTCTTTTCGGTGTGGGAATGACTATGAAATTTTTAGTCAATGCTCTGGGGGTTGTCGTCTTAACTGTAGCTGCGAACGTCATGTTATTCCTTGGCGTGTTTCTCTTAAACCCTGCGTTTTCAGAAAAATCTGCAAAGTATGGTGCAAATATAATGATAGCTTCGTTTTTACAGATCATTTTGTTCATTTTTCCTGCATTATTGCTTGATTTTCCATTTTTCCGGACTATCTTCTACTTTACTCTTCCTGTTTCGTTTTTGCTTGGTATCATACTTCTGTTACTTGGAAAAAGAAGGCTAAGCACCATGGAGTGAACTACCCCGTAGCAGAGTGCTTTTTCGATGGGGGAAATTTTTTAGAGTATCTCATCATAATGTAAATGGGATCTGATGAGAAAGCAAGCAGGAAAAATGAAGCTGTACCTACAAGTTGATACGCTCTGTTTTTTACAGAAGGTTAATAACTTAAGACTTCGCCTAAGGTGCAATGATAGATCTGCCCAGTAATGATGTCCGTAGAAAGTAACAATTCAAGTAACGAGAGTAAATCCTGGGGATAGAGAGGCTTTTTTAACAATTGCGACTCGATCACGTGTTCTTGGATTTCTTCTCTCGTCTTTTGCAATATTTTTGCCTTTTTCTCCAGTTCTCGCTCGTGCCGTGAGGTGAAAACGTACGTTGGAGAGATTCCGTTGATTTTAATGTCATACTCCCCGCATTCTGAAGCCGCATAGTGGATCATGCGGGTCAAGCCTGCCTTCGCAATACCGTAAGGCGCTTTATGCTTGGATACTCGCTTGGCGGAGGATGATACAATGTGGACGATATTTCCGCCACCTTCTTTCATCAGGTGAATTGCTTCCTTCGTGAGCAAGAAAGCAGAAGTGAGATTCACATCCAAGACCTCCTTAAATTCTTCGAGGGGGAAGTCTTCTAATCGGTGCGAATACAAGCTCCCTCCAATGGTGTTGATGAATACATCAAGCGTGCCGTAATTATTCCGAATGTTCTCGAATAACTTCTTTACGTTCTGCTCTGAGGTCAAGTCAAGAGAGATGTGCTCGTGGTGTTCTACTGAGTCATGATCCCCTAACACCTCCGCTAAGGACGACCTACTTGAGGAAATTATCGACTTACACTTATCCTTGAGATGATGCAAGAACGTGTTTCCGATTCCGCCTCCGACGCCCGTGATTACCACTATTTTCTCGGATAATGCTTTAGTCATTGTGAATCCTCTTAATAGGTCTTGAGTCCTCTAAATTGTTACTTTTATTCTTTATGTGGGAAGAGAGGGGAGAAAAATGTCAAAAATGAAGTAAATTTCATGTTTAACCTTACTCTCTTTTTCCAGTTTATAAAGGAGTTTATAGAATAATACTCCTAACCCCTTAGAGAGATGCAGACTTCGTATAGTTGGAGTAGAATAAAATGGATGGACAAATAGTTTTTGCCTTTCTTCTTACTCTGTTCGCTGGGCTTTCGACTGGCATTGGAGCATTGCTTTCTTACTTTATTAAAAAGGCAAAATTTCACTATTTATCCTTTCTTCTTGGCTTTTCAGCCGGTGTGATGATTTTTGTCTCATTTATGGAGCTATTAACGGCGGCAATAGACGGGATAGGCTTTCTTGCAGGGAATCTCGGATTCTTCGGTGGAATTGTTGGGATTTACCTTGTTGATAAATTTATTCCCCACAAACATGTCGATACAAAACCAGACGCGTTCCATACGTCTGAAGAGCAGCAACAACGGTTAGCGGAGGCGGGAGTCCTTACAGCTGTGGGTATTGCCATCCATAACTTTCCAGAGGGGTTAGCTGTGTTTGCTGTATCGTTAGAATCTATTTCTCTTGGTGTCCCGATAGCCATTGCGATAGCTATTCACAATATTCCGGAAGGAATTGCCGTGGCTATTCCCATATATTATGCAACTGGCGATAGAAAGAAGGCATTTCTCTATTCTCTCTTTTCTGGAGTTGCAGAACCAATTGGAGCCGCAATTGGATTTCTTGTGTTGGCACCGTTCATTAGTAAGGCAGTACTTAATTTAACACTTGGGATCGTGGGAGGCATAATGGTTTTCATTAGCTTCGATGAATTGATTCCTATTTCTCGTGACTATGGGGGAGAACATGTATCTGGACTTGGTTTGTTTACGGGTATGTTTATCATAATGGTGAGCCTCCATCTGTTATGAGCATGATTTTCGTTTCGTTTTATCTTGTATGTTCGAAAAGTAGAGAGGTAAAAGGACGTTCTTGGTTTTATTGTGTTTGTGGATGGTTCAAAAGCTAATCGCCAATAGACTTGCCTTTGAAGTACATTTTTGGGTTGCCTGCAATGTTCCTGACGAGAAAAGAGAAAGAATGGGCAAATGTTATTCCAAGAATTTATACACGTAAGGGGAGTTCTTTTCTCCTCGTTTATAGTAACCAGAAAAGCCTTCTTCGAGAAATTCTTTGAAGCATGTCTCATGCTGAACTTCATCGTGCAGGATAGCTTTTGCAAGATCATATGTTCAAGGATCATTTCAAGCAGGAGTACTTGATATCATTACAATCTCAACAGAAGCTTAGCATTTTGGCTATACCTTCTCTCAAGTTTAGAAAAAAAGAAAATTCGAATTTTTTGGTTAGTGCCTATCTTTTTTCAAGGAAAATAGTCATAATTCTTTCCCATGTACTTCTTTCGCGTGTTTTTTCAACTCTTTTTTCGTTTTGAAAGTTTTATCGCACAGTTTACATTCAAACTTTTTCTTCGCGGACATTGGTTCCACCTATATAGGAAGATTCTCAGAATTGTTTATAAATTTTTTGCAAATATATTGCAAAAAAAGTAATGACGTAAGGGAGACCGAATACTAAGACGTAGGATATCGTAACTAAGATAGAGCTTGATTAGAGGATACTACTAAAGTATTCACGTGCAAAATCTAAGCCAGTTAACACACCGTAACTAAATGTTAATGGGTTGTGGTCTAAGTGATAGTGACCATGCTAGGTTACGTTGAACTGTGAACTATTTGCTAAAGCGAGAAATACTCCTGATCGCTCTACTATTTGCTAAAAACGGAGCGTTTCATCCTATACTTCTCTTACATAATTAATAAGGGTCCCAATGCCTTCAATACTCACTTTTACCGTATCTCCATCATGTAATGGGCCTACTCCCGATGGTGTACCAGTTGCTATTACATCCCCCGGCTCTAAGGTCATGTACCGTGTAATTTCAACAATTAGCTCTGGTATTGAGAAGGAAAGCTGGTCTCGGGTGGATTCTTGTTTTAGTTTCTCATTCAATAGTAGCTGGACTCGTGCATCTATCGGAACTTCCTCTGGGGTGGCTAACACAGGCCCCAATAGTCCTGCATTATCAAACGCTTTTCCACGCACCCAATTGGTTTCTTTTCTTTGATCGTCCCGATTAGAGACAGCATTGAAACAGGTGAAGCCTTTGACAACATCCATTGCCCTCTCTGCTGAAACGTTACGACATTGTGTTCCAATGATTACCGCTAACTCAGCTTCATAATCCACTCGTTCTTTCCCCTCTGGTAAGGTTATTGTACCCTTATGACCGACTAAAGTGTTTGGAGTTTTCAAAAAGAGTAACGGTCGGTCTGGGATCTCTCTTCCCGTTTCTTCAGCGTGATCAGCGTAATTCAAGCCGATGCAAATGATTTTTGTAGGTTGTGCGGGGGGAGAATGTCCACCTCCTCTGGAGAATACTCTTCCCGTCCGAAGGCTATGCGTTCCTCTCTCCAAGAGCCAACTCGTACGTATCCTACGGGATCGCAAAATCGCACATATTTCATTTGTTTTCCCGCAAGAGAAAGAGAATTAAGGCTTTTTAAGGGTCAATCGGGGATCACAGTTGCAATCTAGGTTTCTGGAATTGGATCTGGTTGAATCTATCCCTCTGTCCCTGAAAGCCCAACGCTTATTTGAAATAGATTCCAGGACGTATAGGTCGGGCTTCCTTTGCTTTCTAGTTCGTTGTTTCACCACCATTAACGGAAGTAACTACCTCGTTTATCATAAAAAACGGGCAAGTTGGAAGGTCACAACGTTTGAACGGTGGTTCGAATTTGTTCGGCTACGTATTCTACGTCTTCTTTTGTAATTCCTCGATGCGTGACGAGACGTACTTTCGTAGGGAAGTAGGGTAGAGCGAGAAATTTAATTCCCTGATCTGCCATCCGTTCTACGAAGGTTTCTGGAGATACAGGTAATCCGTCAACCTTGGCCATTACAATATTCGTTTGTACATCGTCCATATCGACGTGAATGCCGTCAATAGCGTTTAAGAGTTCAGCTAAGATGTGGGCATTCCTATGATCTTCTGCTAACCGGGGGATCATTTTCTCTAGAGCAACAATGCCTGGTGCGGCAATAATCCCTGCTTGGCGCATCCCGCCACCTAGCATTTTCCTGATCCTCCGTGCTTCATGGATAAATTCCTTCGAACCAGCAAGGATGGAACCCACTGGTGCACTAAGCCCTTTACTTAAGCAAACCATCATGGAGTCTACGTGTTGGGTAAACTCTTTTACATCCGTATCAAGTGCCACGGCCGCATTGAAAATTCGGGCGCCATCTAGGTAGACGGGAATGTTATGCTGATCTGCCACTTTCTTAATCGATTGTAATTGCTGTGGTGTGATAATGACGCCACCTTCCATATTATGAGTATCCTCCACACATATGAGACCCGTTCGCGGTGCGTGTACATCTTCTGAACGGATCGCCTTCTCTATTTGCTCGGGAGGGAGAAATCCTTTCTCTCCATCGATGACGCGCGGGAGAGTATGAGCAATGACGCCCATTGCACCAACTTCATAATTATAAATATGCGATTTTGCTTCCACAATTACTTCTTGGCCACGATTCGTATGCGTAGTGATGGCAATGACATTTCCTTGGGTACCACTTGTTACCAAAAGCGCCCGCTCCATCCCTAGCTTTTGGGCGGCCAAGTCTTCGAGCTTATTCACGGTGGGGTCTTCTTGAAAGACATCATCGCCTAGTTCAGCATTTTTCATAGCTTCACGCATTTCTTTCGTGGGAAGGGTAACCGTATCACTTCTAAGGTCAATAATTTTGTTCATACTTCTTATCCCCTTGTCTTCATTTCCTTGTTTACCCTCAGAAAGCGGAATAACAGAATTAATAGCGTAGGTTTATATTTACAGTGTGGAACGTAACTACCCTCTCTAACACGTTTATTCGTAATTTTCTGTGTTAAACTGTTTAACAAAGATTTTATACTCTTCCACGGGATTAGATGACTTTAACGTTCTCTGGCGAACTCGGAGAGCATTTATATTGATGTATATAACGATAGCTAAGGTAGATTGAAAGTACGCTGAGTCCGATCTGTCAAGAACATTGAAACATGGAACATGCCATCGAGACTGACTAGACGGAAGATAAAAAGGTTGAGGCTATTCAAAACGTTATGTGACTCTAATCGAGAGTTCCTAATCCTTTGCATGGAAGCTATTAAGAAACCAGTCACAAACAAGCTATCCCGTCTGTACGTAGGAAGGAATGAACCATGGAGAAGGATTAGAAGGCTCGGTTGTTTTACAGTCGAGCTGCAGAGGTAAGCTTATTGACATCTCTCGATGTTTTTTTGCTGACCTCACGGTAAGGTAGTGGCAACCCTTGCGGGTTGTCAATTCACGGCTTGCGTCGTGACGTTGACCTTATCGCTTTCTGCACAACCGAGCACTGTACACGTTCAAGTTAGTATTAAAAAAGATCGAAATACTATAGGAATACTTAGGGAATACCCTTCGAAGAAGACCTTTAATATGTGGAAAGTAGCGACTTTGCTTCGTTCTAGGACCTCTCAAAACCCATTAGAATGCCTCTTGGACGGAAGGGGATATAAAAGGGGTAACTCTCAAGTTATGAAACGAATAGGTCTGGTGAAGAATGTGACTGAAGTTCTAGTCGTGTATCACTCAATGGGCGGAAACACAGAACAAGCAGCAAGATATCTTACGGAAGGCGTAAAAACCGTTGAAGGCGTTGATGTTACGTTAAAAGAAGCATTAAAAGCACATGTCGATGATCTCCGTAACTGTGATGGTATCGCCATCGGTACTCCAGATTACTTCTCATACATGGCTGGAGCAGTGAAGGACTTCTTTGATCGCACGTACTATCCCACGAAAGGAGAAGTATCTGGTACACCCTGTGTACTCTTTGTGAGTCACGGGGGTGGTGGGAAGGCTGTGAAATCGCTCGAAGAGATGGTTGAAACCTTTAAGTTTAAGCAAATTACTACTCCACTACTCCTTCGCGGTGCTCCCAATCAAAGAGAACAAGAAGAACTACGTGATGCTGGAAAAAAACTAGCCAAAGCATGTCAAAAGAATTGCTAAAACCTTCAAAATAAGCTCTCGTTTCAGATAATCGTGTTATGTGCTGTTATCTGTGCCTCTTGTGCATGTTGTATCTTCTCTGTGAGATTCTTCGCTTTTTGTTCAAATTTCGCGAGTAACGAACCTAACGGTTTAATTTCCAGTCAAAAAAGAAAAAACGGGAACTGGTTTTAGAGCTCCCGTCCGATAGTAAAACCTTCATGAATAGCCTCTAATGCTTTACGAGGTTCACTAGCATCTCCAATTACATCTACCCTTTCAGCCACCTCTTCTGCCTTCTTTACCAGCTCATTGCTCAGTGATGGCGATCTTCCGAGGGCTAAAATTACGGTATCTGCCTTTACGGTCTTCCTTTGCGTTCCAGCAAGGGCGATCAAGCCCGTATCGGTGATTTCTACTATTGGTTGCTCAGTCAAGACGCGTACTCCCTGCCTTTTGAGGAGGTTATCTGATTTCACGAATGAAAGTCGTGATTGTGGGGCCATATCCCTAGCGATCTCCTCGAGCGCCTCCACGAGTGTCACATCTTTTCCTTGGTTTACTAGGTAAAGGGCCGTCTCACATCCTACAAGCCCAGCACCAGCGATAGCAACAGTCTTTCCGACCTCTACTTCTCCTCTAAGTACTTCGTCAGCGGTCACCGCCTTATTCACTCCTGGAAGTTCGGGGACCAGCGGTTCAGATCCTGTGGCCACGATCACCGCGTCAGGATTGAATTCCTCGATTGTCTCTGGGGTTGCCTTCGTACGGAGGTGAAGGGCAACGTCTAGCTTTTTCAATTGCACCTTGTACCAATCGATGAGCCACTTGAGGCGTTTCTTAAACTTTGGTACTGCAGCAGTGTTCAGGAGACCCCCGATCTGATCCTTCTCGTCCACGATCGAAACCTCATGCCCTCTGATAGCGGCGATTCGAGCAGCTTCCAGTCCCGCTGGACCTGCTCCAATGATGAGTACCTTTCGCTTCTCCGATGGACGAGGCAGGTGCTCTTCGTTAGGCCAATTGTATTCGTACCCAGTGAACGTGTTTACCGTACACCAAATCGGTTTGTTCTTCACGATCCTGCCGATGCATCCGTCATTACATGCGATGCAAGGTCGGATATCCTCGGGAGCGCGTTTTGCTTTTCGAACCCAATCGGGGTCAGTAATGAACTGCCGACCGAGGAAGACCATATCGACTAATTCTCTGTTAATCGCCTGTTCAGCTTGCTCTGGCTTCGTAATAAGTGCACCACTGCTGACAGGTACGTCCACAACGCTTTTGATCTCCGCTGCTAGGTTAAAGAAATCATAGAGGTCTCCTTTCTCAAGGTACATGGAGGGATGGTTCAAATCTGAGGCTTCGGCTGTTCCAGCAGTCACGTTAAACTTGTCAACTCCGACGTTCTCAAGGGCTCTAGCATGTTTTATTGCTAAGTCAATAGTGATGCCGCCTTCTAAAAATTCGTCTGCACAGAGCCTGAAATCAACTGGGTACGCCGAACCACACTTCTGTTTGATATTTTGCACTATCTCCTTGGCAAAAAGCAGCCGATCCATACCATATTTGTCGCTTCGCCGATTGGTAACGGGAGAAAGGAACTCGTTTACCAGGTAGCCATGCGTCCCGTGGACTTGCACCATGTCAAATCCCGCACTTTGACATCGTACCGCGGCATCTCCGAAAAGCTCAACGATCTCTTCAACTTCTTCGGTCGTGAGCTTCTTTGGAAGCGGTTTGCCTTGCTGATTTTTTCGTCTAATAGCTGCAGGCCCTTCAATCCGTGGTGCCGCAGCCGGATTGGCTTGTATACCACCATGGTTCAACTCAATACTTGCTCGTGTTCCGTGGGACTTGATACTCTCCGCAAGAGTGGTCAACCCAGGAATGCAACCGTCTTCATGCGCGCCGAGTTGCGTGACGCCAAGCCTACCTTCTGGCTTCACAAAGGTAGCCTCTACCGTTATAAGTCCTGTCCCGCCTCTGGCTCGTGCCTCATAGTACGCTCGTAGTTTTTCGGTCAAATAGCCTCCACGGCTTCCGTATCGTGTTCCCATCGGTGCCATTTCTAACCTGTTCGGAATGCGAAGCGATCCCACTTGAATTGGTGAGAAGAGCACATTTTGGTTTTCCACGTTTCTCCCTTGTTTCCATAGAGAGGGGATTTTCTCCCAATAAAAAAACCTATATATGCAGGATCGGTAAAAAGTCCAACTTTTTGTCACGGTAGTTTTAGTTCCGCACCTGTCTTTTTAGAAACCTCGTATAGTTTGCACACGACCCACGGCATAGTTCTGGGACGGAAGCAGGAAATACGAACGTGAATGGTGTGTCATTTAGGGGAACTGTTGCCTATCATGGAGGGCAAATGCAATAGAGTGCTTGTAACGATTCTTGAATTAATGCGGATTGTAAGACGACTAATTAGTTAGTAAATGAGTAATGCGTTACCGATTAGTAAGAACGGGCTATCTGGAGGCAAAGACATGAACATAAGAAAAGCTCGTGCAAAAGAGGTTGATGGTATCCTCTCTCTTCTGAGTCAACTTTGACCAAACAAAGAATTGAAACCAACGTGTATCCAACGGATTTTCCATCAACTCATTGATTCCCCTGACGCAGAGGAGTTTCTAGCAGAAATGGGGGGAACATTATGGGATTATTAGATGGTACCTTTCGTCAGACCTTGTTCTATCAAGGGTTAACAATGATTATCGAAGATTTTATCATTTGCAAGCAGCATTGAGGGAACGATTTTGGCACGCAATGTGTACACTTTGCGGAAGAAGTAGCCCGAAAACGGGATTGCAAAGCAATTGAGCTTTCCTCGAGGTTTCATCGAAAAAGAACGCATACGTTATGAAAAAACTAGGGTATCGTTGCTCAGATTATCACTTCCATAAAGTACTTAGCGACTAGTCTTTTTGCTTATTACCAAGTTAAGTACCTACTAAGTGGCCATTTTAGAGCTTTTAACATTTCATGGCACCTACCAATGCAAGGGGTCCTCCCTTTTTAATGGCACTTCATTCTTTGAGAAATACACGGTAATGTGACTGGAATGATTAACTCCTCCAGTAAAAACGATAAAAAAGAGAGTAATGATCTCCCTAGCTGGCCTGTCGAACTTGGAGACTATCGTTTGGGCGAAGGACATCACGTAGCAATTGCTGAGATAGAACAGTCGATGGACGTTCCCGAGGAGTGCTATGCCATCAAGGGGAAAATCGTGACTCCTAACTTGGGCGTGGTCAGAGCGGTGCGAAATCTAGTCGCAAACCCTAATCTTCGTTACTTGGTGCTGACAGGATCCACGGTACCAGGATTTATGCCTGGGCAGGCCCTCATATCGCTTAAAGCGCAAGGGGTCGATGAGGAGAACCGAATAGTAGGAGCAAAAGGCTACAGACCGTTTGTAAGGGGATTATCTGGTGAAGAAATATCTACCTTCCGAGAACGGATTCACATTCGCGATCTTCGTGGGCAGTCAGAGACGCAAGTGATTGAAGCGATAAAAGCGCTTCCTACCCCCGATCCAGAAGATCTCATCCCTCTTCAACGGCAAATGCCAGAACGAAAGTTGAAAGCCCAACAATTCCAACGGGATACGATCTTCGTTGGTGGATACTTAAAACGTACGACACCTTCAGCCCTCTGGCCCGCGGTTTTACGACACATCTGGCTTTATGGGGAAGTTAATGACTCTGAACGCGGAGAAGTCAGAGAGACCCTTGCTTTAACCGCTAAAGTAGCAGAGCCCCTCAACGATCTGTATTTTCCTGGGTATCCTATGCCACAAAAGGAGTTGGAACGGTATGGAGAGCATTTCCTCCAATCCGAACGTAAAACCGCCTCTTACACGTATGGGGACCGATTACATAACGTTGGAAACATGGACGCAGTCCTGGATTACTTGAGAGATCATGAAAGCACGAGGCGAGGGATCATCACCCTTTGGAACCCAGAAGTCGATGTGGGAAGTACGAGTCCTCCCTGTTTCATCCATACTCAGTTCTTCATCCGAGACGAAACTCTTCATTTAATCGCCTATTGGCGATCTCAAGACATGTTCGGTGCTGCCCCTGCGAATTGGTATGGCCTCTCCCATATGATGGAAGAAGTTGCCAACGAACTGGGGGTTACCGTGGGACCATGGACAACTTTTACCGCCTCTGCGCATCTCTATAAGAGTGATTGGGGGAAGGTTACGAACGTGATCGGTGAATTTCCACGAGAATTGAAGGTACGCCCGCACATCTTTAATAGCGATGAGCTGGGGTACTTCTTGATTAGGCTGGGGGAAGCTATCGAGGTCGAACACCGAAATGCACAAAATCAATTGTTGTACCGCCTCACGGGGGAGAATGCGGAGAAAATAGGCCGAGAAATCGCTCACCTTTCACCAAACTTGAATTCTCAACATTTACTGTATTTAGGGAGGGAGTTAATGAAGGCAGAAATAGCCCTCAAGACTGACGGAACCTATACTCAAGACAAACGTCTCGACTTGTAGATAGCGTGTTTAGCAACGATACGTCCTGAGGAACCTTGAAGAGGGGGTAATCAAAAGGTTATTCCAAAATGGAAGCCTTGACATTGCAGTATAGAAGATATAACTTTACCTACGGAAGGTTGGGTGCCTCATCGAAGATCTAACCTTTATTCTAACACTCGGAAACAGAGATTGCTAGGCAATTTTGTTACTAAGCATCGTTCATTGTCTAAGTGGAAGTCCGTTTAGCAGAAAGAATCACTAACAGTAACATACAAAACGAAAGGAGGGCACTAACATAGAACACCCACTCAATGCCCCCACTTCCTAGGATCATCCCCATGAGTAAGGACCGAGACTTTGACCCAGCTTGACAAATGCTCCATTCATGGTCATCATCATACCCCGATGTTTCTTTTCTGCTGATTTGAGGAGAAGAGTTTGGCGTGTGAGCATATTAAGCCCTTGGGCGATCCCAAAGGTGATCGTCAGGATGGAAAACAAAAAGAGTCGTGGAACAAGGGGAATACTGAGTAACGCTAAGGTGTAAAGAAGAAATGCCACTTGTAGCACAATCAGTTCGGAATCGCTGTTCGTAAACTTCCCGATATTTGAGGCGATACCGATCATCGTAAGAGACATCGATGCAACAATGAGCCCAATAGTGAAAGAGGATGCCCCAAATGATTCCGAGAGCAAGAAGGGGAAATACGTGAGAAACGCTCCAAAAAGGAGGATAAAGGTGACGATAGTAAGTAGAAAGAGCGTTACCACCTGGGATGATCGCAAAAGCTGCCAAAATTCCTGTAGATGTGCCTTGAGATCGTTTTCTCGTTCTAGTTCTGGCGTTCGCATCAAGAAGAACACACAGATTGCCACGGGAAGTGCGATTAGGGGGAGGAGAAACGGATAATACCATCCAAACACCGTGACTGCTCCACTTATTGTAGGAAAGACCGCATTTCCAATGCTTTGAATGCTCACATTGTACCCTAATGCAGTTTTTCGTTCTTCCCCAGAGTAGAGATCTCCTATTACTGTTACAGAGAGGGAGACTAACGGGGCGGCACCCAGTCCTTGGAAAAACCGTAGCACCATCATGAGTTTGAAATCTCGAACAAAGGCAATCATTGATCCAGTTAACGAGAAGATTATCAATGACGGTGTGAGGATCTTCTTTCGTCCGAAACGATCAGCAAGCAAGCCAAACAACGGAGAGGCGAGACCGGGGAGCGTATAGACGGTGATGAGGAGGCCTGCTTTTTGAGGTGTGATATGTAATTCCTCACTCATAGTTGGGAGCGCGGGGGTAACACTGGATACCCCCCTCATCGCAACGAATGTGACGGTGAAAAGGATCTGGAGATCAGTCGACAGGATCAGGGGTGTCTCACTTTGCGTCAACGGGAATCTTCTTTCTTCATCTGCTAGCATTTCGATCACGCACCGAAAGTCTCTTGAACAGGGGGTCGGAATCTGGGTTTATTTTTTCCCTTTGACCACCACGAAAGAGCCCTGCCCGAAGCCAGGGCGTACAGGCTCCAATTCCCCCGTATTAGGCAGGGATTGAAAAATGGTCTGGGTATACTCAAAATCCTTGAAGCCAGCCTTCTGCAGGTGAGCAACCACCTCATCTACTGAGTAGAACTCTGCTATTCTGTAGAATACGTTATTTCGTTTGTGTTTTTGGTAGGTTCTACCAACCGGACTCTCCCGGTCTATAAATCCATTGATAAAACACCCTCGTGGTTTCAATATCCGGTATATCTCTCCAAAAGCCTGATCCACATCGTCTAAGAAACACAGGGTAGTTACCATTAATGCATAATCAAACCTTTGGTCCTTGAATGGGAGATCCTCAGCCACGGCGTCGATAACCATAATGCCTTTCTTTCGTGCTTGTGCCCGCATCTTTCTGGAGGGGTCAACCCCCATTTTGATCCCAAGGGGCCCTGCGAACCTGCCGGTTCCCACACCGATTTCAATGCCATCACCGCTTTCTGGGAGGAGCGCCCTTACCGCCCTCAGCTCCGCCTGGTAGACGAACTTATGCTTCTCGAACCATGCCTCGTACCTCAAGGGATGTTCTTCAAAGGGACCGATTTTAGACATTGTTACCTCCAGCCGTCTCTTATGGGTAGCCTCTTTCCTAACTTATATTATAGCCTTCTTCCTCGGGCATCACCATGGAGACGAGATCTCTCAGTTTCAACCCTTCATTTCCCCTCAATTACTTTTATGAGCAAATGGAGTCTTACCTTAATCATGGTAGCCGCATTGATTGGGCATTTTTATTGTGAGGTTAAATTGGCAACTCCGTAGGGTGTTCAACATGAGTAAATTCAAAAATGGGAAGAGCGAGACTTTACCGTTCAGCCGTTAATACCCAGTCTCCTGTTCCAAGGCGTGCTATTTCTGGTCGTAATACCCTACCTCCTCTTTCTATTCTCAGTGCTATTCGATACCTGGATCGATCTACCGCGCATCTCATTTGGGTGGGCTAACATTGCCATTGAAAGTGTCCTCCTCGTACCTGGTGGAGTATTTGCGGCGTGGTCTGTGGTTGCGCAATTTCTCAGAGGAAAGGGCACACCAATGCCTATGATGCCCACACAGATTCTTGCTATATCTTGGCTTCAGCATCTTGATTGGTTCACTTTCAGCCGTTGCCGTTTCGTTGCTCTTCACTGGACTACTTTCAATATACATTAAACTGGTGGAAGAACAGGAGTTAGAAGAGCGGTTTGGAGCGGCATACCTTACGTATAAAAAGAACGTGCCTTTTCTCATTCCCACGAGGAGAAGTACAAGCAAGCAGTAACTCAGTATGTTTCCACGTCATTTCGTTTTCGAAACCCGTTAGAATTTGGGTTAGATAGACAAAACTCTTCTATTTTTGCTCGTCATTATGATTTAGCACGTGAAACCTTTTGTTGTAGAGGTTGACCATCAAAGAATCTATTACTTCACGGCTATCGACCTGGATCGAACAAATCCGCAATACTGCTTGCTTTTTAGAGAGGTAAAGAGCACTCTCACGGAGTTTGGTCCAAAGGGTACTATAAGTGGAGAAGCTCAATGAAGTTTTAGCTTACTGATACCCTAGAACAGCTTCGTTGCCACGATAAATAACGCCAAGCCCACTCCAGCCAGGAACGCAATGCTGGAATGTTCTTTCTCTTGTTCTCTTGCTTCAGGCAAAAGATGTGACGAGGAGAGGTATAACAAAACGCCAGCAGCAAATCCTAGCAGTAATCCGAGTTCTACATCTTTGACCCCCGAAACGAGGGGATACACGATAAACGCCCCGATGGGTGTAGTAAGACCCGCGATCATGAACGCATAAAGCATAGACAGCTTCCTTTTCGCCCCCCCTCTTATTAGAACAAGGTAGGTGATAACCCCTTCGGCAAATTCATGCACTACCATTCCCGTGCCTGCTAGAATGCCAACTAAAATTGACGCTTGAAACGTTACGGTGTACACAATGCCATCGATAAATGAATGAATGCCTATCCCTTCTGCTGCTGTCACGCCAAAGGCGAGTTCTCTTGCTTTTGTGTGGCGTTTTATCAGTCTGTTGGAAAAAAACATGAATAAAAAGCCAATCAATGCAGTAAATCCCGCGTAAAAGTTTTTCTGAATAGCGTTAGGTAAGGCAAGGGTTAACGGAACGGACACTAATATTCCTGCTGCGAAGCACATAAAGTACGTTTTTGCCTTCTCAGCCCATGTCCTATACCTAAAAATAGCTAAAATTCCCAAACCGTTTACGATAGCCGAAAGAATAGCAAATCCGGCTATCCACGTGAACGTACTGGAAAGATCAAACATTCTTCATCGCCTACCTCAAAATCATTCCTCATTCATTGTCTCTCAAACGCCAGACGAGATTACACTTACCTCTAACTCGTACCACTCAAGAGGATCTAGTCCCAGCCGGATGCGGTTAAAAGAAGTCCTGATACGCATGTTCGTATACGCTAGTATTCTTAAGGGCTTGAACCCTACGTGAGTATTTGATCGCTGGTCCAACCGTTCCAGTGTGTTTCTCTTCCCACTCCTTCATTGACATGCCATGTTGCTTAATGATTTTATCGCGGTAAAGATCGGGAAACACATTATAGGCACAGAAGGGAATGACTCGATCGTCTGGACCAAGATAGGAGATGCAGCATCTTTCTACACGCTGAATATCATAGTTGTATAGATCCTGAAAGTGCATCATCCCCAGGAAGAGTGCCCTCCCATGGAATCTTCCAAGAGATTTGTAGTTTCGCTTCCACAAGATGTTTGCAAGAATAACCCGCATATCCACACCCTCTGGTGACTTGGACGGGTCGACGAAGCGTGAAAGTAAATGGGCGATCAGCTTAGACGCAACTATCCACTTGTTTCTTCCTCTTTTTAACTCTTCGCTCTTTTTTCCTAAGTACTCCCTAAGTCCTTTAACGTCCACAAAGTCAGTAACTGGTACATACCTCTCTACGACTTGATGTCCATCCTCTACTCGCGTTTCTGAAAAGATATAAGTCGCCATCCCGCACACGGGGTGATTTCTAAATGAGGGCATCGGCTCACCAGTAAAGTTTTCAACGAACTCAGAGAATTCGTACGGCCAGGTTATCGGAACCCATGCCTCCCGGGGGATTTCCCCGTTAGTCTGCTTTTCAATATTTACGATAACTTCCGGGATGGTAATACGATGTTTCCCCCGTTCCTTGCCTGGTATTGAACCTGTGGTAGAAATTGGCTGAAAATTAACAGAACGGATGATATCAAGGTTCCGACTAGCAAACTTAATCATGTCCCCGACTTCGTGAGCATGTGTATCCTTGATAACTGTCGGGACTAAGACGATTGAATGTAAACCAGATAGTCGAAAGATGTCTAGGTCATACGGTATCTCGTAGTGGTTTTTTGGATTTGATTGGGGAGTTACCCCATCGAAGCTCAGGTAGAGCGTATTCACGCCAGCATTCCTTAATTTTTTCCCATACTCCACCGCAGCGTCTAATCCTTCGTTGAGAAGGAGTTGGGTAAACTTTATTCCGTTAGTGTTGAGTTGGATGTGGGTTACTCCTTCCTCCTTGATCACTTTAATCACTTGGGCAAGATCCTCGCGCAATGTTGGCTCTCCTCCTGTAATCTGCACGGCGTTGGGAGTAAAGGGACCTTGCTTTTGCAGTGTCCGTATCATATTCCGAATCCCTTCGACAGAAGGTTCGTAGACGTACCCCAACTTCTCGGCATAGAAGAAACAATACCAGCAACTAAGGTTGCATCTGTTGGTCACGGTGATATTTGCCAAAGCCGTTTGGTTTTTGTGTAATGGACAAAACCCACAATTGAGTGGACAAGGTGCCGCTGCCTTCACATTACTCCCAGTTACATTTCTTGGCGGCACCCAGTAATCCATTGCTCGGTGATACATCTCTGCATCCCCCCAGTAAAGCGCCTCAACCTCACCATGCTCTGGACATTCCTTCCTGATCCAGATCTTGCTATCTCTCTCAAAGATGGTGGCGGGAAGTATGCGGTAGCACTCTGGGCAGATACTACTAGTGTGCCTCACGAAATGTTCTCCCTTTTTCAGTTGTGGGGCACTAGCTTTTCCTTCTTCCATTTTCTCAAGCACGCTCTTAACTTTCCCTAATACCATTTCATACCCTCACGGGCAAATATGTTTAGTCAATGAGAAGTTCCTCTCTCAATCGTTCAATTTTCGTAAGTGGGTGTAACAATTTTTCAGACGACTGTCTTACTCTTTTAACTACTTCTCCTTTACTACCGCCTCTTCCACGCTTCCTTCTTTTTTCTTCCTTCCTGGGTGAAACACTGCCATTAATCCTCCATTATCTCCATCCTTTGTCTGGCACTCTGAGATCATCGAAGTAACCGTAATCTCCTTCATTTATTGAGGTTCATTACCCACTAAAAGTTAGGTTTACCTAAGACTATGTATTTTATTTATAAATGTTAGGATCCTTTCCATACCCCTACTTACTAGCGATATCACACATGTCCTTCTCTCTCCGAAGAGGACATAACAGAAGAAAGAATCTCACGAAATTACTAGAGCCATGTTGCGGTGCTGACCGCTACCTTGATCTTGTGTTTCACTTCAGCACTCCAGAAGTCTTCGAGATTCTACACTTGTACGAGTATGATGGAGAACAGATTCCACTCGTCATTACTGGAGCACTCTTTGAGGTTAAAGGTGGAACCGGCTCCTTTTAGGGAGTACATGAAGGTTGAGATCCATTCTTGATTAAGGATATGAAAATTAAGAGAGAGCTGAGGAGTGGAAGGGAAATTATACCATTGGTAGCTGACATTCCCTATAAGAGTTCCTCAATTGCCTTTTGTAGGGTTTCCACATTTTTCCGCCACCATGGATCGCCTTTCGCCCAAGGAACTGAAACCAATGAAAGTCTTATCGCGTTCACGGGTTCTCCATAGAACGCCTTCCCGGGTATGGGTATAATGCCGTGGTGTTTGCTAGCCTTTTTAATGAATTCCTCGCCCTCCATCGTTCTTGTGCTCATAAGAGTATATAGGCCACCAAATAAACCGTTTTCTGGCAGTTTTAACGGGAGGTTCTTTCCACGGAGGTAGGATAGTCTATGAGCTAAGATGTTACCTAACCATTCATGGGTCTCCGGTTTGTTAAGGAATGATTTAAGAATTTCCTGACCTATTATGAACGATGCGGTTGGGCTACTGAGGTCTTCTCGCCCTAAAATGTTATCCATATTAGCGATCCATTTTTTGGTTCCCGTAGCGAACCCGAATCGTAACCCAGCGGCAAGGCACGTCTTAGAAATACTTGAGAGAAGACAAATTTTTCGGGGGTATTGGGAAAGGATCTCCTTAAACCCATCGAGCTGCTGATCTAAGAAACTGGTATCAAATTCGGCAGAATTCTTGGTAAGCCTCAGTATCGTAAAGAGGTAGGGGGCATCCCAAATTACTGCACCCTCCTTATCCACCATAATCTCCACGATTTGCCCTAAAATCTCTGGTGAAACAAAACCAGAAGGATTATTGGGCATACTGAGATAAAATACTGCGTGTTTCGTCACTTTCTCCTTTAATTCCTCAATGTTTGGCCGTAGATCTGCTCCTACTTTAATCTTTACCGGTTTGCACCCATTATTTTGAAGGATTGAAGGAACTGGAGCATATTCCCACTGAGAGAGGAAGACGGTCGTTTCAGGCTTTATAGATCGGAGAGCTGCTGTCATCGCTCTTTGCCCTCCAGCAGTCACGAGTACTCTTTCTAAATCATTGTGAGAGACTGCATGAAACCGAGAAAAGTAGTCTAAAGCTAGTTTTTTCTGTGCGTCTTTCCCCCCCGTGGGAGAATATGGTAATCCTTTGGGTGTTTCGAACACTTTCTTTATCCCCCGCTTTATCGCCTTGGAAAGGGATCGTAATTCTGAGGGTAACTCTTCCCGTGTTGTGATATCGATATCCATAAACCGCATGTCGACAGGCAGTTGCCCGACGTTGCCACTAGCAAAATTTGCAACGGGAAGACCTTGTTCCTTCCTTTCAGAGGCGGGTGCCATTGCATTTTTGATGGCGGGAGGTTTAGATGGTTCTCTCAAAAATTCGTTCATGGTGGGTACCCGTGAAAAATTCGTCAATAGCAGAGATTATTCCTTTAAAATAGCTATGTTTTAAAGGTTGCGTTCTGTTTTTGTTCGTTCGTGCGGGTAAGGTTACTCCCTTATGAGTTGAGCATGTGCATAAGTGCCCTATCCCCCCTGGTTCTCACGTTTAGTTGGTTACGAAGGGCTGATACACATTTTCCTGGTGATTTTAACGAGCATGTGGTGAAAGAGATCTGGGATCCTGTACGTTTTGTTACTTACTTCCAACATCATTTAAGCAACATCTTTATACGAGAGAAGAAAAAGGATAGACATAATAGGGGTACCTCACCTTTATGAGGTCAATGGTAACACCAATAGTAACCATAGCAACAAGGCATTCTCTTGACTTACCTTTTTGAATGGCGAAAGGCAACTACGTTGGCTTGAAACAATAAGTTCCTCTCTTAGAATATGGAAGCAAGGAGTATGGTAAAAATGTAGACTAAAAGGGAAGCATGAAAGAGGAGGAGGGCTTGCAATCCTCTTTTTGGCGTAGGGTCTCGCAAAATGATCCCGTTTCCAGCAGAAAGGAGAGCAAAGGAGAAAAGCGATCCAACGACTCCAATGATTCCTAACATCCACAGGAAGAAGGGGGTGATGACGATATGGAGGGTAGTAAAGCCTAGTATCCAATATGCAGTTCTTCGCTCGCCGTATAAGACTGTAACAGTTTGCATGTTGCGTGCTTCATCGTTATATTTGTCTGCCAGATCGTTTACTCCAAGATGGGCAAGTGCAAACGGGTAAAAAACACGAAGTAGAGCAAGGCAGTGAAGTCGGGGTGTCCAGCTGCGAGGTAGCCAGCTATGGGAAAAAGAGCAAAATCAGTACGGCCTAACAATTGGGCAATAGGATAGGTCTGCGATCGTTTTTTCACTTGATAGAAATATTCCATGGCATACCCGTAAGCCATGATGCTCAGGATGTATAGAAAGTTCGGATAAGGCAAAGTAAGGATTAAAAGGAACGAACCACCGACGAAAAGAAGAAAAAGGGTGAACGCATTTTTTGGCAGGATGTCTCCCGTGATGAGCGGTCTGGTATTGAATGGTCGCCAATAGGTGGTAAGGTCCGATTCAACCTCTAACTTATCCAAATCCCTATCCACGTAATCGTTTAGGATCATCCCCCCATCAAAGCCGAAAAAGCCAATCAATGCAACCTTCACTGTTAACCATGTAGAGAAGCCTCCGTAATTCGTGAACGCAAGCAGCAATCCCGAGCAGATCAATAAGGGCCATGCAAAGCCGAAGTGAAGTCTGGTTAAGTCAATGTAGGCCTTGAGCGTTTCTTTCACAACTCTCCTCTCAATCTACTTTTTCGAAGCTGTTTGTACCGTCTTCAAATTTTTCTTCCTTAATGGAAACTTCTTTTTAAAAAGTACTCCTACTGAACGGATGCCTTAAGAAAAGAAGGGAAGAGACAGGAACATAGTTTTAATGATTTTTTGGTTGGATAACAATTCAGAAGGAATCGTGGGATTACAGAAGCACTATTTTCTTAAAATGATTTAGAAGTCCTAGATGAGTTGAAAACGTTCGAAGGTTTTTGAATGCTCCTCTCAAAATCTTTACTCAAGAAGTAACATAAGTACCTGCAGAACATAGACCAGTGGACAGTCTTCCGAGTTTTCATTCTCAGATCTTAAGAGTTTTATGTTAAGTGGCATACCTCTTTCTAAGAAGTGAGATGAATGTCAGTTCTTGGAAACTATAATTTTTCATGGGGGGATGATCGAATTGCAGGGATGGCTGATCCCGATGAGAACCAGAACGTGTTCGAGGCCTTGAAAGAAGAAGGAATTTCTGCTATTGTTTCCCTAACAAAGAAGAAGCTTCCTAGCACCTTGCTTAACAAGTTCGGATTTGAGTATTTACACCTGTATATTCCTGATTTTTCCGCGCCGCCAAAAAAGCATTTCGATCGGTTCCTCTCGTTTATTCACCAAGACACCAAAGGGCGCAAGGTGGTAGTACATTGTAAAGCAGGAAAAGGGCGAACTGGTACGATGTTAGCGGTGTACCTCGTTTCAAAAGGGTATACGGGAGAAGAAGCGATCCAAAAAGTTCGAGAACTCCGTCCTGGGTCTGTGGAAACACCCTCACAAGAGCAGGCAGTTTTAGCGTACGCACGTGCATAAATTGGGAAGGAAAAGAGGAAAACGGTTACTTTTACCGATGAACCTCTACTTAAATAGGAAAGTCTCTTATTCAGATTATCTGTTCCATTCTTTTTTTCTAATAGGGTAGGGTCGCTCATTCATTAAGGGTTTCATTCATGGTTCCAGAGATTTGATTTTAAAGTAGAAAAAAGCCGCTTTCATCCGGCAACTGGAGACAAGGACACGATTGCAGAATTTGCCATTGGCATGAATCCCAACATGAGTGTTAACTATCCCTTGAGCAATGAAAAGGCTCGCGGCACGGTAATATCGCCATCGGTAAGAACATCCATCTTGGCGGAAAAAATCAAAGTAGTATCCATTAGGACTTTATTATGCAGAAACCCACCGTTTTTGTCGATGAAAAGAAAATAATCGAGCGGAGGAACCTGCTAGTAAGTGAGAAAGAAAAGAAGAAATCGGGAGGAGATGAGTTTAGTTGAAAATGTTAACAGTACGTTCAACTTTCCGTACTTTCAGGAAATAGATAGCGACAGCAACAGCCCCCACGGCAACCACACCAGTTGTTACACTGTAGAATACTATGGGTTTCATTCCAGCTATCGGTTTGCTTTCTGCATTCGTAGGATCTGTTCCTACTGCTACTTCTTCTCCATCCGATACACCATCACCGTCCGTATCCGCATTCGTAGGATCCGTTCCATACTTACGTGCCTCATCTCCGTCAGAAAGTCCATCGTCATCCGTGTCATGATCTTCTAGCAAGGTATACCTCCAAAGGACCTTCCCAGCGGGAGTCCACTTTACGAGGACTTGTCCAATGGTGTACACAGATCCTTCGTTATCCATCGCAATCCCGTTTCCACGTTTTACCTCACGTTTCCACTGGATCGTCCCGTTTGTATGCCACCGCACGAAGCTATCATGACCAACAGTATAGACGGCATTGCCACTAGTGGTTATTCCCTCCAGCCAGGTTCCTCCTTCCCGCGTCTGGTTCCATATCACCTGACCGCTTGGATCCCACTTTATCAGCGCTAGTCCGCCATGGGCATTCTGTTCCCCATTGTAGCATGTGGTGCCAGCGATAGTATAGATAGCTTGCGTCCCAACTGCAACGCGTTTCCCAAAATGCTTATCATACCCCCTGTCTAATCCCTCCCAGGTCTGGTTCCAGAGGAGGCTCCCTCCAGGATCCCATTTAAGCAGTGCCACTACGCCGCCTACCTCGCCCCCAACACTAGGGGAAGTAGCCATTCCTACGGTATAACTTTCACCAGCATCACTTACGGCTACCCCATCACCTCTGTCCATCTCAGGTCCGCCCCAAGCACGGTTCCACGTCATGTTACCGCTTGAATACCATTTAACAAGAAGGATATCCTCATTTTCTGTCATTCCAACGGTATAGATAGAACCATCACCTGAAACAGCGACATCTCCTTGCTCCAAAGCGAAGGTACCTTGGATAGTAACGGAGGGTTCTGAAAGAGTGCCTGATTGAAAGTTTGTAGAGGGATCATGGCATAAACTTGGTGTAACTATGGTTTGACCTATTGAAGGGAGAGCAGAAAAGGGCAAGCTCAAGAGAAGAGAAAAGGCGATGATTACCAACTTTTTTTTACATCTCATTCTCATACACCCAGTATCTGGCTATCCATAGGGGAAGGAGCGAAACCCAAAAAAGAGCGATTACCACTTTTTTTGCATCCACCTCTCCTGTACCTCCTTGAACTGGTACGTTATAGGTTGGTGATAGTACAATGATAAAGGTAACGCACGAGTGGTCTAGACTATTGGTACATTAGAATCGTTTCCGGGAAGCTAGTGAAAGAGAAAGCAGGAGGAAGGTTTCGTCAGGAACGAATCAAAGGGGGAAGCCAAGCGTTTCAAAGAATACTTTCGTGTCTTTCAACCTTTTTAGAAACTTGCATCCCTGGGTTGTGAGCGTATAAAACTTGCGCCTCCCCTGCTCTTCCCTTTTTAGAAACCCTTTCTTTTCAAGGCGATCAAGGTACGTCTTCGCTCTATCGTAAGCAAGATTCGCATCTCTAACGATTTTGGTGATCCCAACCGTATTCTGAGCGTGAATAAACTCCAGTATAGTGAGAATAACTCCAACATGACTCCTGTACTCTTTCCTTACCACCTTGCTCTGCCTCCCTTTCTCCAAATGAAAACCAAAAGCGAGGGGAGGAATGTTAACCCACGTAAACCTAGCCCTAGTAGGTAAAGCAAGTAAGAATGGGAAAGCACACCCCACACTATACTTACCTGGGCAAGTCCCAAAATGAAGTAGGTGACAAGCCCAAGAATTCCATATGTTCCTTTACTCTGCTTCAAGTTTAAGATTGCTAGGAAAAAAAGATAGCAAGCAAGAGATAACCCCACCATCTCAAAGAACACTAACGGGACTAAAGGGAGAATAAACGCTTCAAAAGGTATTTTCTTCTGCATTTGCTTCGTAAAAACGACCGCAAGAAGAAAGTATCCTATGGTGATGAATAAAGAAGTAAACGTCCATAGGAGAGAGGGATAAGTTGGAAGAATCGGTGATCTCCAGCCCAAGCTGGAGGATAAATATAGTACTCTCATAAAGAATAGTGTACTATACATTGCATAGGCAATCGACAGAAACAAGGAAGCAAAAGCGAAGAGAAACATATTTTTGTCACCCATCTGTCCGACACGGAAAGAATCATAGAAAATCACCAGGGAAGAGAGAAAGCCCACGAGGTTCGAAAGCCCACAGAAAATGAGTCCCCACATTTTTTCTAGTACAAGATTACAAAGTTAAAAAAGATACGCACTATTGGTATAGACTGGCAGGACTTACCCCGACTTCTCAAACTAGCAGGACAGGGAGGTACTGCGGTGAAATATGAAGGAAAAAAAGAGTCAGAAAGACAAATATTAAGAGTATAATAAGGAATGAAGCAGTGGGGATAACAAGGGGATCTTGACACCAAGCTTTTTCTGTAACATTACCATTATGGAAACATATTGACATTGGAGAGAGTAACGGGAAGAAATTCCATTCTCCTTGCTATATCTAAGTCTTGAAAGGCACGTAAACAACTTAATTTGTTTAACAATAAAGTTAGAACAAGTACGATAGAAGATAATTACACTTCAAGGAGAACCAATTAACTGTTTACTTTCTGTTATCGTAACTGTGTCTCAAAATCAACTAGAAAATAGCTACGATAGGTTTCAACAGGAGGCCCCAGTCCATTCCCGCGATCTCTATGAACATTTAAAGAAAGTTAAGGCGATGTGGCCTCTATATCCCTTGTAGAAGGAAAAGATTTAAATATTCTCAATAAGATGGACCCTAACCGTTCAGTGAGATGAATCATTTGAAATGGAATGTGAAAGCGAAATGGATAGGAAATCTGCAAGAGGCTCACTCGTTCCTGTTGAAGGGTTATCGATCAGTGTCGGATTGATACAGGTTTTCAAATTTGTAAGACTTCGATTCTCTGTTTGCTGCCCACTTTACTAGGGGTATAATCGCGTTTCGGAGTGCTTGGCCATCTTTAGTTAGCGAATACTCGACTCGAGGGGGAATTTCGTTATATTTTTTCTTTGTCACTAGATCTTCTCTTTGCAGGACACTAAGCGTATCTGATAACGTTTTCGGGTTGATATCCTGTAGTTGCTTCTGTAGTTGGTTAAAACGAAGCGTATCATGCATGCCTAACTGGTTAATAATTAAAAAAGACCATTTCCTGCTAAGTATATCAAAAATATTCCTACAGGGACAAAGCGCAACGTCTTCTCTCTGTTCCTCGGATTGAGACATGTTTCTTTCCTTACCTTCACTATAGTACTAATACTATTCTACTATATAGTAGAAAGTTTTTATACTTTATTGATTATAGTATTATGAAAATCTTCTAAAGTATGGTGTTGAAGATGAAAGATATCAAGATAAAAGTAGTTGGACCCCAAAATCCTTGCAAAAGGTGTAAAGCGACTAAATCCGTTGTCGAAGAGGCAGTGCACCAACATTTTACGTCAGCACAGCAAGAACACATTACCATTACTCATGTCGATGTGTCCGCACCTGAGACCATTGAAGCGTATGGTCTCTTGGATACGCCGGCCGTAGTGATCAACGATACGATAGTTTCTGAAGGGGAAATCCCAAAAACAGATTATATCAAGCGTAAGCTCTTGGAATTTCACGAATAGGTGACAAAACATGGGGGAAACTTTCGAGACGCTCAAAACACATTCAACCATGCTTCGGACAATTGGCCTCACCCTTCTCTCTACGATTATAGTCGCTGTGTTTGCATGGAGTAAACTCAAGATTTTTTTCTTTCCCCCCCCGCCCTCCGCTGTCGATTATAGGCAATATCCCCTCTATTCAGTCCCAGTTCGCTATATTATTGACTACTTTCAACATGCCTGGGTTTCGTTAGCCTTCGCTTTCTTTCTCTCGGGGGCCATTCAAGAATTCATTTCAAAAGAGACGGTGCAAAAGTACCTTGGCTCTGGGAAATTTCGTGATTATTTTCTTGCTGCTGGTTTATCCCCACTTTTCACCACTTGCAGCTGTTCTGTTGTTCCAATCTACGTTGCGTTACTGGTCAGCGGGGCATCTCTTGGTGTCGTCATGACCTTCTTTTTGATGGCACCTGCCGCGAACCTCATCACTATTTTACTTACGGGTGATTACTTAGGGTGGGATTTAGGAATCTGGCGCCTCGGATTTTCCTTGATCGCAGCCGTATCAGCTGGCTATCTCTTCGATCAAACCGAAGTATCCCACCGGTTGGGTCAACGGTATAAAGATATTGATGCCGGACAAGCCAAGAAAGAACTCGCAGAGCTCTCATTTAGTGAGCGCATCGAGAACGTGTATCGAAATGCGTATCACTTAATCAAACAAATTATACCTTACTTGCTGGTAGGCCTCTTTTTCGTCAGTTTCTTAGCCGCTTATCTTTCACAAAGCTATGTCGTAGAGTTTTTCACTGGATTCAAGGGGATCATAGTTGCGGCCCTATTAGGTGGACCATTGTACACACCCACGCTCGTAGAAATCGCTTTAACACAAATGCTTTTGACTAAAGGTATGGATCGTGCCACTGCGTTATCCTTTGTCATGGGACAACCCTATGATATCGTCTCAATGGCACCTAACTCCAAATACTTTACGTGGAAAGGAATATCCCTTTATACGATCATCTTCTTCAGTTACTCTGTCCTTTCAGGCATCCTTTATGCAATCATCTATGGAGTACCTCTCTAATGTACGTTCTCAGAGAAAAAGAGACGACCCCTTCGCATATGTCCTCTTTTTTTCTCTAGTGAGGCAAACTGTTCTTTTTGTTCCTTACTAAAAGATTAGCCAGCAAACTTCACTATTCTATCGTGAGCGTGCGAACCATTTCTCCTTTCCCATGGGTTAAAACCTTTTGAAGATGAATAGCAATTGGTGAAGTGTACCAGCAGAGGAAAAATTTCAAAATCAACCGTTTTTACATCATTTTTATAAGAAATTGAGGTAGAACGCCCACCACTTTAGTGTTGTGAGGATGTCAAGTACTGACTACCCTTTTCGACTCGTAGGTAGCTCCTCAACTAAGATGTCGAGATCTTCATGGACGTTATTCCGTTCTGCAAGGGTTCGCAGGTGCTTCCATTGCAGAGACTGTTGATTACTCAAAATCAATTCCGTGACATCCGAAATATCTTGGGGTCGTCCCGCTCTAAGCTTTAAGATGATAAGGGGTTCTAGGGGCGAGATCCATACCTTGTGACAATAGAAATGCTTTTTTTTCCTGTTTTCTATGATTTCTCGTTCGATCTCATCAATAACTCCAAAGAGATCGATGTGAAATTCGGTTTCCGTATCCTCACATCTAAGGGGTGTCTGGTGGAGAAGATCCTCGATGAATGCTGACTTGGGAGGGACGGAAAAGTGATGTTCTCCTAACTTATGGTGGATCGTTGCAGCTTTCGCTTCTCGTTTTACAAGCGTAAGAGTATCCACATCTCTAGTGGTTCTACCGAGGCCGTAATACAGCCCCGCCACAGCACCTATGATAGCATATTTGATGTCGCTTTCTTCAAATGCAGAGACCATCCGTACGACGAAATCTTTGAATCGCGACTTATCGTTCTCCATACTTCTCCCAGAGGAACTTCATGACGATCTGATCCCTTAAGTGCTCCAACTCCCGACTCAATTTGAACCCAGAATGAGAAAGTTGGGATGTACCATCAATGAGGCCAGCTATAATGTCTAATCGGTTCTTAAGGGGTACCCTTGCCCAATCTTCGTCGAATTGTTCGACGGCCCTACGTACAATGAGCTTCAGACATTCTTTGGGATACTTCACCTGAATCCCTTATGTCATGAAAGGGTAGGTTCTATAAAAAGATACGGCAGAACTCTTCAAAGTTCTACCATGAGGAGGGATGGATTGACACTTAAAAAGATACGAGTCACACTGTTGAATAGCAGTTAATCGCTAAAAGTGTGGACGTCTTACCTCTTTTTCCTCCAAAATGATTTTGATTCCGAAAATTCGAGTGACATTTTTCTTTTGAAGGGAGATGGACATGGTTTGTATACATTTTCAGGTTAAAGCGTATAGTTTTCTCTATGCTCTCAAATTAGTGTCTTTTCAATCTCTTCAAGTATCAGTAGAACATCAATAGCGTCGTCTTCAGTTATCTTCCCATAGGAACCGATCACCACCGCCGTATCAAATTCTCTCACGATTTTAAAGGGTTTTAGAACAGGAATATTGTTATGATGCATTGGGGGGCTCAGTTCATTCCCACATTCCCTCACGAACACTAAAATGAACGCTAAGGAGAAGCTGTCTAGTATAGTACCTGTTGAAGGGGAAGATTTTAATATTGTTAATAAGAAGAGATCTTGCAAGTCAGTTCGGTGAACCATTTGAAATGGGATTTGAAAGGAACCGTAATGCAAATTCTTAGCATGGAATTGGAACCTGGCGACGTCGTCACCTCTGAATCTGGAGCCATGGTATACATGAGTGACAACGTCAAAATGGATACGAAAGCGAAAGGTGGCATCTTCTCGTCATTGAAACGAGCGTTCGCTGGGGAATCGTTCTTCCTTGTCGACTTTTCTGTCAAAGGCGGCAAAGGAATCGTCTCATTTTCCTCTGAAATTCCCGGCAAGATCCTCCCGTTAGAGTTAGATGAGGGAGAGGGTGTCATCGCCCAAAAAGATGCGTATCTTTGTTCCACGGGCGGCACCCTTGATGCTTCATTTACCAAGAGGATTAGTGCAGGGTTCTTGGGGGGAGAAGGATTAATCCTCGTGAAGGTAGAAGGACCAGGCTGGGCGTTTCTTAATGTGGGAGGAGAAGTTGACAAGGTTAAGTTGAATAAAGGAGAGAAGCTACGGATCGATACAGGATCCCTAGCCGCATTCGAGAAAGGTATGGACTACTCAGTAGATCGAGTGAGAGGCGTTAAAAACATCATATGGGGGGGTGAAGGGCTATTCTTAGCCACTATTACAGGTCCAGGAACGGTGTGGATTCAATCCTTATCCATAAAGGACCTTGCAGGAAGAATTGCGCAGTACTTACCAAATAGAGGATAATAGACTGGTGGAAGGAAAATGGAAAAGAAAGGAACGATCGTTAGTGGAGTATTTTTAGCACTACTTGCCATCATCTCGTTCATAGCCGCGGCAGTACTCTTGTTTCTATTCTATCGTATAATTATTTCATTTATTCTCTTCCTTTTGCCATTCATTGCGGGGATTATCCTCGTTATCGTTGCATTTCTCTTTCTATGGGTGGTTATATACGCCATTTTAGGAACTCTAGTTACTATCTACGTCTTTTTCGCTCATCCTATGCGCGTAGAAGAGAGAGGAGAGTACACTATCGACGCTATTGAGGAAAACGGGAAAAGAAAAAGGAGTGCATCCAAAAATTCCTCCTAATTTTTTTATCTTTTGCACCAAGAAGTCCTCCT
>JABAHQ010006792.1_pt1 | contig 38742 bp, 26 predicted proteins | sample 7062091 | NCBI WGS metagenome assembly JABAHQ01 (sample SAMN14534359, study PRJNA622989) | marine sediment metagenome | biome: marine biome [ENVO:00000428]; feature: marine pelagic biome [ENVO:01000023]; material: deep marine sediment [ENVO:00002113] | place: India: Gulf of Kutch | collected... | reverse complement strand
AATGTTTCCCTCCAGCGCGACCTCGACCCCGGCGTCGGCGAGGTGCAACTATACCCGCAAGCCTTCACCAGGGTCGTGCTCAACCTGCTGAACAACAGCTTCTACGCAACGTACGAGCGAAAGACCCGATCAAACGATACGGACTACAGCCCGACGGTCAAGGTTTCCACCCGGGATCTTGGGGGGGAGGTCGAGGCCCGCGTATGGGACAACGGCACCGGTATACCGCAAGGCACCGTCGAAAAGATCTTTGACCCCTTTTACACGAGCAAACCCACCGGTGAGGGCACCGGGCTCGGGCTGTCGATGAGCTACGAGACTGTGGTTCAGCAGCACCACGGCCGCTTCGAGGTGGACACGAAGGAAGGTGAGTACACAGAGTTCATCATCACTCTGCCGCGGCAAGCGGCGCAGGCGAGTAGAGCCGGAGGGGCAGCTTGATGGCACCCGTAATACTTGTCGTCGACGACGAACCTGATCTCGAATTGCTCGTGAATCACAAGTTCTGCCGCCAGATTCGCAACGGCGATTTCACTTTTCTGTTCGCCAGTGACGGCAAGGAAGCGCTGTCAATCCTGCGGGAGCAGCCAGAGGTGGATGTCGTGTTGAGCGACATCAAGATGCCGGGTATGGACGGCCTCACGCTGCTGCGACATCTGAAAGAGTTCGATAATCGCTTACGCGCCGTTATCGTATCGGCATACGGGGACATGAAGAACATCCGAACTGCGATGAACCTGGGCGCGTTCGATTTCGTCACCAAGCCTATAGAATTCAATGATCTGNNATCTGAGAACCCGGACTTTCTGAAGCTGGGCGGAGAGTGGCGCGAGCTGACGTTTGTGTTCACGGATCTGGCTGAGTTCACGCCTCTAGTGGAGGGCAGCGAAGCCTCGGTCATAGTACCCTTGCTCAATGAATACCTCGACGGGATGACGCAGATCGTGTTTCGCCACGGGGGTACTACGGAGAAGCTGGTCGGCGACGCCGTGCATGCGATCTTCGGCGCACCCCTTGAGCAGGCTGACCATGCAGAACGGGCCGTGGCATGTGCCATGGACATGGACGCGTTCGCGGAGTCCTTCCGCAAGCGGAAGATCGAGGAAGGTATCCCTTTAGGCGTGACCCGCATCGGCGTTCACTCGGGTAAGGCAATAGTCGGGAACTTTGGTGGTGAGCTTTTCTTCGACTACACGGCGCACGGAGACGCCATCAACACGGCCGCCCGCCTGGAAGCCGTGAACAAGCGACTCGGTACGCGAATCTGCGTGAGCGCCGACGTCGTGCGCCAGATTCCGGACTTTACCGGTCGCCCTGTCGGTACGCTGGTGCTGAAAGGCAAGAAGGAGGAGATCGAAGTCTTCCAACCGCTCGCGCCCGATGAGGCGGAGTCGCCTGCAACGCAGGCCTACAGGGAGGCTTTCGCGAAGCTCGCCGCCGAGGAACCCGAAGCCAAGCAGAGTTTTGCGGCTCTGGTTGGCCAGTACGGCGACGACCCACTGGCGAACTTCCACTTGAAGCGCTTGCTCGCGGGCGACACCGGGTGCCGGATTGTTTTCGATGAGAAATGAAGCCAGCTACGTCATTGTAAGAGTGTGGCGGGGCAATGGTCGTACCCGGGTAGGCCCGCCACCTGATCGAGGACGGGGACAAAAGGCGGCGAGTGCCTCTGGGCGTGCCTGGGCTAAGCCCTCTATTGGAGAGTGCGAATTACTGACGGCCCGCTCTCCTTCGCCCTCGTTATGGCGACGTAGAGCAGCCGTTGCTGCACCCATTGGACGCGGCATAATGCCGTCCTCAAGCGCAGCTACGGCTTCACACCGCCATCAGCACCCTTCGCATTTCGTCTTGAATCGGGTAGACTTTTTAGACAGAAAAGGACCTTTCTGAGAACTGATTCCGATTCCGGTTCCGAGTGTTGCCCCGCACAAGGCTACCATGCACGTCGTGAAACTCACCATGTCGGGGAGAATCGACGCGCTCTCACCGGGGAGTGGCTCGTGGTGGGGAGAACTCGTGCAGCTTCGTAGGCCGTGTTGCACTGCAGCGGCCTACGCGCACCTCAGGGCCGATCGAGAGCACGGGCTCTTGCCGTCACCCGAGAGAGGGCTTTAGGTAGGACTCTCGGTGTCGCGATGAATCCGACTTCGAAGCAGGGCGTCCCTTCTCCATCGGCGCCCTCGGGAGGAGACCATGGACAAGCAAGACAATTCAGTAAGCCGCCGCAGCTTTCTGGCGCAGCTCGGTGTGACGGTCGGCGCCACGAGTCTCGGGACGGCCGGGTATTTGGCGGACCCCCGCCCCGCGCACGCCGCCGTCAAGCCTAAGGGCAACATCCCCGACAAGCCCATCAAGACCGGTCACATCACGTTTCTCACCGGTCCTGCTGAAATCCTGGGTGGTCCGGGTCTGCGGGGACATCTGTTGGCCGCGGAGGAAATCAACGCCGAAGGTGGGCTGCTGGGCAAGCGCAAGATCGAGACGGTCCAGGCCGACGAGGCGGCCGGCACGGATGCCAACGTCAAGGAGCTTAGAAGGATGAAGCTCTCGGAGGGCATCAACCTCTTCACCGGCATCATCTCGAGCGGCAACACGCCCGCGCTGGGGCCGGTGGCCGAAGAACTCGGCATCCTCACACTGTTCAACGACGGGTGCACCGACTTCTTGTTTGACAGGGCGGTTCCGAACCCGAAATACGTGTTTCGGGTGACGAACATCCAGTCCGCAGACGGTGTGACCGCGGCGGTCGGCGCGGCCACGGCTTGGCCGGACGCGCGCAAGATCGCCTCTATCCAGCCGGACTACAGCTATGGGCGCAACGTGCACGAGCACTTCACGCTCGCATTCGAGCGCCTCGTCCCGGGAGTCGAGATGGTGTCCGAGGCCTGGCCGAAGCTGTTCACCACGGACTTCACGCCCCACATCACCAAGCTGCTCGCGGCCGAACCGGATCTGCTCATCGTCGGCCTGTGGGGAGGGGACTATGTCGCGTTCTACAAGCAGGCGCTGCGCTACGGGCTGTTCGACAAGATGAAGGTGGCGACCACGCTCGCCTTCGGCGGCGTGCCACACGCGATCGGCAAGGATCATCCGGAGACCGTCCTCGCCGGAGTGCACGCCAACTATCACTTCCTGTTTCCGCCCGGAAACCGCTGGCCGCCGAACTCCTCGTTCGTCGAACGGTACTATAAGCGCTGGGACGAGTACCCGAGCTTCGAGTCCGAGGGCGGCTACACGGCGCTCTACCTCTATAAGGCGGCCGTAGAGAAGGCGAACCAGCTCGCCGGCGGGTGGCCGGAGGACGAGGAGATCATCGCGATGCTCGAGGGTATGGGCATGGACGCGCCAGCGGGCTATATCTACATCCGGCCCGACAACCATCAGGGATACAAGGATGCGGTGACGGGGTTGAGCAGGAACGTGCCCGAGTACGACTTCCCGGTGTGGGATGCGGACTCCATCATCTCCATCCCCGTCCGCAACATCACCGCGCCGCCTAACTGGCCGAAGCCGGGCAAGGGACACGAGGAGTCGACGGCCGCGGCGCACTGGATCAAGACTACTTGGCCGGCGCCAAGGAAGGCGTGAGACGCAAGGCGGCAGTCGCGCCGGCGGGAGCGGCCGTGCCGGCGCGGCACGGTCGCTCGCCGCGCGTGCAGGCACGGTCGGGCGCGGGCCGTAGCGCATAAGAAGCGCATAAGAAACGACACACGGGACCGGTGAGATCCAGTGGCTCGAGCAGCCTTTGCGGGAGGAGCGCTGCTACCCGAGGCGATCATTCGCCGCATCTGTCCTGCGGTGCTGGCCTGCGCGGAGCGGGCGATGGCGAAGCGCCTCGCGGGCTTCGCTCTGCTGTACATTGCGCTGCTGGTGGGCGCAGCGGGCCCCGTGCGTGCCGGGCACGGGGTCGTCTACACACCCTCTTTCTACCCCCACGAGATTACGATCGAGACGGTCGATCCGTCGGCAGCCGCCGTGCAGCTCGAGGACAACACACTGCATGCCTACGTGGGTTCGGCGCCGCGGCTCGGAAGAGTTCCGGATCACCTGAAGCGGGTCGAATCGCTCGACGCCTTCCTGGTCCTTGGTTTCAATGAGGCTTCTGAGCAATTCTCGCGGGCGGCACGCCGGTGTGCGGTGGCGCGCGGCGTCCTCGCTGCGCTGGCATCAACTCCGGACGATACGGTCATCCATCCCTACCCGGTGACGCCCTTTCATCCGGACTATTTCCATCACCTGGACAGGGTCGAGGAGGCCAAAGCGCAAACTCGAGATAAGGCTGCGGCCGCCTCCGGGCTGAGAGTCCGTGCGACCGGCGAGCGGGCGCGAGCGCTCGCCGCAGCGAGGTGGAAGCTGGACGACACGCGCTGGGACGTCAGTCTGGAGGAGGTCCCGATCGAGCGGCTGGTCCCCCCGCAGCGCAACGCTTGGCTTGGTGTGCCGTGGATGAAGGAGGGATGGTTTCAGGCGTACCGGCTGCTGGCCGGTACGATCAGCGATCCGGAGCGGAGGCGGGCGGCGGACTCCATCTATGCTCGGCTGACGCGTAGCGAGTACGCCGGGCTTAGCGAGCGGGTGAACCTGGAACGCCGCCTGATCGAGGACCTCACGCGCGGCTGCCATCGGCTCGTGCTGGGCTACACGTTGAGGCGGGAGTACTACAACGACGGGTTCTCGGGGCTCGAGAACGTGGCCTACGACCCTCAGCTCGGACTGAGCTCGCCGCTTTTCATCCGCACGGTGAAGCTCAAGGACTTTCCATGGAACGGATGGCTGCGGCTCGGCACGCAGGGACGGCCTGCGGCGGGGTGGAATCCGGTGGCGGGCTTCACCGAGCTGGCGGGACGACTCGTGTGGTCCGCCGTCGGCGATCCGGCCCTGCTGCCGCATCCCTACAACGGCGGCTGGATCCCCAACCGCGTCCAGCCGCAGGACCAGGCGCCGAGCACCTCGATGAGCTTCCCCGTGCCGGAGGACGCCCTCGCCCCGGAGCCAGGTAGCGGCACGCTGCGGCCCGTGGGCGAAGGGGTCTGGAGCACAGCCAAGGTCGTGTACCGGGTGCCGACCTCGCTGTTTCAGGACGGCAGCGAGATGGAGGTGGTCGACCTTCTCTATCCCTATGTGCTCGCATTTCGATGGGGTGTGCGGGGCGGCGACGACGGGGCATACGACCCGGTCGTCGAAGCCGCCACGGCCCTCCTGCGCGAGCGGCTCGTCGCGATCAGGCCGCTGCGCGTCGAGCGGGAGATCAACGAGATCGCCCCGGATATTCAGGTCCCGAAGCGCACCGCGGTGGTCGAGATCTATCTCCGCCACGCCGAGCCCGATCCGCCCCAGACCGTGGCCATCGCGCCGCCCTGGAGCGCGGTGCCGTGGCACGTGCTGGTGCTCATGGAGGAGGCGGTGCAGCGCGGACTCGCGGCCTTCTCAAGGCGCGAGGCCCGGCGCCGGGGCGTGGCTTGGCTCGATCTGGTGCGCGACCGAGCCCTGCACGCAAAGCTGACCGAGCTGATCGAGCAATTCGAGCGGGAAGGCTACCGCCCGGCGGTGCTTGGAGAGCGCGTGGATGCCAACGCAGCGCGCGAGCGCTGGGGTGCGCTGAGACGGTTCGGTCAGAAGCACGGCCACTTCGTCGTCACCAACGGTCCGTATCGACTCAAGAGCTGGTCGGAGGGCGCCTCGGTGCTGGAGGTGGTGCGGGAGCTGACCTATCCTCACGGGGCGGGGAGCTTCGCTCACTACGCTAATCCCGCTCGACCGATCATCACGCACGTGGAGCGGGACGGCGAGCGGGTGGTGCTCTCGGTGGACGTGAAGAAGACGGTTCAGAAACAACGCACCTACGTGAGCGTACAGGAGCGGCTGAGAGAGCCAGCGCTCCGGGGCACGTACCTGATTCGGCCCGATTCTCGGTACCTCGTGCTGGACGCGGAGGGCTCGGTGGTTCGAGCGGGCAGCGCGAGGATGGAGAAGGACGGGCGCTTCGTGCTGGAGCTTCCCGAGCGCCTGCCCGGCGGCCGGTACACGCTCGTGGTGGCGGTCTATCTGGACGGCAACCTGGTGGATTCCGCGGTGAGGGTTCTCAGCTTCGAGGCATCGTGACCCTCGCTCAGCGTGGACGCGGCTCTTCGGGCCGCCGTGGGGAAAACCCGTGTGTCCGTTGCATCCGCCACCGGCAACGGGAGGGAGTGACGTGGACGCGGTAGGGGTTCGCTGAAGGTCGAGCATCGTGGAAATCTTCCTGCTCCAGGTTCTGAACTCTCTGTTCTACGCGTCGGTACTGTTCCTCCTCGCGGCGGGGCTCAGCCTCATATTCGGCGTGATGGGGATCATCAACCTGGCGCACGGCAGTCTCTATGCTGTCGGCGCATACGTGACCGCCTGGGCGGTCACGGCGACCGCGGCCGAGCTGCATCCAGTGGCGCTGTTCCTCTTCCTGCCGGTGGGTGCGCTGGCGGTTGCGGCCATCGGGACAGTCATCGAGCCCACCGTGATCCGGCCGATGTACACGCGGCCCGAGGAGTACCAGCTCTTGATCACCTTCGGTCTGCTCCTCGTGCTGGAGGACCTCATCCGATTGGTATGGGGCGGGACACCTATGTCCGCGAGCCCGCTGATCGACGCTGTCGGGATCATCCGAGCGGGGGATTTCGTGTATCCCGGCTACAACCTGCTGGTGATCGCCATCGGCATCGCTGCCGCCATCGGTCTGTGGGCGTTCGTGTATCGCACCCGCTTCGGCGTGTTCCTGCGGGCGACCTCGCAGAACCGGCGCATGGCCTCGGCGCTGGGTCTGAACGTGGGGCGCGTGTACATCCAGGCCTTCGGGCTCGGCTGCTTCATGGCTGGTCTGGGCGGGGCCATCGTCGTTCCGAGCCAGGCGGCGGTGCTCGGCATGGGCGTGGAGGTGCTCGTCCTCGCATTCGTCGTGGTCGTGATCGGCGGTCTCGGAAGCCTGGAAGGGGCCCTGATCGGGGCCCTCATCGTGGCCTTCGTGCGCACCATTGTGATCCAGTTCTACGAGGAGCTCGAGCTCGCGGTCCTCTACCTGATCGCGGCCGCGGTGCTGCTCTGGCGGCCCACCGGAATGTTCGGAAGAGCGTCGTGAAGAGGGGTGCTCGGGCACAGCGCGGGCAGATCGCCGTCTGGCAGTGGGCGCTGGCGCTCGCCGTGCTGGCTGTGCTCCTCGTGGTGCCCACCGTCGCGAGCCCGTACCACACGCAACTGCTCACGTACGGCCTCATCTTTGCCATCGCCGCGCTTGGCTTCAACCTGCTGCTCGGCTACACGGGCCTGCTCTCCTTCGGCCATTCGGCCTACTTCGGCGCAGGCGCGTACGCCGTGGCCTTCATGGTGCAATACCTCGGGGTCTCCTCGATGGAGCTCTACATTCTGAGCGGAGTCGCGGCCACCGCGGTCGTGGCGGCGCTGCTCGGGGCTGTTTGCGTGCGGCATACGCGGATATTCTTTGCCATCCTGACGCTCGCGCTCTCCCAGGTGCTGTGGACGCTGGCGTTCAAGTTCTTCTGGATCACCGGCGGGACCGACGGCCTGCGAGTCCCGTTCGGCCAGATGACCCTGCTCGGCGGTCTGGTCGACTTCGCCGGCAGCGGCACGTATATGAGGTTCGTGTTCACCTACTACTACTACGTGCTGGTCATCTTCTGTATTTGCGCGGCCGCGATGTGGCTGATCGTGCACTCCCCCTTCGGCAAGACCCTGCAGGCGATCCGCGACAACGAGACCCGGGCGCGCTTTCTCGGCGTGCCCATTCGGCGCTATCGCTGGCTCGCCTTTCTCGTATCGGGGATGTTTACGGGGCTCGCGGGTGTGCTCTGGGCGCCGCTGAACGGTCTGACCACGCCAGACATCCTGTACTGGCCGCAGTCCGGGAAGATCGTGTTCTTCGCCGTGCTCGGGGGATTTCGGAACTTCTCCGGCCCCATCGTCGGCGCCGTGCTCTACAACTACCTGGAGGCGTACGCAGTCGCCGTCACCCAGTACTGGCAGCTCCTGCTCGGGGGCGTGCTGGTGGCGCTCGTGGTGTTCCTCCCAGGAGGCATCGTGGGCACGCTGTCGCGGCTGGTGAGCAGGCTGAGCGGGCGGCCGAAGGCCAGCGAGGAGCAGGCGGCGACGTGAGCCTGTTGCGCGCGCAGAGCCTCAAGAAACACTTCGGCGACACCCGGGCGGTCGACGGCGTGGACTTCGTGGTCAACGAGGGTGAGCTTCTCTCGCTGGTCGGGACCAACGGCGCGGGCAAGACCACCCTGGTCAACCTGGTCACGGCGTATCTACAGCCCGATGACGGAAGGATCTTCCTCGGAGAGCACGACATCACCTTCCTGTCGGTGGCCGAGCTGATCCGGACCGGGATCGCGAGAAGCTTCCAGATCGTGAACCTCTTCGATGACCTCACCGTCCTCGACAACGTGGCGCTCGCGATCTTCTCCCGCGAGCGCAAGACTAGGAATCTCTTCAGCCTCGCGGAGCGGGACGCCGCGGTGAGCAAGGAGGCCCACGAGGTGCTGCGCCAGTTCGGCGTGGACGACAAGGCGCAGGCCCTGGCCCGGGACGTCGCCCAGGGAGAGCGCAAGCTGCTCGATGTGGCGATCGCGTTCGCATTGCGGCCGAGGCTGCTGTTCCTGGACGAACCCACGAGCGGCGTCAGCACGCGCGAGAAAGCGCAGATCATGGATACCATCGCGTCGGTGGTGCGCGCCGAGGGAATCACGGCCGTCATCATCGAGCACGACATGGACGTCGTGTTCAAGTACTCCGAGCGCATCGTCGTCATGCACGAGGGAAGATTCCTGGCGGATGGCCCGGCCGAGGCGATCAGGCAGAACCAGGAGGTCGCCACGTATCTGCTCGGGGCGCCCCCCGCGGGCTGAGGGGGGCACGGGTGGGACAGTCATGCTCGAGCTAAGAGGCGTCAACACCTTCAGGGGCCCCGCTCACATCCTGCGTGACGTGTCGCTCAGCGTGCACGACCGCGAGCTGGTCTGTCTCGTCGGTCGCAACGGCGCCGGGAAGACGACCATCATCGAGAGCGTCATGGGCTTTCTCCGGCTGCGCTCCGGCCAGATCTTGTTCCGAGGAGAGGACGTGAGCTCGCTGCCGGTGCACGAGCGCGCACGCCGCGGCATAGGCTATGCGCCCGAAGGCTGCGAGATCTTCCCTGACCTCACGGTAAGCGAGAACCTGATGATTAGCCGCTGGATGTCCGATACGGCGGCCCGCAATCCGGGTGCGGAGACCGACGGGGACATCGACGAGCGCGTGTTCGCGGTGTTTCCCGAGGTGCGTGACTTGTTGGATCGCCGCGGGCTGAACCTGAGCGGAGGCCAGCGCAAGATAGTTGCTATCGCGCGGGCGATGGAGCTGTCCCCCGTGCTGCTGCTCCTGGACGAGGCGTTCGAAGGGCTCGCACCGGTGGTGGTCTCGCGGTTCGCGGAGGCCGTGCGAAAGATCAGGGAGCTGGGCGTCTCGGTGCTGATCGCGGAGTCGAACCTGATGAACGCCGTGCGCATCGCCGACCGGCTCTACGCCATCGATCGCGGCGAGGTGATCTTTCACGGAGACCCGGAGCAGGCCCTCAAGGAGGAAAAAGTCATGAAGGCACTTCGCGGCTGAGCGGCCCCGCCGCGGTTCGAGTCAGTCAGCTCGCCGAGTTGGTGGCGACCGACGCAGGCTACGCATACTTGATCAGCCAGGTGGACTCTCTCGGGCAGTTCGATTACATCGTCGCGGGCGCAGGCTCGGCGGGTTGCCTGCTCGCCAATCGCCTCTCGGCCGATCGCAGCAGGCGCGTGCTGCTGCTCGAGGCGGGCGGAAAGGACAACTACTTCTGGATCCATATCCCGGTCGGCTATCTCTACACCATCAACAATCCGCGCACGGACTGGTGCTACAAGACGGAACCAGAGTCCGGGCTGAACGGGCGCGTGCTCGACTACGCCCGCGGCAAGGTGCTGGGCGGCTGCTCGTCGATCAACGCCATGATCTACATGCGCGGCCAGAAGAGCGACTACGACTACTGGGCGTCGCTCGGCAACGAAGGCTGGTCGTGGGATGAAGTCCTGCCCTACTTCAAGCGCGTGGAGGACTACGCCCACGGCGCTGACGAGCTGCACGGCGCCGGCGGCGAGCTTCGGGTGGAGGAGCGCCGGGTCAGCTGGGAGATTCTGGATGCTTGGCGTGACGCGGCCGAGGAGTGCGGCATCCCCAAGGTCGCGGAGTTCAACCGTGGAGATAACTTCGGCAGTGCCTACTTCCAAATGAACCAGCGCCGCGGCGTGCGCTGGAGCGCAACCAGGGCTTTCCTGCGCCCCGTGATGAACCGCCCGAACCTCACCGTGCTGACCGAGGCGCACGTCGAGCGCGTGCGCATCGAGACGCGAGACGGGGAGAAGCGTGCAACCGGAGTCGAGTTTCGCCGCACTGGCGGCGCGGCCCAACGGGCCGAGGCGCAACGCGAGGTGATCCTTGCTAGCGGCGCCATCGGCTCGCCGCAGATCCTGCAGCTCTCGGGCGTCGGACCGGGAACTTTGCTCCAGCGCTTCGGGATCGACGTCGTGCACGAGTTGCCCGGTGTGGGCGAGAACCTGCACGATCACCTCCAGGTCCGCATGGTGTACAAGGTCAAGAACGTCACGACTCTCAATCAGCGGGCGAACAGCCTTCTCGGGCGCGTGGCCATGGCGCTCGAGTACCTGCTGTTTAGAACCGGCCCCCTCACCATGCCCCCCTCGCAGCTCGGCGCATTCGCCAAGAGCGACCCGTCGCAGCCGAGCCCGAACATCGAGTGGCACGTGCAGCCGCTCTCGCTCGACAAGTTCGGCGCGCCCCTGCATCGGTTCCCGGCCATTACGCCCTCGGTGTGCAACCTGAGGCCGACGAGTCGCGGGCATGTGCACATCAAGTCTCCGAACCCGGCAGCGCACCCTGCCATCCAACCAAGCTACCTGTCGACACCCGAGGACAAAAAGGTCGCGGTGGATGGGATGCGCTTCACGCGCCGGATCATGAGCGCGAGGGCGTTCGCCAAATATGAGCCCGTGGAGTGGAAGCCTGGCGTGCATGTGCACAGCGATGCCGCTCTCCTAGGGGCGGCGGGGGACCTGGGCACTACCATCTTTCACCCGGTCGGTACGTGCAAGATGGGGCCCGACGGGGCTGCGGTCGTGGACCACCGGCTTCGTGTGCACGGTATCAGGGGGCTGCGGGTCATCGATGCCTCGGTGATGCCGCGCATCACCTCGGGCAACACCAATGCGCCCACGACCATGATCGCGGAGAAGGGGGCTGAGCTCATCCTCGAGACGCAGATCTGAGGGCTCTCTGTGAACGACTCCCGCGCTGCTCGTCTCCCCGAGTGACCAGAACCGAGCGTCATTCGCTGAAGCGAGCTCCCCGCATTCTCCTGGCCGCGGCGATTGGCGCCGTGCTCCTGATCGCGCCCGGGCTGCTCCCTCCGTATTCGCTTATCCTGCTGTGCCATGCGCTGGTGCTTGCCATCGCGTGCCTCGGGCTGAATCTCCTGCTCGGCACTACCGGGCTGCTCTCCCTCGGGCATGCCACCTACTTCGGTGCGGGTGCCTACGCGGGGGCATTCCTCTACCGGTTCACTGCGATCGGCTCGTTCGAGCTCTATCTGCTCCTCGGCATCGCCTGTGCGACCGCGCTCGCCGCCTTCATCGGCTACCTCTGCGTGCGCGCCACGAAGATCCACTTCACGATTCTGACGCTCGCTTTCGGCATGGTGGTGCACTCGGTGTTCATCGACGGCGCCGTCTTCCGGCTGTTCGGCCCGTTGGGGTGGGCGCTCTACCTGCTCGGCGGAGGCAGCCTGTACATCCCCAGGCTCACCATTTTTGGTGTGCAATTGGGTGCCACCGAGTTCATTCCCGCCTTCTATTACGTCATCGTCGTTGCCTTCCTCGGGTCCGCGCTGTTGTTGAGACGGATCAGCCGTTCACCGTTTGGAAAGGCGCTGAGGGCAATCCGGGACAATGAGACGAGGGCAGCGTATGTCGGCGTCCCTGTGCGACAATACCGGTGGTACGCCTTCATCATCTCTGGCGCATTCGTGGGTCTTGCCGGAGCGCTCTATGGGCAGCTCGTTCGGCAGATCACGCCCGACCAGCTCCACTGGCTGTTCTCCGCGAAGCTGGTTCTCGCAACCGTGCTTGGTGGCACGCGCGATTTCCTCGGGCCTGTGCTCGGCGCATTTCTGCTCGAAGGGCTCGAGGGGCTCGCGTTGCGCTGGGTGACATTGCATGACATGGTGCTGGGGATGCTGCTAATCGCCGTGGTTCTAGTGTTTCCGCGGGGCTTCGCAGGGACGGTGATGGTCCTGTTCGACAGGCTTAAGATGCTCCGTGGACGAAGATCGGTTGGGCACGGCGACAGGTGATGAGGCAACCTTGTCTCGCAATGGTATGCCCGTCCGTACCTACCCGCGTGCGGCCGACCGCTCGATGACATCGGCCAGACTCCCACTTTCGTTGGGTTTTCATCGGAGATATCGCTGACTCCACGTGCGTTGGCGCAGCTCGACGAGACGGCACCAAGCTCGCGCCGAAGGATAGGTACCTCTTCAGCGCGCGCCCGAGCGGTCCAGGCGTTTCGAGAAAAGTTCCTCCGGCTCGCCGGCACCGACGAACGAGAGCAGGAGAGGCGTCGAGCCGAGACTGGTGCTGACGTCGTGGTACAGAAGCCTTCAGCAAAGAAAGCTAGTGGGCCCGGCAGGATTCGAACCTGCGACCAACGGATTATGAGTCTCGCGGACACGACACATCGCAACTATCCACAACAAGAAAAAGGGGAACTTGGATTGTCCGACTTATCGTCGCGTGTCACCTCATTTTGCCGTTTGTTGTGGTTTAGTGCACCAAGAGTGCATCAAATGGGTGACGTCTCCTGCCCTGTGGCGTATAGTCCGCCCACCGACGCGGCGTCAAGACGTTGCCTATCAACACTGAGAGCACGGAATTCAGCGGGAGCTCGGTCGAGGTATCCGCGGGCGCCGCGGGCGTGCGTTCACTCCAGCCCCTCGAGCATCGCACTGGCGCGTTCCGCCCAGAGGCCCATATCCATATCTCGGTACATGGACAGTGCCGTGGCGAGGTGCTCCCTGGCCTGCTTCCGCTTTGCGATGCGTTGGTGGAGCCCTCCGAGGCCCAGATGGGAATGAGCCATGAGTGGGCGCATGCCGAGCTCGCGTGCGAGGTCGAGAGCCCGTCGGTAATGTCTGTTGGCGCGGGTCACCTCCGGCGGTTCGCGCCGAATATCGATCTCGCCGAGGAGCCGTAATGCTGTCCCCTCGCTCCCGCGGAACCCTCGATCAGCGGCAAGCTCCGCGGCTCGTGAGGCAAACTCGGCAGCTTGCTCCACCCTGGCTGCCGACAGATATCCGGCCCCGAGTGCGGTCGCCGCCGTCGGCGCGTCGAAGATCCTGATCCGCGGAGCCCTGTTCTCACTCTCCTCCAGCAGCGGTAAGGCCTCCGCAACGCGCCCGCACAGTGCATACGCGAGGCCCAGCACAGCCTCTGTCATGGGAAGAATGACGCGAAGGTCCCAGGTGTTGCAGAGTCCCATCGCGCGCTCGAGAACGGGGATCGCCTGAGCAATAGCACCCTGCAGCACCCTGACCTGACCCAGGCCCAGACACGAGGCAGCCGCGCTGTAGGGTTGATCGGCGGTCTCGGCAATCGCGAGCGCCTGTTCTGCGTGCGCGAGCGCCTCCGGGAATTCACCACGCTCGCCGAGCGACCAGGCGAGCCACACGCGCGATAATACCGACGGCAAGCCCGTGAGACCGAAGCGTTCATAGGTTCGCTCGCCATTGATAGACGCGACATTGCGGCGGAAGTAGTCGATGGCGGAGGAATAATCTCCGACATTGAAATACCCTTGCCCTAGGAAGAAGTTGGTCGCCGCCTGCAATGCATAGTCCCCGGTCTTTGAGGCGATGATCAGGGCACGCTGCCCCGACGCTTCGGCCTGCGCCAGATCGCCCATCCACCAGAGATACTGGCTCAGGTAGGTTGATGCCCATCCTAATCGGTCCTGATCCGCCAGGGTTGCGGCTAATCGCTCCGCATTGCGGAGGTGCTCGAACACACGGTCGTGCTCGCCGAGGGCTTGCAGGGAACTCCGTACTTCGAACCGTACATCGATTGCCTGTTGGAGTGTGTCTTGTGTTTCGGGAAGGTGACGGAGTGCGGCCAGCACCTGCTCGAAGTGGGCAGCGGCTTCACGGTAGGCGCTGCGCCCGGCGGCTTTCGCGCCGGCCCGCCGAAGATAGCCGGTGGCCCGTTCCCACAGCTCACCGCGCAGGGCATGGTGCGCCAGACGCTCGACGTGCTCAGCCAGACGGTCGGGATAAAGGTCCTCGATGGCGTCCACGATGCGCCCGTTCAGCTCCCTCCGCTGCTCGGCGAGGAGACTTCCGTAGGTGACCTCTTGGGTGAGCGTGTGCTTGAAGGTGTATTCGAGGTGCGGAAAAAGCCGAGTTTCGTAAAGGAACTCGGTCTTTTGGAGATCCGCGAGACCACGGCGCAGGATGTCCTCCGACAGTTCGGTAATAGCTCGTAGTATGGCGTATGGAACATCTTTACCGATGGCCGATGCTGCTTGAAGGATTTGTTTCTCCCGAGTGGGCAGGCGATCAATCCGTGCGGCCAGTGTGGCCCGCGCGGTGGGCGGGATCTCCAGCGTGTGCAGGGGCCGAACCAAGCAGTAACCGCCCCGCTCGCCCACCAGCGATCCGCTTGCCACCAGCGTGCGGACAGTCTCCTCCAGAAAGAATGGATTGCCTCGCTTGAGCAAAAGCGCCTTCAGGCTCACGAGGCTGGAGTCGGTGCCGAGGAGGTCGTGAAGGAGTTGTTCGGTGTTCGCTTCGCCCAGGGCGCCAAGACGCCGTTGAGTGTAATACATCTTGCTTCCCCACCCATGATGGTACTCCGGGCGGTAGTTGACTAGCAGAAGAATCGGTGCAGTCGGCAGGCTCTCGACCAGGCTGTCGAGGAACGCTTGGGTTTCTCCGTCGATCCAGTGCAGATCCTCGAACACAATGACGAGCGGCTGGACTTGACTCTCTCTCAGAATCAGGGATCTCACCGCTTCCAGCGTATGTCGGCGACGCTGGGTTGGCTCCAATGCCTCCCACGCCGCATCCATCGGCGGCACGTGAAGCAGGTCTAGTATGGCCGGTAATGTCGTCCTCAGGCGCTCGTCAAGCTCGAGTAGCTTTCCCGTCACCTTCTCGCGCAAGCGACGAGCGTCGTCACGGTCGTCTACGTGGAAGTAAGCCTTGAGGAGGTCGATCACGGGAAGGTACGGTGTGGCCTTGCCGTAAGAGGCCGGCCGGCTCTCCAGGATCTGGATGTTCTTTGTGCCTTGAGAATGGACAAACTCGTAGACGAGCCGTGACTTTCCCACCCCCTGGTCACCCACCACGGCAAAAACTTGGCCATGGCCCTCGACCGCACGATCGACTGCGCGGCTGAGCGCCTCGAGCTCGGTGTCCCGGCCGACGAAGCGACTCAGCCCTCTCGCCACGGCGGTCTGAAAACGGGTACGCGCCGGTGTCGCCCCTATCAGCTCAAACAACATGATGGACTCGCTCAGCTGTGCCCGCGTCGAGGGTTCGAGGGGTTTCACCCGAATAAACCCTTCCGCCAGGCGCAGTGTGTTCTGAGTTACTTGGATCTTCCCCGGCGCAGCGAGCGCCCGCGCCTGAGCGGCCCAGTGGGTCGTCGGACCAATCGCGTCATAATCCATCGACAGATCGTTTCGAATGGCCCGGACTACCACCTCGCCTGAGCTCAGTCCGGTGCGGGCCTGTATCGAAATGGCTTCGGCACATGCGGCCTCTTCCGCGTGGCGCTTGATGGATTCGCGGATTTCCAGCGCGGCATAGCAGGCCCTTACGGCATGGTCCTCGTGAGCCAAGGGTGCTCCGAACAGCGCCATGATCCCGTCGCTCGCGATCTTGGTCACCGTACCCTCGTAACGGTGAACGGCCTCAATCATGAGTACCAGGAACGGGTCAAGGATCTCGCGCGCTTGCTCAGGATCGTGTCGTGCGAAGAGCGCGCCCACTCCCTCAAGGTCCGCGAACAGCACGGTGACCTGTTTGCGCTCGCCCTCCAACGCACCGCGTGAGGTCAGAATCTTCTCGGCCAGGTGCTTGGGTGTATACTCGTTCGGAGAAACGAACCTCAGCGGTGCGTGAGCCTGGGGAAGAGATGCACCGCACCTCCCGCAGAACTTCTGTCCGCCAGGGTTCTCAGCGTTGCAAGCCGGGCAGTTGATCGCAAGACGTGCTCCGCACTCGCCGCAGAACTGATAGCCTGCAGGGTTATCGTCTCCGCAGCGCGGACAAGTGTTGGTGGCGCTTGCGTAGCTGCGTCCGGCGACGTGAGAATGACTGTCTACCTTGCCGTCGTCCGTTGCGGCTGCGCCGGAGCCGATGTGTTGCGCTGGCTGCGAATCGTCTGGCTCTCCGGGCGTCCGGAGCGTGGCCAATCTCACGCCGCGACCGAAATCTGCGCCCTGCCAGCCCCTAGACCGCTTTTCGCCACTCGGCACCGGTCGAGCTCCCGCGCCGACTCGCGCCAGACGGATCCGGTGGAATAGGCTCTGGGTGGCTCCGTCGGGTTCAACGTCGAGTTCCCGCCGCAGAGCTTCCCGACAGATTTGATATTGCCTCACGGCGAGGCCGATCTGGCCTCTGCCCGCGTAGTGTTCCATGAGCGCTCGATGAGCGAGCTCCTCCAACGGGTCGAACGACAATAAGCGCTTCGCCGCGGCCGCAGCCGCTTCATGCATGCCGGTTTGAATCTGGTGACCCAGGAGCTGGGTGCAGGCGTCAAGCGCCCGTTCGTGCAAACTGTCTCGTTCCGTGCGCACGAAATCCTCTAAGGCCGGGTCCCGTATGCTGATTGTCTCAAGAAGTTTGCCGCGGTAGAGCGCCAAAGCGGACTCCAAAGACTCCGGCGAGCCATCGGCCAACAGCTCTTGGAAGGTGATAACGTCGACCTGGGCGGCAGCCGAGTCGAGTGTGACCGTCTGGCCTTCGATGATCAGTGGTGCGGGTTCGATCCCCTCAAGCGCCTGACGAAGCGCCCACAGAGCCTGGCGCAGGCTGCCGCGCGCTTGGGCCTCGCTTCGCTGGCTCCACAGCAGTCCCATCAGCTTTTCGCGCGAATGGGGCTTGTCCGCCCGAAGAGCCAGGTACGCGAGCAATAGGGTCGCCTTAGCGCCGGGAACCGCGATAGCTCTGCCTGCCGTGTCGCAGACATCGAGGCCCCCGAGCAGCCTGAGGCGCAGGGATCTCATGATGACACCCCCTGCCGAACGAGCGCTCTGCGCTGCTGGCGGAGACTCCGCCCATTTAACGCCGAATTAACGGCTTCCGCAACGAGCTGCTTCCCTGATTAACACCCGGCCAGACGTCCCGCGAACGGAAGACCTTTAGCGTCTCGGGTGAGCGGGATCCAGCCTCTACCTCGGTTGCGTCCGACGAAGTACGACCTCTATCCGCGGCAAGCTTCGAACCGCTCCCTTGGGCTGAGCGTTCTCAGTCACCAGAAGGAGGTTCAACCATGAAACTCTGGACATCGCTTGTCGTAGCCAGCGTTATGATTCTGAGCAGTGCGAGTGTGTCCTGGGCGTTTGACGAGGCACAGTACGAGGCCGTCAAAGGCGGGAAAACGAGCTGCTCGACATGTGATCTGAGCGGCGCCGATCTCACGAACGCCGACCTCAGGGGTGCCGACCTCTCGTTGGTCGACCTCACGGATGCCAACCTCAGCAAGGTCAACCTCGCAAACGCCGATCTCACGGGCGCAGACCTACGAGGCGCCAACCTCGGGGGTGCCGTGCTCACGGGTGCCGATTTCACCAGCGCGATCCTGGACGAAGTCGACCTCACGGGCGCCACTCTCACGGACGCAAAATTGGAGCAGGCCATGTGCAATTGGAGCACGAAGCTCCCTGCGGATTCGCGCTGGTCTTGTGTGGCTGTCACTTTTCGACGTAAGTAGCGCGGCTCGGGTGGCTCGATAGCGGCGACGGGCACACGTTCCTCTTGCGGGGGATGCCAGCGATACTGGATGAAGTCGCCGGGCCTCAAGGCACGGCGACCCCGCCTCTCCCATGGTCCAGTGCCGACAGTATTGCCACTGGTCACTTCAGCCTATGTCGGTTTGGAGATAGGCGCGTCAGATGCGTGCACTACGAGCGCGAAAGCACTAACGGATAGAACTGGAGCCCTGAGCAGGGCAATCTGATGGGCCCGGCAGGATTCGAACCTGCGACCAACGGATTATGAGTACGGCTTCGGGCCCGAAAGAATTTATCTTTCAACCACTTGCCGGGACGCCCGTTGCCAACGGTGCACGACCCTGCATGACTGTGCGCGACTGATCCACGCAAAACTCACGCAAGCGCCGACCGGATCGCTCCCGCTCGGCTCGAGGTGGGCGATGAAACGTTCAGCTTCGGTAACAGGGAGATTCGCGACCGGATTTGCAGCGTTTACGGGCGCCTTCATCGAAGGGGTCGATCTAGCCGAGAGGAGCGGTGTAAGAGTCGTTTCCATTTCACCGCGGGCAGGCCAGAGTGGTCAGCATTGCGCGCTCAGCGGCGCTTCGAATGACCGGCTTTCTCTGCGTTCATGACGACACGCAGAATGGCGTTGATGCGCGTCTGGTAACCGCTACCTTTGGATTTGAGCCACTCGAGAACGTCGGCATCCAGGCGAATGGATACCGGCTCCTTGGGTTGGGGCATTTGCCGTTCGGCCTCTTCCCAGAACCGCTCGGGCAGTTCGGGAATCTCGGAGTAATCAATATCCTCGTCGCGAATGGCCTCAATCTCGCGAAGCCGTTTTTTCGAGATAGGCATGATACAAAGTCCTTTCCTTCCGGTTCGCCCTACGGGCCAATATCAGCCGGGTCTTACCATTACGGACGGCAAAAACCGCATGGGCGAGACTCATCAAGAAGATCTACGAAGTCGATCCGCTGGTATGCCCCCGATGCGGTGGCGAAATGCGCATTATCGCCCTGGTTGAACAACCGTGCGTAATCGAGCGCATCCTCAAGCATGTCGGTGCTTGGGAGCCGCGCCCGAGCGGTCCGGACCCGCCGAGCGGGCCCGCGGCCTGGCCAAGCGACGTCACCCTGCCACTGACCTATCATCCGGTGCCCGATATCGCCTGAAGGCCAAGGGCTGACGGGGGCGCTCGCCCCGACACACCTCCACGCAAGCTGCGTTGGCCCCCCATCACGCCCGCTCGTGCGATGAGCGCCCCCGCAATACAAGCGCGCGCTCCCGCGTCGCGCCCTCGCGGCGCCGTCGCCCGGTTTGCGCCGCTCGCGCCGGCTACCCGGCTCCCTGCGGGTCCCTCCCAATGCGCAGAATACGTCAAAAGCGTTTTCCTGTCCGTTATCCGTCGACCTATACTTTGCGCAGAGCTCATTCTTGCTGAAAGGCAAGGTGTAGCAACTGTCGCAGCTTAGGATGAAGGAAAACATGGGTAAGGCCGCGCTTGACTCGACAGATGTCCGCATACTCGGCGCCGTGCAACAGCATGGACAACTCAGCAAGTCCGCGCTTGCGGAAATGGTCAATCTTTCACCGACCCCATGCTGGGTCCGTCTGGGCAAGTTAAAAAAGGCGGGTTTAATCCGTGGTTATCACGCTGACATCGCGATCGAAAAACTTATAGACCTTACCAAGGTGATCGTGACCGTTTCACTGAAAACCCATCGCAAATCGGATTTCGAGCGTTTCGAAACCCGGATCAAAAGCACTGACGAAATCGTGGAATGCATCGCCACCGGTGGCGGGACGGACTATGTCATGAAGGTTATTTCCCCAAACCTCACCTCTTTCCAGACATTGATGGAGTCGCTGCTGACCTCCGACATCGGGATTGACCGCTACATGATCTATATCGTGACCCGCGAAGTCAAAGCAGCCCTGCCAAACCTGCAACAGCTGCTGGCAGACAAGGCCTGACTCAGACGGCATCAGCAGATCTCCGGCTCAGACCGAAGGGGCCAAGAACCCCGTAATAATAGTCTCATCGGACTGAACCGAGCCTGAAAAAAGTCTGGTTCGATTTTCCGTTCCCGCTAGAATAGCCGCGAATTGAAATGGTTGTGCGCGGATCAGCATTGTGCCGCGGCACGAGAGGGAACACGCAATGGCAAACGCAGAAGATGTTGGATTTGGCACGCAGATCCGCAAATCCCCCTATTTCGATGCGACGGTCCGCTGGGGGGCCACGGCCTTTTCGGTCTATAACCACATGTACATCCCGCGTGATTTCGGCAGCCCTGAACAGAATTTCTGGAACCTCGTGAACGAGGCCATCCTGTGTGATGTGGCCGTCGAGCGTCAGGTTGAGCTCACCGGTCCCGATGCAGCAAGATTTGCCCAGCTGTTGACCCCGCGCGATATTTCCAACTGCGCCGTTGGGCAATGCAAATACGTGCTGATCACCAATGCCGATGGCGGCATCCTGAACGACCCGATCCTGCTGCGCCTGGCGGAGAACCACTTCTGGATCTCGCTGGCCGACAGCGACATCCTGCTGTGGGCGCAGGGGGTTGCGGTCAACTCCGGGCTTGATGTGCATATCTGCGAGCCCGATGTGTCGCCGCTGCAATTGCAGGGCCCAAAATCTGGCGAGGTCATGCAAGCGCTCTTTGGCGAAAGCATCTCAAACCTCCGCTATTACTGGCTGCGCGAGGTCGAGCTGGACGGCATCCCGCTGATCGTGTCGCGCACCGGCTGGTCCAGCGAGCTGGGCTACGAGCTCTACCTGCGTGACGGATCACGGGGCGATGAGCTCTGGGAAAAGGTCATGGCGGCGGGCGCGCCTTTTGGCCTGAAGCCCGGTCATACTTCCTCTATCCGTCGGATCGAAGGGGGGATGCTGTCGTATCACGCGGATATGGACATCAACACCAACCCTTATGAGATCGGCATGGACCGGCTGATCAACCCGGACATGGAGGCGGACTTTATCGGCAAAGCGGCTTTGCAACGCATCCGCGCTGAAGGGATCAGGCGCAAGCTGGTGGGTCTGCGGATTGATGCAGCCCCTCTTTCCGGGCCGAACACAACCTTCTGGGCCATCCGCAAAGGCGATGAGACGGTTGGCAAAGTGACCTCGGTGGTTTATTCGCCGCGGCTAAACCAGAACATCGCGCTGGCGATGGTCAGCACCGACTGCACCGATATCGGAACCGTGCTGGACGTGCTGATGCCTTCGGGAACTGCGAGCGCCTGCGTGGTGGAAAGTCCCTTCTTTGACCCGAAAAAGAAGATTGCGGCGGCCTGATCCACAGATTCCACAAAGGAAACCGATATGTCTGAGCTTTCAATCGAACTGAACTGGCGACGGCAGGCGCCGGAATTGCGCCCTGGAAAATACTCCAACGCCCATACCGTGCGTTATAACAATGGGTATCAGCTTCAGGCGGATGCTGCGCCGGATTGGGGGGGAGATGCCAGCCTGACCAACCCGGAGCAAGCGCTGGCTGCGGCGCTCAGCAGCTGCCACATGATGACGTTTCTGGCGTTGGCGTCCAAGGCCAACTGGCCGGTTGCCGCGTTTCAGGACCGGGCAGTGGCCCATCTGGGCAAGAATCCCAAAGGGCGGATGTCCGTGATCCAGGTGGATTTGCACCCGGTTGTGACGTTTGACGCGGGCTTTCAAGTTGACGCGGCGGAGCTTGAAAAGATGCATGACCGCGCGCATCGTTATTGCTTCGTCGCCAACACCCTTGCCGAAAGTGTGAAAATCAACATCCGATAGGCGGGGAAAGGGATAAGGCGATGAAAGACGAACAGTACTGCGCCGATATTCTTCTGACAGAGCAGGGCGAAAATGGTGTCCTACGCCTAACCCTGAACGATGTGGACCGCCGCAACGCCTTGTCCGAGACGATGTTGACCCGCCTGGGTGAAACACTGGCTGCCGCCGCCACCGATCCTGCGGTGCGGGTCATTGTGCTGTCCGCCAATGGACCGGCCTTTTGCGCAGGTCACGATCTCAAGGAAATGACAGCAGGCCGCAACGCGCCTGACCAGGGCCGCGCATATTTTGCCCGTGTTATGGCGATGTGTTCCGGCGTAATGCAGGCGATTGTCATCAACCCCAAGCCAGTGATTGCCGAGGTGACAGGCATTGCCACCGCAGCGGGCTGCCAGCTTGTAGCCAGCTGTGATCTGGCCGTGGCTTCAGACATCGCGCAGTTCAGCACGCCAGGCGTGCATATCGGACTTTTCTGCTCGACCCCTATGGTGGCGCTCTCGCGCAATGTGGCAGACAAACACGCAATGGAAATGCTGCTGACCGGCGACCTCATGTCTGCCACCCGTGCGGCCGAGATCGGATTGGTCAATCATGTTGTTGCCTCCGACGTCCTGACCGAGACCACCATGGCCTTGGCGCGCAAGATCGCCTCGAAATCCAGCATGACGCTTGCCATTGGCAAGCGCGCCTTTTACACGCAGCGCGAGATGCCCCTGCCCGAAGCTTATGACTATGCCTCGAACGTAATGGTGGAAAACATGCTGGCGCACGATGCCTCAGAGGGCATTGGCGCATTCATCGAAAAGCGGGCGCCTCGATGGCAGGATGAATAGGACGGAAATGGCCAACCCATACAACACCGATCTGGATCGCAATCCGGCGAATTATCAACCTCTCACCCCGCTGACCTTTCTGGAACGCGCCGCATCGGTGTTCCCAGGTCATACCGCGATTATCCATGGAGATCTGCGGCGCAATTATGCCGATTTCTACGCCCGGGCTCGCAAGCTGGCCTCGGCGCTTAAGGAACAGGGCATCGGGCGGGGCGATACGGTCTCGGCGATGCTGGCGAATACGCCCGCGATGCTCGAATGCCATTACGGCGTACCGATGTGCGGCGGCGTGCTGCATTCGATCAACACGCGGCTTGATCCGGCGGTGATAGCGTTTCAGCTCGATCACGCGGGCGCGAGAATTGTGATCGTTGACCGCGAGTTCATGTCGCTGATGCAAGGCGCGCTCGCGCTGGCCAAAGTTTCGCCGCTGCTGATCCAGTATGATGACCCGGAATATGACGCCCCCGGGACACCAACGGATATTATGGACTACGAAGCGTTTCTGGCCGGTGGCAACGCAGATTTCGCCTGGCTGGTGCCGCTCGATGAATGGGATGCGATCTCGATCAACTATACTTCAGGCACCACAGGCGATCCAAAGGGTGTGGTTTCGCACCACCGGGGGGCATACCTATTGGCGCAGGGCAATGCGCTGACCACTTCGATGAGCAAACACGCGGTCTATCTGTGGACGCTGCCGATGTTTCACTGCAACGGCTGGTGCTTTCCCTGGACGATGTCGGCGATCATCGGCACCCATGTCTGCCTACGCCAGGTCCGGGCCGGGGCGATCGGGGATACGCTGGCCGATCACGGGGTTACACATCTGTGCGGTGCGCCGATTGTCATGTCTTTGATGATCTCAGACCCCGATGGTGTGAAACGCACGCTTGACCACACTGTACAATTCTTCACTGCTGCCGCCCCTCCGCCGGAAAAACTGCTGGCAGACATGAAAACCGCTGGCTTTGAGGTAACCCACCTCTACGGGCTGACCGAAACCTATGGGCCTGCCGTGGTCAACGATTGGCACGCGGACTGGAAGGATCTGCCCTCCGCACAGCAGGCCAAGCTGAAGGCGCGGCAAGGCGTGCGCTATCTGCCGCTGGAAGGGTTAGAAGTACTGGATCCCGGTACCATGGCTCCGGTCCCTCGTGATGGCGAAACCCTGGGCGAGGTCATGTTCCGCGGCAACGTGGTGATGAAAGGTTATTTCAAGAACCCAAGAGCCACAAAGGAGATGTTTGCCGGGGGCTGGTTCCACTCGGGCGATCTGGGGGTAATTCACCCCGACGGTTATATTCAACTGAAAGACAGATCGAAAGATATCATCATTTCGGGGGGCGAGAATATTTCCTCGCTCGAAGTGGAAGAGGCGCTTTACCAGCACCCTGCTGTTGCGGTGGTAGCTGTTGTGGCCATGCCGCACGAAAAATGGGGTGAAACGCCCTGTGCCTTTGTAGAATGTGTTGACGGCGAGGCGGTTTCGCCCGATGAACTGCTCCGATGGTGCCGAGAACACCTTGCACCTTACAAAGTGCCGGGGCGGATTGAATTCGCAACGATCCCGTGCACCTCAACCGGGAAGGTACAAAAGTTTGTTTTGCGCGATAAGGCAAAGTACCTGGCGGCTAGCTCCTGACAGGTACCCGAGACCGCCACGCAGGCATTGACCAGTCCCGGGTAAACATCCGAGGGCGCTGTCAAATTGTCAGGCGTTGCTCGAGTTGACTGCAGGGCACGGCGGTGCAGCATAACCGGAGTATGAGATCGCCGACCCCTGCTTACGCCGGATACCGCTATCCCGCTGAAATCATCAGCCACACGGTGTGACTCTATCACCGCTTCGCGTTGAGTTTCCGCGACGTGGAGGACCTCTTGGCCGAGTGAGGCATAGAGGTCAGCTACGAGGCCATCCGGCTGTGGCGTCGGAAACCCGGGCCCGAGTACTCAGCAGCCCTGCGTCGCGGCCAACCGCGGCCCGGTGACGAATGGCATCTGAACGAGGTGCGTATCGTCATCAACGGCAAAGTGCACTGGCTGTGGCGGGCGGTCGATCAGAACAACCAGACCCTGGACACCGTCGTTCAGAACCGGCGCGACAAGCCGGCCGCCAAGCGCTTCTTCAAGAAGCTACTGAAAGGCTTGCGCTACGGTGCGTGCCGGCACTGTCGGCATGGCCACGGCTCTTTACCTGCAGCGCGACGGGCACACGGTGACGGTGCTCGACCGCGAGGGGCCGGGGGAGGGCTGCTCGCGCGGCAATGCCGGTATCGTAGTGCTCGACAGCGTCTCTCCCCTCGCCAGCGCCGCCATTCTTCGCGAGATCCCGCGCATGCTGAGCGACCCCGAAGCGCCGGCACGGATCGAGTGGCGTGCATTGGGTGTGTTATTTCCCTGGCTCCCGCGTTTCGTTGTGGCGGCACGCCCGCGGCAGGCACGGCTCAGTGCCCGCGCCCTCGCTGCGCTGCTGCGCAGTGCGCTTGATGATTACCGGCTTCTGTTTGGGCGCGGCCGGCGCGCAGGAGCAGGTGAGGCAGGACGGCTGGCTGGTCACCTACGAGAGCGAGACGACTTTCGCCCGCGCGCGAGCCGAGCGAGCGCTCCAACGCCAATTCGGCATTCAAATGCACGCTCTGTCTGGCGAGCAAGCGCGCGAGCTGAGCGCCTGGCTCCGGCATCCATCACGCTCACTCGCGCGATGAGCGCCCCCGGAATACAAGCGCGCGCTCCCGCGCCGCGCCCTCGCGGCGCCATGACCCGGTTTGCGCCGCTCGCGCCGGCTACCGGCTCCCTGCGGGTCCCTCGCAATGCGCAGAATACGTCAAAAGCGTTTTCCTTCTATGAAGATCTCCCGCAGCACGCCGCGCATCGGTTTAGCTCCTCTTGGTTTCGGTTCCAGGTCTCGGGTACTCGGATGTGATAGCGCTGCTCTGCCTCTCCTTTGCACCGGTTGATCTTCCTCTCGTGCAAAGTGCGATTAAGCAGACCGTGCTTGTGCGTGCGGTAATGCATTGCAGCGGCCCACGTTGCGCCGCTTGCTGAATCACTGTCGACGATCTGATCGGCCGGGTTGTAGGTGTGGTCTGCGCTGACCTCGCACTAGACACGCTCAACCTGCAGGTCGACTGCCAGCTCTTTCAAACGTTCATTGCGCTCGCATCGACGCTTCATCTCCTTCGCTTCCTCGACGAGTCGGCGCCTTAGCTCTTCGTCCTGCTGGCGCTTCTGGCGCTGGTACTCTTCGGCCTGCTCTTGCGTCCAGCACAAGGGTTCGCACGCGGGGTCGTCCTGCCAGTTTTGCGCCGCCGCGCTACCGGCGACGGCGAGCGCCGCCGCTAGTATGTAGAGTCTTCCGCTGCTCATGTAATTCGTCCCTCTTTTTTGCGCTGACGATACGCTTTTTGCTTGCAGGCGGGGCGCCCGCAATACCTAGTTTTGCGTATCGAGTTCCTGCAAAAGGACACACTGGCGCTTGATCACCTTGCGGTCGACACCACAATGACCCGAGCGAATGCTAATTGGCGATCGGCAATTGGTATAACGCGCCCGGCAGCCGTCGTTCCGAAACCGCGGGTCAATCTCACGCGCTTTTAATGGCTATTCGCGACCGACAGCACTCTGCGCTACCGGCCTCCATGTCCAACCGAATTTGAAGGATTGCAAAGCACTTCGCGTTCTGGGCAACGCGAACACGACTGATTTGATGGGTCCGAACCCCACCAAAGCGTGCTCGATGAAGCGCGAAAGTACGGGGGATGACGGGCTCGGGGTCGAGACGGGCAAAACCGGAAAACGGCTACTGTTTGAATGGTCCCCCGAGCTGCACGCCGTGATTGACCGGGCAAAAACGCTGCGCGGCGACGTGGCGAGTATGCACCTCTTGTGCACGCGAAACGGACAGCGATATACGAGTAGCGGCTTCCAAGCCATGTGGCGACGATTGATGAAATGTGCCGTAGAAATAGGCCTGATTGCCGAGCGCTTCACCTTTTATGACATTCGTGCGAAGTCTGCATCAGACTCCGACGACGATAGACTGCTCGGGCATGAAGACAGGCGCACGCTAAATTGCCACTACAAGCGGAAAGCCGTCAGAGTGACGCCTTTGAAGCCGAAAATATTAGACGACCGGTAGGATTTTAGACATGCGGTCGATCGTTTGCGCGCGTAATCTGGCGATCACCGGGTTCAGCCTCTCGCCGGCGCGCCGGGCGGTCCCGTAGCCAACAGGCTCACGTGGTTCGATCGGCTGAGACAGGATACGGCTGCCACGAACACGTCCGGTGGATGAGAACCGACGGCGCGTGCGGCGGCGTCGGTCGCCATTGCCGCTGACGGCACGTGTGCAAGCCGGATTTACGGATACTTGGCCGTGTCTACGAAGGTCGATGGACTCTTTTTCGCGATCACGCTTGCGCCAAGAAACGTGCTCGTGCCCGTTGTGCAATATGTCTCATTGAGGAAATAACTCGATCGAATCGGGAGGGGACACGATGAAACGCGCTATCGCTTGTGCGCTCGTCACTTTGAACCTCGGTGCCTGCGGAAATCCGTACGCCCTCAGGCTTGGTAACGTCAACCTGGGCGCTAAGCAAGAGAAAGGGGTTATCCAGTTCACCGACCCCAAGCTCTACAAACGCGAGGCTCTGATCAACGAGCGCAAGGGCGCGGGCGCGGCGATAGGCTCGCTTGAGGGTGTAGAGCAAGTGGATGAACAGACACGAATCCTTGCGCTCGTGCTCGACCCACACCACCCGCCCGGTGCGCGCATTGAGTGCGCCGGCGAGGTAGCGTTTTTGGTTTTTGCCCGGAGTGGGAATGGCCGTCTGAGCGCCCCGGGGCATCCAAGCCGGGCCGATTCTGGGGTTGAGATCGATATCGGCCTCATCGGAGTAGAACACCTCGGTTTGCGGGTCTTCGTCGGCCAGGGCCTGAGCAATTGCCTGCAAGCGCTGGGATTTTCGGAGGTCGCGCTTGCCAAGGGTGGGTCGGGCGCGCCGGTACCCGAATCCCAAGCGCCTGAGCCAGCGACGAACGGTGGTGGCATGGACCTCGGTTCCCGTGCGCTGGTTGAGCTCGAGGGCCAAGAGCTCCGAGCTCCAGCGGCTGCGCAGGTACCCAAGCTCCTGCGGCGAGGTGTGCACCAGCTCTTGGAGGTGCTCGAGCAGCTCGTCAGTGGCCTTCCAGTCCATCCGCCCCCGTGGCTGCGGGGCGATGCCCGCCTCCCCGAACTCCTCGAACTCCGCCCGCCAGCGGTACACCGATGAACGCGCCGCACACAGACGACGCGCCACCTCCCTCACCTCGTCCTCCGTCTCCCAGAGCTGCAGAATGGCCAAGGCACGTCTCGCGTAATCCTTATCGCGCGACTTCTGTACAACGCGCTGCAGCCGTCGTCTCACACCGCGCGGGATTTCCGTTACACTATGTTGCATCGGGTGGCCTCCTCGACGTTCGGACCGCTTTGGTCAATCGATCTGATCGTCGAGTGCCACCCGAGTTCCTTCATTTGATCGATATTTCTGCTCAGTTATTTAGTGCACCAAGAGTGCACCACGAAACCGGTGTCTAAGGCTGCCGAAGATATTGACCGGTCTGCCTCTGGTCCCCTCCTACAACTGGATGTTGCTTTTCTTGTTGTTGATTCCCGCGGCGCTGACCGTTTCCATCGCCAATCACCATATATTCGGTATTAGGGGACTCGTTGGGAGGCGTTTGTTCTTCCTTAGAAGAATGGTGCAGAGGGAGAGGGCTGCCGTTGGGCGTCGGGACCATGTGATCAGAGCGCTCACGGAGGAAATCGAGCAGGTCAGAGAGGAGTTGCGGCAATATGCCGCGTCCGAGGAATCGCCCGACTCACGGCCGGCCACGACGGATCGGCTCCGAAGGTTGGAGTACGACTATCCCGCTATCCGAGAGGCTCGGCAATCGTATTTGCTGGGGCGCAGCCCGCTGTGGGAAAAAGCATTCGAGAGCGAGCCGCCGTCTGACGTATCCGCCGTCCGGGGTCCAGCGCAGACTGAACTCGCCGCCACGGGAAGGTCGATGCCCTGCAGCATCGATCCCGAGACGCGGGCGTGACAGCGTTGCGTCTGATAGGGTTAACAGCGGCAGGGTTCGAGGTCCGGGTGCTTCCGTACCCGTAGCGGCAGACAGACGGACGAGCAGGAACGGTTGACGCGGATCAATGCAACGTCCTCGATTTCTTTGTTGCATGCCAACGGTCGAGGATCTCGCAGTCCTCAAGCGTCACCGTGTCGCTCTGGAAGAGCAGAACATGGGTATTCTATCGGCCGGAACGCGCATCTGACCTCGCGCTCTGCCGCGGGATCTTCACCACGAGAACACGCTCCGGTCGGGTAGCAGAAGGAGAGGACGAAGTGCTGGACGATTTCACTCGCGAGCCGCGCATCGCTTACTTCAGCATGGAGATCGCGCTGCGCAGCGACATCCCCACTTACGCCGGCGGCCTCGGTATTCTGGCGGGCGACACGGTGCGCTCGGCGGCCGATCTCGAGTTCCCGCTGGTCACCGTGAGCCTCGTGAGCCGCGCCGGCTACTTCCGGCAGACGCTCGACGCCGATGGGCGCCAGGCGGAGCAACCGGATTCGTGGGATCCCGCGCACTGGGCACAACCGGTGCAGGCCAAGGTCTCGGTGCCCATCGAGGGCCGCACCGTCTGGATCGGAGGCTGGCTATACCTTCTGGTCGGGCATATGGGTGGGCGCCAGCCGGTGGTGCTCCTGGATACGGACCTCGACGAGAACACCACCGCCGATCGCGAGATCACCCATTACCTCTACGGCGGTGACACGGCGTATCGCCTCAAGCAGGAGATCGTTCTCGGAGTGGGCGGCGCACGCATGCTGAACGCGCTCGGCTTCCGCATACGCCAGTACCACCTGAACGAGGGACACTCTGCGCTGCTCACTCTGGAGCTCCTCAGGCGCTACGCCTATCCGGAAGAGGATCTGCGGCCCGGCGAGTCCCGCTACGACATCCCGCAGGTGCGCGAGCTCTGCAACTTCACCACCCATACGCCGGTGGAGGCCGGTCACGATCAGTTCCCCTACGACATGATTGCGCACATCCTCGGTGAGGCGTTCATCGACCTCGTCACGCTGAAGACGCTGGCGGGCGCGGATCGCCTCAACATGACTCTGCTCGCCCTGAACCTGAGCGAATACGTGAACGGCGTCGCCAAGCGTCATGCGGAGACCTCGCGGCGACTCTATCCCGGCTACCGCGTGCGCGCGATCACCAACGGCGTGCACCCCTTCACGTGGACGAGCCCGAGCTTCTGCAAGCTCTACGACGCGCACCTGCCCGGCTGGTGCCACGAGCCCGAGCTCCTGGTGCGCGCCGACCGCATCGCGGACGAGGTCGTCTGGGACGCACACGCACAGGCCAAGAGCCATCTCATCGGGCGCGTGCAGGAGCTCACGGGGGTGGTCCTCGACCCCACACTGCCGCTGCTCGGCTTCGCCCGGCGCATGACCGCGTACAAGCGCCCCGATCTCCTATTCACCGATCTTGCGCGGCTGCGCGAGACCGCCGGCCGACACCCCTTCGCAGTGGTGCTGGCGGGCAAGGCACACCCCCACGACGAGGGCGGCAAGCGGCTCATCGAGGCGCTGCACCGCCACGCGCACGAGCTCAGCGGCGCCATACCCATCGCTTACCTGCCCAACTACGACATGGCGCTCGCGCTGGCCATGACCTCGGGCGTGGACGTGTGGCTGAACACGCCCCTGCCCCCGTTGGAGGCGTCGGGCACGAGCGGCATGAAGGCCGCCTTCAACGGGGTGCCGAGCCTGAGCGTGCTGGACGGCTGGTGGCTCGAGGGCTGCATCGAAGGCGTGACCGGATGGGCGGTGGGCGGTGACGGGGACGCTACGGGCGATGGGCGCGACGCGGACGCGCTGTACGCCAAGCTCGACGGACGGGTGCTGCCGCTCTACTACGGCGATCGGGCTGGTTGGATCGCGATTATGAAGGGAGCCATCGCCAAGAGTGCCTCGTTCTTCAACAGCCACCGCATGATGCGTCGTTACGCGAGCGACGCTTACATCCGCTGAATGGGCCGCATAGACGCAGCAAGCGAGCCGGTCCCGGGCTGAGAGGTGCCTCGCGCACCGGTTGCTTGCGTCCAACCGATAAGGGAGAGAGGCCATGAATGGACCATTGCGTAACGACGAGCTGGAGATGCTCGACGCCTACTGGCGCGCGGCCAACTACCTCTCGGTCGGCCAGATCTATCTGCTCGACAACCCGCTGCTGCGCGAGCCGTTGAAGCTGGAGCACGTCAAACCCAGGCTACTCGGGCACTGGGGCACAACTCCGGGACTCAACTTCATCTATACCCATCTGAACCGGCTCATCCGCAACCGCGGGCTCAGCGTGATCTTCGTGACCGGGCCCGGTCACGGCGGGCCGGCGCTGGTGGCGAACACCTACCTCGAGGGCACCTACAGCGAGATCTACCCGCACATCACCCGCGACGCCGAGGGGATGCGCAAGCTCTTCCGCCAGTTCTCCTTCCCGGGCGGCATCCCGAGCCATACCGCGCCCGAGACACCGGGCTCGATCCACGAAGGGGGAGAGCTCGGGTACTCTCTCGCTCACGCCTTCGGCGCGGTGCTGGACAATCCGGATCTCATCGCAGCCTGCGTCGTCGGGGACGGCGAGGCCGAGACGGGGCCGCTCGCGACGGCCTGGCACTCGAACAAATTCCTGAATCCCGCTACCGACGGCGCGGTGCTGCCCATCCTGCACCTGAACGGGTACAAGATCGCCAACCCGACGGTGCTCGCACGCATCGAGCGCGACGAGCTCGCGAGCCTGCTCAGGGGCTACGGCTACGAGCCCCGCTTCGTCGAGGGCTCCGAGCCTATGGCGATGCACCAGCTCATGGCGCAGACGCTGGACGCCGTCGCCGACGAGATCGCCCGCATCGAGGCCGGGGCGCGCGCTGGCCGCGGGGAGCCCTCGCGGCCGCGCTGGCCCATGATCGTGCTCGCCACACCCAAGGGCTGGACCGGGCCGCGCGAGGTCGACGGCGTGCGCACCGAGGGATCGTGGCGCTCGCACCAGGTCCCCCTGACCCACTTCGCCGAGAAACCGGCGCACATCGCGCTCCTCGAGCGCTGGATGAAGAGCTACCGTCCCGAGGAGCTGTTCGATGCAGACGGGGCGCTCAGACCCGAGCTCGCCACCCTGGGACCGAGCGGCGCGCGGCGCATGGGCGCCAACCCCCACGCCAACGGCGGATTGCTGCTGAAAGAGCTGGAGCTGCCAGACTTTCGCGACTACGCGGTGGAGGTGGCCGAGCCCGGCACCACGTTCGCCGAGGCCACGCGCGTCGCGGGCACTTTCCTGGCCGAGGTGATGCGACGCAACGCCAGGCCGCGGAACTTTCGTGTGGTGGGCCCCGACGAGACCGCCTCGAACCGGCTTGGGGCCCTGTTCGAGGTCACCGAGCGCGCCTGGATGGCGCAGCGCCTGGCGGACGACGACCACCTGGCGCCCGACGGCCGCGTCATGGAGATCCTGAGCGAGCACACCTGCCAGGGCTGGCTGGAAGGGTACCTGCTCACGGGCCGCCACGGCTTGTTCTCGAGCTACGAGGCTTTCATCCACATCGTCAGCTCGATGTTCAACCAGCATGCGAAGTGGCTGTCGGTGTGCAGGCGGTTACCCTGGCGCCGCCCAATCGCCTCGCTCAACTATCTGCTCACCTCCCACGTGTGGCGTCAGGACCACAACGGCTTCAGCCACCAGGACCCGGGGTTCGTCGACCACGTCGTCAACAAGAAGGGCGAGGTGGTACGGGTGTACCTGCCGCCCGATGCCAACTGTCTGCTGGCCGTGCTCGATACGTGCCTGCGCAGCTGCGGTCTGGTCAACGTCGTGGTGGCAGGGAAGCAGCCGGAGCTGCAGTGGCTCGACATGGACGCTGCGGTGCGGCACTGCGACGCGGGCATCGGCGTCTGGGACTGGGCGAGCAATGATAGCGACGGGGAGCCCGACGTGGTCATGGCCTGCGCGGGCGACGTCCCCACGCTGGAGACGCTCGCCGCCGTCAGCATTCTGCGCCAGCACCTGCCGGCACTGAAGGTCCGTGTCATCAACGTGGTGAACCTGATGCGGCTGCAGCCCCGCGAGGAGCACCCCGAGGGTTTGACCGACAGACAGTTCGACGCCCTCTTCACCACCGACAAGCCGATCATGTTCGCCTATCACGGCTACCCCTGGCTCATCCACCGGCTTACCTACCGGCGCACCAACCACCGCAACCTCCACGTGCGCGGCTACAAGGAAGAGGGGACCACCACGACACCCCTCGACATGGCCGTGCGCAACGATCTCGACCGCTTCCATCTGGTTCAGGACGTGGTCGAGCGGGTTCCGACGCTCGCGTACCGGGCGGCCCACGTGTTACAGGCCATGGGCGACAAGCTCTCGGACCACCGGCGCTACATCGTCGCGCGCGGTCAGGATCTGCCGGAAGTGCGCGAGTGGCGCTGGCCGGGCGCGGCCGGCGGCTGAGCACCGCGCGCTGACGACTGCGGCCCAGCTTCGCCCGCCATCGGCCTGACGGCGGTTACGTGGAGTCCATCTCCGTCGGCGATGAGAGTGATCCGTTTGGGCAAGGATGGCGCCATGCTGAAGCGCGCGAATATTGATAGGGCAAAACACGTGATGGAGAAAGGCTAAGGCAGTGGCGAGCAGCGCTGACTCCCGAACCGCCGCCTACCGCGGCGTGCCCCATACGCCGTCGACCCTCTTCGCCGGCATCGTCGGCAATATCATGGAGTGGTACGACTTCGCCCTCTACGGCTTCTTCGCACCCGTGATATCAGCGTTGTTCTTCCCCTCGGTTAATCCCCTCATCTCGTTGATCGCCGCTTACGGCGTGTTCGCCATGGGTTTCGTCATGCGCCCCCTGGGTGCAGTGGTCTTCGGATACATCGGCGACCGCTATGGGCGCTCGTTGGTGCTGCTGCTGTCGACGATCACCATGGGAATTTCCACCTTCGCGCTCGGTCTCATGCCGACACAGGCACAAGCCGGGATCTGGAGCACGATCGGACTGGTGGCGGTGCGGCTCCTACAGGGCTTTTCGGTCGGCGGCGAGTTCAGTGGCTCGGTGACGTTCATGGTCGAGACATCGCCTCTCCACAGGCGGGGGCTCGCCGGAAGCTGGGCGAACTTCGGGAGCATGGTGGGAACCTTGCTCGGCTCGGGTCTCGCCGCCTTGGTGACGACGTGGCTCGGGCACGGGGCCGTCCATGACTGGGGCTGGCGGCTCACGTTCGTGCTCGGCGGCGTGCTGGCGATGGTCGCCTATCTGTACGTCCGCCGCCTCCCCGCCACCCCGCACATGAGCCATCACGAAGGGCAGCATCGGGAGGACTCTCCGCTGCACGAAGCGCTGACCGAGAATCGCCGCGAAACGCTGCTAGCCATGTTGTTCACATCGGGTTACGGCGTCGTGTTCTATCTATCGCTCGTCTATCTTCCGACCTGGATCAGCACGGTGGGCGATGTCGCGAGCCACGTCGCGCTTCAAATCAATACCCTAGGGCTTGCTTGTACCTTGCCGCTCGTGCTTTTGAGTGGCTGGATTTCGGACCATCTCCTTCGCCGCCGTTCGCTGCTGCTATGCGCGTTTGCATCCATCGCGTTGGCCGCGTGGGGTCTGTTCGACCTCGCCGCCACCGGTGTTGCCGACCTGATCGTGGCGCAGCTCGTGCTCGCTTCTCTGATCGCCGTTCCGATGGGGGCGGCGCCCGCGATGCTCGTAGAGCTTTTTCCGGTCGCCGACCGGCTGACGGGTTACTCGGTCGCTTTCAACGTCGGCCTGGGAATAGCCGGAGGGACCGCGCCGGTGATCTCGACCTGGCTCATCAGCGTTACGGGATACACCCTCGCTCCGGCTCTGTACCTCACGCTGGCCGCCCTGCTCTCGACGGCAGCGTTGTTCTTCATGGCCGACCGCAGCCGGGAACCCCTGCGTTAATCCTTGACTGCGCCTGGGTTTCCCCGTCTGGCGGTGCTCAACCGCATAGCGCACTCGGTGGCGTAGTGACGGCGGGGCAAACATCCCGCATACGCCTTTACCTACCGGGTCGAATTGGTGACAAGGATGCAGAGAGGTTTTAAGAGGGTAATCAAGAGTTCGTGTCTGACGCGCCTGGCGTAGCGCGGTGCGCGTCGTCAGACCAGCCTGTGCCCGCTCAGGCGTTCCAGGATGCGCAGGGGGGACTTGGCTGGATCGGCCATGGCCTCGACCGGTAGAAGAAACGTCTGCTCGAGGGCGTAGTGGCCGGCGGCCGCGCCATGCACCACGCTGTCCGTGTATACCAGCCACGTCGAGCCGCTTGGAAACTCCACCATGTCGCCGCTGCGCCGGTACTGCGGATCGCCTTTGGCCAGGGAGCGCAGCGCGCGCATGGCGTGGTCGTACGCCGTGCGCCGGCCTTTAGTGACGCCAAAGCGCTGGAGAACCCAGCCGCTGCCCGGCACTGCCGTGCGCACTCGCGGCAAGAACCGCCGGGCGAAAGGCTCGAAGGCCTCCCGCCCGAGCTGCCACTGGCGCGGCATGCCGGTGGGGTTGACGTTGGAGAACAGCCGCAGGATGCGCCTGCCCTCGGTCGGGAGGAAGAAAAACGAGTCTACGTGCAGCCCCTGCACTCTCGTGCGCGGGCACACCCGGAAGGTGGCGGGGCCCAACTGCAGTGCGGGCGCATAGCTCGGAAGTAATCCACTCACGAGCCCTCGAGCCCAGGCGGTGAAGCGCGCCACCATCGCCCCCATCTCCTCGCGCTGCGTCGTCGCGAGAGTCGTGCGTCGGGTCTTCTTCGCGTCGGGCTCATATATGACCCGTGCTCTTCCCGTATGTTTGCGCGGCTGCTTCACGATATCCGGGGTCATGAACGCCGCACGCTCGCGCTCCGAGTGTTTTTCTCTTCCGGGACGCTATGCTCCTCAATAGCGCTGCGTAGCCTCTCTCTCGCTCTGTGTAACCGCGTCATCACGGCGCTCGGCGAGATGCCCATAATCGCGGCGATCTCGGCGGCGCTGCAGCCACCGAGGACCTGGAGCACGATCGGTTCGCGATAGGCTCGCGGCAAGCGCCCCAGGGCGCGGCGGAGTGTCAACGCCTCCGGAGTGATTGCACTGCCCCACTCGACTGCCGGGGTTTCGTCGAGCTCGAACTCCGCCAGCTGGGGCCGCTGCCGCTCGAACAACCGTGCGTGTTCGCGTCGCAAGATGGACATGAGCCAACCTTTAGCGGCGGTCTCGTCCTGTAAAGTCCCGAATGCTCGCCAGGCCCGAGTGAAGGCTTCCTGGATGAGATCTTCAGCCGTCGCTTTGTCTCGGCAGAGCCAGAACGCATAGCGATAAAGATCCGCCGAGAACGCATGCACAAGCTTCTCGAAGCGAGCTTTCTTTTCGTGCTCGGATCGTGACGGCAGCACTGAAACACTCCCGCGAGTCATTTCGTCCATCTGCCACAAGCCTCCGGCGCAAGCACCGCGTCGGATAAACGGAACCAGGCTTGATGCCCGACAACACCCTTTTAATTGGATGCCGATAGGCTCCCGGAGGTTACACCAACAACTGGCACCGCCGCCGCACAGGCAACGGGCCGTCGTCAAAACAGCCCCCTTCAATCGGCTTAGGATACTTTCCGGAGGCGCTTTCACATCGGTCCCTCCAGCCTTGAGTGGAGCTACCGCGCACGCCTCGAGCAACGGAGCGGTTCGCCAAAGACCATGAAAACCACCTAGGCGGACACTGTTTGGATGCCGGGGAACGCCCGCGGGTTACAGCGAGACGTGTCAGACGCCGGTCCTCGCCTTCGCCGGGAACCCACCAGAGCGCTGAAAGCCAAACACTACGCGCTGCCGTCAGCGCAGACGCAGACGGCGCCGGCTGGAGCCAGTTCCGCCACGGTCCGGCCCTCAAGGTGCCCGTCGGAGAGCGTATCCGGCAGCTGAAGTTCATGTTCCCTAATGACTTCTCGGTCTACATGCACGACACACCCGCCCGGCATCTGTTCCAGCGTGACGTCCGCACGTTCAGCCACGGGTGCATTCGGGTATCACAACCCCTTGCCTTCGCGCGTTACCTGTTGGGCCAGCGAGGGTGGTCTGCCTTTGCGTGCCCGCAACCTGCACCCTCGGCGACCAGGACGCGGGTTAGTAAATAGAGACTACCCGGGCCGACTTGATCTCAGCCCTCCGCTGCACCGGATGGATTCCCCACCAATTGCTACATACTCTGCAACCTTCTCCCCGGCTCAGCGCCCGGTTCGTGTAACCGCTTGTCACTACGGCTATTACACACCCCCGGCTATTCTGGTGGACCGGCGCGGTGCACACTGCGCGGCGGCGCACCGACAAAGAAACCAACGAACCTTGCTCAGTTGGAAACTTTTTCCCACTGACGGTGCCGAAAGCTTGAGTGCGATCGAGCCGCATCAAGTCTCGGCGCTGGTCTGTCGGCGGTACGCGTCACGGTCATCTGCTTCGTCGGCAATGACGGGAACTTTGCAGTGAGAGGGGATCAATCTTGACCAGACAAGATTTTGAGTTCCATCAGGGGTTGCTCACGCGGCTCGAACGCGTCAGAGTGATTGCCGTCTTCCTCTCCGAAGCGAAGGCAAAGACGCCCCAATGTGAAGCGGACGGCGTGCGCGTCGAGAGAGCAGCCGAGATCCTACTCTACGAGTTGATCCAAGAGTCTCTGCAGCTAGTACAGAGATGGGGAGCGACGCGCAAAGAGCCCGGCGCGGCCAAGGTAGAGGCAGCAGACGAAAGATCTCCTACGGCAGAGCGGTCTCCTCATCGAAAGCAATTTACTTCGAGGGTCAGAGATGCGCTTCCTGAAGAATAACAGCTGGGTGGTTCTCGTCGCTGCCTTTGTAGGCTTGATAGCCATTGGTGTAGCTGTGAGCTGAATTCCGTTCTAGCGGAATCCACGCGAGCACCCCGTCGTCAACCCGCCCCCTTTTCGCACGGTCGCCTCGGGACCAGCCCGACATGCGGGATTCGATAAGCGTTCGGCGCCGCCTACTCGCGTAGACAGCGACGTCAGGAGGGGACTACCGAGCGGATTGGGGTGCCGAACAACGGCAACTATCGAAGCTTTTGGTCCATTCGCGACTGCGCCAGCGCCGGACCTTACCCGGATGCTTGAACCTCGCGCCTCGGGCTCCTTCTCTATCATGTTATTGAACAGTGGCGTAGCATCAAGTCGCACACATCTATAACGCGGGCATTCACGACCGCAACCCCGAGGCCGAGTCGCTCTTGTTGACCTTCACTCTACCCATCGTTTTCTTCCCTTGACGCATCGCCGTCAGCCTTGGGGTACGCGGCCTGCAAGGTGGCACGGCACCGGGCGCAACCCGATGCCCGGGTGAGCTATCCCACCCCGCTGCCAAATGCGAACTTTTCCCTGCTAATGGAAAGACAACCAAGAAGTTTCATCACCCGTTTATCGATACGGATACGGCTAGGTCTTTTGTTCTTGGCAATACATATGGGTCGTACCTCGCGTTAGCATACTCAAGACTCGGAGCGTCGACGTCGTTACAATGCGTTGATATGTGACGCGGTGGGCGGTACGGGCAACTTTGCGATGCGTCAGCAGGTGTGAGGAGCGGATCCTTTGGGCCCCGCGGTGTCGGTACCATAGTGCCGGCCCGACCGCACGGTGAAAACCGTGAAAGCCTGGCTAACGAAGAAGGTAGCTGACTGGTTGTCGGTCGAGCGGCCGAGCCCCGATACGCCGCTCCGCGATTTCGAACGCCTATGCCTCGAGGTCCGACCCGCAGATGTGATCCTGGTGAAAGGGCGCAGTCGGCTCAGTCACGTCATTCGCGTGATCACTCAGAGTCCCTGGACCCATGCTGCTCCGGGTACGCGGCTCACCCTTGTGGTACGCTCCACGGTAGGCGTTGACTGCGTATTCAAGCAACGGGCCGGGATGGAACGCTACCGCTTCGTGCGCCGTTGCATCGAGCAGCTGCCCGAGGGCTACCGTAACCTT
>JABAHQ010002092.1_pt2 | contig 38747 bp, 38 predicted proteins | sample 7062091 | NCBI WGS metagenome assembly JABAHQ01 (sample SAMN14534359, study PRJNA622989) | marine sediment metagenome | biome: marine biome [ENVO:00000428]; feature: marine pelagic biome [ENVO:01000023]; material: deep marine sediment [ENVO:00002113] | place: India: Gulf of Kutch | collected... | reverse complement strand
TATGCCCAACTCAAGGCCGCTGCCGAGCTGCACCATCGCAGCTTGAACAGTGAAGCCATCGCCTGCCTGGAAGGGGTGCTGCTGCCGCGCCGCGTGAGCGCGTCGGAACGCTTGCTGAAGGCCCGCGAATTGCGGGCTGGTCTCAAGATCGGCGCCTTCACACCCGCGGGAATCGACCAAGCCAAACAGCAGGGGCGCAAGTGATCGTCGTCGACACGAACATCATCGCCTACCTCTACCTGCCCGGCCCCTACACCCCCGCGGCCGAGGCCCTCTTCCTGTCAGACCCTGACTGGGCTGCCCCCCTGCTGTGGCGCAGCGAACTGCGCAACATCCTGTCGACGTATGTCCGCAAAGCACTGCTCTCGCTGGAAGACGCGTACCGCATCCAGCGCGAAGCCGAGGCCCTGATGGCGGAGAGGGAGTACGACGTGGACTCCCTCGATGTGCTGAAGCTCGCGAAGGACAGCGGGTGCACCGCTTACGACTGCGAGTTTGTGGCCCTCGCGTACCGACTCGGCGCCACCCTGGTCACTCAGGATGCCAAGCTGCGCCAGGCGTTCGTGAACCACACAAGGGCACTGGCGCGAATCTGAGAGCGCTTACAGATCCAGCCGCATGAACGCGCTGTGCGGGTCTTCGCGGTAATCGGCGAACGGCCCGCAGGGCACGAAGCCGAAGGCCGCGTACAACGTACGCGCTGCAACGAAATGCGCCGTGGAGCCGGTTTCCAGCCACAGCCGCTGCACGCCATCGTTGCGCGCGTAGGTGAGGATGTGCTCAAGCATGGCGCGCGCCACGCCGCGCCGCTGGTGGCGCGTGGCGGTGCGCATGGACTTGATCTCGCCGTCATGTTCGCCCAGGCGCTTGAGCGCGCCGCAGCCCAGCAACTCGGCGCCGTCCCACACGGTCCAGAAGGCAATCGCCGGGTGGCGCAGGCGGTCCAGATCGAGCGCGTGCACGCTGTCGGGCGGCGAGATGGCGCGCATGTGCGCGAGGTGCTCCTCCAGCAGCGCGCGGACCTCGGGTCCACGCAGGTCGTCGCGGCGGATGTTCATGGCGCTCATGCGGTCGATCCTTCACGGTAAGCCGTCCAGCCGCGCGCGCGCAGCGCGCAGGCGGGGCATTGGCCGCAGCCCCAGCCCCAGTCGTGGCGGTGCTCGCGGTCGCCCAGGTAGCAGGTGTGGGTGTGCTCGACGATGAGATCGACCAGCGCCTCGCCGCCCAGGTCGCGCGCCAGGCGCCAGGTGTCGGCCTTGTCGATCCACATCAGCGGCGTGTCGATCAGGAAGCGCTGGTCCATGCCAAGGGAGAGCGCGAGCTGCATGGCCTTCATGGTGTCGTCGCGGCAGTCGGGGTAGCCGGAGAAATCGGTCTCGCACACGCCGGTGACCAGCACCGACAGCCCGCGCCGGTAGGCCAGCGCCGCCGCCAGCGTCAGGAACAGCAGGTTGCGCCCCGGCACGAAGGTATTGGGAAGGCCGCTGGCCTCCATGCGAAAGGCCATGTCGCGCGTGAGCGAGGTCTCGGACACGGCGCCGAGCACCGCGAGGTCGAGCACGTGGTCCTCGCCGAGCTTCGCGGCCCAGTCGGGAAAGGCCGCGCGCAGCTCACGCAGCACGACCCGGCGGGCGTCGAGCTCCACGCGGTGGCGCTGGCCGTAATCGAAGCCGATGGTCTCGACGTGCTCGAAACGCGCGAGCGCGTGCGCGAGGCAGGTGGTGGAATCCTGGCCCCCGGAGAAGAGGACCAGGGCGCGGGTGTGGCGGGTGGGTTCGGGCATGGGCGGGATGGTAGGGCTCAGCGGGAGCCTTGTCGCAGCAGCGCCATGGCGTGGCTATCGAAGGTCTCGCCATCCACCTGGAAGCGGCCGTACTGGCGGCGCACTTCATGGAGACGAGGGAAATGGGCTTCAGCGAGGGGGACGACGAGAGCAGTCATGGTGGGCGGTGGGCGGTCATGGGGTGTCGCGCAAGCGCCGCAGGATAGCGTCGGCCTCGCGTGGGTGGCGCGCCTCGTGCCACTGCAGGTGGGCGAACGCGCCGGCGCCCCGCAAGGCCTCGAACTCGCGCTGGCGCCGGTGAAAGGTGGTGAGGATCCACCAGAGGATGGAGTCGCGCGACAGGAACGACCGGCGAAAGGACTCCCGGTTGCCGTGGAACAGCTCCTCNNAGAACACCCGCGGCACGCCGAAGTTGAGCCACACGATGGTGGTGGCGCGGCCCCAGAGCGCGTCGCGCGCCAGGCCGTAATTGCCCGCGGCCACCCAGTGCTCGCCCTCGGCGGCGCGGGCGACCAGCGTGAGGAATTCGGCCTGTGGCTTGGGCGTCCAGTCCGGGGACCAGTAGAGCTCGTCCAGTTCGATCACCGTGCAGCCGCGGGACGCGGCGAGCGCGCGGGCGAAAGTGGATTTGCCAGCACAACTTGAACCGATGACGACCACGCGATCGGCGACCGTTGGGGCGTTGTTCATCGCGATTCGATCGGGCAAGACATGCGCGGAGTGTGCCCGGATCGTTCTTCGCGTTTATTGACTTTCAAGTCAATAAATGTACGATTGATCCCAATGTCAACATCACAGTCACTCGTCGAGACCGTGTTGCACGCCGCCCAAGCGCAGGGACTGGACCAGTCCCGACTGGCGCGGCGAGCGGGGTTGCGCGCGGAGACAGTCTCCAGGGCCAAGCACCGCGGCACCATCGACCTGGCCAGCCTGCAGGCCCTGGCCCAGGCTGTGGGCCTGGAGTTGACGCTTCAACCCGTGTCAGGCACGGAAGCCCTGCCCGTGCGGCGTGAGCGATCCCCCGCACAGCGCTCCCCCCTGGCCGACCCCAAGTGGGGACTGGCCTGGTCCAACCCCGACGCACCGGCCGACGTCCTGGTCCGCAATGCGCTGGCGCATGGCAACTTCGACCTGCTGCTGCAGGCCGTGCTCGGCCATGGCCTGGCTTTTGTGAAGACGCAGTGGCGGCAGGTATCGCCCACTCTGCCCACTCGCGCGCGCCAGGAGGTCGAGCGCAAGCTGAACAACATCGAACAGGGCTTGAACGATGCTGCGGCCTGACACCCAGGCCCTCTGGAACATCCTTCAGGCCGAGAAGGGGCTGGGGGGGTTCATCCTGATCGGCGGCACCGCGCTCAGCCTGCACCTGAACCACCGCCTCAGCGAAGACCTGAACTTCGCCTTCGACGGACCGAAGCTGCCTCGTCCGCGCATCGAGGCACTCAAGCGCCGGCTCGGCGCCAGGGGCTGGCGCTTCGCACCCAACGACCCCATCGCTGCGTTGCAGGAGTTCGAGGACACGGGACTCGATCTGAACGACTACCAGCAGAACCACATCGTGGGCGAGCGCGTGAAGCTCACGTTCGTGGCCCCCGAGCATGAGGTGCGGGTACAACTGCTGGCCGCCGCGCCCGACCACGTGCGCGTCGCTTCGCTGGAGGAAATTTTCCGCCTCAAGTGCATCGCCTGCGCCAACCGCTCCAAGACCCGCGACTGGCTCGACCTGTACCTGTTGCTGCGCGGCGGGTACTTTCAGCCCATCGACATGCGGGTCCCGTTCGAGGCCGCTGGCGTGATCCAGAAGTTCGACATCGCCATGCAACGCCTGTGCTCGGGCAAACCCGAGGCGGGCGATGAAGGCTACGAAACCCTGCTGGACAAACCACCCTCCGTCGCGCAGATGCGCGACTACTTTCTGGACATCCGCAACCAGATCGAACGAGCGGTGGCTCGGCGCGCAGGGTCGGGCGACACACCCGGCTGACACCCGCTCAGTGCGTCAAGCGCTCCGATCGCTTGTTCGCATGGTCCCGGCTCGTCGCCAGCATGCGAAGCAGCGCGCGGTTCACCTGTTCCAGGGTCAGCTCGTGCCGGCGGCACAGGGTTTCCATGCGGTCCAGGCGCTCGGGGTCGCCCATGGCACGCGAGAGGTCGACCAGAGGGAAGTACGGCCCGTCGTGGCGCAGCACGGCGTCGGTCACGCGGCTGGCCAGGGGCAGGCGGTGCAGCAGGTCGGCCAGGGGCTGGTGCAGCAATTGGTCGAGCTGCGAGAGCAGCGCGGTCATGTAGACCTCGGCGCGCAGCAGGTCGTCCGAGCCGGTGGCCAGCAGGTGGTGGGCCAGGCGCGCGCGCATGACCATGGCGTAGCGCACGGGCTGCAGGTCGATGTCGGGATCGGCCTCGGGCAGTTGCTCGGTGAGCCAGCGGCCCAGCTCGCGAAAGCCCAGCATCATGATGGCGTGGCGCAGTGAGCCGATCTCGCGCCGCAGGCCGTAGGCCGCGGAATTGACGAGCATGAGGATGCGGTAGACCAGCACCGGGTCCTGCCGCACCAGGCGTTCCAGGTATTCCACCGAGCATTCCTCGTCGTCGATGGCCAGCAGCACCTGCTGCACCACGCGCGGGTCGTAACTCAAGGGCTGGCGTTTGTGCGCGCGCAGCACGTCGGCCGCGGGCCAGCCCAGCACGGCGGCGGCCTGTGCCTGGTCCAGCACCTGGCGCACGCGCTCCTGTGTGTCCACGCCCTCCACCATCTGGCCCGGCAGGGGCGCGAGGCGGTCGTCCGGGGCGATGGTGAAGAGGTTGCGATGATCGACGCCGGGCGTGGGGCGCCCGTGCAACGCGCTCCAGTCGCCATGGCGCACCAGCAGGTGGCCGCTGCGCCGCGCCAGCGACAGGCGCGCCAGCGTTTCCTGCGCACCGAACATCGAGGCCGGCACCTCCAGGAAGGTGTTGCGCACTGGCGGGCAGGACAGGGCCTGCTGCAGCAGGCGCGGCGATTGCAGCGACAGCATCAGCGGCGGCGCACCCTCGGGCCAGTCCTCGCCGATGGCCTCCAGCAGGTGGCGGGCGTCCACGCCCTCAGGGTGGATGGCGCGCACGCACAGGCGCACGCCCGCCAGCTCGCGCGCGCGGTTCCACAGCGGCACGTAGGCCATGGCCACGCTGTCGAGAACGGTGTGTGCTGGCATCAACATGTCAAGACAATCTCACAACGTCACGAAGCACCCATGCGCTGCGCATGAGGTGGTCGAACCCAGAGGCGCCGCGGAACCGGCTTTGCCGGGCCGCTGGTGCTGCCCCCTTGAGGGGGTCGCGCGGAGCGCGGCGGGGGTGCTTCATACTTTTATTTGATGTAGTCGAACAGGGACATGCGCTGCACGGAGGCGTAGGCCTGCAGGCCCGCGTTGAGCGCAAGCTCCTTGTTCTTGAAATCGGAGATGCCCTTGACCATGTCCAGGTCCACCAGGCGCGACTCCTCCAGCTCCAGGTCCGTGCTGCGGTTGTTCATCAGCAGGTCCATCGAATCGGCGCGGTTGAGCCATTCGCCCGCGCGGCCGCGCGCCAGCAGCACGCGGTCGTGGCCGGCGTCCACCTCGGTGAGCGCACGCCCCAGGGCCTGGGTGCGTTGGGCCGATTCGCCGTCGCCCTGATAGCGCAGCGCGTCGATGGCGCCCTGCACGACGGAGAAGAGGTCGGTCGTGCCCGTGGTGGGCGCCAGGTCGATCCGGTCGCCCGCGTCGGGCTGGCCGTTCATCTCGAAGGACAGGCCATCGAACGCCACGGTCTTGCCGGCCTCGTAAGGCACGCCCGCGTGACCCGCCACCGGCGTGCCCGTGGTGGTGTTGGTGATGGTGTACTGGATGACGCCGCCCACGTCGGCGAAGTCCACGCGGTAGTCGTCGCCGGTGAGTGCGGTGGCGTCGGTCACCTGGCCCAGGCTGGTGCTCACGCCGCCGGTGTTGGTGGTGGGCAGGCTCATGGTGAATGTGCCGTTGCCCTGCGGAATGCGCATCCAGATGGCGTCGCCGTCCAGGGATTGCGGCAGGGTCGCGNNGTCGCGTTGCCGGCGGCGGGTTGGCCGCGCTGGCCTTCGAACTGGACGCCGGTGCCGCTGGGGCCATAGATGTCCACGAAGGGCGTGGGCGCGCCGCCCAGTCCGCCGTAGAGCGTGCGGCCGTTGCTGTCGGTGCGGTTGGCCACGGCCAGCAATTGTTCTCGCAGGCCCTCGAGCTGGCGCGCCACGTCCTCGCGCTCGGCGTCGGTGAAGCTGGCGTTGCCGGCGCTCACCAGCAGGTCGCGCACGCGCTGGATGAGTTCGCCCGATTCGGCCAGGCCCGACTCGGCCTGCTGCAGGCTGGTCTTGGAGGCCTCCAGCGCACGCAGGTCGGCCTGCACGCGCGTCATGCGGTTGTGGGCGGACTCGGCCAGCGTGGCGGCCACCGGGTCGTCGCTGGCCTTCATCACGCGTTTGCCGGTGGAGATGCGCTCCTGCTGTTTGGCCAGGTCGTACTGGCGCTGCGCGAGCTGGTCGATCGTGCGGTCGAACTGGTTGGCGGTGGCGATGCGGTAGCTCATGGCGATCAACGTCCCACGGTCTGGAGAAGGCTGTCGAAGGTGCTTTGTGCGATCTGCAGGAACTTGGCGGATGCCTGGTAGGCCTGCTGGTACTGCAGCAGCCGCGCGGCTTCCTCGTCGAGGTTGACGCCGGCCACATTCGCGCGCGCCTGCTCGGCCGCCGTGGCCACGCCGGCCGAAAAGTCGGCCGCGAACTGCGCGCCCTGCACGCGCGTGCCCAGGTCGGAGAACAGGCTGACGTAGCCGTCCGACAGCGGCACGCCGTCGAAGGTGGCCAGGTCGCGCAATGCCAGCATGCCGTTGGCGTTGCCCGCGCTCTGCGCGATGGCGTTGGACGGCGAGGCGCCGATGGAGAAGCTGTCGCCCGCGGTGGGGTTGCCGCGCAGCGTCATGCTCCAGCCGTTGAGCACGATGGGCTGACCGGGCTTGAAGTTGTAGCTGGGGGGCGGCCCGGGGTTGTCGGGCGGCGGGTTGCCGGGGCCCAGGCCGGTGGCGCTGAAGCTGCCGTCGGCGTTGAAGGTGATGGTGACCGGGTCGGTGAGGTTGGCCGAGTTCTCGACGGCGTAGAGCTTCTCCACGCTCAGGCTGCCCGAGTTGGTGGTGGCCGGCGTCACCATGACGGGGCTGGCCACGGCCAGCTGCTCGGGCGCGTCGATGGCCACCTGCAGGTTGCGCGCGGCGGCCTCGAAGGGCCGGATGCGGAAGCGGTCGCCCGGCACCGCGCCGGCGGCGTCCACCTGGAAGGTCAGGCCGTCCACATCGGCGGGCAGCGCGCCCACGCTGGTGGTGTTGCCGTCGCTCAGGCGCACGATGCTGAAGCCACCGGCTTCCACGCGCACCTCGTAGTCGGAGGCGATGAGCGCCTGCGGGTCGCTCACCACGGCGCTCATCTGGCCGGTGCCGCCGTTGGCTGGCGAGGCGATGCCTTTGGCGGTCGCCGGCGGCACGAAGAAGTTCTGGCCCGGGTTGCCGTTGAGGTCCAGGCCCAGCGCGTGCTGCTCGTTCATCAGGCTGGCCGTGGCCAGGGCAATGCGCCCGAGCTGGTTGCTCGCGGCGGCCAGGTCGTCGTTCAGGAAGCGCACCACGCCGGCCAGTTGACCACCGGCCAGCGCCCCATCGGCCAGCGGCGAACTCACGCCACCCTGCACGAAGTTGATGCTGATGCGCGAGTTGTCCATGGGATCGGTCTGCGCCGCGAGCCTGGCGGCCTGCGCGCCCAGCACCAGCGGCTGGCTGCCACCCACGAAGACGTTGACCGCGCCGGCCTCGCCGGGCACGGTGGTGATCTGGATGCGCCCGCTCAACTCGGCCAGCAACTGGTCGCGCTGGTCGTAGAGGTCGTTGGGCGTGTGCGCGGTGCCGGCGGTCTCGACGATGCGCTGGTTGACCTTGGCCAGGTCCTGCGCGAGGCGGTTGATGTCGTCGGTGATGGACTTCACCTGCTGCTGCGTGGAGTTGCGCAGCAGGTCGAGCTGGCCCGCGCTGTCGCGCAGCCGGCTGGCGAATTCGTCGGCGCGCGCGATGACCACGAGGCGCGCCGTGGAGTTGCCTGGCGCCGCGGTCAGGTCGGTCCAGGCGTTGAGCATGTCGTTGAGCGCCACGCCCAGGCCCTTTTCGCCGGTGGGGAACACGGTCTCGAGCTGCTCCAGGCGGGCCAGGCGCGCGGCGTCGGACGCGGCCACCGAGCCGGTCTGGCGCGCCTCGCGCGTGAGGTACTCGTTGTGGGCGCGCTCCACCGTGGTCATCTCCACGCCTTTGCCGAAGTAGCCGCCGCCGGTGAACTGATAACCCGCGCTGGACAGCACCACGTTCTGGCGCGAATAGCCCGGCGTGTTGACGTTGGCGATGTTGTGGCCGATGACCTGCAGCGCCGCGAGGTTAGTGTTGAGCGCGCGGGTGGCGATGTTGAGTGAGGACATGCGTGTTCGCTCCCTTAACCCTGTGCACGCTGCAAGCTGAGGGTGGTGTTGATCGCCCGGCCGAGCTTCTCGGCGTAGGACGGGTCGGTGGCGTAGCCGGCGCGCTGCAGGCCCTGGGCGAAGCCCTTCACGGAGTGCAGCTGATCCATCACGCCCTCATAGCGCGGGCTGTTGCCGATCAGGCGCGCGTAGTCGCGGAACGAGTCCTCGTAGGAGTCGTAGGCGCGGAACTTCGCGGTCACCTTGCGCGGCTCGCCATTGATGTATTCGGTGGTGGTGATCTCGGCGACCTTGCCGGTCCAGCCGCCGGTGGCCTTGATGCCGAACAGGTTGTGCGCGGGCGAGCCGTCGGCGTGGCGGATCTCGCCACGGCCCCAGCCGCTCTCGTGCCCGGCCTGGCCGAGCATGAAGGCGGCCGGAATGCCGGACTCGCGCGCCACGGCCTGCGCGGCGGCACCGTGTTTCGAGACGAAGGCCGTCTGGCGCTCGCCCGCGCTGGCACGGCCCACGGTGCTGGGCGTGGCGCTGTCGGGCAGCGGCTCGGTGCCGGCCATGCGCCCGGCGAGCTGGCGCTCGATGGCCTCGGACAAGCCGCCCGGCAAGCCGGTGAGCTGCTGCGCGAACTGCTGGTCCAGCAGGTCGGTGCCCAGGTTCTCGCCCTGGCTTTCGAACAGGCCGCTCTTGCTCGTGGCCTCGCGCATGCTCTTGATGAGCTCGCGCATGAACAGGGCCTCGAACTGCTTCGCGGCCTCTTTCAGCGCGGCCTTGCTGTCGCCCGCGCCCTTGAGCGCGGCCAGCGCGTTCGGGTCGGCGGCCAGGCCGCTGGGGGACGTGAAGGCGGTGTTGCCGATCATGGCCGTCAGATGATTTCCAGCTCGGCGTTCAGCGCGCCCGATGCCTTGATGGCCTGCAGGATGGCGATCAGGTCCTGCGGCGTGGCGCCCAGGGTATTGAGCGCCTTCACCACGTCGGCGAGCTTGGCGGCCGGGCCCATGTGAATGAGCGCTCCCTTGTCCTGGCTGATCTGGATGCTGGCCTGCTCGCGCACCACGGTCTCGCCGCCGGAGAACGGCGCGGGCTGGCTGATGACGGGCGTGCTGCTCACGCTGACCGAGAGGTTGCCGTGCGCCACGGCCACCGAGCCCAGCGTGACGGCCTGGTTCATGACGATGGAGCCGGTGCGCGCGTTGATCACGACCTTGGCGCTGGGCACGCTCGATTCGATGCGCACCTCCTCCACGCGCGCCAGAAAGGCGACGCGTTGCGAGGGATCGGCGGGTGCGTTCAGGCGCACCACGCGGCCGTCGATGGCGCTGGCGGTGCCGGCGCCCAGGGCCTTGTTGATGGCCTCGGTGACGCGGCTGGCGGTCTGGAAGTCGTTGCTGTTGAGGCCCAGGTCCAGCGTGTCGCCCGCGTGCAGCGGCGTGGGCACGGCACGCTCCACCTGGCCGCCACCGGGGATGCGGCCCGCGCTCAGGTGGTTGATCTGCACCTTGCTGCCGCCGGCCGCTGCGCCCGCGCCACCGACCATGAGGTTGCCCTGCGCGAGCGCGTAGATCTCGCCGTCGGCGCCGCGCAGCGGCGTGACGATGAGCGTGCCGCCGCGCAGCGACTTGGCATTGCCCATGGACGACACGGTGACATCGATGGCCTGGCCCGGCTGCGCGAAGGGCGGCAGCTCGGCCGTGACCATCACGGCGGCCACGTTCTTGAGCTGGGGGTTGGCGCCGGGCGGCAGCACCAGCCCGTACTGCTGCAGGAAGTTGGCCAGGCTCTGCCCGGTGTAGGGCATCTGGGTCGTCTGGTCGCCACTGCCGTCCAGGCCCACCACCAGGCCATAGCCCGTGAGCATGTTGCTGCGCACGCCCTGCACCGCGGCGATCTCCTTCACGCGCACGCTTTGCGCGGCGGCGGAAAAAGTCGCCAACGCGCAGCAGATCAGCATCAAGTTGCGCAGGCAGTGGACGATATTCATATCAAAGGCACCCGGTTCGAACAAGGGAAGGCGGTTCGCCCCGATCTTGGTTGTGTTCAGAACGGCAGAACGCTCAAAAAGAAGCGCGCCAACCAGCCAATTGACATGGCTTCGCCCTGTGCGCCGCGGCTGCGCGATTCGATGCGCGCGTCGGCCACCTGGGTGGACGGCACCACGTTGCCCGGGCGCAGGTGGCGCGGGTCGACCGTGCCGGAGAAGCGCAGCACGTCCACGTTGGCGTTCACGCCGATCTGCTTTTCCCCCACCACGCGCAGGTGGCCGTTGGGCAGCACCTCCTGCACGGTGGCGGTGATGGCGCCGGTGAAGGTGTTGTTGCTCGTGGTGCGCCCGTCGCCCGAGAAGTTGTTGTCGCTCTGGGCGCCGAGGTTGGCCTTGTTCCAGGGCGCCGATCCGCCGAACAGCGGAATGGCGTTGATGCTGGCGGAGGCGTCGGCGCTGCGCTCGATCGACGCCGAATTGCTCTGGCTCGCGGTCACGCGCTCGGTGATCTGGATGGTGACGATGTCGCCGGGCAGGCGCGCGCGCGGGTCCTCGAAAGCGGGCCGGTAGGTGACGGCGCGGAACAGGCTGCCGGTGGGTGGCGCGCTGGCGGTCTGCGCCGCCTGCGCCTGCTGCGCGTACTGCACGGGCTGGGCGGGCGCCAGGTCCACCACGGGCTCGTTGCGCAGCGTCTGGCAACCACTGGCCAGCACGGCCAGGGCCAAAAGGGCCATGAGGGGGGCGATGCGCATCATGGCGGTCCTTACAGCTGCGACAGCTTCTGCAGCATCTGGTCCGAGGTCTGGATCGACTTCGAATTCATCTCGTAGGCGCGCTGGGTCTGGATCATGTCCACCAGCTCCTGCACCACGTTCACGTTGGACTGTTCGGTGTAGCCCTGCATGAGCACGCCCATGCCGGTGGTGCCGGGCATGCCGTTGACCGGCGCGCCCGAGGCCACGCTCTCGCGGAACAGGTTCTGGCCCATGGGCTCCAGGCCGGCCGGGTTGACGAAGTTGGCCAATTCGATCTGACCCACCTGCTGCGGCTGGGTCTGGCCCGGCAGCTTCGCGGTGACGATGCCGTCGCTGGACACGGTGATGCTCTCGGTCTCGGCCGGCAGCGTGATGCCGGCCGTGAGCGGGAAGCCGCTGCTGGTGACCAGGCGGCCCTGCGCGTCGAGCTGGAAACTGCCGTCGCGCGTGTAGGCGGTGGTGCCGTCGGGCATCTCGATCTGGAAGAAGCCCGAACCGTTGACGGCCACGTCCAGCGCATTGCCCGACTGCTGCAGGCTGCCTTGCGTGAAGTTGCGGCTGGTGGCCACGGTGCGCACGCCCAGGCCCACCTGCAGGCCGGTGGGCAGCTCGGCCTGCTCGGCCGCATTGGCGCCCACCTGGCGCAGGTTCTGGTACATGAGGTCTTCGAACACCGCGCGCGAGCGCTTGAAGCCGAAGGTGCTGACGTTGGCCAGGTTGTTCGAGATGACGTCGAGCTGGGTCTGCTGCGCCGTCATGCCGGTCTTGGCGATCATGAGGGAATTGATCATGGCGTTGTCCTTTCAGATCAGCCGTTGGCGCTGAGCAGCTGCGAGGCGCTGCGGTCGTTGCCCTCGCCGTTCTGCAGCATGCGCATCTGGTACTCGAACTGGCGCGAGGCGGCGATCATGCCGACCATGGCCTCGACCGGGTTGACGTTGGAGCCTTCGAGCGCGCCATCGTGCAGGCGCGCCACCTCGCTGTTGGGCAGGGGGTTGCCCTCGGGCCCGCGGAACAGGCCGTCGTCGCCGCGCGCGAGCGGGTTGTCGGCGTCGGGCACGACCATCTTCAGGCGGCCGGCCACCTGGCCGGGCTCGTTGCCCACGCGCGTGCTGACGGTGCCGTCGGCACCGATGTCCACGCGCGCGTTTTCGGGAATCACGATCGGGCCGCCGTCGCCCAGCATGGGCAGGCCGGCGGCGTTCACCAGCGTGCCGTCGGCGTTCACCTGCAGCGCACCCGCGCGCGTGTAGGCCTCGGTGCCGTCCAGGCCCTGCACGGCGAACCAGGCATCGCCCTGCGCGGCAATGTCCAGGTTGCGGCCGGTCTGCTGGATGGACCCCGGCAGGCTGGAATGGCCGGCCGTGGCTTCGAGCGCGAACACGCGCGTGCTGGCGCCGTCACCGCGGATGGGCACGGCGNNGGAAAGCTCCGCGCGAAAGCCGGTGGTGGAGACGTTGGCCAGGTTGTTCGACAGCACCTGCTGGCGGTGCGCCGCCGCGCTGGCGCCCGTCATGGCGGTGTAAATGAAGCGGTCCAACCCAAATCCTTTCGCTCGCCGCTCGCGCCAGCAGCGCTGGCCATGAGGGCTTGGAAAGGATTGTGGAAATTCTTGAGGGAGCGCGATGCCCGGAACAGCGGGGGTCGCGCCGTTCAATTCCCCGCTTCAGGGCCGCCGGGAACGGGGCGCAGCAGGACTCAGTCCTGACGGGTGCGGCTCTGCCAGCACAGCGCGGGCAGCGCGATGCGGGTGTCGGCCCGGCCGTTCCAGTCGGTCCTGAGGCCGTGCTGCTGCAAGGTCTGACAGATCAACTGCGCGACGCGCAGGGTCTGGGCCTCATCGTCGGTCTCGACGCCGCTGAAGGCGATGCGCAGGCCCTCGCCCTGGAGCGCGCTGTCCATGTCCTGGCTGTGGAAGAAGCACACACCCCAGTAGTGGTCTTCGGCCACGCCGGCCTCGCAAGCGTCGTCGATCGCGTCCCAGACGGCCTGCTCGCCCTCGGCCATGGTGTTGCCGGCCCATTGCACGGCGCAAATGCCTTGATCGTGCAGGCTGGTGAAGGCTTGATCGAGGCGATCGACGTCGGTGACCTGTGGCCAACCGGCCTCGGCGGCGCGCTTGCGGGCCAGCGCGCGCCCGGCGAAGGCCTTGATCCACGCGAGGTCGAAGCCATCGCCCGCGGCGTGGTTCTCGTCGATCCAGCGGTGGATGCTCTCGGGGCTGCAATAGCCGTACCAGAGCCATTCGCTGACCATGGCGCGCTGCGTGTCCGTGGCGTCGTCGACTTCTTCGTCCATGTCCTCGCCCTCGTACACCGGGTTGACCGGGCGGCCGGGATAGTCCACCTTGTCGCCGGTGCCGATGGTGCCGACCTCGGTGATCGCCTGCTTGTCCTCGAAGTGCTTCTTGCCGTAGCGGCGCACCCCGATCTGGCGCAGCGTCGGGTCGAAGCACAGGAAGCGGTCCTTGCCCCAGGGCAGCAGCTCCGTGCGTTCGTGCACGTCGATGTCATCGCCCGACGCCAGGTAGACACCCCCGCTGATCATGAAGCGGCCATCGTNNGCCAGCGCGAGGCACTCGCGCATCACGCGATCGATGGTGGCGGCATCGGGCGCCTGGCGGATGAAGTACACGTTGACCGTGTACGACTTCTCGTGCGGCAGGAAGTGGAAGTACTCGACCTTGGCGCCCAGGCGCTCGGCGGGCGGGAACGAGAGCTCGACGTCGGAGAGAAACGAGGCGGGTGTGGTGTCGGTCATGGGGCGATGGGCGCAGTGGCGGGGCCGGCCATGCTAGCCACGCCGCGCACGGTGCGCACTCGTCCTGTTGCCGGAGACCAACCGCTACTGCGAATGCGGCATTGCCTCGCCCAAGGCCATGGTGATACCGCTTTCGCCTCCGATCAGCAGGCGCTCAACGCATGTTCAGCAGCGTGCTCAGCACCTGGTCCTGCGTCTTGATGGTCTGCGCGTTGGCCTGGTAGGCGCGCTGCGCGGTCATCATGTTCACCAGCTCGGCGGTGATGTCGACGTTGGAATCTTCCGTGGCGCCGGCGCGCAGCGCGCCGAAGTTGCCGGTGCCGGGCTCGCCGCGCAGCGGGTCGCCGGAGGCGTAGGTGGCCGTCCAGTTGCCGCCGCCCGTGGGCTGCAGGCCCTGCGCGTTGCGGAAGTTCACCAGCGCGATCTGGCCGGCCGCGCGCGTTTCACCGTTGGAGTACTGGCCGGTGATGACGCCGTTCTCGCCGATCTTCAGGCCCAGGAACTGGCCCGGGCGGTAGCCGTCGGGGTCCAGCTCGGTCACGCCGAAGGCGGTGCCGGTCTGCGTGATGTTGACGAAGTCGAGGGTGATCGGGAAGGTGAGCGCCGGGTCGTTCGGCGAGGCCACCGTGAGCGGCGGAATCACCGAGGCGGGGTCCAGCGAGCCATCGTCGTTGAAGGTCAGCGTGAAGGGCGTGGACAGGGCCGGATCGGCGCCGTTCACGCCGGTGTACACCTCCCAGGTGTTGTTGCCCACCTTGCGGAAGGCCATGGACACGGGGATTTCCAGGCCCTGGTCGTCGAAGGCGACGAAGGAGGTGCCGTAGGTGGACAGCGGCGTGGGCGGCGTCACGGAGTTCCACACCGGGGCGCGCGCGTCCAGGTTGAACTCGGCGGTGACGTTGGTGGTGCGCTGCGCGGGAATGGGCGCGCTGGTGGGCAGCGTCAGGGGCACCGTGTCGAAGCTCAGGCGGTTGCCCTCGGGGTCCGTGGGGTAGCCCATCAGCTGCGCCCCCTGGTGGTTGACGATCTGACCCTGGTCGTTGAGCTTGAACATGCCGGCGCGGCTGTAGGCCGTGCTGCCGTTGGGCATGGTGAGTTCGAAGAAGCCGGCGCCGTTGATGGCCACGTCCAGGTCGTTGCCGGTGATGGTGATGTTGCCCTGGGTGAAGCTCTGCGTGACGGCCGCGACCGACACGCCGATGCCCATGTTCACGCCGCCCGCCGCGTTGACCGAGCTGGCGTAGACCTCGGCGAACTCGGCGCGCGAGGACTTCATGCCCACCGTGTTGCCGTTGGCGATGTTGTGGCCGATGACGTCGAGGTTCTTGCTCGCGCTGTTCAGGCCGGAGAGTCCTTGCTGGAATGCCATGGTGTTGTCCTTGCGTCCTTGCTGCGGGGAAGGGGGATTACATGAACGTGGTGATCTTGTCGTAGCCGACCGTGCTGCCGTTCTGCAGCTGCAGTTGCATCTGGCCGTCCTTCATGCCGACGGAGGTCACCGTGAGGCGGCTGTACATGAACGAGCCCACGGGCGTGCCGCCGTTGGAGGCGCGCACGCGGTAGCTGGCCACGTCGTTGGGGTTGAACTCGCTGCCGTCCCAGTTGAAGGAGTGCTGGCCCGCGGTGAGCGCGCCGAAGTCCAGGGTGTCGATCACCTGGCCGGCCTTGTCGAGCACGTCGACCTGCACGCTGTCGGCGGGCGAGTCGATGCGGAACGCGGCCTTGCCGACGGTGCCGTCGAAGCCGAAGGTCTTGCCCTCCACGAGGGCCTCGCGGCCGATGAGGGACAGTCCCTGCAGGTTCTGCATGGCCGTGAACTGCGTGGCCATGCCCTTGAGCGTGGTGTTGAGCGACTCGATGCCCGCGACCGTGTTGATCTGCGTCATCTGCGTCGTCATCTGCGCGTTGTCCATCGGGTTCATCGGGTCCTGGTTGTTCAGCTGCGCGACGAGCAGCTTGAGGAACCGGTCCTGCGTGGCCTCGGCGCCGGTGGCGGTGGTGCCCGACTTGGTGGACGCGCCCGGCGTGTTGCCGAGGGCGGAGAGGTCGAAGGGGTTGGAGAACATCATGGCGAGGCGTCCTTGAACGGAATCACTGGCCCATCTGCAGCGTTTTCTGCAGCAGGTTCTTGGCGGTGTTCATGACCTCGACGTTGTTCTGGTACGAACGCGAGGCCGAAATCATGTTGACCATCTCCTCCACCGGGTTGACGTTGGAGTGCGTCACGTAACCCTCGGCGTCGGCGCTGGGGTGCAGCGGGTCGTGCACGCGGCGCCCGGGCGCGTCGCTTTCGGTGATGGTCTGCACCTTCACGCCCGCGCTGCCGGCGTCGCCCATGGCGACGGTCTGGAAGTGGATGTGGCGCGACTTGTAGGCCTGGCCGTCGGGCCCGGCCACGGCGTCGGCGTTGGCCAGGTTGCTGGCCACCACGTTCAGGCGCTGCTGTTGCGCGCTGATGGCGCTGCCCGAGACGTTGAAGATGTTGAACATCGACATCGTGGAGTTCCTTATTGCCCGGTGATCGCGGACAGCATGGTTTTGACGTGGCCGTTGATGAAGCGCAGCGTGGATTCGTAGCGGATGGTGTTGTCCACGAAGTTGGCGCGCTCGCGGTCGAGGTCGACCGAGTTGCCGTCCTGCGAAGGCTGGGTCTGCACCGTGTAGGCGAGCCTGGGGTCGCCCGCGTGTGCGCCGACGCTGCGGAAATGGCGCGCGTCGGTGGTGACGGCCTGGCCCGTGGCGCTGCCGCTGGCGCTCTTGAGCGCGGCGGCGAAATCGAAGTCGCGCGCGACGTAGCCCGGCGTGTCGGCGTTGGCGATGTTGCTGGCCAGCACCTGCTGGCGCTGCGAGCGCAGCGTGAGCGCCTGGGCGTGGAAATCCAGCCGGCCGGTCATCTGTTCGAGCATGCGCACCCCCTGGCGTGCGGTTGTCGTGGCCGGCCCGGGAACATGCCCGGACCGGGGCGTGGACGGATTGTCAAAAGACTTGAGGGAGGGATAAGCGCGGAACAGCGGCAGCCGAGGCGGGCATTTCGCGGCTTAGCCCGCCCACCGGGCGGCCTACAGTGGTCGCCGTGAACCTGCCACCGGAGTCCGCCATGAACCGCCCCGCCCTTCGTCTGCTGCTCACCGTCGCCTTCGGCCTCGCGCTGCTGGGCGCGGTCGCGAGCGCACGCGCGAACGACAACAGCGGCCTGGAAAAGCTCGCGCGCGATTTCCTGCAACCGGCCGTGGATCAGGCCCTGGCCGAGCAGGCGGGCATGCCGCTGCGCGCCGAGGTGGTGATGGGCTCGCTGGACAACCGCCTGCGACTGGCGCCGTGCAAGGCCATCGAACCTTTCCTGCCGCCCAACGGTCGACTCTGGGGCCGCAGCCGGGTCGGCCTGCGCTGCGTCGACGGTCCCACGCGCTGGGCCGTCTACCTCCCCGTCACGGTGCAGGCCTTCGGGCCGGCCTGGGTGCTCAAGTCACCGGTGCAATCCGGCGAGACCCTCACTCAAGAACACGCCGAGCGCGCCGAAGTGGACTGGGCGGCCCACCCGTCGATGGTGCTGGCCCTGCCCGAGCGCTGGGTCGGCCAGCAGGCGGCGTACGCGCTCACGCCGGGCCAGGTCATCCGCGAGAACATGGTGCGTCCGCCGCAGGCCTTCGAAGCCGGCACGCCGGTGAAGGTGAGCGCGGGCGGTCCGGGTTTTGCGATCACGGTCATCGGCCAGGCGCTCAACGCCGGCCTGGTGGGCCAGAGCGCCCGGGTGCGCCTGCCCAGCGGCAAGGTGGTCAGCGGCCAGGTGCGGGCCGATCAGGTGGTGGAGGTGCCCCTCTGACGGGCGCCTTGACCGATGAACGGCAGAAAAACCGCCTCAAAACACTAAAGTTCCAGGGATCAAGGTCGATACAACGTGCACAGGACCCTGCCATCAGGGTTTGGAGCGTGACATGAAAGTCGATTCGTCAACGGATTCCTACATCGGCTCGGTGGCCGGTGGCCCCGCCAAGGCGCCCGTCGCCCAGGGCGAGGCCGTGGCCAAGCCCGCCTCCGGCGCGCCGCAGCCCGGCGTGACCGTGACCCTGTCCTCGGCCGCGGCCGTGGGCGGTGCCTCGGACAGCGCGGTGTTCAACGCCGAGAAAGTGGCCGCCGTGAAGAAGTCCATCGAGGACGGCAGCTTCCAGGTCAACCCGGAAGCCATCGCCGACAAGCTCCTGGCCAACGCGGCCGAGATGCTCAACGCCGGCCGCGGCTGAAGCCCATGAGCGAGGCCCGCGTCCCGCACCCCTGGATCGCGCTGCTGCACGAGCGGCTCGACGCCCTGGAGCGCGCGCTGCTGCAGGGCGACGCCCCGGGCGCGGAACTGGCCAGCGGCGCGGTGCAGGCCGCGCTGCAGCAGGCCCCGCGCGCCCTCGAACTGAAACACGGCCACACGCAGGATCTGCACGCGGCCGCCCAGCGCTTCACCCAACTGCGCGCCGCCACGCTGCGCGCCGCCGCGCTCAACGAGCGCGCCCTGGGCAGCCTCTTGCCCGACCACCTGCAAAAGCCCACCTACCAAGGCCTGGGCAAGCCGGGCGCGCGCCGCTACGCGGGCGCCTGAACCCGTCCCCCCCTTTCGCCCTCAGAGCGTCGAAGCCACCGCTTCGCGCGGCCTGGCCGTTTCGCGCGCCAGCGAGAACGGCCGTTCCACCGCCAGGAACAGCGCGGCCGACGGCACCAGGGTGATGGCGAACATCATCGGCATCAGGGCCCAGAAGAACCACGAGTCGAACGCCGCGCGTGGGATCAGCACCGACATCGCCAGGAACGCGGCCTTCAGCGCGAGCCCGTGGATCAGGTAGTACGAGTAGCTCATGTTGCCCAGCCAGCGCATCGGCGCCCAGGAGAACAGGCGCGCCAGCGGACCCAGCGGTGCCCGGAAGCAGGCCAGGCACACCAGGAAGAAGCTCAGGCACAGCATCAGGGTGCTGAACGAGGCGCCCATCGGGCCCTCCCAGGGCAGCAGGGTGCCCAGCAGGCCCGCCGCCAGGGCAAGCCCGCCCACCGCCGCCGAGGGCGTGGGCACGCGCGGCGCGTTCATGGCCTCGTGCAGCAGGATGCCCGCGATGAACAGGGCCAGCCGCACGTGGCCGCCGGCCAGGGCACACCAGGCCAGCAGGGCCACACCGGCGCCGGCGAAGAACACGGCGCGCCAGGCCGCGCTGCGCTCGCGCAGGCCCAGGGCGCCGATCACCAGCGGAATCACCAGGTAGTAGAAGAGCTCGTAACTGAGCGACCAGGCCACGGTGATCATGGGCTCGATGGGGAACAGCCCGGGCAGCAGCAGGAAGTTCTGCAGCAGATAGATCAGCGCCTCACCGGTGCCCGGCGGGATCTTGCTCTCGGCCGGGAACAGGAAGGACAGCGCCACGTAGAGCACGAACACCACCGTGAAAGCCGGGTACAGGCGCTCGATGCGCCGCGCCATGAAGCGCGCGAAGGGCTGGCGCCGCGCGATCAACGAGCCGTAGATGAGGTAGCCGCTGAGCACGAAGAACAGGTCGACCCCGGTGTTCCCCACGGTGTGCAGGGCCTCTGCCAGGTGCAGCACCGCGGCGTCGGTGTCCAGCCAGTGCTCGACCAGCGTGGCGTAGTGCACCAGGAACACCAGGAAGACGGCGAAGCCACGCAGGCCTTCCATGGGCCGCACGTTGTGGGCGCTGCCGCGCGACAGCTCGAAGTACTGGCTCAACCAAGGCATGGGGTCCCGATCGCGTCCGTCAAACAATGGGCGCGATTGCATCAGCATTCGCCCGGCGGCGGCAGGCGCGTCGCCCCCAGGGAAGGGGACACGCCGCCGTCGATCGTGAAATACCTCACGCGCGCGGCGGCCCCTTGAGCTCCACCACGTTGCCCTCCGGATCATCCAGGTAGATCGACGGCCCCTCGCCTTCGGCGCCGTAGCGCTGCTCCACGGGCCCGGCCTCCACGCCGTGGCGGGCCAGTTGCGCGCGGATCAGCACCTCGTCGAAGGGTTCCACGCGCAGGCAGAAGTGGTCGAGGTTGCGCCCCTCACGGCCGGGCGGTGCGCCACCCGCGCGTCCCAGCGGGCCACTCACCGGCACCAGGTCGATCAGCGCGTTGCCCGCGCGCAGTTGCAGCAGGCCGATACCCGCTTGCCGCCGCTCGACCGTGCAGCCCAGCACGTCGCAATAGAAGCGCTGCATGCGATCGAGATCGACGACGCGCAGGACGAGGTGATCGAGGGTGAGGGGGCGGAACATGCGGCCTCCTGGGCGTTGGGGGGCGTGGCCATTGTGTGGCCAGCGCGGGCCTATCACCAAATCCAGGTGACCAGTACAAAAAGGCGTGTGCGCAACGCTCGTGGCGAGAACGCGCACTCAGCGCCGGTGGCCCAAGCCACCCCTGTACCACCGGCCTGTTCTGTCCCTACGCCCATGATCTCGACCCGCCTGCCTCAGCCCCGCACCAAAAACGAACAACTCACGCAATTCCTGGCAACGCCAACGCCCCAAAGCCTGCTGGAGCCCACGCCCGAACGAAATTGCGACCTGCACCACGTGAGCGCGAAGCGCCAGGAGGACGGCACGTTCGTGCTCTTCGCGCGCGCCCCCACGCATCGGTCCGGAAAGTCCGTCCCGAGAGGCGATCTGGACACGTTCCTGGAGCACATGGTCCAGGAGGTGACGCACGACCGAGGCGAGGACGTCGGCGATGCGGTGGACGCTTTCCGCCGATCGATGGGGCGATGGAAACACACCGGCCAGGCGCCGACGGTCTCCGAGTTGCGCACACTGAACGCACGATTGAGCGCTCTGCCCCCGTCGGAATTCCAACTGCGCAATCGCGGAAAGTTCCGGGTCGTCCAGTTCCAACAGGACTTGCGCAAGAGTCTCGACGCGCTGCCCGAGAACGCCCCGCAACGCGACGCCCTGGAAAAGGCAGGAGACCAGCTGGCCGGCATGCTTCTTGAGCCGAAAGACACGCTGTCACTGGAAGGTCTCTCGCACGACACGATCGGTCTGCTGCTGGACACCGGTCTGCTCGGGCGCTTCGCGGATCTGCGCGATGGTGTCAAGCCCGCGCCCAAACGACTGGTCCTGCCCGTCTGCGCACAAAGCCTGCTCGAGCGGCTGCCGCCGCTGTTTCCAGACATGCCGTCCTGGATCGTTCGCTGAGTGGCCGCGCGCTGACGCGCGACGCCGCACCAGCCGAGCCGGAACCGATCACCAAGCCCGGCTCAATGCTCGCGCATCTTCGATCGCAGCCGCGCGATCGACTGGCTGTGCAACTGGCACACGCGCGATTCGGTCACGCCGAGCACGGCGGCGATTTCCTTCAGGTTCATGTCGTGCTCGTAGTACATGCTCATGATGTGCTGCTCGCGCTCCGGCAGGGTCTTGATGGCCTCCACCAGCGCCATGCGCATGCGGTGGTCCATGAGCATGGCGGACGGGTCGGCCTCGTGATCGCCCATGTGGCGGTCCAGGAAACCGTCCTCGTCGTCGCCCGCGCCGCCGCCGATGTCTTCCAGGTACACGAGCTGGGTGCCGCGCACCTTGGCCAGCAGGGCCTGGTAGTCGGTCAGGGTCAGGCCCATCTCGGCCGCGATCTCGCTCTCGCGCGGGGGCCGGTGCAGCTTCTGCTGCAGGCGGTGCACGGCCTGTTCGATGTCCTTCTGGCTCTTGCGCGAGCCGCGGCTCATCCAGTCGCCGTCGCGCAGTTCGTCGATCATCGCGCCGCGAATGCGCTGGCTGGCGAAGGTCTCGAACTGCACGCCCTGCGAGGGCTCGTAGCGCGCGATGGCCTCGGTCAGGCCGATCATGCCGACCTGGATCAGGTCGTCGAGCTCCACGCTCGGGGGCAGCTTGGCGATCATGTGATGCGCCAGGCGACGGACCAGGGGGCTGTACTTGCGCAGCTGGTCCTCGCGGTTGAGCGTGCCTTTGGCGGTGTACATCGTCAGCTCCAGAAGGGAATGGCGGCCCCGGCGTGCGCGCCGCGGGCAGGTGAGCGGTAGGGAACGAAGGCCGGCGCGTCGGCGCAGACCAGGGCGGCGTCGGGCACGCGCTGGCCCCAGGCGGCGCGCGGCCACACCGGCGCCTTGAGTTCGAGGTGGCGCTGCGCGCAGTCGACCACGTTGGCGAGCACCTGCGCGTGGGCGTCCAGCGGCGCCAGCACCGGGTGCAGGCCTGCGCCGTGCAGCCACTTGAGCGCGCCATAGGCGTCGATGCTGGCCTGCGGCTGCGGCACCACGGGCACCAGCACGCGAGCCTTCACGCCATTCAGCAGGCGGGCCAGCAGTTGGGCGGGCGCGTACAGCAGCAGCAGCGCACCCGACGCGAAAGGGGCAAACAGGCGCGTGAGCGCGGTGTCTGAGCCGGCGGCATCGGCCGTGGCCACGAGGCTTTGCAGGCCGTCGGCAGCAGGCATCACCAGCCAATCGGTGCCATCGCCGGGCACCGACTCGGCGCCCAGGTGGGCAACACCGGCGTCGGCCAACGCATGGCTCAGGCCACCGCTGCCTCCACGCTCGGTGGCGCAGGCGTCGATGACGACGACGCGCTGGCCGGCCTCGGTGAGGTCCATGGCCAGGCGGCAGAGCCACTCGAAGCCACGCGAGGGCATCGCGGGGCTGGCCAGCGGCATCAGCGCGGGCCCGCCGTGGCGGGCCTTCGCTTCGAGCCGCAGGCCGGCGGCCTGGTCGACGCCGAAATCAAACATGCAGGCCCCCGAGCGGCATGCCGCGCCCACCGGACTGGGCGAAGTAGAAGCCCATGTCGGCGCTGGCGGGGTCGAAAGCCGACTTGCCGGCCGAACCCATGCTCAGCCGCACCAGCGTGGCGGCGTCGGCGTTCTGCCAGTCCTCGGGCACGCGCTGGCCGTTGGCCACGCCGCGCACCGTCACCTGGTGGCGGATGGCGGCGTCCAGTGCCGGGCCGAGTTTCACGGCCTCGTCCACCTTGGACAACACCACGCCGTGCAGCTTGTCGGCCTTGAAAGCGGCCAGGGTTTCGTCGATGGCATCGCCCTGCGCGCCGGCGTTGAGCACCAGCACCTTCTTGAGCGAGGGCACCTCCAGCACGTCGAGCATGTCCTGCACGCGCTGGTCGCGCTGGCCCAGGCCGGCGGTGTCGATGATGACCAGGCGCTTGCCCGAGAGCAGGCCCAGCAGGTCCTTGAGTGCGGCGCGGTCGTGCGCCAGGTGCGCCACCACGCCCAGCATGCGGCCGTAGGCGCGCAGTTGTTCGTAGCCCGAGACGCGGTAGCTGTCCAGGGTGATGAGGCCCACGCTGCCAGCGCCGAACTGCTTCACGCACTGCGCGGCCAGCTTGGCGGCGGTGGTGGTCTTGCCCACACCGGTGGCGCCCACCAGGGCGATCACACCGCCCTCTTCGGCCAGGCTGGCGCCGGCGGCGGCCACGCGCAGGTTGCGCTGGATCGCGTCCATCACCCAGCGCAGCGATTCACCGGCGCCGGCCTCGGCGGGCAGGCGCTCCAGCAGGGCGCGCGCGAGCTGCGGCGAGTAGCCGGCGCGGATGAGCTTGTGCATCAGGCTCGACTGGATCGGGTTCTGCTTGCTCGAGCCCAGCCAGGCCAGGGTGTTGAAGCGCTCTTCGATCATGTCCTTGAGCGCGTTGAGCTCGACGGCCATGCGGTTGTCTTCCTGCGTGGCGAAGCGCGCGGGCGGCACCGAATCCTCGAAGGCGGTCTCGCGCGTGCGGATGGGGGCCTGCGCGCGGCGCGCGGGCTGGGCCATCTCCGTGGGCTCGTTGTAGCGCTGCACCGGCACCATGATCGGGTCGGCCGGCTCGGCAATGAAGGGCTTGGCCGGCGCCACGGGCGCGGCCTTCGCCACGGGCGCGGCGGCGGCGGGCGATGCGCCCTCGCCCATCTGCTCACGGCGTTTGCGCAGCATGCGCTCGCGCACGTACTCCTGGAACGACAGGGTGCTCATCGCCAGGGCTTCGGTGTCGCTGCCCACCGTGCTGCTGTGCGCCGTCTTCTGCGCTGCCGCCAACTGGCCGGCCGTGGCCACCGCAGCGGCCACCGCGGGCGCGGGCGACAGGGACTGCCCCGCCTGCGCGATGCCCGCCAGGCTTTCNNAGGCTTTCCTCGGCGGCGGCCATCACCTCGAAACCGTCCGCCGTCTGGCGCGTCGAGAGGATCACGGCGCTGTCGCCGAACTGGCGGCGCGCTTTGGACATGGCCTCGCGCGAGGTGGGGGCGATGAAGCGTTGGATGTTCATTCGGTCGGTCCTGGAAAGGTGCGGTCAGGCGATCAGGTGGCAAGCTGGCCCAGGATCGGGCCGATGCGGATCAGGTGGGTCTCGGGAATCTCGCTGTGCGCCAGCACCTGCAGGCGCGGCGCGGCGCGGCGCAGCAGGCGCGCCATGGCGCTGCGGATGGCGTCGGGCACCAGCAGGCAAGCGGGCACGCCCTTCTCCTCCTGCTTGTTGGCGATGTCGGTCGCGGACTGGCTCAGCATCTCGGCCACGCCAGGGTCCAGCGCACCGGCGTTCTGGCCGGACAGCGCCTGCATCAGCAGCCGCTCCAGACCGGGCTCGATGGCGATGACCTCGAGCTCCTTCACCGGGCCGTAGATCTGCTGCACGATGGCCGGCGACAGCGCCATGCGCACGCGGCGGGCCAGCTCGTGGGGTTCGGTGACGTGCACGGCGTGCTCGGCGATCGATTCGATGATGGTGCGGATGTCGCGCACGTGCACACCTTCTTCCAGCAGCAGCTGGAGCACTTTCTGGAAGGTGGCAACCGAAACCATCTTGGGCACGACTTCTTCGATCAGCTTGGGGGCCAGGCGGGTCACGTGTTCGACCAGTTCCTGGGTCTCCGTCCGGCTCAGCAACTTGGCCGCCTGGACTTGCATCAAGTGTGAAAGATGGGTCGCCAGCACAGTCTCGGAATCAACGACGGTGAAACCGGCCATTTGCGCCGTTTCCTTCTGGCGCTCGTCGATCCAGTGCGCGGGCAGGCCGAAGGCCGGGTCGGTGGTGGGCGTGCCGATGAGGGGCGTGTTGATGCCGCCGGGGTCGATGGCCAGCCACATGCCGGGGAAGACCTCGCCCTCGCCCACCACCACGCCGCGCAGGGTGATGCGGTAGGCGCTGGGGTGCAGCTCCAGGTTGTCGCGCACGTGCACCGGCGGCGGCAGGAAGCCCACGTCCTGGGCGAACTTCTTGCGCACGCCCTTGATGCGCGTGAGCAGGTCGCCCTGGCGGGTCTTGTCCACCAACGCGATCAGGCGGTAGCCCAGTTCCAGGCCCAGCAGGTCCACGGGTTGCAGGTCGTCCCAGCTCGCCTCGCCGTCGTTGGCGGGCGCGCCCGCGGCGGCGGCGCCGGGTTCGGGCTTGGGCGCCAGTTCCTGCTGACGGCGCCAGTACGCCAGGCCACCCAGCAGGGCCGCGAACAGCAGGAAGAACAGGTGCGGCATGCCGGGGATCACGCCCAGCAGGAACAGCACCGAGGCGGCGATGCCCAGCACGCGCGAGGACAGGAACATCTGCTGCGCCACCATGCCGCCCAGGTCCTCGTCCTTGCCCACGCGCGAGACCACCATGGCCGCGGCCACCGAGATCAGCAGGCCCGGGATCTGCGCCACCAGCGCATCGCCCACGGCCAGCAGGATGTAGTTGTCCGCCGCCTGGCCCGCCGACAGGCCGTGCTGCATCATGCCGATGGCGAAGCCGCCGATGACGTTGATGATCAGGATCAGGATGCCGGCGACCGCATCGCCGCGAACGAACTTGGAGGCGCCGTCCATGGAGCCGAAGAACTCGGCCTCCTCGCCCACCTCGGCGCGGCGGCGCTTGGCTTCCTTCTCGTCGATCAGGCCCGCGTTGAGGTCGGCGTCGATCGCCATCTGCTTGCCGGGCATGGCGTCCAGGGTGAAGCGCGCGGCCACCTCGGCGATGCGCCCCGAGCCCTTGGTGATCACCACGAAGTTGATCACCACCAGGATCACGAAGACGATGAGACCGACCGCGAAGTTGCCGCCGATGAGGAAATGGCCGAAGGCCTCGATCACCTCGCCGGCCGCGCCGGGACCGGTGTGGCCCTCCAGCAGTACCACGCGGGTGGAGGCCACGTTGAGCGACAGGCGCAGCAGCGTGGTGAGCAGCAGCACCGTGGGAAACACCGAGAAGTCCAGCGGGCGCTTCATGTAGGCCGCCACCATCATCACCACCAGCGCCAGCGCGATGTTGAGCGTGAAGAAGGTGTCCAGCATCCAGGGCGGCAGCGGCAACACCATCATCGACAGGATGGTCATCACCAGCATGGGCGCGGCCAGTCCGCCGGCCAGCGCGCCGTTGCGCTTGAACCATTGCTGCAGGGCGTTCATTCTTCAGCCTCCTGGGGCTTTTTCTTGAAGTGCGGATCGAGTTCGGGCGGCACCGTCGGCTGCGGGTCGGCTGGCATGCGGCCCTGGCCGTTCATGGCCGCCTTGAATTGGTAGACCCAGGCCAGCACCTGGGCCACGGCGGTGTAGAGCGCACCCGGGATTTCCTGGTCGATCTCGGCGTGCGCGTACAGCGCACGCGCCAGCATGGGTGACTGCAGCACCGGCACCGCGTTGGCCTTGGCGACGTCGCGGATCTTCATGGCCAGCAGGTCCGTGCCCTTGGCGATCACACGGGGGGCGGCCATGGTGGCCTCGTCGTAGCGCAGCGCCACGGCGTAGTGGGTCGGGTTCATCACCACCAGGTCGGCCTTGGGCACGGCGCGGATGCTCTGGCGCTGCGCGAGCTGGCGCTGGCGCGCGCGGCGCTGGCTCTTCACGTGCGGGTCGCCCTCGGCTTCCTTGTGCTCGCGCTTGATCTCGTCGTGCGACATCTTCAGGCGGTGCTTGTGCAGGAAGCGCTGGGTGGGCACGTCGATGGCCGCCACCACGCCGATCACCAGCAGCAGCAGGCCCACGCCCACGGCCAGCCACTGCGCGAGCTGGCCGATGCCGGCCTCCAGCGGGCGCATGAGCAGGGTGGCAAAGGCCTCCGCGTGGTTGACGATGAACTGGCCGGCCACCAGCAGCACCACGGCGGTGATGCCCACCAGCTTGAAGGTCTCGATGACCTGCTGGCGCGAGAACAGGCGCTTGAAGCCCGACAGCGGGCTGATGTTGCTGAGCTTGGGCTCGATGGGCTTGGTGCTGAAGGCGAAGCTGCCTGCGGCGACGAGGGCCGCGACAGCCAGCGCAAGCACCAGCAGGCCCAGGGGCAGGTAGACGATGAGCGCTTGCGCGGTGTGGTCCGACAGGCGCTGCAGCATGAGCTCGGGCGTGCGCACGCTGGCGCTGTCGAAGCGCAGCTGGCTGGCCAGCGCGTCGCGCAGCTGGGCGAAACCGGTGGGCGCCAGCGCAAACAGCACCAGCATGCCGCCGCCCAGCACGGTGACGTTGGACAAGTCCTTGGAGCGGGCGACCTGGCCGTCGTCGCGCGCCTTCTTCAGGCGCTGCGGGGTGGCTGGCAGGTTTTTGTCTTGGCTCGAGGAATCCATCAGTCAGGCTCGGGGAAGTGAGCCTGATTGTGGAAAGCGACCCGGAAAACTAAAGGGCGATAAGACGGGGGGAAAGGGGCTTATTCGAATCGGTGGACAGGCGGAGGCTGGGACCCTGGCAACTTTCCGTCAACGTCAGCATCGAGCGGCAGAAAGCCTGACGCGACAAGCCGGTTGGTATCCGCCCAGTGACCCGTTCCGCCAAGCGACTCCCTGAGGGCGTCATCCATGCGTAATCAGTTGTTGAGATCCGCGCGTACTTCCCAGGGGTAAGGCTTGGCGACGGCTGCCCCTATCTTTCACGGCGTGCGCAAGAAGCACGCGAAAGAGAAGGGATCGACATGGGCAACACAAGCAAGCGCTCCGTTCNNTCCGTTCGCATGCAGAAGCTGCGACGAGTTGGCGAGGGTAGTGGTTCCGGCCAGCTCGATGGCGGCACTGGCGCAGCCACGCCGCTCGCCGGTGGCACGGGCCTGCGCCGTGGCTTGGCCGAGCGCCGCACCACGGAAGCCGAAGCCATCAGCCTCCTGAGTTTGTTGAGACCGACGGTTCTCCTGCTCACTGCCTGGGTGCTGACCACCCACGCGACAGCCCAAGTCGTGCAGCCAACAGAAGCGGAACGGCTGGCGCGAGTGAAAGAGCTGATCGCACGTCAACCGCCCTTGCGGCTGCACGACGACGGACGAAACCCCGGCGAGACGGCCCTGTGCAAGGCCTTGATGCGCGACCTGATGAAGGGCAAAGGCTTCGTGCCGGTCGAACCAGTGATGGAGTTCAAAACCGACTTTCCGTCGGCGGAGTACCCGGACGAGGTGCACGTAGGTCCGCCCAAACTGATCAAGGACGTCGAGCGTTGCGGGTGGATGGACGAAGGATCGGTGACGGGGTTTCGTGGATTCGATGTGGCCACTGGTGCACCGCCGTTCCGGGTGTATTCCCTCAAACGCTACTTCCCTCGGGTCAAGGGAACCGACCTCATGTATTGGTCGGAATACCTCGCCGAAACCAGCACCGGGCGAGAAGGCTACAGCCGCATCGACCTTAAGACCTGCGAGCACGTCCCGTACGGTCCTGGGGTGTCGACCGATTCCTCATTGCAGGCAACCGAGCCAGATCGCCAACGAGCAGCCTTAGCTGCGTATCGAAGGACTTTGCTGGTCGTATGGGATGTCACCGATGACCTTTGGGTCAGAGCAGAGGTATTTCGGCCAGCCACATGGACGCGCTACGAAGGCTGGTGCCGTTGGACGACACCCCGGTAATCCATTTCAGTCAATCAAAGGAGAGGACATATGGCCATTCAAGTACATGCGAGTGACAACATGGCACAGCTCACGCGCAAGCTCATTCACAACGGAGAAGGAAAGAGTCTCTCAACGCCGACAAACGTGGGAGACCATACGGTCACCTTGGGATTTGGCTACACCTTCATTCGACGAAGAGCCGACAGCAAATGGATGGTCATTGACAATTTGAAATCTGACATGGCGCGCGTGGGCATCGCGCTGACGAACACACAACTGGATCAGTTGAGCGAGATTGCCCAAGCTCTGAGCAACGGATCTACGCAACTGGCCGACGCAGAGATTGCGAAATTCGCAGCTTCCTGGACCGCGCCCCCGTTGAGCGAAGCCCAAGCCGAGAAACTCTACGAGATCGAGCTTCAAGCAAAGCAGGACGCCATCAAGAACCGCTTCAGCCGGATCCTGGGCAAACGCGACGGAGAAGCCCTCTTCGCCACCCTCACCCATACCCGGGAGATGGCCGGCCTGCTCTCCCTCGCCTACAACGCCGAGTCCCTCATCGGCCCAGGCCTGACCCGCGCCCTGTGGCAAGGCGACCGCGCCGAAGCCTGGTTCCAGATCCGCTACGACTCCAACGCCAGCACACAGCCCATGGACCTGCGCCGCGGCCTGGCCGCCACGCTGGGCAGCGGTGTCATCCGCTACCAGGACCGCATGCTCAGCGGCCAACGCGGGAGCGCCCCATGCTCCGCGCTGGTCCAACATAAGGTGGCCGGCGCATGAACAGCACCGTCTACAAGCAGCCCCCAATGATGCGCGCCTACTTTGTGCACGCGTTCGGAACAGCAGCTCTGGGTGTATTGCTGCCATCGGGCCAGCACCTGGTTTGGTTGCACTCCCTCATGCAACCCGTCGTTGCCTTGATTCCCAATGCCCTTCGAGTCACCGAGCGCGCACCTGACCCTGTCTTTGCCCAAACGTTTATCGGCCTTTCCCTGCTAATCGCATCGGCCATCCTGCTGTACTGCATCGTGGCTGTTCGTGGGTATCACACCAAGACGTTTGAGAGTTCAACCAAGCGTTGGCTGGCGTTGACTCATGTGTGGGCAATCGTTCTGGTGATTTTGGGTATCGCATGGTGGATGCCCTACTTAGACCCCATAAGCAAAGGGCGCGCCTATTTCATGCTCAACGCCGCGACATCCAGCAAGGGTGGCGTACTCGTCATCATGAATCAACTGCTGGTGGGCTTCCCATTGTTTTGCTTTCTGGTGCTTTGGCTGGGTCATACGTGCACTACNNAAGGAGGAGTTTCATGAGCAATACCAACACCACACAGCATCAGACCTTTGAACAACTAGCCTCTATGTGTGACGACCTCGCAGGATGGTCGGCCAATTTCGCCACAGGCATTGTCGAGGCTCTTGAAAAGGGCGGCTCAAGCGCGCTTGAGCGTCTCACGAAAGTTCGGAAGAACTACGAAGTAGCAATTGCTGCGGCCATTTCTCGACGAGAGATGGCCTTGGTGGCGGCCGACGTGATCGCCGAGGGCGTCTGGCGCCAAGCCGCCGACGAGATGTCACGCATAGCCTTTGTGCTCGCAGACGACACCAAAGACGCCGCCGTTCGATTGGCCAGTTTTCAAGACGCAGTAAACGATGGATTGCGCAATATCGGCCGATTCGCGGGACCGGCATTCGACATCTACGCAGTGGGCGATGCCATCCGAAACGGCGACGGAAACAAGGCTGGCGAAGCAGTGCTCTCCATCGTTCTGGGTGGAGCAATTGGTGCCACGTTCGCAAGCGGTGTAGGAGCGCTTGGAGCAGGAGCCGTGGGCGTGACTTTTGCTGGCGGGGTTGGATCAGTGTTCGGCGCCGTTGGCGCCAAATACATCAACCCCCACACCACTCGCCCCCTCTTCGACTGGATGGGCAGCTACCTGCCCGATGGCCTGTGGCGGAGCTTGGAGAGCGCCACCTTCGGCGCAGGCGCCGCCCGCCTCGACCCCTCGGGCGCGGTGTACACGTCCATGCTGCTGCACCGCATCGACAACAGCATCCAACTGAACGACCTGGGCCGCCTCTTCGATCTGGCGTCCTCCGCCCGAGAGGGCCGAGAAACCATCGCCCTGCTCAATGACCTGGGCCACATCTTCCAGCCCGCCCGACCGCCCCTATCCGACGACGCCACGGACGAACAACTCATCGCCTACGCTGGCCGGGTTGCAGCCGTGACCGACGCCTTCTCCGGTGGCCTTCGGATCAAGACCGCCGTGCCCACCGCCAGCGATGCCCGCCTGGACTTCGGTGCCTTCCTGTGCCTGCAGAACCTCAGCCCGCTGGTGGTGTGCGCCAGCGACCCCGAGGCGCAAGCCAGCCTCAACGCGCTCTGGCAGAACACCCACGGCGATGTGTACCTGGACTGGGCATCGGACCGACAAGCCGTGCTGCGCGGTGACGAGCAACACGAGATGGCCTTCTCCGATCAATGGGTGGCGGATCGGCTGGCGATGCTCAACGCCTTGTTGGACACCCATGTGCGCGACCTCAGCGCCACCGACACGCTCACGCCCAATCCGGTCAGTGGTCTGCTCGCCGCGCAGTACCTTGACCTCACCAGCGACGCCCGGATTCAGGTCGGACTCGACCTGATGTCCACACCCAGGGTGGTCTTCGGCACAGCGGGCGACGATGCCGCCGGTGAGCTGTCGGGCAACGGCGGCAAGGACCACCTCTACGGTGGTGCAGGCAACGACCGCCTCACCGGCCTGGGCGGCGCCGACCACCTCGAAGGCGGCTCGGGCGATGACGTGTTGGACGGCGGAGCCGGCAACGACCGCCTGCTCGGCGGCTCAGGCTCCGACACCTACCTCCTCGATGGCTCCGCCGGCAGCGACGTGCTCATCGACGAGGACGGCGGCGTGATCCGCTACCAAGGCCAAATCCTCAGCGGCGGCAAAGAGAGCGCCCCNNGCGCCCCCGGCTCCGGTGAATGGCAGGACGGTGCGGTTCGCTACCACCTCATGGCCGACGGTGATCGCCAACACCTGCTCATCAGCGCCGGCGCCGGCACCGTGCTGGTTCAGAACTGGCACAACGGCCACCTGGGCATCCAGCTGCAGGACGCCCCGGCCGACATCCCAGCACCCAGCGCCAACCTCGTGCTGCACGGCGACCGCGCCCCACTCGACCACGACCCCGAAGCCGAGGGCGTGCAGAGCAGCACCGACGCCCTGGGCAACCTCATCGTCAAGCCCGACCAGATCGAAGCTGACCGAGTTGACACGCTCTACGACGACACGGGCAACGACCAGCTCTTCGGCCATGGAGGCGATGACACGCTCAACGCCTGGCGCGGCGGCGATGACCTGCTGGACGGTGGCACAGGAAACGACCATCTGCGCGCTGGCGCGGGTGTTGACGTCCTCATCGGCGGCGACGGCCTGGACCGCCTCTTCGGGCACGAAGGCAACGACCGCCTGTATGCCCAGTTCGAGCAGAACGACGACCAGGTCATCGCCGCGCATGACCCCGACACCGAAGACGCCCAGGGCATCGCCGAGCAAGGCGAGCTGCTGGTTGGTGGCAACGGCGACGACTGGCAGGTCGGCCACCAGCGCGCCGACTTGCTCTTGGGCGGCCCGGGCCGCGACCAGCTCTGGGGCGGCGCGGGCGACGACGTGATCTACGGTGACCTTGACGCGAGCACCGCACAGCCCAACTGGGGCCTCCAGCGCTCCGTTCTGAGCGACCCCTCATTCGACATCGACACGCACCGCGTGACCACCCAAGGCATCAGCTATTCCAATGTGGACACCTCAGCCACGGGCGAAGGCGACGTTCTGCACGGCGGCGCTGGCGACGACTGGCTCTTCGGCGAAGGCGGGCAAGACCGGCTTGATGGCGGCAGTGGCGCCGACGTGCTTTTCGGCGGCACCGACAGCGACTGGCTGGAAGGCGGGAGCGGCAACGACCGCCTGATGGGCGACAACGGCGCCGGCAGCAGCGATGGCCACGGCAACGACCACCTGAATGGCGGCGCGGGTGATGACCGGCTTTGGGGCGACGCGGGGCACGACCAGCTCTTCGGCGGCGAGGGCGATGACCGACTGTCAGGCGACAACACCAGCAGCGCGGCCCATCTGCACGGCAACGACTTCCTCGACGGTGGTACCGGCAACGACACGCTCTGGGGCAACGGCGGCGCCGACCAGTTGCTCGGGGGCTCAGGCGCTGACGTGCTCTGGGGCGACGACGACGCCCGCGACGCCATCGACACCGCCTACCACGGCCAGGACCTCCTCATGGGAGAGGACGGTGATGACGCGCTCGTGGGCGGCGGCGGAGCCGACAAGCTCCTGGGTGGCGAGGGTCACGATGTCCTCTACGGCGACGACCTCAGCGATGACCTGTCAACCTACACCGTCGAAGCCAGCGCCCATGGTGATGACTGGCTCGACGGCGGCGCGGGCAACGACGTCCTGTACGGCGGCGGAGGCCGTGACCACCTGCTCGGTGGCGACGGCGACGACGACCTGTTCGGTGGCGACGGCGATGACACCCTGGACGGCGGCAAGGGCTGGAACCGTCTGGAGGGCGGCTCGGGCGATGACCTCTACCTCGTGCGCGGTGCCGACCTCTTGAACCCGGCATCGGCTGACGCCCAGTTCTTCGACGTCAGCACCACCATCAGCGACAAGCTGGGCCGCAACACCATCCGCGTGGACGCGCTTCAACGCGACATCACCCTGCTGCCCATGGACAACAGCGACGGCAGCACCGGCCTGTGCCTGGTCTGGCCCATGGGCACCGACGCCCAGGGCCGGTCCCAGCAGGCCGCGTTGGGCCTGGGCTCGCTGACTGACGTCTCCCACTTCACCATCGAATTCGCCGACGGCCAGCGCGTGGCGCTCGCACGCTGGATGGGCGATGCGCTGCAAGGCTCGATGACCGCCGCCACGCAGACGCCGGGCGAATGGCTCGTGGGCACTGCCGGGCAGGACCGGCTCGGCCTGTACGCCAGCGGCACCGAGGTCATGGGAGGGCGCGGTGACGACACGATCGAACTCAACGCCGACGCGGAGGTGGTGCACTTCGATCGCGGCGACGGCCATGACGTGCTGAGGGGCTGGACCAGCGGCCACCGCATCGCTTTCGGCGCGGGCATCGCTCCCGAAGACCTGCGCCTGACGGTCACGCCGGAGGGCAAGGTGTTGATCTCCATCGCCCCTCCCGACGGCAATGGCAGCGCCGATCGCATCGAGTTACCGTTCTCGCCCTGGAGTCTGTTGAGCAGCACCTTCCTCGCCGACATCGCATTCGCCGACGGTCAGGCGCTGAGCTGGCGAGACCTGCTCGAGCGCGGCGTGCGCATCGAGGCCCCGATGGGCACCAGCCGGATAGACGGCACACCTGCCAAGGACCACTTCTCGGCCATGCCACAGGACGCCACGCTCTCGGGCGGCCAGGGCGACGACCAGTACCACTTCGGCGCCGGTGAGCGCGCCACCGTGCAGGACGCCGAAGGCCGCAACCGCATCGTCTTCAGCGCAGACGCCGCCAGCGACTGGGACGCCGTGCAGGTACAACGCGCCGCGCCCGGCGCCGATGGCCAGGTCTCCAACGACCTGCTGCTGAACGCCGGTGGCGCAAGCATTCGCCTCCTCAACGCACTCGCGCTGGGCGAGCGCTTCGACATCGCCCTGGCCGACGGCCGCACCCGCTCGCTCGCCGATCTCGTGCGCACCCTGCCCGCCATGGGCGTCGATGGCAGCGCGGGCAGTGACCACCTCATCAGCGGCGATGGCCACGATCTGCTCATGGGCCAGGACGGCAACGACACCCTGGACGGACAAGGCGGCGGCGACGCCCTGCTCGGCGGCCTGGGTGACGACGTCTACCGGATCGACCTCACCGCCCCCCAGGCCGGCCACGACCAGGTCGCCGACCCGCAGGGCCGCAACGTGGTGCGCTTCGCACCTGGTGTGCACACCGATGCGCTGCGGGCCGAACGCATCGGCGACAGCAGCGACCTGCGCCTGTGGCTCGATGGGCAGACCGAAGCCAGCCTCACCGTGCGCCGCGCGCTCGAAGGGGCCGTGGTGCGTTATGAGTTCGACGACGGCAGCGGCGGTGTCAGCGTCTGGACACTGGACACCCTGATCGAGCGCCTGGGCCTGTCCGCGGGGCTGAGCCTGGTCGGCTCCTCCAGCCAGGACGACCTGTCGGGCACCGTGCTGGGTGACTTCATCAGTGGTGGGGCGGGTGACGACACCCTCTCAGGCAAAGCCGGCAACGACGAGCTGTTGGGCGGCGATGGCGCCGACCACCTGGAGGGTGGCCGGGGCGGCGACACCTTGAGAGGTGGCGAAGGCGCCGACCGCTACACCTTCCAGATCGGCGACGGCGTGGACCAGCTGATCGACGCCGAGGGTGCCAGCCTGGTGCGCTTCGGCCCTGGCATCACGCCCGACCGGCTTTCCGCCACGCGCGAGACCATCGATGGCGCGGGCTACGTTCGCCTGCGCTACAGCGCCAACGACGCCGTGCTCATCCGCGACGACGCGCCCCTGGACACGCTGAGCTTTGCCTTCGCCAACGGCGAGGTTCGCAGCGCCTTGCCCTTGTACGCCGAGATCCTCGTCGGCAGCGGCGTTTCCGTGGCTGGCAGCGCGGGCGACGACGCGCTGTATGGCACGGCATCGGCCGACACCCTGCAAGGCCTGGACGGCATCGACAACTTGCAGGGCGGCGCGGGCAACGACCGCCTGGACGGTGGCGCGGGCTCGGATTTCCTGCATGGCGGTGCGGGCCTGGACAGCTACACCCTGCGCGCCGACGCCGGCCTGGACCGCCTGTACGAAGTCCCAGGCCAGGTATCGCGTTTGGTGCTCGATGGCATCGCGCCCGAGGCCTTGATGTATGGGCGCGTCGGCAACGACCTGCTCGTCCAGCACAGCGGCTCCAACGCCGCCAGCTTCGTCCAGGGCGCCTACACCGCAGGCACGCGTTGGACACTGGTGGACGCGCAGGGCCGCGAGCACGACCTGCTGGCCCTGGCCTCGCGGGCCATCGCCACACAGACGCCGCAGCAGTCTCAGGCGGCCTTCGCGCAGGCGGCGGATGCGCAGGCCGGGCCGGTGCCGATGGGCGTGACCTGGTGGGGGCACTACGCCGACCGGAGCTTCATGCGGCTCGGCGACCAGCCCGGCAGCTTCACCGTGGGCACCGGCACCACCGAGGAGCGCGTCTACCAGTTGAACAAAGTCACGCAGCACACGCAGAACGACGACGCCCAGGTGGTACTGCGTGGCGAGCGCGACAGCCAGTCCGTCGGCCGCGAACGCTTCGCCAGCGTCGAGCGCACCGAGACGTATCTGGGACAGCGCTTCTCGCACTACGAATACACCACCATCGGAAGCATCCCCGATCGCATCGTTCCCCTGCTTGAGTACATGGGCAATGGCAGCATGGTCTTGCTGCCCGCGGGGGCTAGGATCGTGAGCGGAGACCGCTCCGGGGGACCCAGCGATCGGCCGATCTACGTCTACATCCCCGGAGACATACGAACCTTCAGCACCGAGGTCTACGAGCCCGAATGGAGGACCAGCACCTACTTCGAGGATTACTACCGCACGACCTACGACAACGTGCGCCTCACCGAGGTTTACCAAGGCGGCGACGGTGCGAACCACGTCAGCCTGGACGGCTCGGCGGCCAAGATCGTGAGCACAGGCGGTGGCGACGACCGGGTCGCATCGTCCTTCCAGCCGTACAGCAACTGGGACACCCGCATGGCCCCACCCACCTGTATCGATGGCGGCGCGGGCAACGATCGCATCGTCGCGGGCGAGGGCGACGACGAATTGCACGGCGGCATGGGCAGCGACCACCTCGACGCCGGGGCCGGCGCCGACATCTACGTCATCGATGCCGTGGACGATGGCTGGGATGTGATCGACGAGCGCACCGCGTCGACGGTGTCCGTCTCGATTCACCTGCAGCTGTTTGCCAACCCCGACCGCCCGAAGGAGGAATGGTGGTATCGGGACGCGGACCCAGCCTTGATCGCCGAGGTTCGCGCCCTGGCCGGCACGCTCGATGCTCAGCAGGAGCAAGACCTGCGCGATAGGGACTGGATCGATTTGACCTTGCCGGCCACGGCCGACACGCTCAATGCCTTGATGCGACTGGAGGAGTTTCCCCTGAAACCGCGGCAGTACCTTGAGTGGGCTCGGGACAGTACGGCCGTCAATCCGCACACCGCCGTGCTGTCGGCTGATTTGGATCAGTTGCTGGCCCGCGTGAGCGCCCAGCCCTTGGTGTCTTACTCCGACTTCCACACGGATAGGCATGGACCGCGGCCGCGCATCCGTTTCACCGACGACGTGCTGAGCGCGCTGAGCGCAGACACCGTGCGCCTGAGCCCCGGCATCGACCCAGCCGCGCTGCAGGCGCATTGGTCCACGCTGGACACCGACGAAGGCCCGCGCCGAGCGCTCTCGCTCAGTTGGGGCGGACCCGGTGGCGTGCACGTGCTCATGCCTGAAGACGGTNNGGCATCGAACGCTTCGAGTTCGCCGATGGCACGGTGTGGACGATGGAGCAGATGGTCTCGCTGGTGCCGCTGCTGCAGCTGCGGCAGCAGGTATTGCCGATGCCCGAACCCGTGGCCATCGAGACAGGGCCCGCCATCACGGCATATGTCGGCCCGAACCCGCTCGCGGCGTCCGCCGCGCCGGGCCTGCCCGATCTGATTCCGTGGGACGACGAGCCATCGCCGGACTGGCCCGCCCCCGTCGACACACAGGAGCGCCGCTGGCTGCAAGACCTCATGTATCGCCAGTACGAGCGGGCATACGCACGCTCATGGGACCTGGATACGCCGCCATCGCCCGAGCCAGTCGCGTTGCAGTCCGATGTCTCGGCAGCGCTTGCACCGAGCACGGCAAACGCCGCCTTCGAAGCCCAGTTCAACAGCCTGATCCAGGCCATGTCCGCCTTCGCGCCGCAGCCCATGGCCAGCTTCTCGCCTTCCAGCGAGAGCCTGACGAGCGCTTACGCGCCGGTACTGGCGGCCCCGCCGTTCTGAGGGCCCCCGCGTCGCGTCGGCCGCGCGCCGGCTGACACCTCAGAAACCCAGGCTGGCCAGCAGATCGTCCACCTGCTGCTGGTTGGTCACCACGTCGGTGCGGCCGTCGGCGTTCACCACCGGCCCCGCCAGCTCGTGCGCCTTGTCCTGGCCCGGCTGCCCGGTCGGCACCGACTCCAGCAGCAGTCCCAGCAACTGCTCTTCGATCGTCCCGGCAAGCCCCACCACCCGCGCGATCACCTGGCCGGTGAGGTCGTGAAAGTCCTGCGCCATCATGATCTCGGTCAGGCGCGCGTCGGTCTTTTCGGCCAGCGCCACCACGTCCGTGGACCACTCCAGCAGCTCGGGCATGGCCTTGGCCAGCGCCGGCACGCGCCGGATGGTGTCGGCCAGTTCCCGGCCGCGCTGCGCGAGCTGCTCCTGCTCCTTCTTGCCCTCTTCCACTTGGCTCAGCACCTTCTCGGCGGCTTCGCCGGTCAGGCGGGCGATGTAGGTCAGGCGGCTCTGCGCGTCGGGCAACTGCTCCACCGTGCCTTGCAGCTTGTCGGCGTAGCCCAGCTCCTTCATCGCGTCGTGCAGTTGGCGCGTGATCGCGCCCAGCTTGCGGAACATGTCGGGGTTGGTGCCCTGGGTATCGGGGGTGTCGTTCATGACCTTGTTCTCCCGATGCCCTTACAGGCCCAGCTTCTTGAAGATGTTGGCGAGCTTCTCTTCCAGCGTGGCCTTGGTGAAGGGCTTGACGATGTAGCCGGCCGCGCCGTTCTGCGCCGCCAGCACGATGTCTTCCTTGCGCGCCTCGGCCGTCACCATCAGCACCGGCAACTGCTTGAGCTTCTCGTCCGCCTTGATGGCGGCCAGCAGCTCGAAGCCGTTCATGTTCGGCATGTTGATGTCGGTGACGACGAAGTTGAAGTTGCCGGCCTTGAGCTTGCCCAGCGCGATCGCGCCGTCCTCGGCCTCGTCGGCATCGGCGTGGCCGATCTCCTTGAGCAGGTTGCGCACGATGCGGCGCATGGTGGAGAAGTCGTCAACGATCAGGAATTTCATCGGCGTGGACATGGCAGCCTCCGCGGAGGTGGGGGTCGGGAAAAGTCGGGCCGCTCAGCGCGTGCTCGTCTCGGGTGTTTTCGTCACTTCGGT
>JABAHQ010000409.1_pt2 | contig 38869 bp, 39 predicted proteins | sample 7062091 | NCBI WGS metagenome assembly JABAHQ01 (sample SAMN14534359, study PRJNA622989) | marine sediment metagenome | biome: marine biome [ENVO:00000428]; feature: marine pelagic biome [ENVO:01000023]; material: deep marine sediment [ENVO:00002113] | place: India: Gulf of Kutch | collected... | reverse complement strand
CCCTACGTCATCAACCGGCGCACCGTTTCGAGATCCTGCGGCGTGTCGACGCCGGGACCCGGCCGCTCCGCAGCCTCCGCCACGTGGACGCGGGCACCGTGATAGAGCGCGCGCAACTGCTCGAGATCCTCGTCCCGTTCCAGGGGGCTCACGGCCTGCGCCACATACTCGCCGAGGTAGGCGGCGCGATACGCATAGATGCCGATGTGACGGTAGTGCGCGGCCCGCGCCGGCAGGCCGTGAGGCCCGTTCGCGAGGGCCGGGACGAACCGTTGCCGGTGCCAGGGGATCGGCGCGCGGCTGAAGTACAGCGCGAAGCCCGAGCGATCGAATACCACCTTCACCACAGCCGGATCGAAGAGCGCCGACGCCTCGGTGATCGGCTCGCACAGGGTCGCCATCCGCGCCCCGGGCCGCTCCGTCAGATTGGCTGCCACCTGGTGCACCAGCGCCGGGGGCAGCATCGGCTCGTCGCCCTGCACGTTCACGACCACCTGCTCGGTGGGCAACGCCATGCGAGCCACCACCTCCGCGATACGCTCGGTGCCCGAGCGGTGATGCGCCGCGGTCATCTCCACACGCGCACCGAAGGCCCGCGCCACGTCGTACACCCGCTCGTCGTCCGTGGCGATGACGACGGTCTGCGCCCCGCTCGCGAGCGCCCGCTCATACACGTGCTCGATCATGGGTTTGCCCGCAATGGGCAGCAGCGGCTTTCCGGGCAGACGGGTCGAAGCGTAGCGCGCAGGAATGACGACAGTGAAGCTCACGCCCGTGGCTCGCGTATCACTTGCGCTTGAGCCTCTCCGCTTCCTCCAGGGAGATGTGCCGCGCCTCCTCCTCCAACATTACGGGGATGTCGTCGCGGATGGGATACGCCAGGCGGCAAGCGCGACATACGAGCTCGGACTCTTTCCTCCGGTATACGAGCGGTCCCTTGCAGACCGGGCAGACGAGAATGTCGAGCAGCTTCTTGTCCATGGACGCTCCGGTGCAGCGGCACCCTGTTGATTCGAAACCTGTCGGCCGTTTTTCCCGAACTTTTTCGAAGAGTCGAAATTCAGGGGCTGTCGTCCTCCGTCACGCGCGTGGAGAACGTGAGATGGACCAGGCCGAGCTGGCGGGCAGCATCCATCACCGTGACCACGGCCTGGTGGGGACTGCGCCCATCGGCACTGATCACGATGGGCGGGTCGTCACGCCCGCCCGCGGCCCTGCTCAGGGCCTGCTTGACGCTGCTGAGCTGGGTGTTGATGAGCTCTGTGCCGTTCACGTAGTAGCGACCGCTCGCGTCGATAGCCACCTCGATGGCCTCGGGCTCTTGCTGAGCGGGCTCGGTCGTCGCCTCGGGCAGCTCGATGGCGAGCTCGGAGCTGCGCTCGAAGGTAGTCGAGACCATGAAGAAGATCAGTAACAAGAACACCACGTCGATGAGCGGTGTCAGATTGATATCGGGTTCCCGCTCCCGTCTGGGGCGCAGATTCATCGGGCGGCCTCACCGGCGGGGTGAGGGTACCCGGAGCGGCCGGACACGACCTCGAACTCGCGCCCGCGCTCCCCGTGCAGCACCTCGACCATCTTGAGAGCTTCCTGCTCCATGGTGACCACGAGCTCGTCCACGCGACCGCGGAAGAAGCGATAAAAAAGGAGGCTCGGGATGGCGGTGCACAACCCGGCCGCAGTGGTGATCAAGGCCTCGGAGATGCCGCCCGCGAGCACCTCCGGGTCCCCCACCCCCTGGGTCGTGATCACGGCGAACACCTTGATCATCCCGATGACCGTTCCCAGGAGCCCGAGCAGCGGAGTGATGGAGGCAATGGTGCCGAGGCTGTTGAGGTAGCGCTCCAGCTCGTGGACGACGTGCCGCCCCACCTCCTCGATGCTCTCCTTCATCACCTCGCGATTCTCATCCCTGTTGACGAGCCCGGCGGCGAGAATGCGACCGAGGGGGGAGCCCGCCCGGAGCTCGCGGATGCGTCCCTCGGTGACGTGCCCGGCGCGCACCCACTGCCACATCTCAACCACGAGGTTGCGCGGCGCGATACGCTTTCTCTGGAGCGTCCAGAAGCGCTCCAAGATGATGGCCATGGCGACGATGGAGCAGAGCAGGATGGGCACCATGAGCCAGCCACCAGCCTTGACGAACTCCAGCACGGGCGTCAACCTCCGCAAAATCTCGGATAAACCAACTTAATGTAACAAAGCCGCCGATCGCCGCAAATAGCACGCGCCCCTTGTCATCGCCCCACCTGTTCCTCGATCTCTCCGCCCACGGCCTGGGGCACCTGGCCCAGGCCGCGCCGGTGGTCAACGCCCTGCATCGGCGCGTGCCCGATCTCCGCCTGACCGTGCGCGGCGGGCTTCCGCGGGCAGCGGTTGAGGCCCGAATTGGCGCAGACGTGGCCTGGCGCTACGATGCGTCCAACGACGTCGGCCTGTGCATGGCCTCCGCCATCGACGTGCGGCCCGCGCAGACCCTCGAGGCGTACCGGCAATTCCATCGGGAGTGGTCCGGACAGGTCGACGCGGACGCGGCGTTGCTCGACGCCTCCGGCGTGACCCTGCTCCTGAGCGCCGTGCCCTATCGCAGCCTGGCCGCCGCGCATCGTCTCGGCCTCCCCGCCGTCGCCCTCTCCTCTCTCAACTGGGCTGCACTGTTTCGGCACTACTGCGGTCACTTGGCGGAGACCGATGGCGTGCACCAACAAATGCTGAGCGCGTACCACGCCGCGGAGGTGTTCCTGCGCCTGACCCCGGCGCCACCCATGCCCGAGCTCGGCAACGTGCGTGACATCGGCCCCGTCGCAGCGCTCGGGCGCAACCGCCGCGCCGAGATCCAACGCCGCCTGCAGGTCCCGCGCCGGCAGCGGCTCGCACTCATTGCGCTGGGCGGCATCGACACGCGCCTCGCGGTGGAGCGCTGGCCCCGGCTTCCTGATGTCACCTGGCTGGCACCCGCTGCCTGGCGCTTCGAACGCGAGGACTTCCGGGGTATTCCCGAAGCGGGCTTCTCGTACGTGGATCTCGTCGCATCCTGCGACGCCGTCATCGCCAAGCCGGGGTACGGGACCTTCGTCGAAGCCGCCTGCCACGGCGTTCCCGTGGTCTACGTGGCTCGCGACGACTGGCCGGAAACCCCCTATCTCGCGTCATGGCTGCGCGCGCACGTGCCCGCCGTCGCCGTCGAGCGCGAGCGCTTCTGGCGGGGAGCGCTCGCCGAAGCGCTGGAAGCCGTTCTGGCAGAGCCGCCCCGTACTCCGGCAAAGCCCACCGGTGTCGAAGAGGCCGCGGCCTATCTGCATGACCGTGTTCTCGGTCGTTGAGGCGCTAGAAAAGTGGCGGCAGACACGACTTTCTTGAATCGGAGGGGAAAAGTCATGTCTGACACTACTTATTGGCGCTACGGCAAAAAGTCGTGTCTGACACCACTTAACGGGAGGGGTCGTGGTGCCAGAATCGCCGCACCCGAGGCCGGTACGGGCGGGGTGCCCGCATGCCGTCGGGCGCCACGACCAGCGTCAGCGCCCCGTGGCGCGCGGTGGGGTAGATGGCCACGCCGTGCTCGCGGTAGCGCGCGGCGACCGCCGGATCGGGAAAGCGGAAGCGGTTGCGGTAGCCCACGGCGAGCAACCCGTAGCGGGGACGCACGGCTCTCAGAAACGCCTCGCCGGACGAGGTCCCGCTGCCGTGGTGCGGGATGACGAGGGCGTCGCTGGCGAGCCCGCTGCCGAGGTTCCGCACAAGGGCCGCTTCCGCCGCGCGTTCGACGTCGCCCGGCAGGAGCACGGATCCGCCGGGGGCCGATGCCCGCAGCACGCAGGAGTCGTCGTTGTCGCCTCTCGCGTAGCCGGCCGGCGGATGCAGCACCCGGAAGTCCACACCGTCCCACTGCCAGCGCAGCCCCATGCGGCAGGGCACGGTGGGCGTAGCGCCCGCGATGTCCGGGGGCAGACGGTTGGCGACGATCTCGCGCACCGACACCTCCCGCAGCAGCGTACGCGCGCCGCCCACGTGGTCGGTGTCTTCGTGACTGAGCACGACACGGTCGACGGCGTGGATGCCGCGGTGGCGCAAGAAAGGCACCAGCACGGCTTCGCCTGCATCGAACCAGGCACTGTAGCGCGGGCCGGTGTCGTAAACGAGCACGTGTTCACGCGTGCGAATCACCGCCGCGAGCCCTTGTCCGACGTCGAGCAGCGTGACCTGCATCTCGCCCACCGCCAGGCGCGGCGGCGTGCTGAAAACGAGCGGCAGCAACCACACGCCACCCAGCCAGCGCGCCGGAGTGCCGCGCGGGAGCAGGAGCCAGAAGGCGCCCACCCCTGCCGCGACCAGAGTCCACCAAGGCGGTGCGGCCGGGGCGCGAAGTACGATGTCGAGGTTCGACAGCCACTCGAGCAGGGGCCACAGGAAGCCGATCCCCTCCGCACCCCACGCGAGCAACGTGCCCCCCGGCCCAGGGGCGGCGAGGGACACGGCGGCGCCGGCCAGGATGACCGGCACGACCACCAGGCCGACCCAAGGAACCGCGACCAGATTGGCGACGGGCGCCAAGACGGCATGCTCCCCGAAGAACAACAGGGTCAGTGGAAGCAGACCAAGGGCCACGACCCACTGCACGCGGCCCCAGCGCCACCACAGACCGCGCATGCGCATGCCCCCGCTCATCCCGAACAGAATCGCGCCCACTGCGCCGAAGGACAACCAGAAACCTGGAGCCAGCACGGCGAACGGGTCCAAGACCAACACCACGAGCAGCGCCCAGGCCAGCGAGACCGTGGGGCGCACCCGACGCTGCAGCAGCAGCGCCACCATGACCACCGTCACCATGACCAGCGCCCGCTGGGTGGGGACCGAGAATCCTGCGAGGGCCGCGTACGCCAGTGCGGCCAGCAGACCTGCGAGGGCGCCGACGCGCGGTGCAGCCATCAGGAGCACGCTGCGCCCCCCCAAAGACCACGCCAGCCGCCCGAGCCAAAAGGCGATGCCGGATATCAGCCCGATGTGCAGCCCCGAGATGGCCATCAGGTGACCGGTGCCGGTGGCCCGAAAGATCGACCACTGCCGCTCCGAGATGCCGTCCCGCGCACCGATGGCCAGCGCCTTGACCAGCCCCGCCTGCGGGTGAGCGGCGAGCGCGCTCTCGATGTGCTCGGCCAGACGGTGACGTACCCGCCCGACAAGGTAGCCGGACGCGTGGCCCAGGCGACGGTGCGTGGCGCGCGTGCGCACGTACCCGGTGGCGCGGATTCGCGCTTGAAAGAGCCAGCGCTCGTAGTCGAAGCCTCCCGGGTTCATGAACCCGTGGGGACGTTTGAGGCGCACGGTGAGCACCCAGCGCTCGCCCGGGCGCAGCGCCGGGGCGTCGTCGTACCAGCTCACACGCACGAGCCCGGGCGTACGCCACGCGCCCTGCGGGCGCAGCACGCGCTGCGGCGTGAAAAGGAAACGGGTTCGCACGGGATCGCTGACCGGCAGGGAGCTGATCGTACCTTCGATGAGTACGTCTTTTCCCTCAAGCTGTGCCGGGAGATCGCCGTTGAGAATGAGGCCGGCACGCAGCACGCCCCACAGGAAACCGCTGGCCGCGAGCGCCGCCCATCGCCAGCGCGGTTGGAGCGCAGCGATCGCGAGCGTCAGAGGAAGCAGCTCGAGAACGAAGGGGTCGGGCAATGCGGAGAGCTGGCACAGCGCAAGCACGCCGCACGCGAAAGCGATCGTCCCTGAACGCACGCTCCCTCCCTACAGACGGAGCTTCGCTGCCCGCTCTCGGTGGCGCCCGCGCGGAGCCGGGCGTGACACGGCCGTGTGCCGGCTCCGGCGCCGGGGCTTACGAGCGGATTCCCTGCAGCCTTAATATAGATGCAACGCGTCGCACGAAAAAATGATAGCAGTTCCAGCGAGGGCCGGTGGCGGAAATGCGCTGCCGCGCGAGCCGTGGCTTCCAGCCCGCACCGCAGTTAACGAACCTCGAGTGCACGCGCTTGTAGAGATGTGGGCACGAACCTCTTTGGGCAGTATGCGATCCATTTCCGCCGCACGGTGACATGCCGCGAAAACGCCTGAGACGTGTACTCGCCCGCGCTCGGGACGTCCGCTCCGAGAGAAGTCTGCGCGTCTTCGGGCGTTTGCTCCACGACGCGAATCTCTGGCACCTCAACCGGTACTCGGTGGCGTGGGCGGTGTCCGTGGGGCTGTTCGTCGCCTTCGTGCCGGTGCCTTTCCAGATGGTTCTGGCGGCGGCCGCCGCCATCGTCATCGGCTGCAACCTGCCCATCGCGGTGGTGATGGTCTGGTTCAGCAACCCCATCACCATGCCGCCGCTCTTCTTCGCCGCGTACAAGCTCGGCGCCTGGCTGCTGGATGAGACGCCGCGCAGGGTCCGCTTCGAGATGTCCTTCGAATGGTTGATGACCAAGCTTGACGACATCTGGCAGCCGCTGCTGCTGGGTTGTCTCATCATGGGGTTGGCCGCGGCGCTCGCCGGCCACGCGGCGGTGCGAGTCATATGGCGTATTCACGTGCGTCAGTCCTGGCACGCACGTCGTCGGCGCCGCGGGCCCAACGCCGCTTCTACAGGGTCGACGGATCGACGTCCGCCAGAGCCCCGTCGAGCAGGCGCAACACCCGGTCCATACGCCGCGCCAGCTCCGGATCGTGGGTCGCCACCACCAAGCTCGTCCGAAACTCCCGGTTGAGCTCCAGCATCAGCTCGTAGACCTGCTCGGCGGTGCGGCGGTCCAGATTGCCGGTCGGCTCGTCCGCCAGCACGCACTGGGGTGTAGTGACCAGCGCGCGGGCGATGGCGGCGCGCTGGCGCTCGCCGCCTGAGAGCTCGGCGGGCTTGTGGGCGAGCCGCGCTCCCAGCCCCACCTTCTCGAGGATCCCGCGCGCGCGGGCGCTGGCCTCGGCGACGCCGGAGCCCCCGATCACCAGCGGCAGGCTCACGTTCTCCAGCGCGGTGAACTCGGGCAACAGGTGATGGAACTGATATACGAAGCCGAGCGCACGATTGCGAAGCGCGCCGCGCTCGGCCTCGCGCAGCGCCGACATCTCGCGCCCCGCCACCCACACCTGCCCGCGCGTGGGCGTATCGAGCCCGCCCAGCAGGTGCAGCAGCGTGCTCTTCCCCGAGCCCGACGCGCCGATGACGGCGAGCCGCTCGCCAAGGCGAACCGACAGATCCACACGGCGCAGGACTTGCACGTGCAAGCCGCCTTCCTGGAACGTGCGCACCAGGGCCCCGCACGCCACGGCGGCCCTTTCACTCATAGCGCAGCGCCTCCGCCGGTTGCACCCGCGACGCCCGCCAAGCCGGATACAGGGTCGCGACCACGCTGAGCAGGAAGGCGACCGCGCCGATGGCGGTGACATCGGCCCAGCGCATATCCGAGGGCACTTCGCTGATGTAGTAGACCTCCGGAGACAGAAACTTGGTGTCGAACAATGCCTCGATCTGCGGGACGAGCGTCTCCACATGGGTCGCGAGGCCGATGCCCCCCAGCACGCCGAACAGCGTGCCGAACAGGCCGATGACGGTGCCCTGCACGATGAAGATCCCCATCACGCTGCGCGGGCTCGCGCCCAGGGTACGCAGTATGGCGATGTCGGCCTGCTTGTCCGTGACCACCATGATCAAGGCGGAGACGATGTTGAACGCCGCCACCGCCACGATGAGCGTGAGGATGACGAACATCACCGTTTTCTCGGTTTTCAGCGCGCGAAAGAAATTCGCGTGATGCTGGGTCCAGTCCCGCACCCAGAACGGCTCGCCCAGATCCCGCGCGAGCTCCCGGCTGATGCGCGGCGCATCGAACACGTCATCCACTTTGATGCGTAGACCGCTCACGTCAGCGCCCATACGAAACAGCCGCGCCGCGTCCTCGAGGTGAATGAGCGCGAGCCCGGAGTCGTACTGCGCGTGCCCCGCCTGGAAGATGCCCACCAGGGTGAAGCGCCGCAGCCGGGGAAGAATGCCGGCGGGCGTCACGTTCACCTCGGGCGCCACCATGGTCACCTTGTCGCCCACGCCGGCACGCAGGGCGCGTGCGATCTCCGCGCCCAGGACGATGCCGTACTCACCGCTCTTCAGCTCGTCCAGCGTCCCCTCGACCATGTAGCGTCCGAACTCGGCGACCCGCTCCTCCGCCTGCGGCAGCACGCCTCGGATGAGCGCGCCGTGCACGTAGCTGCTGCGCGTGAGCATCGCCTCGCCCTGGATGTAGGGTGCGGCGCCTTGCACGTGGTCGTGGCGCTCCGCGGCGCGCGCCACCGCCGACCAGTTTTCGAGGGTGCCCGTATAGCCGGTGATCGTGGCGTGCGAGGCCAGCGCGAGGATGCGCTCGCGCAGCTCGCGTTCGAAACCGTTCATGACCGAGAGCACCGTGATGAGCGCGGTGACGCCGAGGACGATGCCCAGAATCGAGGTGAAGCTGATGAAGGAGATGAAGTGGTTGCGCCGCTTCGCGCGCGTGTAACGAAGCCCGATGTAGACTTCCAGAGGCTTGAACATGGGGGCGGATTATACGTGGAACGAAGTCATCGCGGTTCCTCGCGGATTTCCGGCAAGCCACGCCGACACGCGCCGTCGGACATGGGGCCCGGGGTATGCACCGTGCCGTCGCAAGCCCCGCCCGGCGGGGCCGGGAACCGTAGCCAGCGCAATAGGAGCCGGCCGACACGCAATCGAAGCCCGCGCGAGCGTCGAGCCGGCAAGGCGCGGCCCCGCATGCGCTCGAAGCCGCGGTGTGATTGCGGGGCTTGCGACGGAGAGGTGCATGCCCCGGGACCCAGCGTCGTGCATCAAAACCACCGAGCTCCCGGAAATCCGCGAAGAAGTGGTGTCAGAGATGACTTTTTCCCTCTGCGGCAAAAACTCATCTCTCACAATCTCTGACACCATTTAACGCTTGCGCGGCGGACCCACCACCCGATCGCGCAGGTACACGGGCAGAGCCGCCTCGGGTGGAACGCCGCCCCCGCTCGCCAGAAGATCGGCGCCGAGCACGGCCACGTCCAGCGCGTGGGGGCAGCGCCGCGGCTCCTCCCCGACCAGGGGCTCGCCCACCACGCGCCGCAACACCTCGCCGTGGCGCTCCCACCCGGTTCCGGCCGCGAACCAACCCCTCGCATCCCGCGGCAAGGGGGCCTGCTCGGGCGCGCACACGCACTCCTCGTTCACGGGCAACATCAAGCCCGCCGGCCCCCGCGCGAAGGTTCCCCAGTAAACCTCCCCCATGCGTGCGTCCAGCGCGGCCAGAACCCGCTCTGCGCCACGCTCTCGGAGCACTCCCTGGGCGAGCGCGCGCAGCGACGACACGGGCACAACGGGCAGTTCGGCACCGAAGGCGAGCCCCTGGGCGACCCCCGCTGCGATGCGCACGCCGGTGAAGGCGCCGGGGCCCCGGCCGAACGCGATTCCGTCCAGCTCCTCGAGCGCGTAGCCCGATGTCTCCAGAAGCTGTGCCACCATGGCCAGGATCAGCTCGGCGTGGCGACGGGGCGCCATCTCCCACGCCGTCCACTGTCCCTGCTCGGCGAGCAGCGCGCAGGAGCACGCCTCGGTGGCGGTCTCAATGGCGAGCAGGTTCAATGTCGACGTCCACGCCGGCGAAGAAGCGCCGTACGTCGGGCAGCCTTCGCGTGCGCCGCATGGGCGGCAGGCTGTCCAGGAACACCCGGCCGTAGCTGCGCGTGAAAACCCGTGGATCACACAGCACCAGCACCCCGCGGTCGCGGGCATCGCGGATCAAGCGGCCCGCGCCCTGCTTCAGGGCAATCACCGCTTGCGGGAGCTGATAGCGGCGAAACGGGTCCAGACCGTGCTCGCGCATGGCCGCGAAACGCGCCCGCAGAATGGGATCGTCGGGCGCAGCGAAGGGCAGCTTGTCGATGATCACGCAGGAGAGCGCCTCGCCCCGCACGTCCACCCCCTCCCAGAAGCTGCCGGTCCCGAGGAGCACCGCGTGCGGCGTGGATCGGAATCGCCGCAGCAGCTCGGCGCGGGTCGCCCCGCCCTGGACCAGCAGCGGATAGCGCACGCGCCGGCGTAGCACTGCCGCGCACGCCTCCAGGGCGCGGTGGCTGGTGAACAGGATGAACGCCCGTCCGCGGCTCGCCTCGAGCACCGCACCCGCTACTTGGCACACGGCCGCGTCATACTCGGGCCGGTTCGGGTCGGGCATGCCTTCGGGCACGTAGCACAGCGTCTGGCGCGCGAAGTCGAAGGGGCTGGGCCAGAGTCGCTCGTGGCGACGCCTGAGCCCGATGCGCTCGGCAAAATGATCGAAACGCCCGTCCACGGCCAGGGTGGCAGAGGTGAAGATCCAGGCGCACTTGTGCGCGTTGAGGCGGGCGGCGAAAAGCTCCCCTACCTCCAGCGGACTGGCGTGCCAGGTGAAGGAGCGTGCGTGGAGCTCGATCCAGCGCACGTGGTCCCGGTCTTGCCGCTTCGCCACCAGCTCCAGACGCGCCGCCAGATCCCGGCATCGCCGGTGGCAGGCCTGGAGGTCGGGTCCGCGCTCGGCCGCCCCCGCCAGGCCCTCTTCGAGCTGGGCGAGCGTTCCCTGCAATGCTTCGAGCGTCTCCCGCACGCGCCGCTGCTCCCCCACCTGGGCCCAGCTCACGCGTCCGGGACGGGGGCCGAGGGCGAGGCGCATCTCGCGCGCGGCCCCATCCAGCCGCCGCGCCGCGTCGCAGAGAGCGGGCAGATCTCCGGCTTCACGCCGCTCTGCGCTTAGCGCGTCCCGCGCCAGCTCGCTCAGCTGGTTGCTGCCGAACGAACGCCCGAAGAAGCGGACCGCCAGATCGGGGAGCTGGTGCGCCTCGTCGAGGATCACGGCGTCGGCGCTCGGCAGGAGCTCCCCGAAGCCCTCTTCGCGCAGCGCCATATCCGCCAGAAACAGGTGGTGGTTGACCACCACCAGGTCCGCGGCGATGGCGCCCCGGCGTGCGCGTAACACGTGGCACTCCGCGTACTCGGGACACTCCTGGCCGAGGCAGTTGTCCACGGTAGAGGTGGCGAGACGCCACACCGGCGCGTCCTCGGGAATCTCGGCCACCTCGGCGATGTCACCGCTTCGCGTGCCACCGGCCCACGCCCGAATGTGGTTGAGGTCGTGCAGCGTCTCCGGGGGGAAGCGACCGTCGGCGATGTGGATCCCGAGTCGATGCTGGCAAAGATAGTTGCCCCGGCCCTTGAGCAGCGCCCTTCGTACCGGGACGCCCAACGCCTCCTGCACCAGCGGCAGGTCGCGATGGTAGAGCTGTTCCTGCAGGTTGCGCGTCCCCGTGGAGATGATCACCTTGCGCCCGGAGAGCACGGCGGGCGTCAGGTAGGCGAAGGTCTTGCCGGTTCCGGTCCCCGCCTCGCAGATGAGGGTCTCGTAGCCGTTGATGGTACGCGCGATCTCCGCCGCGATGTCCTGTTGCTGGGGCCGCGGGTGAAAGCCCGCCAGCACCCGCCGGAAGGGGCCATCCGCCGCCAGCGCCCCGTCCGCCGTCAACATCCCGCCACCGTCGTCACCGGCCAAACGTCGCCACGCCCCGGGCCGCTACGTGGTTGCTGGGGCCGGGCGAAGGAATCGACAACGGTCAGCGCGGTTGCGCCGTTGCGCATGAGAGGAGTCCGGAGTCGGGTGCATCCGTGCCAAGACGCTGGGATTGTATCAGACCTGCGGCTGGTGTCGGTGCAGGAGCGATTGCCGAGCGTGCTTGTCCCCGAGTGGAGGGAACTCCCGACTCAGGCGAGCAGGCGGTGCGTGTGAGCCAGCAGGCGCGGTCGCGGCGGCCGGCGTGCGGTCAGTTGCAGGGCAAGCTGGATGAAGTCGACGATCTCCGCGCACGCGTTAACGGTCCCACGGGCAACCGGTCCTTCACTCGCGGGCTCCTCGAGCAACGTCGAGCGTGTGAAGTGGCGCACCCAGAAGGGCGCGCGCCCGTTAAACAAGTAGGCCACGAAGTAACGCTCCAGAGAGGCGGTGGCGGCGCGCTCATGAAACCAGGCGCGATAGGCCGCGGAGAACACCTCGAACTCGCTCATGCCCAAGCGCTCGGCGGTGAGAAGAATGGCCTTCGTATCTTCGGATCGGTACATCCGCGTAGGGGCTCCACCACGCCCGAGAGAGCGCCGATTCGGCGCTCTCGGGGCGGGAGTCGGTCCCGGGGTCCAAGAGCTATCGGTGATGTTGCCGATCCCTTTAGTCTGCTTTCTCACCGGCACATGCGAGACAAAAGGGGACGGATCTATTTTTCTCCCCGCGATGTGCCCACTGACGGCGTTCCATGAAAAATAGATCCGTCCCCTTTTGTCTCACCCGCACGACAGGCGGCGGCGAAGCTGTCGCAGCGTCCGGGCGGATAAAACCATGTCCGGAAGCAGGATCACGGTGCGCCGCCCGCCACGACCCACGCGGAAGCGGAGAATAACGAGCAGCGGGTGTGCGTGGCTGTCCGGGCCCAGCGTCGCGTACAGCACGTTTCCCGAGCGCGTCGTGAGGTGCCACCCCCCTCGTTGCAGCCAGGTCAGCGAGAGCACCGCATCCGGGCTCGACAACCGCGCGTCACGTCGCAGCGTCCGGTACGCGCTCGCGCACACGAGCGTCGCCAGGACGCCGTCGAGCATCGGCGCCAGCTCGACCTGGAGCAAACACACGAGCGCCCCGACGTGCACGGCCGTAAGGACGAGGGTGAGGCGTGCGGAAGGGTACAGCCGCAGGCTGAGCGTCGAAGACACGCCCGCGGCGTCCGGTACCGGAATATCGGCGGCTTCGGTCAAAACACTCGGCCTCCCTGCCGGTGCACCGATGATAGACGGTGCTCTCGGCGCGCACCAAACCGGCCCCACTCCGGCGTGCGTTTCTTAGCAGGAAATGCGGGCTGAGCCTCGACCTGATAAAATCCAGTCAGGGTAGAGGTTGGGTCGCGTGCGGGGATAGACGAGAGAAAGCGTCGGGACAAGCGAGACCATGGTCGGCAACCGCCGCCCCGCGAAGAACGCCGTCGAACGACGCCCACCAAAGAGAGAGAGATCGGCGGCCCGCCGGGGCCGGAGCCGACACGCTACGGCGACTGGGAACGCGGCGGTCGCTGCATCGATTTCTGAAACGCGTTCCTCTAGACAAGCTCGAATGTTGACTCCAGCGGCCTGCACGCCCGGCGCCAGGTTCACCCTTGCGGCCCCATGGTGAACACAGTACCTTAGCCCGCGTGAGTCGCGGGGCCGATGGAATTTCCGAATCGTGACGCGCAAGGAGGGATGAGCTGCGTGCATAGGTCCAGTCGGCCGTTGTCGCCCCATCTTCAGGTCTACCGGCCTCAAATCACATCCGTTCTCTCCATTCTGCATCGCGGCACCGGCATGATGCTGACCCTGGGCACGCTGCTGCTCGTCTATTGGCTGTGGGCGCTCGCGAGTGGACCCAGCGCATATACCGACGCGCAGGCGATCCTCGGCTCCTGGATTGGGCGGGTCATATTGCTGGTTTGGTCCCTCGCGCTCTTCTACCACCTCTGCAACGGCATCCGACACCTGTTCTGGGACGTGGGCTTGGGCTTCGAGCTGAAAACCGCGTACGCGTCCGGCTGGACGGTGGTCATCGCCTCGATCGCTCTCACGCTGCTCGCCTGGATCGCCGGTTACCTTATGCGGGGCGGCGGCCCATGAAGACGCTGCGTACACCGCTCGGCCAAGTGCGCGGACTCGGCGCAGCGAAGGAAGGCGTGCACCACTGGAGGATGCAGCGGCTCACCGCCCTCGCCCTCGTCCCGTTGCTCTTGTGGTTCGTGGCATCGCTCGTCGCCACGGCGACCGCAGATTACACGACGGCTGTGACGTGGGTCCGATCACCCGTGGTCACCGTGCTTCTTCTCGGATTGATCGCAGCCGTCTTCTACCACGCGCAACTCGGCATGCAGGTGATCATCGAAGATTACGTGCACGCCGAATGGCTGAAAGTCACGTCCGTCGTGGCCCTGTACTTCCTCCACGTGGGGCTCGCCCTCGCATCCGCCCTCGCGGTCCTGCGCATCGCGCTTGGGGGTTAGCACCATGCCGGCTGCGTACAACGTCATAGACCATACCTACGACGTCGTCATCGTGGGCGCCGGCGGGGCCGGCCTGCGGGCCACCCTCGGCATGGCGGCCGAGGGCTTGACGACGGCCTGCATCACCAAGGTCTTTCCGACCCGCAGCCACACAGTGGCTGCCCAGGGAGGGATGAGCGCGTCGCTCGGCAACATGGGCGAAGACGACTGGCGCTGGCACATGTATGACACCGTGAAGGGTTCCGACTGGCTCGGCGACCAGGACGCTATCGAGTACATGTGCCGCGAGGCGGTCCCCGCGGTCATCGAGCTGGAGCACTACGGCGTTCCCTTCTCGCGCACCGAGGACGGGCGCATCTATCAGCGCCCCTTCGGCGGCATGACCGTGCGTTACGGCGAAGGCCAGGCCCACCGTACCTGCGCGGCTGCGGACCGTACGGGCCACGCGATTCTGCACACCCTCTACCAGCAAAGTCTCAGGCATGAGGCGGAGTTCTTCATCGAGTATTTCGCACTCGATCTGTTGATCGACGACGAGGGCGTGTGCCGCGGTGTGCTCGCGTGGAATCTCGATGACGGGACCTTGCACCGGTTCCGCGCGCACATGACCGTGCTCGCGACCGGCGGATACGGCCGCACGTACTTCTCGTGCACCTCGGCACACACCTGCACGGGCGACGGCAACGGCATGGTGCTGCGCGCCGGGCTGCCGCTCCAGGACATGGAGTTCGTGCAGTTCCACCCGACCGGCATCTACGGGGCCGGCTGCCTCATCACGGAAGGCGCTCGCGGAGAGGGCGGATACCTGACCAACTCCGACGACGAACGCTTCATGGAACGCTATGCACCCCACGCCCGGGATCTGGCCTCGCGCGACGTGGTCAGCCGCTCCATGACCATCGAGATCCGCGAGGGACGCGGCGTCGGCGCAAACCGCGATCACATCTTTCTGCATCTCGAGCATCTCGGTCCCGACGTCATCCACGAGCGACTGCCCGGGATCTCGGAGACGGCGCGCATCTTCGCCGGCGTCGACGTGACCCGGGAGCCGATCCCGGTGCTGCCGACCGTGCACTACAACATGGGCGGCATCCCCACCAACATCCACGGCGAGGCGGTCACCCTCAAGGACGGCAATCCCGAAACCACGGTGCCGGGCCTCATGGCGGTCGGCGAGTGTGGCTGTGTCTCCGTACACGGCGCCAATCGCCTCGGCTCGAACTCGCTGCTCGATATCGTCGTCTTCGGCCGCGCGGCCGCCAAACGCTGCGCCGAGCTGATGCGACCGGGACAACCTCACAAACCGCTCCCGGATCGCCTCGAGGAGCCGACACTCGCCAACTTCGATCGCTTGCGCCATGCCCGCGGCGAGACGCCGACGGCCGACATTCGGCTCGAGATGCAGCGGGTCATGCAGAACAACGCCGCCGTGTTTCGCACCGACGAGGTGCTGGGACAAGGCGAGAAGCTCATCCACGAGGTATTCCGTTCCTTCTCCGATGTGCGTGTCTCGGATCGCTCCTTGATCTGGAACTCGGACCTCGTGGAGACACTGGAGCTCGATAATCTGCTGCAGCAGGCGGTGGTCACCATGCGCTCCGCGCGCAACCGCACGGAGAGCCGCGGCGCGCATGCGCGCGAGGATTATCCGGATCGCGACGACGAGAACTGGCTGAGGCACACCCTGGCATGGATTGACGCAGACGGCCGCGTAAAGCTCGACTACCGCCCGGTACGCCTCACCCCGCTCAGCAACGAGGTGCAGTCCTTCCCGCCCAAGGCACGGGTGTACTGAAACGCGGGAATGGAGCCACAGAGGACACAGAGGGCTGCACAGAGGAACACAGAGGAGCACAGAGGAAAGCTATGAGGATTGGAGCAGCTAGGCTTCTTTGGTGTTTTACAGATTCTTTTCCCCTGTGTCCTCCGTGAAATCCTCTGTGCCCTCTGTGGTTATACAAGAAGCGTAAACGAGCATGGCAGAGTTCAGACTTCCGCCCAACTCGAGGATAAAGGCGGGCAAGACTTTTCCGGCTCCCGATGACGCCAAACGTGTCAGGCGATTCGTCGTATACCGATGGGATCCCGATAACGCCGACAACCCGCGCACGGACACCTACGCCATCGATCTCGACCGGTGCGGCCCCATGGTGCTGGATGCGCTCATCAAGATAAAGAACGAGGTGGACGCCACCGTCACCTTTCGACGCTCGTGCCGGGAGGGCATCTGCGGCTCCTGCGCGATGAACATCAACGGAGTCAATACACTCGCTTGCACCCAACCCATCGAGGGCAAGGCGCAAGGGGTGGAGAACAAGGGCGACGTCAAGGTCTATCCCCTCCCCCACATGCCGGTGATCAAGGATCTGGTGCCGGACCTCGGGCGGTTCTACGCTCAGTACGCGTCCATCAAACCGTGGCTCCAGAGCCAGACGCCTTCGCCCCCGGACCGCGAACGGCTGCAAAGCCGCGAGGATCGCGCAAAGCTCGACGGGCTCTACGAATGCATCCTGTGCGCGTGCTGCTCGACCGCGTGCCCCAGCTACTGGTGGAACAGCGACCGGTTTCTGGGCCCGGCGATCCTGCTCCAGGCGTATCGCTGGCTCGTGGACAGCCGCGATGAGTTCACGGGCGAGCGCCTGGACGCCCTCGAGGATCCGTTCAGGCTCTACCGCTGCCATACGATCATGAATTGCGCACGGACGTGTCCCAAGGATCTCAACCCGGCCAGAGCCATCGCCGAGATCAAGAAGCAGCTGATGGAACGTTCCCTCTAGCGCGCAGGGACGCGGAAACGTCCATGCAGCGGGAACGCGCCAAGCTGCTCTGGCGGTGCCGGCGCGGGATGCGCGAGCTCGATCTGCTGCTCACGCGCTTCATGCAACACGGGTTCGATGCGCTCCCGGCGTCGGACAGGGCGGCCTTCGAGCGGCTGCTGGAGTGCACGGATCAGGAGATCCTGGCTTGGATCACGGGGAACGCCGCCCCGCCCGACGCGGCGCTCGAACGAATAGTAACGGCGATCCGGCGGACCCGCGAGACGAGCGGCCCGCACAGGCCGCCCCCCCTTCAGTCGTAGTTTATATTGGTCGATCAGGAAGAGTAGCGGTGGGCAAAACACAGCGAAGCCCGCCGCGGGGATGCGAGGATTCGGAGGTTTTCTTGGTGGGATTCGTTTTCGGCCCGGCCCGGCGCGCGGCTGCGGGATGCACCGGCGCCGTGCCCCGGCGCCCATCGCTCCGATTTCCCGACAGTGCGCTATGAACCCGATTTGGGCGAAGCTCGATGAGCAACCAGCAGTGGCAGCAATTTCTGAGCGGTGCCGGTGCGCGCTTCGACGGGGCGGGGGCCTCCTTCGGTGATCGCCTGGCGGCGGTCCGGCTCGCGCTCGAGGGCGACGTCCTCGTGGATCTGTCACACGAGGGCCTGATCGCCGTTCGTGGCGCGGATGCGCCCGGGTTCCTCCAGAACCTGCTCACCACCGACATCCCACGGGTCTCCGAGCACCGCAGCCAGCTGAGCGCGTGGTGCACGCCGAAGGGGCGCGTGCTCGCGCTGTTTCGCGTCATCTACCGCGACGACGCGTTCTACCTCCAGCTCCCCGGTGATCTGCTCGAGCGCACGCTCTCGCGCCTGCGCATGTACGTTCTGCGCGCGAAGGTCGGGCTGGAGGATGCCAGCGACGAGCTGGTCCGCATCGGTCTTTCGGGCTCCACGGTGGCGGCGGGGCTGCGCCGCGCCCTCGGTGCCTGCCCCGAGCGCGTGGACGACGTGATGCAGAGCGGTTCGCTCACGCTGGTGCGCCTCCCCGGCCCGCGCCCGCGGCTCCATGCACTGGGCCCGCCGGAGGCGGTGCAGCCCCTGTGGCGGGCGCTGGCTCGCGACGCGTGCCCGGCAGGCCCCGAAGCCTGGGCCCTGCTCGACATCCTCGCCGGCGTACCCACGGTGACGCACGGGACGGCCGACGCCTTCCTGCCGCAGATGCTCAACCTGCAGGCGCTCGGCGGCGTGAGCTTCACCAAAGGCTGTTACCCGGGGCAGGAGATCGTGGCGCGCACCCACCACCTGGGCACGCTCAAGCGGCGCCTGTATCTGGCGAGGGCCGAGACGGACGTGGCGCCCGAGCCCGGTGATCCGGTGTACGCGCGCGGTGCGGAGGGAACGGCGGGGACCGTCGTGAACGCGCAACGCCACGCGAGCGGCGGCGTCGTGCTCCTCGTGGTGGTCCAGATCAGCGCCGCGGAGACCGAGGAGCTGCGTCTGGCGGACGCGTCGGGACCGCTCCTGCGGCTGCAACCGCTGCCCTACGAGGTGTGAGGCGCCCGATGGAGACCACCGCCGGCGGACGACACACGGCGAGCAGCTTCCACCCTGCATGGTGGCTGTCCTCTGCGCACCTCCAGACCGTGTGGCAGACCCTGTTCCGGCACCGACCCGCCGTGGCGTTGCGCCGGGAGCGCGTGGAGCTTCCCGACGGGGACTTTATCGATCTCGACTGGACCTTGCGGGGCGGGGACCCCGTGGCCGTGATTCTGCACGGGCTCGAAGGCTCCATTGAATCCCCTTACGCGCGCGGAACGCTGGATGCGCTCGCACGCCGCGGCTGGCGTGCGGTCCTCATGCACTTTCGCGGGTGCAGCGGCGAGCCCAACCGCCTGGATCGCGGATACCACTCCGGGGACACCGCGGATCTCCAGCACGTCGTCGCTCTCCTGCGCGCCCGCGAGCCGCGCACGCCCTTTGCGGCGGTGGGTTTCTCGCTCGGCGGCAACGTCCTCCTCAAGTGGCTCGGGGAGCAAGGGACGCGCGCACCGCTATGCGCGGCGGTGGCGGTCTCGGTACCCTTCCTGCTCGCGCGCGTGGCCCAGCGCCTCGAGCACGGCTTCTCCCGCGTGTATCAGTGGTGGCTGCTGCGCAGCATGCACGACGGGCTCCGGCGCAAGTTCGCGCGCCGGCCGCCCCCGTTCGATCTCGCAGCCCTGCGCACGTGGCGAACGTTTCGAAGCTTCGACGATCACGTCACCGCGCCCCTGCACGGTTTCGCCGACGCCGAAGACTACTATCGGCGCGCCAGCAGCCGTCCCTTCCTGCGGGACATCCGCGTGCCCACGCTGATCCTGCACGCACGCGATGATCCGTTCATGGACCCGGAGGTGATCCCCACTCCCGAGGAGCTGTCCCCGAGCACGACGCTGGAGCTGAGTGAGCAAGGCGGCCACGTCGGGTTCGTCGACGGTGCGACGCCCCTGACACCCCGGTACTGGCTGGATGAGCGCATCCCGGCGTTCCTCGGCCTGCACGCCCGAACCCTCGAACGCACGCCGGGCCGCGCCGTGCCCGCTGGACGCTTGCGTGGAGCCAGCCGGTGAGGTGGACTTCGCCTTCGCTCAGCCCACGCTACGCGGCACATACTCCCCGGGACCCATCTGCGACGACGCGTCCCAGCGCGCTTTCCCGGAAATCCGCGCAGAGCCTTTCGTTGCGGGCCTCAGCCTTGCGGCGCCGGAACCCTGCCGAGCGTCACACGGACGGTCCGCGTCTCGCCATCGCGCCAGAGGGTGATCTCCACCGTCTCCCCCTTCTCTCTGCCGAGGATCATGCGTTGCATGAATCCTCCCTCTTCGCTTGCGCCTTGTGCGCGTGCGAAAGCCAGATGGGCCCGCGCTGCGCGGTACCGCCCGGTCGCCCGGTCAATCGCGACCCGACGGCCGGTAGGCGGCCAGCGTCAGATCGTCGGGTTTGCACGGTCTTCCCTCCACCGGCACGCTCATACGCGCCTGGGTCTCCTCCGCCGCCGCACGCACGGACTTGCGCAGGCTGCCCCGGCGCAGGAACTCTACGACCTCGTCCTGGTAGAGGTTGTCGAAGAGACCGTCCGAGGCCACCACGATGGTGTCACGCGGGCGCAACTCCACGGGCGAGCTTACGCCGACGTGCAGCTGTGGGTCCCCGACAACGTTGGATACGATATGTCTGTCCTCATGCTCCATGGCGGCCGACTCGTCGAGCAGCCCCGCCTCGAGAGCATACCCCACAGGCGAATGGGCGATGGTCTGCAACCGCACCTTTCCGCGTCCACCGAAAATCAACACGCCCGAATCCCCGGCATGATAGGTGCGCACCTCCCTGCGCCGAACTTCGACGATCGCGAGCGTGGTCGCCGCCCTGTTGCCCAGCGCCATCACCGCTCGATTCGCTTCATCGAAAGCGGTGAGAATCGCCGTCCCTGCGGAATCGGCGTCGGGATGACTCGAACGCACGACCTCACACAACGCCTCCAACGCGACGCAAGCGGCTTTGGCTCCGCTCGGCTGGCTGCCGACGCCGTCCGCTACGGCGAGCAGAGTACAGGCATCCTTGATATACACGACAGCCGCCGCATCCTCGTTACTGGACTCCTTACCCGGTGCACGCGCGGAGTAAACGACGACCTCGCCGGCAGAAAATACGATGCGGCTCTCCGTGCGCTCCTCGCCGCAGAACACGCGTTCCGCCTGTTCCCTGCCGCTCCAGCGCTCCTCGGTCTCAGCGCCCTTCAGGCTCTTTGCCGGAGTGTGACCTTCAACCTCTTGCATGGACACAGTGAAATCCGCCTGAAAGTGTCGCGCAGCACCTGACATCGCCTGCACAGCCCTCCCTTCGTGGCATGATTTGCGTACACGTCAAGGTATTTGAGCGCGCTTCGCGATCGGCGCGCGCGGCTCTGCGCCTTTTCGCCTGTAGCGGCTTCATAGCCCCGAAACTTGAGTTCCTCCATCCGTATAGCATAAGAATAGCACCTGCTACACGCTCAACGCTTCGATTCATGTATACGTTTTTCGCATACCGCCTCAAATATCGCTTTCGGCAACGCCCAGCATAGCGATCGAGGTGATATCCAGCGCTGCATGAGCGATGATCGCCGGCCACAAAGTGCGCCAACGTATGGTAAAAGCGGCCAACACCACGCCCACCAGGGAGGTTTGCGCGACACCAATCCAGCCTTGATATGCATGACCCCAACCAAACAGAAACGACGAGAGCAGAACCGGCCCCCACACGCCGCCGAGTAGTTCCCGACATCTACTCAACAGGAATCCTCTCGCGAACAGCTCCTCATACACTCCGACGAAGCAAAGAAGCGCGATCATGACGATGACGGGAACGCCTCCACTCACCTGCGCCGCAAGCGCCCCCAGCCCGTCCAGGTGTGACTGTACGGCTTCCGGAACAAGCACGAAAAGAAACGATGTCAACAACAGGTTCGAAACCATACAGGCACCGAAGGCGAGAAACCCCCGCCCCGGATCGCTCGCACGCAGCGAACCGAGTCCAATGTCCGCCCATCGTTGCGCGCGCAGCGCCAGCAGTCCGCGCAGCCCGAGAAGAACCACTACTCCTTGCACCAGCATCAGGACCGGAACGCGCATGTTCCCGGGGAAGAGGCCCATGACGGCAACCGCTGCAAGACCGCTCGCCGCGAGCAGCCCCAACGCGAGGAGGATCTCGCCGAAGGCGCGCCTTCTCTTCACCCCCATAAGCTCGAACGGAGCTTCACCGTCGAGCAGGAGCCCACACACACGGCTCCCCGCGCGGGGAACTTCTCAGCATCTGCCCGGCCGGTGATTGTGGGAGGGATGCCTGCTGCCTGCCGTGAGAACAGGTCGTACACGTCGTTTGCCCGGCCTATGCGCATACCTGCAGCAACGGCCGCGTTCATTCGTCTTGGCGCGCGGCGGGAAAATATTCTCGTGACACGGTCGTCGTGCGTACTTTCGGGTAATCTGTGTGCATACTTTACCCGGGTCTGTCCCCTTATGCCACGATCGCCGGACGCTATGCACACGGTCGATTCGCCTGAACAGGTTTCAGCGGCTTCGCGGAAGAACTGTTGGAGCGAAGGAGCAACCCATGGCACGGCGCTACGACGTCATCGTCCAGGGTAAGTCGGAAGCCTTCAGCAACAGTCTCAGGGAACGCGGTATCGATCTGCTACAGGACAACGCCTGTCCCGCAGGCCCGGACCGGCTACGACCCGCGTGGGGCGGCCTACCGACGCAGAGGCGCGTGCTCCGGGATCCAGCGTCGCTCCACGAGACCACCCATCTCCCGGAGACCCGCGGAGAACGTCCTCCAGCGCACTTCGTGTTATAAAGAGGGAGCAAACATAACACGCTGCGTACACAAGGAGGGACCGTGAAACGAGCGGGTCGGTTGACGAAAGTTTTTACGCACGAGGTATTCAGCGAGCGAGGGGCAGGTATAGAGGTCTATCACTACTTCGCACGTTCCATCGGCCTCGTCTTGAGCATTGCCGTCTCGATCATCATGATCTTCTCCCTCTACTACCTGTTTCAGGGGCTCGTCGAAACGGTGATGGAGGGACCGGCCAGCTTCGACTACGCCGTATTTCAGCACTTCTTCGAGATGGTGCTGACCGCGCTCATCGCCCTCGAGTTCAATCACACCCTGACGGAAATCGTGACGGGCCGGGGCGGTCTGATTCAGGTGAAGGCGGTCGTCCTGATAGGTATCCTGGTCGTCGTGCGCAAGTTCATCCTCATAGATATAGAGACGACCGCACCGCTCTTCCTCATGGGCCTCGCGCTGGCCATCCTCGCCCTGGGCGCGGTGTACTGGCTGGTGGTGGACATCGACCGCAAGGCGGCTGGCGAGGGCGGCCCGGTCGAGCCCTGAGGCTTAGTCCTCGCCGCGAACTTCACGTGTGCGCCGGTTACGGGCTCTGCCGCCGGATGCGCCTGGCGTGTCTTGGCGCCCAGGCGCTGCGCCATCCACCGGTGAAAGTGGTGCGGAAAAAAACCGGACGCGCCCGCACAAAAAAGGGGCGCGAACACCCCTTCCCGTGATTGCCTGCGCAGAACGTTGGGCTTCAGCTCGCCGCCGCCTCCTGGCTCACCGCCTTCATGCTCAAACGGATGCGCCCCTGCTTGTCCACCTCGAGCACCTTGACGCGAACGCGGTCGCCCTCCTTGAGCTTGTCGCTCACGTTCTCGACACGCTCGTCGGAGATCTGCGAGATGTGCACGAGCCCGTCCTTGCCGGGCAGAATGTTGACGAAGGCGCCGAAGTCCATGAGCCTCGCGACACGCCCCTCGTAGACCTGGCCCACTTCGACGTCGGCCGTGATCTGCTCGATGCGCCGGCGCGCCTCCTGGGCGGCGGCGTTGTCGACGGAGGCGATCTTCACCATGCCGTCGTCGGCGATGTCGATGGTGGTGCCAGTCTCCTCGGTCAGAGCGCGGATGGTCGTGCCGCCCTTGCCGATGACGTCGCGGATCTTCTCCGGATCGATCTTGAAGGAGATGATGCGCGGCGCGTACTCGGACATCTCGCCCCGCGGGGTTGCGATGGCCTCCGCCATCTTGTTCAGGATGTGCAGCCGACCCTCGCGGGCCTGCTCCAGCGCACTCTCCATGATCTCGCGCGTGATGCCCTCGATCTTGATGTCCATCTGCAGCGCGGTGACGCCCTCGTGCGTCCCGGCCACCTTGAAATCCATATCGCCCAGATGATCCTCGTCGCCCATGATGTCCGAGAGCACCACATAGCGGTCGCTCTCTTTGATCAGGCCCATGGCGATGCCCGCTACGGGTCCCTTGATGGGCACGCCGGCATCCATCAGGGAGAGGCTGGTTCCGCACACCGACGCCATGGAGCTCGACCCGTTGGACTCGGTTATCTCCGAAACCACCCGGATCACGTACGGAAAATCATCCGGGTGCGGCATCATCGCCAGCAGCGCCCGTTTCGCGAGACGCCCGTGCCCGATCTCGCGCCGCCTGGGAAAGCCGACGCGCCCCACCTCGCCCACGCAGTAGGGGGGGAAGTTGTAGTGCAGCATGAAGGGCTCTCTGCGCTCGCCCTCGATGGCGTCGATGATCTGCGCGTCGCGCGTGGTCCCCAGCGTGGTCACCACCATGGCCTGGGTCTCGCCGCGCGTGAACAACGCCGAGCCGTGCGTGCGTGGGAGCACGCCGACACGGTTCTGAATGGGCCGCACGGTTTTCACGTCACGGCCGTCGATGCGCGATTCACCGGCGAGGATCCAGCCGCGCACAATGCGCTTCTCGAGCGTCTCCAGGGCATCGCGGACGTCGCGGGTCTCGTAGCCGTTCTCCGCTGTCTCCCCGAGCCGGTCTATGACCTCGCGCCGGACCTCTCCCAGACGCTTCTGGCGCGCCAGCTTGTCGGGGACCCGGTAAGCCTCGCGCAGGCTCTGCCCGAAATCGCCCGCGATGCGTTCGAGCAGCTCCCCCTTCTCACGCGACGGCTCCCACTCCCAGGGTGGCTTGCCCGCCTCCGCCTTCATTGCCTCAATGAGCTCGACGACCGCCTGCATCTTCTGATGGCCGAAGAGCACCGCGTCCAGCATCACCCGCTCCGGCAGGCCCTTCGCCTCGGACTCCACCATGAGCACGGCGTTAGCGGTGCCGGCCACGACCAGGTCGAGCTCGGACTCCGCCAGCTGGCTGAAGGTGGGATTGAGCAGGAACTCTCCGTTGCGGTAACCGACGCGCGCGGCGCCGATGGGCCCGCTGAAGGGTACGCCGGAGAGCCCGAGCGCGGCCGAAGCCCCGATGAGCGCCGGAATGTCCGGATCGACCTCGGGATCCAGCGACATGACCGTGGCAATGACCTGAACCTCGCAGCGAAAGCCCTTGGGAAAGAGGGGCCGGATGGGCCGATCGATGAGACGCGAGGTCAGCGTCTCTTTCTCGCTCGGACGACCCTCTCGCCGAAAAAAGCCGCCGGGAATCTTCCCGGCAGCGTAGGTCTTCTCCTGGTAGTCGACGGTCAGTGGAAAGAAATCACGACCGCTGTCGGACTCTGGTACGCCCACCGCCGTGACCAGCACGGACGTGTCGCCCAAGCTTGCCATCACGGCGCCGGTTGCCTGGCGTGCGATCTCACCGCACTCCAAGGTGAGCTGTCGCTCACCGTACTGGATGGACTTCTTGATGGGTTTCACCTATTGATTGAATTGACAGCCTTCTCTAACCAGGTACCACGACGGGACGCGGATCACCGCCGCAAGCCCAGCCGGCCGATCAAGTCGCGATACCGCTCGATATCCTTCCTTTTCAGGTAGTCGAGCAGCTTGCGGCGCTGGCTGACCATCTTCAGCAGCCCCTGGCGGGAGTGGTGATCGTGAATGTGGGTCTTGAAGTGGTCCGTGAGAGTTTCGATACGCTTGGTCAACAGTGCGACCTGCACCTCGGGCGACCCGGTGTCGTTGGGCGCCCGCTGGTAGTCCTTCGCGATCTCGCCCTTCTCGGTGGTACTCAGTGCCATTGACTCGTTCCCGTCTCTCTGTGGCGCGTATTCTAAACCTCGCCAGGGGTGTGAACAAGCTCGATGCAGTCCTCGGATCGCTGCATAACTAACTGACCGACCTCGTCTAATCTCAGGCGTTCACGAGCCGGCGCGGGGCGATGCGGCCGTCGTCGAGCACCTCCCCGACCCCGAGGAATTTGCGCTGCTCGGTGTAGATCCGAACCCACCCGCGGGTGGGCGCATGGGGTACGATGACCGGTTGGCCCTTGCGCAGATAATAGGCGACGCCCCCGGGCAGATGGACCGCGGGCCAGTCCGCCACCGCCGCCTCCATCGGGAGCAGCAAGTCGTCCAAGGCTTCGAACCCCTCCCTTGCCCGCCCCTCGAGCATCTCCAGCGTCACCATGCGCGAGTCATCGAACGGTCCGGCGCCGGTGCGACGCAGGCTCGCGACGTGCCCGCCGCAACCCAGCGCCTCCCCGATGTCCTCGGCCAGCGTCCGTATGTAGGTGCCCTTGGAGCAATAGACCTCGACCTCGAGCGCGTCCTCGGCGAGGTTCAGCAGTCGAAGCTCATGGATATGCACGGTGCGCGGCTCGCGCTCGACGACGACGCCCTGGTGCGCGAGCTTGTACAGCCGCTGGCCCTGGTGTTTGATGGCCGAGTACATCGGCGGCACCTGCTCCACGCTACCCCGGAACTGCTCCAGTACCCGCTCCACCCGTGCGGGGGTGATATCGCGCGGGGTGCGCGTCTGCACCACCTCCCCTTCAGCGTCGCCCGTCGTCGTGCGCACACCCAGACGGAACGTGGCACAGTAGCGCTTGCTCGCGTTCAAGAGGAAGCTCGAGATCTTGGTGGCTTCACCGAGGCAGATGGGCAGCAACCCGCTCGCCTGCCGGTCGAGACTGCCCGTGTGCCCGGCTTTCTTGGCGCCGAACCGACGCTTCACCACTTGCAGGGCCTCGTTGGAGCCCATGCCCGTGGGCTTGTCCAGCAGAATGATGCCTTGAACATCACGACCCTTTCTGCGCCGGCGGCCCACCTATCCTTCCCTCCCATCTCCGCGACCGCCCGGGCCCCGGCCGCGACGCTCGTCCTCGGCGACGGCCCTGTCGATGAGCTCCGAGAGCCGGTGGGCGCGCTCCAGCGCCGTGTCGTGCTTGAAACGCAGCTGGGGCAGATAGCGCAGGTGCAGCCGTTGCGCCAGACCGCGTCTCAGGTAGCCCGACGCGTTGTTGAGCGCTTTGATCGTGGCCGTGACGTCGGCGTCAGCGGGCAGCGTCACGAACACCTTGGCGTGGGATAGATCGCGCGAGACCTCGACCTCGGAGAGCGTCACCCCGGCGAATCGGGGATCGTTGACCTCGCGCAGCAGCATCTCCGCGAGCTCCCTGCGCAGCTGGTCTGCGACGCGTCGCGCTCGACTGAACTCTTTGGGGGGCATTACGGCGCGGCCCGGCGGCGTCAGGCGGAGCGCTTGACCTCCACGCGTTCGAAGACCTCGATCTGGTCGCCGATCTTCACGTCGTTGTAGTTCTTGACCCCGATACCGCACTCCATGCCGGCCTTAACCTCTGAGACATCGTCCTTGTAACGACGCAGCGATTCGAGCTCTCCCTCGTAAATGACCACGTTGTCGCGCAGCACCCGAATGGGGTGGCCGCGGCGAACCGTGCCCTCGACCACCAGGCATCCGGCGATGGCTCCGAGCTTGCGCGAGCGAAACACGTCCCGCACCTCGGCGATGCCGATGAACTCCTCCTTGATCTCCGGCGCCAGCATGCCGGTGATCGACTGCTTCACCGCATCGATGACGTCGTAGATGACGCTGAAGTAGTGAATATCGACACCCTCGCTCTCGATGAGACGCCGTGCGGCGGCATCCGCGCGTACGTTGAAGCCGATGACGATGGCGTTCGAGGCGATGGCGAGGTTGACGTCCGTCTCGCTGATCCCGCCGGTACCGCTCGCGACGATGTTCACCCGGACGTCGTCGCGCGAGAGCGCCGTGAGTGCGTCGCGCAGCGCCTCGACCGAGCCCTGCACGTCCGCTTTCACTACCAGGTTCAGGCTCTTGACCTCACCCTCGGTCATCTGCTCGAAAACGTTCTCGAGCTTGGCCGCCTGCTGGCGCGCGAGCCTCACCTCGCGATACCTGCCCTGCCGGAAGTTCGCGATCTCGCGGGCCTTGCGCTCGTCGGCGACCACCACGGCCTCGTCCCCCGCGTCGGGGGGACCGGACAGGCCGAGCACCTGGACCGCCACCGACGGACCCGCCTCGCTCACCTCCCGTCCTTGCTCGTCGAAGAGCCCTCGCACCCGTCCGTACTCCTGCCCGGCGAGCAGGATGTCACCCTTGCACAACAGCCCGGACTGCACCAGCACCGTCGCCACCGGGCCGCGCCCCTTCTCCAGACTGGACTCGATGACGGCCCCCGACGCGGCCCCCGAGGACGGTGCGTGCAGCTCCAGCACCTCGGCCTGAAGCAGGACGGCTTCCACCAGGTCGTCGATCCCCTCCCCGGTCTTGGCCGACACGTTGACGAACATGTGCTCGCCGCCCCACTCCTCGGGAATGACCTCGTATTTCGTCAGCTCCTGCTTGACGCGGTCGGGGTCCGCATTCTGCTTGTCGATCTTGTTGATCGCCACCACCATGGGCACGCCGGCCGCCTTGGCGTGCTGGATGGCCTCTTCGGTCTGCGGCATCACGCCGTCGTCGGCCGCCACCACCAGGATGACGATGTCGGTCACCTTCGCGCCGCGCGCGCGCATGGCGGTGAAGGCGGCGTGGCCCGGCGTGTCCAGAAACGTGACCGTGCCGCGCTCGCCCTCCACGCGATAAGCGCCGATGTGCTGTGTGATGCCGCCCGCTTCCCCGGCCGCCACCTTCGTGCGGCGGATGTAGTCGAGCAGCGACGTCTTGCCGTGATCCACGTGGCCCATGATGGTCACCACCGGTGGGCGCGGCGCCGTCTCGCGCACCTCCTCGGTGGCGCGCAGCACCTCTTCCTCGATGGCGTTCTCGCGCAGGATCTTGGGTCTGTGTCCGAGCTCCTCGACCACGAGCGCCGCCGACTCCTGGTCGATGACCTGGTTGATGGTCACCATCATGCCCATGTTCATCATCGCCTTGATGAGCTCGGCGGCCTTCACGGACATTTTCTGCGCGAGCTCGGCGACGGTGACGGTCTCGGGGATGGTGACCTCGCGCACCACCGGCGCCGTCGGCATCTCAAACCCGTGCTTGGTGGGTGCGGGGCGCACCGCGGCGCGCGGCTTGGGCCGCGCGCGGCGCCGGCCGCTGCGATCGGTGGCGACGTGCAGCTCCCTGCGCGCGCGCTTGGGCTTCTCGAGGCGCTCTGTACGCTCTTCCTTGCGCGCGCCCTTGGCCGCCCGCTCCACCTTGCGGACCTTAGCCTCTTTGGCGGGCACCTCGGCGGGCGCGGGCTCGAGCGCGGCCTCCGGCGCAAGCTCGGGGATCTCCGCTGCCGCCGCGGGCGCCGCCTCCGCCTCTTCGCGCCGACGCTTGCGCGCCTCCTGCTCTTCCTCTCGACGGCGCGCCTCCTCGCGCTCGCGCACCTCCTGCTCCGCGCGCAGCTTCTCGTCCAGCTCCTGCTGGCGGCGCTTCGCCTCTTCGTGCAGCGCGCGCTTCGCCGCTTCCATGCGCTCCCGGCGCGCCGTGGTGTCCAACGGCATCCGTGCGCGCGCAGCACGCTCTTCGAACGCCCGCTCGTACGTGCGCCGCTTGCGCACTTCGACCAGCACGGTCTTGTGGCGCGGCTGAGGGCGTCCCTGGGGCGCGCTCTGCTTGAGCTCGCTGACCGACTTGCGTTTCAGGCTGATCTTGCGCGGCGCGGCACTGTCCCCGTCGCCCGTGCCGTGCAGGCGCCGCAGGTAGGAGAGCAGCTGCGCCTTCTGGTCGTCGCTGATGCGCTCGTTCGGCTTGCGCTGGGGCAGACCGGCTTCGTTCAGCTGAACCAGCAGACGATCCACGGGGGTGCCCACATCGTCGGCCAGCTGCTTAACCGTCACTTCTGCCATCTACACTACCTCCGGAAAAATCCTCACGCTTGCTTCTCGTCTTCGAACCACGACGCCCGCGCCGCCATGATGAGCTCGCCCGCCTGCTCCGCCTCCAGGTCGGTGATCTCCCTCAAGTCGTCGACGGCCAGCTCGGCCAAGTCCTCGCGTGTCATCACACCCTGGCTCGCGAGCTTGTACGCCAGCGCCGTGCTCATACCTTCCATGTCCAGCAGATCCTGCGCCGGCTCCGCCTCGCCGAGGGTCTCCTCGCTGGCGATGGCACGCGTCAGCAGCACGTCGTTGGCGCGCGCTTGCAGCTCTCTGACGATCTCTTCGTCGAACTCCTCGATCTCCAGCATCTCGGACTCGGGGAGATAAGCCACCTCCTCGATGCCCGAGAAACCCTCCTGGATGAGGATGGAAGCGACCTCGTCGTCGACGTCGAGCTGCTCCTTGAACATGTCGAGCAGCCGCTGCCCCTCCGTTTCGTGCTTCTGCTCGGCTTCCGCCGCCGTCATGACGTTCAGCTCCCAGCCCGTGAGCTGGCTCGCGAGGCGTACGTTCTGTCCCCCTCGCCCGATGGCCTGCGATAGCTGATCTTCAGCGACCGCGACGTCCATGGATTTCGCTTCCTCGTCGACGACGATGCTCGCAACATCCGCAGGCGACATGGCGTTGATGACGTACTGCGCCGGATTCTCATCCCAGAGGATGATGTCCACGCGCTCGCCGGCGAGCTCGTTGGAGACCGCCTGCACGCGCGATCCGCGCATACCCACGCATGCGCCCACGGGATCGATGCGCGGCACGGTGGTGCGCACCCCGATCTTGGCGCGCGAGCCGGGGTCCCGCGCGGCACCCATGATTTCGATGAGCCCCTCGCCGATCTCGGGCACCTCCAGCTTGAACAGCTCGATGAGCAGCTCCGGGGCCGTCCGGCTTATGAAGAGCTGCGGGCCGCGGGTCTCCGAGCGTACGTCGCGCAGGTACCCCCGCACGCGATCCCCCGGGCGCAACGCCTCGCGCGGGATCAGCTCCTCGCGCAGAATGACCGCCTCCGCGTTGGCGCCGAGATCAAGGATCACGCTGCCGCGCTCCTGACGCTTCACGACGCCGGTCACGAGCTCGCCCACTCTATCCTGGTACGCCTCGACCACCTGCGCGCGCTCGGCCTCGCGCACCTTTTGCACGATGACCTGTTTGGCCGTCTGCGCGGCGATACGGCCGAAGTCGACCGACTCCATGGGCTCCTCCACGTAGTCGCCGACCTCGACGCCGGGATCCCGTCCTCTCGCTTCACTCAGCCGCAACTGCTTGGCGGGGTACTCGATCTCCTCTTCGTCGGGCACCACTTCCCATCGCCGGAAGGTGGCGTAGTCGCCCGTCCTGCGGTCGATGGACACGCGCGCGTCGATATCCTCGACGTGGCGCTTCTTGGTTGCGCTGGCAAGAGCGGCCTCGAGGGCCTCGAATATCGTGTCCTCGGCGACGCCCTTCTCGTTCGACACCGCCTCCACGACCATTAAAATCTCTCTGCTCATCGGCCTGCCTTCCCACCCCACGGACAGCTTGCTCACCGCGCCGCCGCTATTCCGTTACTCCTCCGGCACGAGTCTCGCCGTGCGGATCATCTCGTAGGGGACGGTCCGCTCTTCGCCGTCCTCGATCACGACCACGCGACCGTCCCGATAGCCCTTCAGCTCGCCCTTGAACCGGCGTCGGCCTTCCACCAAAGCCTGCATGCGAATCCGCACCCGCCGGCCGATATGCTGCTCGAAATGCTCCGGCGTGAACAACGGCCTGTCCGAGCCGGGCGAGGAAACCTCCAGCGTGTAGGGACCCGCGATGGGATCCTCCACGTCCAGGACTCCGCTGACCTGGTGGCTCACCCGCTCGCAATCGTCGAGCGTGATGCCCTGCGGGCTGTCGATATAGACTCGCAACAGCGAGCCACCGCCCTTTCCCGGCATGAGCTCCAGCCCGAGCAGCTCGTAGCCGAGCACCGTCACCGCGGGCTCGATGAGATCGTGCAGCTGCCTGACGTGCTCGCGCATAACGGTCCCGAAAACAAAAAGTGGGCCCGAAGCCCACTTTCCATCCATCACCCTGAGACAATGAATAAGTATATCCTTCGTGTCCCGAGGGGCCAAGAAGCGCGCTATAAAAAGCCCCGAACGCGGGGGCCCTTATCCGGCAAGCGCAGCAACCGTGGACTTCCGCAATCGACCGCGCTAACCCCTTGATGAATGGTGAATTTTATTGAATATTCCGGTCGGGCGCAAGCGCCTCGCGCGTGGCCGGCTCGACGCCGGCGCACTCAGGTGCCGCGCCGAATCTCGCGATCGGCGTTGACAGCGCAGTGAGCCACCGCGTCACCCAGGACCCGCTCCTGCTGGGGCCGCGACAGCCCGTACCGCAGGGTGATGTAGCACACGCTGCGGCGCCCGTCCCACGACGCACAGTAATCCAGCTTCTCCTCCGACCCCCGGCGCCCCGCGCGCAGGTCATCGGCGTACTGCTTGTTGTGTGCCCGGCACCAATCCCTGACGCCCTGTGTCAGCGGAAGCTCGAACACCACCGTCCGAAAGTGCGCCACGCTGTGGGTGTCCTGTGGCGCCCGCTCTGCCGCGGCATCCTCCGCTGCCAAACCGGCCCGCACGCCCAGGAGCAGCACCAGCATGAACAGTCTCGCAGGGAGCGAGGCTCTCATAGGCCCGGCCCGTGCTTTTCCGGGTCCAGACCCGTCAGCAGCCCGTATTCCCAGTCCTCCGCTCCGACCGGCGTCGCCGCTTCCTCGGCCGCTTCCGCGCGGCTGCGACGAACCACCAGCGCCACGTCCCCGGGCTCGAGCACGAAGGGCGGAACCGGGGATTGGCGCGGCTCAGCCAGGAATGCCCGCAGATTCAGCTCGCGTCCAAGCTCGGCGCCGATGTGGCGGCGCGTGCCGCCATCGGCCACGCGATCATGGAATCGTCCCCGCTCGTGCTCGAGCCAGTGCCGGGCTTTGTCCCGGTTGATGCGCGTGTACCGATACAGGCCGGGGCTCCAGACGACTGCCTGATCCACGACGTAGCGCTTTCCGCTCATGGCCGTCACTCCCGCGGCTTGCCCTAGTTCGATTATAGCCATCCCGGTACGGCTGCGAGCACGCGCCGCCGATGGTGCGGCCCATGCTCGTCGCCACCGATCGCGAGGCGGGTGGGCGCGAGTACGAGGGAGCGCCGTGATCGAGCATCGCCTGTGCGGATGCAGCCGGCCGGCGACGGTCAGAGTTGCGGGCTAGAAGCGGATGCCGAAGGTAAGGCCCGGCATGAGGGTCGTGTCGTCGCCGCCCCGGCCGGTGTCGAGATCGGTAAAGTTGACCAGGAACGTCGCGTTCACGCTCATATCGCGATTGAGCTCGTACTCGACGCCGATGCCCAGAGGCACCAGGAAGGAGGTGTCGTCGTCGCGGTGGTCCGCGTGGACGAAGCCGACGCCGCCCTGAAACACGATCGTCGCCAATGGACGACCCGGCATGGGCAGCCAGTATTTGGCCTGGCCCGAAGCACCCACCTGGCTCAGGTCCCCGGTAAAGGCGAGCTGTACCAGGGGGCCCAGGGAGACGTTCTCGCTCATGAAGTAGTCGCCCTGGAAATTCAGGGCGAAAGCGGTGCCGTCCGTGGTGTCGGCCAGGAATCCCAGTCCACCGCCCACCGAGAGAGCGCCCGACCGCTCGGCGGCCCCTGCCATGGGCGCCGCCGCCAACACCAGAGCAGCCAGGATCACTCTCCGGACGTGGAAGCGGCCTTGCTGACGCTGCGTGCACATGTCAGAGCCGGTATCGCCATCCGCTGCGTTCCGATCGTAGCGACGCCCCGTATCCCTTGCCAGCTGTGCCGACATCACGGGCGGTCGCGCGCGCCGGAGTTGCCCCGGCGCCGGCCAAGGCTTCGGTGCGCGTGCACCTGTGCACCGTCAGCGTTCCCAGCACCGCAGCCAGCAACGCCACGACCAGCACGCGGTTTATCGTGAACAGCGGGCTTGCACCGCCGCCGCGGCGCGCCCACCCGACGCGAACTCCCATTCTCATCACGTGCGAATGCCCCACCTCGCGCGGCGAGGCCCGATGGGCACGGGGAGCTGCGCTTCGCTCCGGAGCCCGAGGTCAGGGCTCGCGCGGAAGCCCATCGCGCACACGCTTTCAGGCCGACTGACGCCTCGTCTCTTCGCGCTTGGTCTGCGCCGAAGCCTGCGGTGTGGAGCCGGCAGCCGCCGATGAACGCCGCTCTTCTTTTTGGGTGTCCGCCGAGGAGGCATCCATCTCGATGGAGCCCCGGAACTTGCATCCGTCCTCGAGCGCGATACGCGGAGTGTAGATATTGCCGACCACCGTGGCCGAGCGCCGCAGCACGACGCGCTCGTCGCCGTGCAGATCGCCTTCCACACGGCCCTCCACCTCGACGACACGCGCATGGATGTTGGCCTTGACGCGCCCCTCCTTGCCCACCGTCACGGCGCTGTTGCCGCGCGTCAGCTTGAGGGTGCCCTCCACGGCCCCCTGAACCAGCAAATCCTGGTCCCCGGTGACCTCCCCTTTGATGGAGATGGAGGGACCAATGACCGCAGGCTCGCGGGTGGGCTTGGGCGCCGGGGGCGGCTCCTGCGGCTCGACGTGGGGCTGGGGGTGTTCCGGCTCTTTGCGCTCAGGCTTTCTCAGCATGACGGGCGGCCCTCCTGATGGATGCGTCCTACGTAATGGGTGCCGCGGCTTCCCGCGACGCCGTAGTGTTTACTAACCCGTGCATTTAATTCCCACATGCCCCCGAGATCTGTGCGCTGGTTCACATTTTGGTTCTTCGCAGATGTCCGGCAGGGACGCCCCGGAGGCGGCGCGTGGCCGGGTCCGCGGCACTGCCATGTCGCTCGGCTCTTCGAACTCGCGCGGCAGCCCGCCCATGTACTGCCCAGGCTAGCTTTGCGGCCAGACCGCCCTCCAGGCGTCGGTCTCGTAGTCGAAGTAGCGCGTCACGCGAGAGCCGTCCCAGTGGTACTTGACGTGTTTGCTCTGCACGGGGATGCCGACCGCCTTCGGGCGAAACGCGCCTACGCAGCGTCCACCCGGGTTACGAACACTGGGATAGACCAGGCCACTGCTCCCGGCCTCTCTCAGGGCGGCGCCGAAAGGCTGACTGACCGCGTAAGAGCCCGGATCCAGAATCTGCGCTCGCGCCGCCGCGGGCAGCGCGGCGACGTCGTCGAAGCGGTTGTCGATGCGCCCGACCAGCACGCGCATGTCCTCGTAGCGCGGCGCATCCGCGCTGTCCGTTGCGAAGCGGGCGAAGTGATAGGCGGTCTCACGAAGGGCGGTGACGAACTCCCGCGCGGCGTAGTACACGCCATAAGAGCCGTCGCTGAAGCGCGAGCCTTTGGGGTTCGGGTGCGTGAACGACGCCATCACGTAGCTCGCGCCGGGCCCGCTCACCCGATCCTCAAGCGGCACCAGCCGGATCTCCCCCACCGCGTCGCGCACGCGAGGGTTCACCAGCTGCTCGGCGGCTACCAACGCCTCCCACACCGCCGGGTCGGCAGACACGCGCTCGAACAGATCGATGGGCGGGTAGCGCGACGCGATGATGCGCGTCGCGCGCGACCAGGCGACGCGACGCAGGCGCCGCTCAGGACCAGGGTGCACGGGCGGCATCGAGATACGCGCGCACCGCCGCCAGGTCGGTGACGTCGCCCGCGGCCATGCGCTCCAGCGGCGTCTGTCCGCCGAAGTGCCGGTTGGGGCGCCTGACCCAGGCGTCGGCCTGCGCCGGATCGGAGTAGAGGATCTGGAGCGCCTTGTACACGCCGGCGACGTAGCCGATACGCCGTACCGTGTCCTCCGGGACGCGCTTCACCCGGCCTGCCTTCCATTCGTAGAAGGTCCGCTGCGGCGGCGAGCCCAGGATGCGGCGCATCTGCGCGTTGCTCGCACCCCAAAGCTCCATGATCCGGAAGAACCCGGCCAGGGCCTTGCGCTCGCTCTCCCGGGAGAGCTCGAGGGGGCGGAGGACGGTGTCGGGACGCGCGCTCATGGGTAGCTCTGCAGTTTTGCACTATTATACATATATTTTGCAAACCTGCCATCAACGGCAAGGAAGTCTCCGCCTGCTCTAGCCCGCACCCCTCATCGGCCCGGCCCCCCGCTCGACGCCCGCCATTCTGCGCGGGCGTGACCTGCGCCACCAAGGGAAACCCGCCGTCGCCCTGCGGCGCGAAGACGCCCGCCCCCGCCTCCCCGAGAAACACCTGGGCCGCGGCTCTGAGCACGTTGCCGTGGGGGACACACCTTTCCTCTCTCTTTCAGAACCGCGTACGTGTTACTACGCAAGGGGGGTTCCCGTTTTTCCCATCCTCCAACAGCGAAGTAGGGTATCATGCACCGCCGTCATTGGGCGGAAGCAACGGCGGAAACTTGCTCGTGGACCCGGTGGATCGATCACAGGCGGATGCCACTTCTCCCGATCAGGGCGGTCGCGCACGGGCGATACTCCCCTCCGCAAACACGTCCAGCGCGCTCCTTACTGCTGAGGGGGATGGGCAACCGGCGCCATTGCGCCTGGTGATGGCGGCACTGGATCATGCCAACGACGGCATACTCATGACGGATGCTCGCCACCCGGACCATCCCATCGTCTATGCCAGCCGTTCGTTCGAGAAACTTAGCGGCTACGCCGATTACGAGATCATCGGCCGCAACTGCCGATTCCTGCAGGGTCCTGAAACCGACCGCCGGACGGTGGCCGCCATTCGGGCTGCCCTCCAGCAAGAGGTCGCCTTCAAGGGCGAAATCCTGAATTACCGAAAGGACGGCAAACGGTTCTGGAATTTGCTGCAGATCACTCCCCTGCGCGATTCGTCGGGTCACACGACACACTTCGTCGGCGTGCAGACCGATATCACTGCGCAGAAGAGAGTTGAGCAGTCACTGAACGAACGTCTGCGTCTCAACAAACTCTTCGCCACGATCTCGGCTACCTTCGTCAATCTACCGGCCCGCCAGATTGCCACAGCAGTCGAAGGCGCACTGCAACGCATCGCGGAAGCTCTGGATGTCGACCAGAGCTCATTGCTGGAGCTCTCGCGCGACACGCTCATCCTTCGCACTACTCATGCATACTCCCTCTCCGGGTCGCGACCACCGCTGTCTCTGCTCGGTGACCAGTTTCCGTGGTATACCAAACAGCTGCGCGCCGGCCAGACCCTCGTGCTGACACGCGTGCCCGACGACTTTCCCGCTGAGGCGGCAGCCGAGAGGGCCTATTGCGTAGCCCTAGGCGTCAAGTCCCACATTGCTGTTCCGTTGAAGATCGGCGGATCCATCCTCGCAGCACTTGCCGTAACCTCCTTTCATAGCGCACGAGTTTGGTCTCCTGAGCTCATCGAGAGCGTGCGGCTCGTGGGCGAGATCTTCGCCAACGCGCTGGCACGCAAGCGGATGGATGAAGCTCTGCTCGCCGGTGAGAGACAGCTTCGCTTGATGGCTGACGCACTCCCCGTGCTCATTTCCTACGTAGATACCCAGGAGCGCTACCGCTTCAATAACAGGGCGTATGAAGAATGGTTTGACGTCTCGAGGGAGGATATCCGCGAATGCACCGTAAAAGACGTCCTCGGTGACAAGGCGTACGGCATCATCAAGGGCTACGTGCACAAGGCGCTGTCGGGCGAAAAGGTACGCTTCGAGATGGAAATCCCGTACCGCCGTGCTTCCACACGAGAGGTGGAGGCAAGCTACGTGCCGCACGTCGACGCGCGCGGAAGAGTCCTCGGCTTCTACGCGTTGGTCCAGGACGTCAGCGACCGTAAGCGGGCCGAGCGCCAGATGCAGCGACAGCGAGACGAGCTCGCCCACGTGATGCGGGTGTCCGTGCTGGGGGAACTGAGTGCCTCCATCGCGCACGAGATCAATCAGCCGCTTGCGGCTATTCTGAGCAACGCCCAAGCCGCCAGGCGGTTTCTGGCTACTGACCCGCCAATACTTCCCAAGGTGCGAACCGCGCTGACTCACATCATCGAATCCGACAAACGGGCGACCGATGTGATACGCCGATTGCGCGCCTTTATGAGCAAACGGGAGCTGGAGCTTTCGGACGTCGACATCAGCGAACTCACTCACGAGGTGATCGCACTGGTACAGAAAGAGATCCTGGATCAGAAGGTTTCACTGACCTTGGACTTGGCAACAGACCTGCCGCGAGTGCACGGCGATCGTATTCAGCTTCAACAGGTCATCCTCAACCTTCTTCTCAACGCGCTCGACGCCATGGGCGACCATACCATCACGCGACGCGATTTGCTCCTCCGCACGGCCAGGGTTGCTCCCAATGCGGTCTGCATGACAGTCAGCGACAGCGGGGTCGGCCTGAGAACAGAGTCATTGAAAAAAGCATTCACGCCGTTTTTCACGACCAAGCCCCAAGGCCTCGGAATGGGCTTGGCGATCAGTCACTCCATCATCGAGGCCCACGCTGGGCGTCTGTGGGCCGAGCCGAACCCGGCTGGCGGCGCCACCTTCCGCTTTTGTGTTCCCGCGAACTCGACCGAGTGAAGGAGTAGGGCATCCGAGGGCCGCATAGTGCCAGCCCGCAACTCCATCGAGAATTGCTCGATCTGACCTTGCACGATTCCCCTCGTGCTTCACCTGACGTGCAGTCATGCGCTTCGTGCGCCACCTCGAATGTTTTTATCCCAATGAATGACCCATTTGAAGTGATTAAAGAATTCTTTATCCGACAGTGAGATAAGCGTATGGCTTCCACGCCTTTCGAGGTTCACAAACGAGTTGTTTGATTCTGCTCAGATTCTGCTCAGATAAAAAAAGTTTGATTGCATCCTGCACGTTTTTATGTAGTCTTTGTATTCGGGTTGTGGTGCGTCGTAATCTCTCTCAGAAATCTGGATCGGTGTTCGACCACGCGACCCGAACCTGTCAGTCGTCTAAGACATGACAAGGATCACCGGGGGCTTACCTAACTGGGTATTCGCCAACTTTTGAGTTGAATATGCCATCTGCTCGCAAGGAGCAGAGGGAGGGGAAGATGATGAGCTCCAAGGGAAGGTTGTCGCTCGCCTTTGCAGGCGTAACCGCAGGAGCATTCCTACTGGGCGTCGGCTCTACAGCCGTGCTTGCGGATGACGAGGATGACGATGATCGGGGGAAGGCGGGCGCACCCGCCTTCAAAGTGGTGCCGGATTGGCCCAAACCGCTCCCCAACAACTGGCAGATAGGTCAGGTGGCAGGCATCGCCGTGGATCAGGATGATAACATCTGGATCGTGCACCGGCCGCGATCGTTGACCGATGATGAGGCGGGCGCCACCGACGATATAGGGACCTTCTGCCCGAGCGGGGATCCGGACGCCATACCGTGTGACGACGGCAGCGACCCGGTTCCGGTGGATGCCTTCGGACACCCGAGGCCCTTCGGGCCCATATCCGATTGTTGCATCCCCGCCCCTTCCGTGCTGCAGTTCGACCCCAAGGGCAACCTGCT
>JABAHQ010010494.1_pt1 | contig 38893 bp, 33 predicted proteins | sample 7062091 | NCBI WGS metagenome assembly JABAHQ01 (sample SAMN14534359, study PRJNA622989) | marine sediment metagenome | biome: marine biome [ENVO:00000428]; feature: marine pelagic biome [ENVO:01000023]; material: deep marine sediment [ENVO:00002113] | place: India: Gulf of Kutch | collected... | reverse complement strand
TAGCCGTAGTGCTCGCAGAAGACCGCCGTATCGGCGAGCGCGGGGTCGCAGGGCAGGATCTCGTAGGGCACGCCCAGCGCCTCGAGCGCGGCGCGCACGCGCGCTTCCACCGGATCATCACGCATGGGTGGATGATGCGCCTTGGCCGGGGACTGGCCGGCCTGCGTTCACGAGCGGCAGCAGCTCGCGCAGATCGTGCACGCTGTGATCCGCATAATGGCTCCACTCGGCGCGCCGTTGCACGTCGAGATAGACGGTGGCCACGCCCGCCCGGCGGCCCGCCAGCAGGTCGAAGCGAAAATCGCCGACCATGACCGCCGCTGCAGGTGCCGCCCCCCAGCGCTCGAGCAGGCGCAGGATGCCGTTCGGGCTCGGCTTGGGCGCCGCCGACTCGCGGCCGATGACGTGCTCGGGGCGGAAAAAGTCCATGAGCCCGCAGCGGCGAAGCGTCCACTGGGCGACGAACTCGCTGTTGCGCGTGAGGACGCCGAGCTCGGCTCCCCGGCGACGCAGCGCTGCGAGCAGCTCCGCCGCGCCCTCCTGGGCCGCCGAGCGCTGCGCGAGCTCGAGCTCGATGACGTCGAGGCGCCGGTAAAGATCGGCGGCGTCCTCCGGCGGCGCGGCGGCGATGGCCTCCAGGATGGGCTCCCCGACCGGGAGCGCGAGCTCCGCCCGGATGGCATCGAAATCGTGCACGGCCAGGGTGAGGGTGCCGTCGAGGTCGAAGACCCAGTGCGTGCGTGCGGCGAGGTCCAAATGGATGTTCCCCCGGTGCATGGTTCGGTTGGGACGTGGCAACGGGGACGGTCCGCGGGCGGACTCGTCAGCCCTCCGTGGCGCCTTCGTGCTCCAGCAAGTTGCGCAGCCGGCTGACGATGGGCGCCGCCTGGGCGTAGCCCTGGGAGATGAGATAGGTCCGTCCGCCGCTCGACAGCACCAGCGTGGGGAACCCCTGCACGCTCAGCTTGCGCGCGAGCGAGAAGTCCGCACGCAGCAGCTCGTCCACGCGCGGTGATCCCAGATCGCTCTCGAATCGCTCGCGGTCGAGCCCGATCTCGGCCGCGAGGGCCACCAGCGTATCCCGATCCGAGGGGTTGCGCGCCTGCAGGTAGTACGCCTTCTGGATGGCGTAGATCATCTCCGGCGCCTTGTCCTCGTCTTGCAGGCGGGCCGCGATGACCGCCCGGCACGCGGGCCAGGTGGAGCGCCGCGGCCGGCACCGGGTCCAGAAGTCGAAGTTGAAGCGGGTCCCGGTCTGGTTGGCAATGCTCTTCCAGATCTTCTGCAGGTGCTCCTGCATGGCCCGGGGCATGGGCTCGTCCGAGTCCGGCGCCAAGCCCCCCATGACCCAGCGGATGCGCACGCCCTCGGGCAGCTCACTCACCACGTCCGCGAGCACGGGGCGAAAGGCCCAGCACCAGCTGCACATGGGGTCCATCACATAGTAGAGCGTCGCCATCGCAAAGGACTCTTCAATCGGGGTTGGCGGTGGTCGGGTCGATGACCTTGCGCACCTCGGTGATCTTGGTCGCTGGGAAACCGCTGCGGCGCGCGTGCTCCAGGACGATCTCCTCGTCCTTCGCAAGGTATACGCAGAAGATCTTGTCGCCGGTGACGTAGGAATGCTCCCACTGGATATCCGGCGCCAGCTCCGCCAGCACGTCGTTGGACTTCTGGGACGCCTCCCTCAACTGCTTGCGCCCGGCCTGTCCGATGGCCGGAATGTCCCGCTCAATGACGAATCTGCGCATGGTCTTCTCCGTTGGGTTCTTGTTGGGAGAATTGCTCCTGATTTCAACGGCCGCGGGCTTCCAGCCACAGACTCATAGGATAGTCCATCACACTCCGTCCGGGACCCCGGGGCCGTTGGACGCGCCCACGCGGGCTGATAGACTGGCGCAGCCAACCGCGTCAGGTGCTCCCCGGACGGCCGTCCGGGGAGTGAAACGGGAAGCCGGTGCGCCCGGGAACTCGGGCGAGTCCGGCGCTGCCCCCGCAACGGTAGGCGAGTCAACGCGGCTCAACCCAGCCACTGCGCGCAATGCGTGGGAAGGCGAGCCGCGAGGCCCCAGCGGCCGCTCGCGAGCCCGGAGACCGGCCTGAGGCGAGGCGACCCGGTGTCGCGGAGGGCGACATGATGGTTCGGAACTCAGGTCGAATCCCGATTTGCGGCTCTGCCGCGTTCCGTCCGTTCCCGCCTTCTCCTCCGCCATATCCGGGCCACGGTGCGGGTGTGCACGCTGGGGGGAGGTCGACAATGAACAACGCAAGCGCGATGAGCCCGCACCCTCGGGGCGCAGGCGGGGTGGATTTTTCTCAGCGGGGGTTTGTTCCGCGGACGACGTCACGAGCGGGGTGCTCACCTCGGCTCCTCTGCGCCCTGGTGGCCGTCTCGGGCGCAGCCCTCGCCCAGGAGGACAGCGGGGACGAAGCGGCGCAGGTGCCGGAGGTGATCGTGAGCGGAACGCGCTCGCCGCAGAGCACGGTCACCGTGCCGGCGAGCATCAGCGTGATCACGCGCGAGGAGATCGAGGCGAGCGGGGCGCCCCATCTGGTGGACGTGCTGCGCGGCCGCGGCGCGGTGCAGGTGTCCGACAGCTTCGGCGACGGCAGTCGCGCGCAGGTGGGCATGCGCGGCTTCGGCGAGACCGCCCACGCCAACACCCTGGTGCTGGTGGACGGGCGGCGCCTCAACAACGCGGACATCGGCCCGCCCGATCTCAACAGCGTCGCGCTCAAGGACATCGAGCGCATCGAGATCATCCAGGGCAGCGCGGGGACGCTGTTCGGAGATCAGGCCGTGGGCGGGGTCATCAATATTATCATCCGCAAGCCGCGAAGGTTTGCGGCCGACGTTGAGGGTGGGTTCGGCAGCTACGATCGCCGGGTGGTCCGCGGCCAGATCGGGGGTCGGCTCACGCAGGAGCTGTCCTACCGGCTCTCAGCGGAGCGGCTCTGGACCGACAACTACCGGGATCACAACGACAAGGACTACGGCAACTACGCGGGGCGCCTCGAACTGGAGCACGGACGCGGCTCGATCTTTACGGACTTCCAGCTCGTGGACGAGAAGCTGGAGCTGCCCGGAGGGCTGACCGAGACACAGGTGGCGGAGGATCGGCGCCAGTCGGATCCGTTCTTCGCGGACGACGAGCTCGACACCGACACCCGCGCCGCCCGGGGCGGGCTCACGCAGCACCTCTACGGGCCCTGGTCGCTGGAGGGGGAGTTCGCGTACCGCAGGACGGATGCCGATGGCACCTTCTTCGCCTCACCCTTCGACTCCAGGCGCAAGCAGCGGGAGATCACCCCGAGGCTCACCGGCGTCTACCCCAACCGCTTCGGGGAGGCCGTGGTGACGCTGGGCGCCGATCTGCGATGGGCGGACTTCGATCTCGAGTCGCCCTCCATCGGCACCACGCGCAATCGCCAGGACGTGCAATCGGTTTACGGGCAGGCGGTTATTCCCTTCGCGCCGCGCTGGAGCCTGACCCTGGGCGCGCGCAAGGCGTGGGTGGAGAACGATCTCACCACGATGAACCCTTTCGGATTGCCCGACTTCCCCGACGGGGTGCAGCTCGACGACGACGTCTTCGTCACCGAGGTGGGGCTCTCCTTTCGGCCGACGCGTGCGTGGCGGCTGTTTGTGCGGCGCGACGAGAACTTCCGCTTCGCCAAGGCGGACGAGCAGTCGTTCACGCAGCCCGGCACGGTGGGGCTCGATACCCAGACGGGCGTGTCGTGGGAGACGGGTGCGGAGTGGCGTACCGGGCGCAACGTCTTCAAAGCCGTGGGCTTTCATCTCGTGCTCGACGACGAGATCGCGTTCGACCCCACGGTGGTGGGCCCGTCGCCTTTTCTGCCCGGTGCGAACGTGAACCTCGATCGCACGGTGCGCACTGGGTTCATCCTCTCGGGGGTCTGGCAGGCGAACCGGCACGTAGGTCTCAGCGGGGATTTCACCTACACGGATGCGGAGTTCGATTCCGGCGGACTCAAGGGCAACACAGTGCCGTTCGTGGCGGAGACGGTGGTGCGCACGGGGGTCGATCTGCGCCTCACCGATCAGTGGCATGCCTTCTGGGAGGTCCAGTCCATCGGCGATCGCTTTCTCATCGGGGACAACGCCAACGCGTTGCCGAAGCTCGATGGATATACTGTGCAAAACGTCCGCATCGCCTATCGATATCGGGGCTGGCGGGTGTCGGCGCGGATCAACAACATCACCGACGAGGAGTACGTCGACTTCGCGTCGCCCTTCTCGTTCTTCCCGGCGCCCGAGCGCAATTTCTGGCTGACGTTGAGCTATCGGTACGAGTAGCGCACGGTGACGCGATGGGTACGACGGGAAGGAATCTGACCTTCTGGCTGCTCCTGTCAGGCATCGTCCACGGGCTCGTGCTGGGTGCGCTGCCGCCGGTGTGGACTGCGCCTAGGGGCGCCTCACCCCTGGAGCTACGGGTCAGCCTCGGCGCGCGGCCGGTGACAGGCACGGAGACGCCGAGCGTGCCCGCCGCGAGGACCGCCACACCGAGCGAGCACCCTCGAGCGGTCGATGAGTCGATATCGGACGACCCCCAGGCGCGCTCCGCCCGGCCCGCGACCAGGCCGGGTCCTGAGGGCGTGCCTCGGGTGGACACGGCGCTCGAGACCGCCGAGACCGAGTCGGCAGCCGATCGTGATCGGGCGAAGAGCCCCGCCGCAGACGAGGAGATCAGCACGGCCGTTGCACGGACGGCACCGCGACCCAACGTCGGGCGGAGTAGCGCGGTGCACGAGAACGCTCGAGGTCCGCGGACGAGCGACAAGATGGAGAGGGCATCGGAGACCGCCCGGGCGGACGCGATCGTCCGGGCCACCCAGGGGAGAGACCCGAGCGCAAACGCGAAGACGACCGAGGTCGCCGCCCTGACGACGACGCCGAAAGCCTCCGATGGGGAAAGAGGGGTGCCGAGAGGTGCTCCCCCCGAGGCGCCGGCGCCGGGCGAGGAGGCGGAGACGGCGTCCGAGACGCCTCGAGGCGAGCCGGCCGCGGGGACCACCGCGGCGAAAAGTCCCACCGCCGACGAGGCGGTGACCGAGATCGCGGCCCTCACGGTACCGCCGCGCGCCGTCGAGGAGGGAAGACGGGTGCCGCCGAAGCCTCGAACGCCGGTGAGCGAGAAAGTGCAGGCCGCTCCGGATACGCGGGAGCGGGCGCTGGATACGCAAGCGGCAGCGGATCGAGGCGCCGGGGAAAAGGCCGGGGCCGAGCACACGCGGGAGGCGGACGAGGCTGCCGCGGCGGGTAAGCCGGCGAAGGCCGATTCGCAGATAGCGGCCGCGCCTGCGCGGGTCTCGGCGCCGGCGTTCAGCCAACCCGCCGGGGGTCAGCAGGCGGTAGACGAGATGCTCGCGTTGCTCCACCGCGAGATCAGTCGTCACAAGCGCTATCCGCTGCTCGCGCGCCGCCAGCAACGCGAGGGCAAGGCCACCATCCGTTTTCGGCTGCATCCCGACGGGTACGTCGATGATCTGAGCGTGGTACGCTCGAGCGGCTTCCGGCCCCTCGATGATGCGGCGTTGCGGGCGGTCGGGGACGTTGCGCCCTTCGAGCCGGCGGCGCGCTTTCTCGCGGGTGCGGAGCGCTTTGAGGTGGATGTCGTCTTTACGCTGCGTTGAGGGTCATGTTTGGAGCGCACCTCGGCGCGCATCGGGAAGCGAACAGCATGGGACATCGTCTATCGAAGATTTACACGCGCACCGGCGACAAAGGGAGCACCGGGCTCGCCGACGGTTCACGCGTGGAGAAGGACAGTCCTCGCGTGGAGGCAATGGGCGCGGTCGACGAGCTCAACTGCCACATCGGGCAGGTGCTTGCGCACCCGCTCCCCGATGCGGTACGCGAGTGCCTCATCGAGGTACAGCACGTGCTCTTCGACCTCGGAGGTGAGCTGGCGATCCCGGGTCAGGTGACGGTTGCGGAGGATTACGTGACCAATCTGGAGCAGGCGCTCGACGGGTTCAACCGAGAGCTTCCTCCCCTCAAGGAGTTCATCTTGCCGGGTGGCGGCGCGGCCGCGGTGGCCTCTCACGTGGCGCGTGCGGTGTGTCGGCGTGCGGAGCGCCGGCTGCTCAGCCTAACGCGCACGGAGTCCGTGAATCCGGCGAGCCGGGCCTATGTCAACCGGCTCTCGGATCTTTTATTCGTGCTCGCGCGGGTGCTGGCGCGCGCGGAGGAGGGCGAGGTGTTCTGGGAGCCTGGACGGCATCGTCCCGGTCGTTGACGAAGGCGGCGGGCGCCGGGCGGGTGGAATTTGCCAGGTAGGTTGAATATCCTTCGGGCGATACAACCCCGTTGGTGCGGGGCGAAAAAAACAGACGGGGGATCCGATGTTGAACAAGCGCTTGATGGTTCTGGTGGCGATCGTGCTGGGGGTGGCGTTTCTGCGGTTGATCCCGCACCCGCCCAACTTCGCGCCGGCGGCGGCGCTCGCGCTCTTCGCCGGTGCGCACTTCCGGGACAATCGCACGGCCTTGCTTTTGCCGCTGGCCGCCATGATGCTGAGCGACCTGCTCATCGGCCTGCACGGCCAGATGCTGGTGATCTACGGCTGCTTCACCGCCACCGTCGGCATCGGGATGCTGCTTCGCGATCGCATTCGGATTGCGCCGGTGGCCGCCGCCGCCATCGGCAGCTCGGTGCTCTTCTTCGCCGTGACCAATCTGGCGGTGTGGGCGCTGGACGGCCTGTACCCGCTGACGCTCGAGGGTCTCCTCGCCTGCTATGTCGCGGCCATCCCGTTCTTCCAAAACACGCTCCTCGGCACCGCGTTCTACACGGTCGTGCTGTTTGGAGGTTTCGCGCTGGCCGAGCGGTGGAGTCCCGGGCTGCGCGCGCCGGCGGCACGCTCGGCGTAGCGGGCCCCAGGCTCGCGAGCGTCGCGCTTAAAAAGCGCTCCCACGCGCGGGATTTCGCCCCGTGTGCGAACGGATACCTGTGGGAGCGGAGTCCCATCCGCGAAGGTCACGCTGACAAAGCGCCCCCACGGTGCCGAGCCTGCTCGTGGGAGCGCACCTTGCGGGATCAATACTTCTTGGTGAGCTCCATCAGGTTGCCGTCGCGGCGCACCTCGAGCCGGTTCAACGCCGACATGCCGAGCAGCACCTGGCGCGGGTGCTCGCTGTCGAGCACGGCGCCCCACACGCCCCGAAGCGCGATGTCGCCGATCTGCACCTCGTCCAGACGAACGATGTAGGTGTCCACGACGCCGTTCGCCGTCTCCGAGCGGCTCGGTCGACCCGTCACCAGGTAGTCGATGCCGATGCGTTTGGCCACGTTCTTGTTCATGGCGATGAGCGTGGCGCCGGTATCGACGACGAAGTCCACGGGATACCCGTTGATACTGCCGGGCGTGTTGTACATGCCGTTGGGCGAACGCCATATTCGGGCCGTGATCCCTGCATCGTCGCGGCCATGACTCGCGTAATTGGTGGTGATGCGCGTACCCAGGGGGTAGTTGCCAAGTTCGCCGTCGATCTCGAGAATAGCTTCCTCGCTGTCCGCGGACACGAGCGTGATTCCCTCGGGGCTGGTCTCGCCGGCACCGAGCACTCGTCGCTTGCCGTCCACGAGAACCACGGCCTTGTCTTTGAAGAGGCCGAGGACCGTGACCTGCTCGGCCGCACCCGCGTGCGCCGACATCGTAGCGGAGAGCAACAAGGCGGCCGACCATCGTAAGTTTGCGGACCGCACGATAATCTTCTCCTTCCTGAAAGCTGCTTTTCTTATGGTTGGAGCTTCGTCTTTAGACATCCTCGAGGACCCGACGATGCGACCATCGGATGACTGACCTTCAAGTATCGGCACTTGCGCGCGGAACCTATGGGAATGTTGGTCGTGTCCGGTGCGAGGATCCGTGTGGAATAATACAGCGCGTGACCCAGGAGCTCACGGGACAATGATTCTTATTTTGCATCCGAACATCGACAAGAGCAGTCAGGAGTACCGCGAGCTGATGGATTATCTATCGGCGCTGCGCGGTATTCGGGCTCGAGCGCACGACGTAGAGGGCGCGCAACAGAGGCTGACCGAGATATATCTCCTCGGCGATACCTCGGCCTTGCAGGTCGAAGAGATGAGCCTGCTCCCGGGCGTCGAGCGCGTGGTCAGGGTGTCGGAGGAGTACCGCATACTGGGACGGCACAAGGACGACAGACGCTCCACCGGTTTCGAATACAACGGCGTCCGATTCGGCCAGGACACCCTGCACATCTTCGCCGGACTGTGTGCCGTGGATACGCCTGCGAACGCCGAAGCCGTGATGCGCGCGCTGACCGGCAGCGGGCTCTCGTGCACGCGCATGGGTGCTTACAAGCCGCGCACGAGCCCGTACTCGTTTCAGGGGCACGGCAAAGCTTGTTTGCCGTACGTCTTCGAGCTCGCTGGAAAACACCGAATCAAGGTCGTCGCCATGGAGGTCACCCACGAGTCACATGTCGACGACATCCGCGAGGCGCTGGAAGCGACCGGCCATCCCACGGGGGTCATGTTGCAGGTCGGAACGCGCAACACGCAGAACTTCGAGCTGCTGAAAAAAGTAGGACGGCAACAGGACTTCCCGGTGCTGCTCAAACGCGGCTTCGGGATCACTCTGGAGGAGTCGTTGAATGCGGCCGAGTATCTGGCGAGCGAAGGCAACCAACGCGTGATTTTCGCGCTGCGTGGGATGAAGACCAACATGGGCGATCCGCATCGCAACTTCGTGGACTTCGCCCATGTTCCCGTGGTCAAGCGGCTCACGCGTATGCCGGTGTGCATCGACCCGTCGCATTCGGTGGGTACGCGCGAACGCGCACCGGATGGATTGATGGACATCTTTCATGCCACCGCGCAGGGAGTCATCGCCGGCGCCAACATGATCCTGGTTGACTTCCATCCCGACCCCGCCAAAGCCCTGGTGGATGGGCCGCAGGCCTTGTTGCTCAGCGAGCTGCCGCACTTCGTGGAGGACGTGCGCATTGCGCGCGAGGCGTACGAGAAGCGGGCGGCCGCGGCAAAGAGCTACGCCACCGAGGTGGCGTAGGGTCGGGCGCCGCGCGCACCACTGTCGCAGTTTTTGCACGGACCGCTCCACGGGACAGCCTCGGCACTATGCGGGCGCTGAAGTAAGCGCGGCCGTCGCGGGTTGGAGTGCGCTGCCGTGGGAATCCGCTCTCAGGGATTTGGCGCCGAGGTCGATCCTTCAAGCGGAGAGGTCGCAGATTGGGATCCGCTCGCTCAAGCGTCCGCTCTCACGAGTTGTTGGCGCGGCGCGCACGCGGGTCGCCGCTAGCCCATCTGCTTTTCGCGGATCTCGTCGAGCTGTTTGCAGTCGATGCACAGCGTGGCCGTGGGACGCGCCTCCAGACGGCGTATTCCGATCTCGACGCCACACGTCTCACAGAAACCGTAGTCTCCGTTATCGAGCTGGATCAGAGCTTCGTCGATCTTCTTGATGAGCTTGCGCTCGCGGTCACGCGTGCGCAGCTCGAGCGTGAACTCGGATTCCTGAGTGGCGCGGTCGTTCGGGTCCGGGAAGTTGGCCGCATCGTCTTGCATATGATGCAGCGTGCGATCGACCTCTTCCATGAGCTGCTTCTTCCACATCTGCAGAATGTTGCGAAAATGCTCGACCTGCTGTGGGTTCATGTACTCCTCGCCCCGCTTGCGCTTGTACGGGGTGAAGTTGACACCCGAAACCGACGCTGTGGAATTTACCGGCATTATCATTGATCCTCTTTTGACTGACCCGGGCGAGTGGGGCGCCAAGCCCACCGCCGGCGGCCGATTCGACGCGTCCGCGGTCTCCGTGTTGCCCGGTCACTTGAAGTGACGACGGAGGCCCTGCTCGCTCACCCTCACCCGAACCGGCAGAGGCGCTTTAATACCAAAAACACCTGACCGAAGCAATAAACTACGCCGCGTGTGCACTCCCCTTCTTGGACCATCCATAGTCCCGGTGTTCCCAAAAGACGAACGCACGGCCACGCCCGCCCCGCGGACACTCACCTCCCGCCCTGCAGGGGTGCAGACCGGGCATTTTACCCCGCGTGCGGGGCCAAGTATGCTGTCGGGCCGGCGCGAGCGCGCCGTGCAGGCGCGAAGCGGCGCACGGCAGCCGAGGTGAGGCACGACGATGGGTGCAGCCCGACCAACCAAACGCAGCGGCCCCGCCGCTCGCATGCGTGACATCGCCCCTTTTCACGTCATGGACGTGCTGGCGCGCGCCGCTCAGCTCGAGGCGCAGGGGCGGCGCATCATTCATATGGAGGTGGGTGAGCCCGACTTTCCCACGGCGGAGCCCATCGTCGCGGCGGGGCAGCGGGCGCTCGCGTCGGGTCATACCCACTACACGCCGGCGTGCGGCATCCAGGCGCTGCGCGAGGCCATCGCCCGTCACTACGGGGATCGCTATGGCGTAGAGGTGGCGCCCGAGCGCGTCGTCGTCACCGCGGGCGCCTCCGGGGCGCTTCTGCTCATCATGGGCGTGCTCGTGAACCCCGGCCAGAGCGTGCTCATGGCGGACCCCGGCTATCCGTGCAACCGTCATTTCGTGCGCGTCTTCGAAGGCCGGCCCGTGAGCATCCCGGCGGGGCCCGAGGTGGCCTACCAGCTCACCGCGGACCTGATCGAGCGCTACGCGGAGCCCGAGACCGTGGCGGTCATGCTGGCCAGCCCCTCCAACCCCACCGGGACGATGGTCGCGCCGGAGGACTTGCAGGGTATCCTGCGGACTCTCGACGCCCGGGGGTTGCACCTGGTGGCGGACGAGATCTACCAGGGCCTGGTTTACGGTGGCCATGCCACGACTGCGTTGGGGCTCTCCGGCGAGGCTTTCGTGGTCAACAGCTTCTCCAAATACTTCGGCATGACCGGTTGGCGGCTGGGCTGGCTCGTGGGTCCCGAGGCGTTCGTGCGCGATGTCGAAAAGCTTGCGCAGAACCTGTTCATCTCGCCGCCGACGCCGGCGCAGCACGCGGCGCTCGCGGCCTTCGAGCCCGACACTCTGGAGATTCTGGAAGAGCGCCGACGGGCCTTCGAGACGCGCCGCGACTTCTTGCTCGCAGCGCTGCGCGAGCTCGGTTTCAGTATCCCGATTGAGCCCGCGGGGGCCTTCTACCTGTATGCGGGGTGCGAGCGCTTCACCAACGACAGCCAGGCGTTCGCGCTGGACGTGCTGGAGCGCGCCGGCGTGGCTTTCACACCGGGCCTCGACTTCGGGCGCAACGAGCCGGAACGCCACGTGCGTTTCGCGTACACCACCGGGCTCGCCGAGCTCGAGGAGGGGGTGGAGCGGCTGCGCCGCTATCTGGGGTAGGGTCGGACCTACGCAACTCCCTAAAATAGCTCATTAAATCGCCGAAAAAGGGCTCGATTTGAGGTTAGAGGCGCGTTTTCGGGCGCAGAATCGGGCCTCTAAGAAGCGGGCGTCCAGCCCCTTTGCTTAGAAAGCCCGTTTTGCCCGGGAAAAGGACGCCCTAAGCTGCAAAAAGCGCCCCTCAGGGGAGCAAAAACGTGCTATGTCAACGAGTTGCTACGGTCCGACCCCTGGAGCTGTTCCACCCACATCACGGTGGCGCCGGCGACGGCCGCGGGGATGACCACGAACTGGAGCAGGGGCACGGCCAGCGCCAGCATGACCGCGGCTCCGAACCCCACCGCGAGCAGGCGGCGGCCGCCCATCAGGCGGCGCTGGCGGGGAAACGCGAGGCCGTGGTTGCCCATGGGAAAATCGATGTACTCCAGGGCCAGTATCCAGGCGCCGAACACGAACCAGAGGAAGGGGGCCGCCGCGTTGACGCCGGGCACCACGAAGAGCAGCAGCAGCGCCAGGGCCCGCACCCCGAAGTACAGCAGCTTCCTGAGCTCGCCGTAGAGCGCCCCCGCGAGCTCCTGGGGCAACCGGCGCCACCCCCCGTCCGAGTCGACGCCTCCCGCCACGCGTCGCTCCACCGCCTCGGCCAGCAAGCCGTTGAAGGGCGCGGCGATGAGGTTGGCGAGCAAAGAGAATCCCAGCGCCACCACGAGCACCGCGGCAGCGGCGAACAGGGGCCACAGCAGCCAGCTCAGCCAGTCGAGCCAGCTCGGGAGCCAGGCCACCATGGCGTCAATGAGCCGCTGTAACTGCCGGGCGCCGTAATAGATCAGAGCGGTCAAGCCGACCACGTTGACCAGCAGCGGCAGCACGACGTAGCGCCGCAATCCCGGTTGGGCGATGAGCGCCAGCCCGCGCGCGAAGTAGGCGGCGCCACTCAAGGGATTGTTGCGTTCAGAGATCGCGCGCACGCCCGAGTCTGCGTCTCGTCTGCCGTGTCCGGAGGAGACTATCGATCCCCTCGATCGGTGCAGGCCTCGCCGCTTCCTACGGCAGGGTCACGGGTTCGGAGCCGCGCCACTCCGGTGCCCGGTGCTCCGCGATGACGGTGGTGTAGATGCCCCCGCGCACGGCGAACTCCGCCGTGACACGCATGAAGCGCGGCGCGCAGGCGCTGACCAGATCGCTCAGGATGCGGTTCGTGACGGCCTCGTGAAAGGCTCCCTCGTCGCGATACGACCACACGTAGAGTTTGAGGGACTTGAGCTCCACGCACAGGCGGTCCGGCACGTACTCGATGTGCAGGGTTGCGAAATCGGGTTGTCCGGTCTTCGGGCAGAGGCAGGTGAACTCCGGCACCCGCATGCGAATGGTGTAGTCGCGCTCCGGGCTCGGGTTGTCGAAGAGCTCGATGTCTCGGCTGGGTTGAGTCGGCATGCGTTTGCGGGGTAAGCTTTATCGTTAAAGCCATAGTGTAAGTCAATGTGCATACAATAAGCACGAAGCCCGCCCGGTGACGCAATCGATAGTCCACGCACCGAACCGTCCCTGTTGATGCGTCTGCGCAAGGTAAAGCTCGCGGGTTTCAAGTCCTTCGTCGACCCCACCTCCATCACCTTCCCCAGCGATCTCGTCGGCGTCGTCGGGCCCAACGGTTGCGGCAAGTCCAACGTCATCGACGCGGTGCGCTGGGTCATGGGCGAGATCTCGGCCAAGCATCTGCGCGGGGATTCCATGGCCGACGTCGTGTTCAACGGCTCGAGCGCGCGCAAGCCGGTGGGGCAAGCCTCGGTGGAGCTCGTCTTCGACAACTCCGAGGGGGTGCTCGGCGGGCGATACGCGAGCTATGGCGAGATCGCGGTCAAGCGCCAGGTCGCGCGCGAGGGGCAGTCCGCCTATTTTCTGAACGGCGCCCGCTGCCGCCGGCGCGACATCACCGACATCTTCCTGGGGACGGGGCTCGGCCCGCGCAGCTACGCCATCATCGAGCAGGGCATGATCTCGCGCCTCATCGAGGCCAAGCCGGACGAGCTGCGCGAGTTTCTCGAGGAGGCGGCCGGCATCTCCAAGTACAAGGAGCGCCGGCGCGAGACCGAGAACCGGATCCGTCACACGCAGGAGAACCTGGATCGGCTCAACGATCTGCGCGAGGAGCTGGACCGGCGCCTGGAGCATCTGAAGCGCCAGGCGCGCATGGCAGAGAGGTACAGAGTGCTCAAGCAGGAGGAACGCTTGCTGCGGGCCCAGCTCCTGGCTCTGCGTTGGCGCGCGTTGGACGCGGAGGTGCGCGCGCAAAACCAACGCATCGGTGAGCAGGAGACGGCACTCGACGCGGCGTTGTCGCACCAGCGCAGGGTGGAGGCGGAGCTCGAGACCCGGCGCAGCGAGCAGCACGCCTCGCAGGATGCCTACAACGAGGTGTATCGGCACGTGCTCGACGCCGGCGCCGAGATCGCCCGCGTGGAGGAGACGATTCAGAATCTGCGCGAGCGCCGCCACGAACTGCGTGAGAGCCTGGCGCGGGAGGAGCATGCGCTCACCGAGGCCCGGACGCGGTTGGCGTCCGACGCCGCCAAGCTGCAACAGCTCGAGCAGAGCCTGGGCGAGGAAGAGCCCGGGCTCGCGCGTTCGGAGGAGGCGGTCGCGAGCGCGAGGGGCGAGTTCGAGCGCGAAGAACGCGAGTCCCACGCCCTGCAAGCGCAGTGGGAGGATTTCAGCGAACGTGCCACCGAGCCCGCGCGGGACGCGCACGCGGAGCGGGCACGAATCCACCACCTCGAGCATCACATGGGCCAGGTTCGGGAACGTCTGCTGCGCCTGGAGCAGGAGTTCGAGACGCTCACCAGCGAGGACTCGCAGCGTGAGGCCGAAGCGTTGCAGGAGGAGCTGGCCGGGGAAGAGCGCCGCCAGGCGGAGCTCGATGCGGCGCTCGGCACCAAGCAGGAAGCCATACGCGAGACGCGGGAGCGAATGAGCACGCTCTCCTCGCGCCTGGACGGGCGACGCCGGCGACACCAGGAGACCCTGGGCCGGCTCGCTTCCCTGCGCGCCCTTCAGGAAGAGGCCCTGGGCAAACGCTCGGAGGCCGCCATGGAATGGCTCCGGGGCCAGGAGCTCGACTCGTTGCCCCGCCTCGCCGAGGAGATCCAGGTCGAGGACGGTTGGGAGCGCGCGGTGGAGATGGCGCTCGGGTTCCATCTGGAGGCGGTGTGCGTGTCCGGCGTGCGGGAGCTGGCGGGACGGCTCGCGCGGCTCGACGAGGGGGCGGTGGGCCTGGTGGAGGCATCGACCAGCCCGGGCGGTGCCGTCACGGGACCGCCGACGATGTGGTTGCGCGACACCGTGACGGGGCCGGATGCGGTGGCCCCGCTGCTCGATGGCGTGCGCACCGCCGAGAACGTGGCGGCGGCGCTGGCCGTGGCACCCGAGCTGGGTCCGGGGGAGTCGGTGATCACTCGCGATGGCGTGTGGTTGGGGGCCGCCTGGGCCCGCGCGGGGCACGATGGTGCCAACGGTACGGGCGTGCTGGCGCGCGAGGGTGAGATCAGGAGCCTGGGGGACGACCTGCGCCGCGTGCGTGCCGAGATCACCCGAGACGAGGAAGAGCTGGCAGGTGCGCGCGGCCGATTGCGCGATCTGGAGGACGAGCATTCGGGGTTGCAATCGACGGTCTCCGAAGCGCATCGCCAGTACGCGAGCGTCAAGGCGCGCCTGGGAGCTGTGCAGGCCGAGCTCGCGCAGACACGCGCGCGGGCCGAGGCGGTCGCCGCCGAGCTCGAGGAGCTGCGCGCGCAGCTCGCGGTGGATGACGAGCAGCTCACGGCGGCCCGCCAGCGCCTGGAGCACTCCACCGGCGAGATGCAGCGCATGAGCGGGGAGCGCGGGCAGTGGGAGCAACGCCGGCGCGAGCAGCGAGACCGGCTGGAGGCGGCCCGACGCCGCTGGCAGAGCCTGCGCGACGAAGCTTACGAGGTGGGCCTGCGGGTGCAGTCGCTGCGCACCCAGATCGCGTCGCTGCAAGAGGCGGCCGCGCGCAACCGCGAGCAGGTGAGTCACCTCGAAGCACGTTCCACCGAGCTCCAGGGCAGCCTATCGGGGACGGAAGCGCCCCTGCGCGAAGCGCGCCAAACACTCGACGAGAAGCTCGAGGCGCGCCAGACACACGAGGATGCGCTCAAACGCGCCCGGGAACGGGTCGAGACGGTGGAAGCCGCTCTGCGCGAGCTCGAGCAGGAGCGTCACAAAGCGGAGGCGGTGGTACAGTCCCAGCGCGATGTGCTCCAGGATCTGCGCATGCAGAGTCGCGAGACGGAAGTGCGGCGCCAGACTCACGAGGAGCAGCTCCAGGGCACGGGCCACCCGCTGTCCGAGCTGCTCGAGGGGTTGGCGGACGAGGCGCAAGCCCCCGAGTGGGAGGAGAAGCTGGAACGCCAGGAGCGGCGCATCGCGCGCCTGGGGCCGATCAATCTGGCGGCCATCGACGAGTTCGAGCAGCAGTCGGAGCGCAAGCGCTACCTGGACGAGCAGCACACCGACCTCACGCAGGCGCTGACGACGTTGCAGGAAGCCATCCACAAGATCGACCGCGAGAGCCGCGCACGTTTTCGGGAGACTTATGAGAAAGTCAACGCGACGCTGGCGGCGACCTTTCCGCGCCTGTTCGGTGGAGGACGCGCATCCCTGCAAATGACGGGCGACGACCTGCTCAGCACCGGCATCGCGGTCATGGCGCAGCCGCCCGGCAAGCGCAACAGCACCATTCATCTGCTCTCCGGCGGCGAGAAGGCGCTCACCGCGGTGGCCCTGGTGTTCGCCATCTTCGAGCTCAACCCCGCGCCGTTCTGCCTGCTCGACGAGGTGGATGCGCCGCTGGACGACGCCAACGTGGGGCGCTTCTGCGAGCTGGTCAAGGAAATGTCGGAGCGCGTGCAGTTCGTGATGGTGACCCATAACAAGACCACCATGGAGATGACGGACCAGCTCATCGGTGTCACCATGAACGAGCCGGGCGTCTCGCGACTGGTGGCGGTGGATGTCGATGAGGCAGTGGAAATGGCGGCCGTGTGACGACGTCTGCCGCGAGGCGGACGCGACGCCGGAGCCGAGGCCGTGTGCCGGTTTGTCGAGCGCTTCGAGCCGGCCCGGCGGGGGAACGCACCGATGGACCATCTGCGACTGATTCTGATCATCCTGGGCGTCGTCCTCATCGCCGGCATCTATCTCTGGGGGACGTTGCGGCGCCGACGGCCCGCGCGCGGCGAGCGCGAGCGCGATCGGGACATGGATGCGCCGTTTCTGGAGCGGTTCGAGCTGCCGCACGGCGATCCCGACAGCGAGCGCATCGACCCCCTCATGGAGCCCGGTGACGAGCTGGCCGGGCGTTCCCCCGAGGAGGGTGAGCCGCCCGAGCTGCGCGAGGAAGTCCCTGGGGCAGGGCTGCGCGCCCCGGGCGAATCCGCGCCGTTGGCGGGGGAGCGGAAGCTCACGGAGCAGGAGTTCACGGAACCGCTCGGGCAGGAGCGCTCGGCTGCGGAGCCGTCCGAAGCCTCGCCGGAGAGAGCGCTGGGGCCGCCCGAGTACAGCGGGCACGAGCTGATCGTGGCGCTCACGGTCATGGCCAGGCCCGGGCGCCGTCTCGGCGGCGGGGAGCTCAAGCACGCCTTCGAGGCCGAGGGTCTGCGCTACGGCGAGATGGGGATCTTCCATCACTACGGCGAGCGCGGGGAGCGAACAATCCGGCCCGTGTTCAGCGCAGCCAACGTGCTCAAGCCCGGCACTCTCGACGTTGGCCAGCTCGAGACGTTCTCGACCCCGGGCATCCTGCTCTTCGCCCAGGTACCCGGCGAGCTCGAAGGTCATACGAGCTTCGAGACCATGCTGTCCGTGGGCAGGCGCCTGGCCGGGCGCCTCGACGCCATCCTCTGCGACGACGCCCGCAACATCCTGACCAATCAGAGCATCAATCACCTGCGCGAGCGCATCGCCGACTTCGAACGCCGCCAAATGCTGCGCATGCACTAGCCCGAGGGGGGTCAGGTCTTGCAATGCCGCATTCGAACCGAATCCACCTTCAAGTCCGGCTAGCTGACCGAATGCGGCATTGCAAGACCTGACCCCCCTCGGTGACCCAGCGTATGCGTTGCGCTGCCGCTCGATGGCAGGCTTCGCCTTCGGCTCGGCCCACCTTACCGTGCATCGTGTTCCTCGCGTTGAAGAGCGGCGTGCGCGGGTGCATGTCGCGCGGCGTGAGGACGGTGCGGGAAGAAGAAATCGACCGCGGCGACGCAGGTGATGCCGAAAGGCAGGTAGCCCGCGTAGCCGAGCAGCGGCATCTCGAAGATCTGGAACCGGTGCGTGTAAGGGATGGCGTACTCCCAGTGAGCCAGGCTGCGGATGTTCCACATCTCCCAGAAGAACCCGCATAGCAACGCGGCCAGCGCGGGCAGCCACAAGGGACGCCAGTCGCCGCGGCTGAGGCTGGACAGGACGTTGTCTTCGCCCGCCAGGGTTTGCAACGCGACCACGACGAGCAAGGGTCCCATCCAGACGAGTGGGAAGAGCTGCGTGGGCCACACGGCCAGTCCGGCGAGCCCGGCCACACCCAGAACCAGCGCGGCGGTGGCGACGGCGTGGGAAGCCGCGGGCGGGACCGGGCGGAAGCGCTCGAGTCCGGCGTAGAGGCGCGGAAAGGAGGCCAGCCAGTCCCGCGTGGCCACCACGGCGGGCAGGACCGTGGAGAAGGAGATGGTGGCGAAAAGAGCGTACTCCCAGGGGCCAAAGCCGTCGATGCCCACGTAGTACCAGTTTCCTACGAAGCGGTTGAGGTACTCGAAGAACCACCAAAACAGCGCGCTCAGCGGAAACAGGAGTAGATAATCGCGGGTGTGGTCGGCGAGCATGCAACGTCCCGTGCGTTGGGCGGCCAGCGCGTTGACCACGACGATGTAGCCCACCCACAAGGGTGCGAACGTGTGCTGCTGCATGGGCGCGAACCACGCGAAACGGTTCCACGCCAGCACCCAGCCCGCCGCCACCATCGCCACCCCGAGCCATCCCCACGCCGGGAAGGCTCGGGCCGGACGTCGCGTGACGGCCGCCCCGCGCCCCGCCTCGAAGAGGCGCGCGATCACTGGGCCGACGACGGCCAGCAGCAGCGCGCAGAGCAGCGCGAAATACATCCAATCGAAGCCGGGGACGGGGGTCGCCGGCAGTTCCGGGGGGAAGCGCAGATAGCGCTCGAGGGGGCGACCCGTGAGCCAGGCGCCGAGAAGCGGCGGCCCGCCCAGCAGCGCGACCAGAATCAGAGTCCGGGGGAGCCAGTGGGTCGGGGGTAGCCAGTGGGAGTATCCTGCTTTTTCTTTGACCATGGGAGCGCCTCTGGGGGTTGTGCCGCCCAAAGGGTACAACGCCCACCAGCCGATTAATTTAGACGGATGGCGTGGTCAAAGAAAAAGCAGAATATCCCCTCACCTTCACTCGGCGTCCGCCGGCCGGTTGACGGCGCTCTCGATCACGCTTACCTGGTTGCGGCCCTCGTTCTTCGAGCGGTACAGCGCCTGGTCCGCTCTGCCCAGAAGCTGCTCGGGGTCGTCGCGCTCTCCGAGCCCGGCCACTCCCAGGCTGACGGTGATCGGAACGGTCACGTCGCGCCAGCGCACGGGCTCCTCGGCGACCGCTGTGCGAATGCGCTCCGCGAGCAGGGCCGCACCCTCGCTGGAGGTATTGCTGAGCACGATGACGAACTCCTCTCCGCCGTAGCGAAACATCAGGTCACTGTCGCGCACGCAGGTGGAGACACACCGGGCCAGCGCTCTCAGCACGCCGTCGCCCACCAGGTGGCCGAACGTGTCGTTGATGTCCTTGAAACGATCCACGTCGAGCATGATCACCGACAGCGGTGTCTGGTAGCGGCGGGCGAGCCCTACCTCGCGTTCCAGCATGGCCTCGAGGCTGGCTCGGTTGTTGACGCCGGTGAGGGGATCGCACGCGGCGGCTTTGACTGCGTCGCGGTACAGCAGAGCGTTGCGCAGTGGATGGGCCAGCGTCGTCGCCACCGTCTCCAGCAAGGGTGTCTCGGTTTCGTTGAAAGGCCGTGCCCGGGTGAAGCGGAGCTCCCCCAGCGGCTGCCCGACGAGCAGCACGTCGTAGCGCGGAGCGTCCTGACGCGTCTCCCCCAGGCGCACCGTCGTGCGTCCGCTGACCTCCCGGAATTCGATCCCGCCGTGAGGCACGATGGGTTGCACGTGGTCCGAGCAGAGCCGCACGAGCTCTTCGATGTCCAGAGTGGTCTGAAAGGCCTGCATGATCCCGAGCAGCCAGCTTGCGTCGGGGGAGCCGTATTCCGCGTTCCTCGCCATGTTCCTGTCCTGGCAACCGATGGGTGTCCGTCAAACGCCGTGCTCCCTCTGGCGCCGCTTACCTCGGGCCGGAGACCCACTCGCCGGCCACATCCGCGACAAGTCGCGGCATGGGTATTGGTTACGTTTTAATCAGAATAACATCTAATCATGATGCTTGCCCTAAGGCCGGGTGAATGCGGGCGAACACGTACTACGAATACGGGAGAAGACACGCCGCCGGCTCCGGTGGCCCGAAAGCACGCCGGCGGCGCTGCTGCGGGCCGGACCCGACCCGATCAAGCGTGGCCCCCGTCCTGCCCGAGTGCTGCCTGGGCGCTCAATGCCCGCCCGCTCACCCCGCGACTGTCGGGCCCCATCAGGAAGAGATAGGCCGGCATGATGCTCTCCGGCGTCGCCAGCGCGCGCTTGTCCTCCACCGGATAGGCCTCCGCACGCATCCGCGTGTTTACCGGGCCCGGATCGATGCTGTTGACCCGGATGTGAGGGGATGCTTCGAGCTCGTCCGCCAACGTCTGCATCATGCCCTCGACCGCGAACTGCGACACGCCGTAGGCACCCCAGTAGGCGCGTCCTCTGCGCCCGACGTGCGCAGAGGTGAAGAGGAGGGATGCGTCCCGGGATCGTCTCAGCAACGCCAGGCAGCTGCGTGTCAACAGGAAGGGTGCGTGCAGATTGACCTGCATCACGCGCGCCCACAGCTCGACGTCGTAGCGCTCGAGAGCGGTGAGCGTCCCCAGGATGGCGGCGTTGTGCAGGAGCCCGTCGAGACGCCCGAACTCGCCCCCCACCCGCTCGGCGAGCTCCTCGTAGTGAGGGGGGGAGGCGCCCTCGAGGTCCATGGGATAGATAGCGGGCTCGGGGTGGCCGGCATCCGCGATGGCGTCATAGACCGCCTCCAGCGCGGGGACGGAGCGCCCCAACAGCACGGCGGTGGCGCCGTGCGCCGCGAACGCCCGTGACGCGGCACGGCCGATGCCCTCGCCGGCGCCGGTAACCAGGATCACGCGCCCGGCCAGCAGGTCCGGCCCGGGCGCATACGAGCGCATTCTCTGCCCCAGCGATTCGCTTTCCATGTGTTGCGTGTCCGTCTCACCCACCGTGGGGTCAGCCCATGGCCGCGCAGCTGGGCCATGCTGCGACGCCCCTTCGGGGCCCGGCGGGCCCCTCAGGGGTCCGCCGCCAGCCAGTCGATGAGCGCCTGCGGCGTTTCGATGAACACATCCGCGCCCCAATCGGCGGGATTTTCGTCCCGGGGAATATATCCGAAGAGCGCCACCACGGTGCGCATGCCCGCCTCCTGCCCGGCGCGGATGTCGTTGCGCGAATCCCCCACGTACACGGACCTCGCCGGCGGGACGCGTGTGCGCTCGCAAGCGAGCAACAGGGGATCGGGATGGGGCTTGCGATTGGGGGTCGTGTCGCCGCTCACCACGCAGGCGGCGCGCGGCATGAGCCCCAGACGCGCCAGCAGCGGCTCGGTGAGCCAGCTCGCCTTGTTGGTGACGATGCCCCAGCGGAGATCCCGTCCTTCGACGTACGCCAGCACCTCCGCCATGCCGGGGAAGAGTCGCGTGTGGTTGGCGAGGTTGTCACGATAGGTATCCAGGAATCGGGCGCGCAGATGCTCGAAGCCCGGATCGCCCGCGTCCACGCCGAAGGCGAGGTTGAGCAACGCCCGTCCGCCGAGCGAGACGACGGGGCGGATGGTCTCGAAAGGCAGTGGCGCCTCTCCCTCCTCGCGCCGCACCTCGTTCAGCGCATAGGCGAGATCATGGGCGGTGTCGGCCAGCGTACCGTCCAGATCGAAGAACACCGCGTGCACCGGATCAGCGGTCACGGTCGGCATCATTCCCGGCTCGGGCCCAGGCCATGTAGTTCACCGTCACGTCGTCGCTCAGCCGGCACCGCCGGGTCAAGGGGTTGTAGGCGACCCCGCAGAGCTCGTGCACCCTGAGCCCGGCCGCGCGCGACCAGGCCTCCAGCTCCGAGGGGCGAATGAATTTCGCGTAGTCGTGCGTGCCGCGCGGCAGCAGTCCCAGCAGGTACTCGGCGCCGAGCACCGCCAACACGTAGGCCTTGGGCGTGCGGTTGAGGGTGGCGAAGAACACGTGCCCGTGGGGCCGCACGAGCTCGGCGCAAGCCCGCACGGTGGACGCCGGGTCGGGCACGTGCTCGAGCAGCTCCATGCAGGTCACCACGTCGTAGGCGCCCGGGTGCTCCGCGGCCAAGGCCTCGGCGGTGAGCGCGCGGTAATTCACGCTTAGAGCGCCGCCTTCGGCGTGCACCCGCGCGGCGCCGACCGCCTCCTCGCCCGGGTCGATGCCCGTGACCGTGGCACCGCGCCGCGCCATGGCCTCGGAGAGGATCCCCCCGCCGCAGCCGACATCGAGCACGCGCTTGCCGGCGAGACGCACGCGGCGGTCGATGTAGTCGAGCCGTAGCGGGTTGATGGCGTGCAGGGTGCGCAGCGGACCATCCGGATCCCACCAATCCCGCGCGAGACGCGCGAAGCGTGACAGCTCCTGGCGGTCGAGGTTGTGAGGGGCGCTCATGCCCATCGCAGAATGCGCCCGCGCCACTCGTGGGCGCGCGCGCGTATCGCGGCCTCGTCCTGGGTGAGCAGGACGCGTTCCTTGAGCAGGTGGCGGCCTGCCACCCACACGTCCGTGATCTGGGCACGCCCCGCCGCGTAGACGATCTGGGAGATGGGATGATAGAGGGGCTCGGTCTCGATGGTCGCGAGATCGACGGCCACGATGTCGGCCTCCTTCCCCGCCTCCAGCGTTCCGATGCTGTCCTCCAGCCCCAGGGCCCGCGCGCCCCCGAGGGTCGCCATTTCGAGCGCCTGTGCGGCCCGGAGTGCGCTGGCCTCGCCGCATACCGCCTTGGCCAGTAGTGCGGCGGTGCGCATTTCGCCCATCATGTCCAGGTCGTTGTTGCTTGCGGCTCCGTCCGTTCCGAGCGCCACGTTCGTTCCCGCCCGTACCAGGCGTTCCACCGGACAGAATCCGCTCGCCATCTTGAGATTCGACTCGGGGCAGTGCACCACGTGCGCGCCGCAGTCCGCGATCCGTTGAATCTCGGCGTCCTCGAGCTGAGTCATGTGCACGGCCAGCAAATGCGGCGACAGCAATCCCAGGCGGTCAAGCCGCGCCAGCGGTCGTTCCCCGAAGCGTGCGAGGCTGCGGGCGACCTCGTCGTGCGTCTCGTGCAAGTGGATGTGCACGGGAATATCCAACTCCTCGGCCAGCACGCCGATCCGCTGCAAGGGCTCGTCGGATACGGTGTAGGGCGCATGCGGAGCGAACGCGACCTTTACCAGCGGGTCGTTGCGAAACTGATCATGCACCCCGATGCCCTTGGCGATGTACTCGTTCGCGTGCCCCGCCCACACCGTGGAGAAGTCGATGACGATGAGGCCGACCGTGGCGCGGATCCCGGTGCCGCTCGCCGCGCGCGCGCTCTCGTCGGGGAAGAAGTACATATCGTTGAAACAGGTCGTGCCCCCGCGCAGCATCTCCGCCACGGCGAGGCGCGTGCCGTCGCGTACGAAGGCTTCGCTCACCCACTGCGTCTCCGCCGGCCAGATGTGCCGCTCCAGCCACTCCATCAGCGGCAGGTCGTCGGCAAGACCCCGAAACAGGGTCATGGCGGCGTGCGTGTGCGTGTTGACGAAACCCGGGATCAGCGCGTGATCCCCGAGCCGATGGGTGACGTCCGCGGCATACCGCTCGCGTGCGTCGCGCACCGGACAGACGCCGACGATACGTCCATCCGCGATGGCGAGGGCGTGCTCTTCCAGCGTCACCCCCGCAGGGGTCACGGGGACGATCCAGCGCGCTTCGATCAGGGTGTCGATGGATTCCATGGACCCCTTCGCCAATGCGGGGAGAGGACGGTGGCCGCGGGGCCTCGCGACCCCGCCGCATGATATCGGTGCACCACCGGCTTTCCAACCGCGGGTGAGGCAGGACGGGGGCCCGAGGCGGCGCACTCCCCCGCCGCACTATGAGACCTGCGGCAGGGGCTTTAACATTAGACGGCTTGCGGAGTTCCGTGAAAGGGGCTGACGCGTGCAGCCCAAGACGGGTCCGGGGGTATGTGCCGCGGAGGGTGGGCTGCGCGCAGCGAAGGCCGGCAGCGGCGCCAGTGCGGCCAGATGGTGGGCTTCGCCTGCGGCTCAGCCCACCCTGCCAAAGCCGCCAATCCCCGGAAATCCGCGGGACGCAATATCAGCCACGTGGGCGGTGAGACCCGCCGAGGTCGATCCATGGACACTGCACCGCATGACTCCATCCGCGCCGTGAGCTGGTCCCCCGAGGGGCTTCGGCTCCTCGACCAGCGCCGGCTGCCGGAGCGCGCGGAGGTGCTGACGTGCGGGGACGCCGCAGCGGTGGCGCAGGCGATCCGCGAGATGGTGGTACGCGGCGCGCCCGCCATCGGCATCGCCGCCGCCTACGGCGTGGTGCTCGCGGCGCGCGCGCGTTATCGGGCCGCGGTGGACAGCTGGCAGCGGGACGTCGAGGCCGACCTGGATGTGCTCGGGCAGGCACGGCCCACGGCGGTGAACCTCGCATGGGCCCTCGCGCGCATGCGGATCCGAATCGCGTCCGTGTCCGGCGACCCCGAGCCGCCGCTTCTGGCGGAGGCGGAGCGCATTCATGCCGAGGACATCGAGGGCAACCGCCGTATCGGCCGGCTGGGAGCCGAGCTCATCGCGACGCGGTGCGCCGTCCTCACGCACTGCAATACCGGCTCCCTGGCCACCGGGGGCTACGGCACGGCGCTGGGCGTCATCCGCAGCGCCTTCGCCACGGGGCGCATCGACTGCGTGTACGCCGGAGAGACCCGCCCGTGGCTCCAGGGATCACGCCTGACGGGTTGGGAGCTGGTTCAAGACGGCATCCCCGTTCGGGTGATCGCGGATGCGGCGGCGAGTCACCTCATGCGCGAGGGTAAGGTGGGTTGGGTCGTCGTGGGCGCCGATCGCATCGCCGCCAACGGGGACGTCGCGAACAAGATCGGCACCTATGCGCTTGCGGTGAGCGCCCGCCAGCACGACGTCCCTTTCATGGTGGCCGCGCCGACATCGACCATCGACCGCGACCTGCCCGAAGGCGCATCGGTGCCCCTCGAAACGCGGGCTGCCGAGGAGCTTCTGTGCGTGGCGGGACGGCGGGTGGCAGCCGATGGGGTGCAGGTCTGGAACCCGGTGTTCGACGTCACGCCGGCGGCCCTCATCGATGCCATCGTCACCGAGCGCGGCGTCGTCGAAGGCCCCAACGCGCGCAAAATAGCGGCGCTGTTCGAGACCCGCCACGAGCCGGAGCCGTTCCCGGCGAAGTGACGTTCGCTGCCCCCCGCACGGCGGCGGACGACTCTTCTCCCAACGACGAGCGATGGGACCTTCCCCGCAGGCGGCGTTCGTGCCGGTCACGCCGTACGTGATAAAATAAATTGTTTTTTTGATTGTCGACGAGTTCCAGCCATAGCAGAGCGACCCGGTATTGCTCGACGTTCCAAGGCTCCGCGTTTTCCGACGGGCTTCGCCTTCGGCGCAGCCCACCGTTGGGGCAGGCGCGGCGCGTCGGTGGGCTTGGCTGCGCTTCGCCCGCCCTACCCACGGAGCGGTGCCTGCCCCGGGGCCCATCGGCCTTGAGCCAGCGGTTTCCCGACATTCCGCTATGAACGTGTTCCCGGCGTGGTTCAGCGCTCGCGCTTTGGGCGCGCAACGGCCGGCATTGACGGGCAATCGGGTTTGCGCTGCACATCGTCGCGGGATTCGAATCCCCCGCGAGGCGGGCACCCGGGCGGGCGACCCATTGAGGGATATCCATGGCTGATTTCGCGAAGGAAATTCTCCAGGTCAATATCGAAGAGGAGATGAAGCAGTCCTACCTCGATTACGCCATGAGCGTGATCGTGGGGCGGGCGCTGCCGGACGTGCGCGACGGCCTGAAGCCCGTGCACCGGCGCGTGCTCTACGCCATGAGTCAGCTGGGGCTGGATTGGAACAAGGCATTCAAGAAGTCCGCGCGCGTGGTGGGTGACACCACCGGTAAATTCCACCCCCACGGGGAGTCGGCCGTATACGACGCCCTCGCCCGCATGGCACAGCCTTTCTCCATGCGCGCCCCCCTCGTCGATGGCCAGGGCAACTTCGGATCGGTGGACGGCGACCCGCCGGCGGCGATGCGCTACACCGAGGTGCGGCTCGCGCGCATCGCCCACGAGATGCTCTCGGACATCGACAAGGAGACAGTCGACTTCATTCCAAACTACGACGAGTCCGAGCAGGAGCCATCGGTTTTTCCGACGCGCTTCCCGAACCTGCTCGTGAACGGCGCCACGGGCATCGCCGTCGGCATGGCGACCAACATCCCGCCCCACAACCTGGGCGAGGTGGTCAATGCGTGCCTCGCGTACATCGAAGACCCGAGCATCAATGTGCTGAAGCTCATGGAGCACATGTCGGGGCCCGACTTCCCCACCGCCGGCATCATCAACGGCTCGCAGGGCATCGTCGAGGCGTATTTCACGGGGCGCGGCCGCATCTACATGCGTGCGCGCACCCACATCGAAGAGATGGAAGGCGGTCTGCGCCATCGCATGGTGGTCACGGAGCTGCCCTATCAAGTCAACAAGGCGCGGCTGCTAGAGAAGATCGCCGAGCTCGTCAAGGAGAAGAAGATTGAGGGCATCGAGCGCGAGGGACTTCGCGACGAATCTGACAAGGATGGGATGCGTGTCGTAATCGAGCTCCGCCGCGGCGAGATCCCCGAGGTTCTGTTGAACAACCTCTACCAGCACACGCAGATGCAGGCCGTATTCGGCATCAATATGGTGGCGCTGGTCGACGGGCAGCCGAGGCTGCTCAACCTGAAGGCGTTGATCGAGGCATTCGTGCGTCACCGCCGTGAGGTTGTCACCCGGCGCACACTCTTCGATCTGCGCAAGGCGCGTCAGCGCGCACACGCGCTGGAAGGCCTCGCCGTCGCGCTCGCGAACATCGACGAGATCATCGCGCTCATCAAAGCGTCGCCGAGCCCCGCCGAAGCCAAGGCGCGCCTGCTCGAGCGCCGATGGGCGCCGGGCAGCGTCTCCGAGATGCTGGCGCGAGCTGGCGCGGATACCTCGCGTCCGGAGGACCTGAGCCCCGAATACGGGCTGGTCTACGGAGAGTACCGGCTCTCCGAGGTCCAGGCTCAAGCTATCCTGGACCTGCGTCTGCATCGACTCACAGCGCTCGAGCAGAACAAGATCATCAGCGAGTACGACGAGCTGCTCGCCAAGATCCGGGACCTGCTCGAGATCCTGGCCAACCCCGACCGATTGCGTCAGGTCATTCGCGAGGAGCTCGAGCAGTTGCGCGATCAGTTCGCGGACGAGCGGCGAACCGAGATCATCGCCGATCACGAGGACTTCTTGCCGGAGGACCTGATCTCGCCCGAGGATGTCGTCGTTACGCTCTCGCACGCGGGCTACGTGAAGTGGCAACCTCTCGACGCGTATCGGGCCCAGAAGCGCGGCGGCAAGGGCAAGTCGGCGACGCGCATGAAGGAAGAGGACTTCATCGATTATCTCTTCGTCGCCAACACACACGATGACATTTTGTGCTTCTCGAGCCGGGGTAAGGTCTACAAGATCAAGGTATACGAGTTGCCCCAGGCGGGACGCACGGCCCGCGGCAAGCCCATCGTGAACCTGCTCCCGCTCGATGCGGATGAGCGGATCAGCGCCGTGCTCCCCGTGCGCGACTTCGATCGCGAGGATTACGTGCTGCTGGCGACCGCGGGCGGGTTGATCAAGAAATCCAGCCTTGCCGATTTCAAGCGTCCGCGCTCGACGGGCATCATCGCCATCGAGCTGGTGGAGGGGGATCATCTGGTGGGCGCCGCCATCACCGACGGCAAACGCGACATCATGCTGGCGAGCAGCGGCGGGAAGGTCATCCGCTTCAACGAAGGCGAGGTGCGCCCCATGGGCCGCGTGGCGCGCGGCGTACGCGGCATGCGGCTGCCCGGGGCCGAGCGTGTGATTTCGCTCATCATCGTGGGCGAGGGACTCGTGCTGACCGCCACCGCGCATGGCTACGGCAAGTGCACGCCCATTGAGGACTATCCACGACACGGTCGCGGTGGGCAAGGTGTGATATCCATTCGAACCAGCCATCGCAACGGCCGCGTGGTCGCCGCCCAGCTCGTCAATCAGAGCGACGAGATCATGCTGATCACGAGCGGCGGTAACCTGGTTCGTACGCACGTCAGCGGCATCAGCGTGCTCGGCCGCAACACCCAGGGCGTGCGTCTCATCAGGCTGGACGAGGATGAGCATCTGGTGGGCTTCGAGCGCATCATCGAGGAAGAGGAGCCCGACGAGCAATAACCCTCTCGCCCCGGACAGATGATGCGCCAGAGATGATTCACCACGGATGATTAACCACAGAGGACACAGAGGACCCCGCAGAGTACGCGGAAGATTTCCAGTGAAAGAGATCGAGTAACGGCCACCGGCGACTTGACCAGCATGTAAAGTGACTCGGGTGCTGCCTGAACACATGAAACTATATTTTTCTCCGTGTCCTCTGTGCACACCTCCGTGCCCTCTGTGGTCAATCTCTTTTGGAGTTCAGTCTGTTGCGGTGCATGACGGGCGATGTTCAAGATCCAGACGCTGAACAACATCTCCGTGGCGGGCCTCGAACGGTTCCCTCGTGAGCGCTACGAGATCGCCTCGGAATTCGTGCACCCCGACGCCGTCCTGCTGCGCTCCTTTGATATGCACCGCATGGAGTTGCCGCCGTCGCTCAAAGCCGTCGGGCGCGCCGGAGCGGGGGTCAACAACATCCCGGTCGATGCGCTGAGCGCACGGGGTGTCCCCGTGTTCAACACGCCCGGCGCCAACGCCGGCGCTGTGGCCGAGATGGCGCTCGCGGCGCTGTTTCTGGCCGCGCGAAACATCTGCCGGGCGTGGGCATTCGCGCGCGCACTCGAAGGGGACGACGACGAGATCGAGCGCCGGGTGGAGGCGGGGAAGAAGCAGTTCCGGGGCTTCGAGCTTCCGGGACGCGCCCTGGGCGTGGTGGGCCTGGGCGCCATCGGTGTGCGGGTGGCCAACGCAGCCCTCGGCCTGGGGATGCGGGTTATCGGCTACGACCCCGACATCACCGTTCAGCGCGCGTGGCAGTTGTCCGCCCAGGTGCAGCAGGCGTTGAGCGTGGACGATCTGCTGGCGCACGCGGATTTCGTCAGCATCCACGTCCCGCTCGACGACAAGACACGCCACCTCCTCGATGCCGAACGTCTCGCCATCATGCGCGAGGGCGCCTGCCTGTTGAATTTCTCGCGCCGGGCCATCGTCGACGAGGTGGCCGTGAGCGAGGCGCTGGACGCCGGGCGGCTGCACGCCTACGTGTGCGACTTTCCCAGCCGGAGCCTGAGCGCTCACCCGCGCGTGGTGACGCTGCCGCATATCGGCGCCTCCACGCGCGAGGCCGAGGACAACTGTGCCATAATGGTGGCCGAACAGGTCCGCGGCTATCTCGAAGACGGCATCATCCAGAACTCCGTGAACTTCCCCGATGTCGTCATGCCGCGCGTTAAGGGCTATCGCCTAGCCGTGGTCAATGCGAATGTGCCGAACATGCTCGGCCAGATTTCCACCTGCCTCGCCAATGCCGGGCTCAATATCGTGGATATGCTGAACAACTCCCGTGGTGAGCTTGCTTATACCCTCACCGACGTGGAAGGACCGGTTCCCGACGCCTGCGTGGAAGAAATATCGGGCATCGACGGGGTCATGTCGGTTCGGGCTCTATGAGACCCGGGTGCCTGCATCGCCGGGTTCTGACAGTGAAGAAACAGGCAACCAACACCGCTCATCGGTCATCAGTCGCTCCTCGGCTACTGCGGTCATGACAAATGACCGATGACACATGATCGAAAAGCACGGTCATCAGACGACCGGGTGAAAGCGCCTTCAGTGGACGATTCTCAAGAAAAACTCGGCAAAATCCGGCGCCAGATCGACGAAGTCGACCGTAAGCTGCTGCAGCTCTTCAACAGGCGTGCAAACCTGGCGCGTGAGGTCGCCGAGATCAAAGGCGATAGCCGCGGAGCCATGGCCTACTACCATCCGGATCGCGAGGCCGGGGTATTGCGCCGCCTCGTCGCGGCGAACGAGGGACCGCTGTCCGATGAGGAGGCGGCGCGGCTGTTTCGCGAGGTGATGTCGGCTTGCCGCGCACTCCAGACGCCGATGAGCATCGCATTTCTAGGGCCCCAGGGCACGTTCACCGAGGCGGCGGCGTTGAAACACTTCGGACACTCGGTGCACACGGGGGCGCTCGATACGGTTGACGCGGTGTTCCGGGAGGTGGAATCGGGGGCCAGCGATTACGGGATCGTGCCGGTGGAGAATTCCACGGAGGGCATGGTCACGCATACGCTGGACATGTTCACGCGTTCGCCGTTGGCCATATGCGGCGAGGTGCAGCTTCGCATTCATCATTACCTGCTGAGCAAGTCGGAGGGCATCGCGACGGTGCAGCGCGTGTACTCCCACCAGCAATCCCTCGCGCAATGCCGCAAGTGGCTGGACACCAACATGCCCGCGGTGGAGCGCCTGACGGTGAACAGCAACGCCGAAGCCGCCTTCCGGGCGTCGCGCGAGCCCGGCACCGCCGCCATTGCCGGCGAAACCGCGGCGAGCCACTACGAGCTGCAGATTCTCGCCGCGAACATAGAGGACGAGCCGGACAACACGACGCGTTTCCTGGTCATCGGACGGAGCTCGGTTGCGCCCACCGGCCGGGACAAGACATCGCTGCTGCTCTCGGCCAAGAACGTACCGGGGGCGCTGTACGGGCTGCTGGAGCCGTTCTCCCGGCGGGGGATCAGCATGACCCGAATCGAATCGCGCCCCTCGCGCAGCGGATTGTGGGAGTACGTGTTCTTCGTGGATATCGAGGGTCACGCGTGCGATGCGAACGTGGCCGAGGCGTTGGCGGAGATCGAGGAGCGCGCCTCCCTGTTCAAGGTGCTGGGCTCCTACCCCCGCGCAGTGCTTTGAGTGATGATTCGTGCGAGTCGCGTTCTTATGCGACTCGCGCTCTGAAAGAATCGTGGGTGGGCGCGGGCTTACAAGGCCATATCGACGCCATTTGGTCACCAATCACGAGTTACGAGTCACGAAAATGAGCTGCGATTTCATCTCTCTTGCCACCGAGGGTGTCCGAACCCTCAAGCCTTATCAGCCCGGCAAGCCGGTCGAGGAGATCGAGCGCGAGCTCGGTCTGCGCGACGTCGTGAAGCTGGCGTCCAACGAATCCCCGCTCGGTCCCGGGACCGCCGCACGCGAGGCGGCGGCTCACGCGCTGGAGAACGTATCGCGCTATCCGGACGGCAACGGCACGGTCCTCAAGCAGACCCTGGCCCGAAAGCTGGGGGTGGGCGAGGATCGGCTCACCCTGGGAAATGGATCCAACGACGTGCTCGAGCTGGCGGTGCGTGCCTTCGTCACCCCCGAGCATGAGGTGATCTTCTCCGAGCACGCCTTTGCCGTATACCCGCTGGCGACACAGGCGGTGAGCGCGCGCGCCGTGGTGACCCCGGCGAAAGACTGGGGACACGACCCCGAGGCAATGGCGAAGGGTCTCACCGATCGCACGCGGGTCATCTTCATCGCCAACCCGAACAACCCGACCGGCACGTGGGTCGATACGAACAGCCTCGAGAGGCTGATACGGAGCGTGCCCGAGCACGTCATCGTCGTGGTGGACGAGGCCTACTGCGACTACGTCGAGGCGCCCGACTATCCGGATTGCGTGAGCTGGCTCGAGCGTTATCCCAATCTGGTCGTGACGCGCACCTTCTCCAAAGCCTACGGCCTCGCCGGTCTGCGCGTGGGCTACGCGGTCTCGCATCCCCAGGTGGCCGATCTCATGAACCGGGTACGCCAGCCCTTCAATGTGAACAGCGTCGCCCTGGCGGCCGCGGCGGGGGCCCTCGAGGACGACGAGCATCTGTCGCGAAGCGTGGCCGTGAACAAGTCCGGCATGGCGCAGCTGACCGAGGCCTTCGACGCCATGGGGCTCGACTACATCCCATCGGCAGGTAACTTCGTCTCCGTGAACGTCGGCCGTCGCGGTAGTCAGGTCTTCGAGGCCCTGCTCAAGCGGGGGGTGATCGTGCGCCCGGTGGACAACTACGGCATGCCCGAGCACCTGCGGGTAACCGTGGGCTTGGAGCAGGAGAACGTGCGCTTTTTGGAGGCGCTCGCAAAAGTGCTCTCCCCGCGCGGCCGGTCGTGATCCGGCGTCTGTGTATCGTCGGCGTCGGCCTCATGGGTGGCTCGCTTGCCCGCGCCCTGCGCGAGGCTGGGGTATGCAGCGAATTCGTAGGGGCGGGCCGGAGCACGGCGACGCTGGAAAAGGCGCAGGCGCTCGGCATCATCGATCGCTACGAGACCGACGTCGCGCGAGCGGCTGGCGGCGCGGACATGGTCGTGGTGGCCGTTCCCCTGGGGACGACGGCGGGGGTGTTCCGGGCGCTGGCCGGCAAGCTGGCCGAAGGCGCGGTGCTGACCGATGTGGGCAGCGCCAAGCGCATCATTCTCACGGCCGCCCGCGAGGCGTTCGGACGCATCCCCGCGAATCTCGTGCCGGGGCACCCCATCGCCGGGACCGAGAGGAGCGGGGTCGAGGCGAGCTTCGCCACGCTGTTCGAGGGCCACCGGGTGATCCTGACGCCCGCCCCGCAGACCGATCCCGCTGCCACGGCGCGCGTCCGTCGGATGTGGGAGAGCGTCGGCGCCGAGGTGGTGTCGATGGACCCGGATCACCACGACGAGGTGCTGGCTGCCACGAGTCACCTCCCGCACGTGCTGGCCTACGTCCTGGTGGATGTTCTGGGCCGCATGCAGGAGCACCGTGAGATCTTCCGCTATGCGGCGGGAGGCTTTCGGGACTTCACGCGCATCGCCTCGAGCGATCCCCAGATGTGGCACGACATCTGCCTCGCCAACCGCGACGCCCTGGTTGGTGCGCTCGAACATTTCGAGGGGGAGTTGAGGGATGCCGTCGATCTCATCCGTCGCGGCGACGGTGAAGCGATCAAATCGCTTCTCACGCGCGCCAAGGCGCTCCGCGATCGGTACACGGAAGGCCGGCGAGCAGGGAACGAGGAGTCGTAGATGCCCATCCAGTCCCCTTCCAGCCTGACTTTCAGCCACTGCGAACTGCGCGTCGAAGACCCGCGCCGCGCCCTGGAGTACGGAGAGCGGTGGAGCCCAGGCGCAAGCGTTTCCTGGAGAGCGTCGCCCTGATCCTGAAGGCGACCGGCCTAGCGCCGCGTTATCTCAAAGTGGAGCTGACCGAAAGCATCCTCATGCACGACGCGGAGTTGTCGGTGTCGGCGCTCGAAGCACTCAGGGGGTGCAGCTTGCCATCGATGACTTCGGTACGGGCTATGCAAGCTTGAGTCGGGCCTTGCGAGCCGGCTTCTCGGTTTGCCGGGGGGGGCTGCGGGCGCTAAAGTAAAAAATTGCGCGCCAGGCAATCCGAAGCATTTCGCCGGAACGTGATCTCGAACGATGCCATCGGGTCCACGCCTCTGTCCCCGGACGGGTAGCCCGTGAGCGGCCGGGACCCCGCGTGAGCGCGCCCGGATCGCCTCGCACTGACGAGGACGCACGGCGGGTCGACTTCCTCGTGCAACCGGGGGGGTGTCTGCGCGGACGTATTCGCGTTCCCGGCGACAAGTCCATCTCCCACCGTTCCATCATGCTGGGCGCCATCGCCGAGGGCACCACCGAGGTGGAGGGGTTTCTCGAGGGCGAGGACACCCTCGCCACGGCCGCGGCCTTCGAGGCCATGGGCGTGGGGATCGAGCGGCCGGGGGCGACGCGCGTGCGCATCCTCGGCGCGGGACTTCGAGGCCTGCGCGCGCCCGAAGCCCCCCTGCATCTGGGGAACTCGGGGACCTCGATGCGCTTGCTGGCCGGGCTCCTGGCCGGTCAGCCCTTCGATACCGAGCTCGAAGGTGACGCGTCGCTCTCGCGCCGGCCCATGCGCCGCGTCACCGAGCCGTTGACACGAATGGGGGCCACGGTCGTGACGGGCGAGGACGGCACGCCGCCGCTGCACATCCGCGGCGGCCGAACGCTCGAAGGCATCGACTACGCGATGCCGGTGGCCAGCGCTCAGGTGAAGTCCTGCGTGTTGCTGGCCGGGCTTTACGCCCGGGGCGCCACGTGCGTGACCGAGCCCGCGCCCACCCGCGACCACACCGAGCGCATGCTCGCGGCCTTCGGTTATCCGGTGCAGCGGGGGTCCGCCCGGGTGTGCCTGCGCGGCGGCGGCTTGCTGCGGGGCACGAAGGTGGCCGTGCCCGCCGACATCTCTTCGGCCGCGTTCTTCATGGTGGGAGCCGCCATCGCCCCCGGCTCCGAGCTGATGCTGGAGGCGGTGGGCGTCAATCCCACGCGCACGGGCGTGGTGCGGGTCCTGCGCATGATGGGGGCGGATATCGAGTTCGTGAACGAGCGTGAGGTGACCGGTGAGCCGCGTGCCGATATCCGCGTGCGCAGCTCGCGCCTGAAGGGCGTGCGCATCCCCGAGGACCTGGTCCCCCTCGCCATCGACGAATTTCCGGCGCTGTTCGTCGCCGCCGCTTGCGCCGAGGGCGAGACCGTGCTCAGCGGCGCCGCGGAGCTTCGGGTCAAGGAGAGCGATCGCATCGCCGTCATGGCCGAAGGCCTGCAGCGGCTCGGGGCGGATGCGCGTCCGACCCGCGACGGGATGCGCATCCGCGGCGGGTGCATCACCGGGGGCACGGTGGCGAGCCACGGGGATCACCGCGTGGCGATGGCGCTCAGCATGGCCGCCCTCGCGGCCGAGCAACCGGTGCGCGTCACGGACTGCGCGAGCGTGGATACCTCGTTTCCCGGCTTCGCGGTGCAGGCCGGGGCCGGCGGCCTTCTCATTCGGACGGAGGAAGCGTGACCAGGCCCGTCGCCGTGCCGACCATCACCATCGACGGACCCTCCGGAAGCGGCAAGGGAACCATCGCCCGACGGGTCGCACGACGGCTCGGATGGCACCTGCTCGACAGCGGTGCCCTCTACCGCGTGGTGGCCCTGGCCGCCGAGCGCCGCGGGGTGGGCCTGGATGACGAGGGAGCGCTCGCCCGGGTCGCCGAGGCGCTGGACGTGCAATTCCTGAGCGGAGAGGCGACGCGAGCGTCCCGGGTGCTGCTGGAGGGCGATGACGTGAGCGATGCCATCCGTAGCGAGCGCTGCGGCGAGAGCGCCTCGCGGGTGGCCGCCCTGCCGGCGGTGCGCAGCGCGCTCCTCGCGCGGCAGCGCGAGCTGCGGCACGCGCCGGGGCTGGTGGCAGACGGGCGCGACATGGGGACGGTGGTGTTTCCGGACGCCGATGCCAAGATTTTTCTTACCGCGAGCGCCGAGGAGCGCGCCCGCAGGCGTTATAAACAGTTGAAAGACAAAGGGATAGAAAGTAAGATGACGAGTCTTTCGGAGGAGATCGCGGCACGCGACAAGCGCGACCGAGAGCGCGCGGCGGCGCCTTTGAGACCGGCAGAGGACGCTGTCGTCATCGATACCACTGAGCTGGATATCGACGTTGTTCTAGAGCGAGTGCTGGCGCTCGCCGCAGCGCGTGGTCTCTTCCCCGATTGATTCACCTCGGTCAACGAACGCGCGTTGCGCACCGAGCGAGGAAGACAAGCATGTCTTCGTATACAACGTCTGGATTTCGGAGATTATGAGCGAAAGCTTTGCGGATTTGCTCGAGCAGAGCGAAGTCGAGAAAAAGATGCGGCCGGGCGCCATCCTCGAGGGGAGGGTGGTGGATATACGGTCCGAGTTCGTCGTGGTCAACGCGGGGCTCAAGTCGGAGTCTTTGATACCCATCGACCAGTTCAGGAACGACGTCGGTGAGCTCGAGGTCGAGGTGGGGGATACCGTCGAGGTCGCACTGGACACGGTGGAGGATGGGTTCGGGGAGACGCGTCTGTCGCGCGACAAGGCCAAGCGTGCGCAGGCCTGGAACCGGCTGGAGGACGCCTTCGAGAAGGGCGAGACGGTGAACGGCGTCATCAACGGCAAGGTCAAGGGCGGGTTCACGGTCGACATCGAGGACATCCGGGCCTTCCTTCCCGGTTCGCTGGTCGACGTGCGGCCGGTGCGCGACACGTCTTACCTGGAAGGCAAGCCGCTCGAGTTCAAAGTGATCAAGCTGGACCGCCGGCGCAACAACGTCGTGGTCTCGCGCCGTGCCGTCGTGGAGGAGGAGAGCTCCGCGGAACGCGAAGCGCTGCTCGAGAGCCTGCAGGAAGGCGCCGTCCTCAAGGGGGTGGTCAAGAACCTGACCGACTACGGCGCGTTCGTGGACCTCGGCGGCATCGACGGCCTGCTGCACATCACCGACATGGCCTGGCGGCGCGTCAAGCACCCCACGGAGGTGGTCAACGTCGGGGACGAGATCGAAGTCAAGGTCCTCAAGTTCGATCGCGAGCGCAACCGGGTGTCCCTGGGGCTGAAGCAGCTCGGGGCGGACCCTTGGGAGAACATCAGTCAGCGCTACCCCGAGGGCAGTCGGGTCAAAGGCAAGGTCACCAATATCGCCGACTACGGCTGCTTCGTCGAGCTCGAGGAAGGGGTCGAAGGGCTGGTCCATGTCTCCGAGATGGATTGGACCAACAAGAACGTCCACCCCACCAAGGTCGTGCAGCTCGGCGACGAGGTGGAGGTGATGGTGCTCGATGTGGACGAGGAGCGCCGGCGTATCTCGCTCGGTATCAAGCAATGCAAGCCCAACCCGTGGGAGGAGTTCGCCGCCAAGCAGAACAAGGGTGACCACGTGTCGGGCAAGATCAAGTCCATTACGGACTTCGGCATATTCATCGGCCTCGAAGGCGGTATCGACGGGCTGGTGCATCTCTCCGATATCTCGTGGAACGAGACCGGGGAGGAGGCTATCCGTAAGTACAAGAAGGGCGATGAGATCGAGACCGTCGTGCTGTCGGTGGATGCGGAGCGGGAGCGCATCTCGCTGGGTATCAAGCAGCTCGATCAAGATCCGTTCTCGGCTTTCCTGTCGGTGCACCCCAAGGGAAGCACCGTCGAGGGCGTCGTCAAGGAGGTTGACGCGAGGGGCGCTGTGGTCGAGCTCGCCGAGGGCGTGGAGGGCCACGTACGCGCCTCGGAGCTCAAGCGTGAGCGCGTCGACGATGCCCGCAACGTCGTGAACGTCGGCGACAAGCTCGAGGCCAAGTTCGTCGGTGTGGACCGCAAGAAGCGGACGATCTCGCTCTCGGTCAAGGCCAAGGAGAGCGAAGAGGAGGCGGCGGCCGTGCAGGAGTACAGCCCGACTTCCTCGGCCGGGACCACGACGCTCGGCGACATCATGAAGGAGCAGATGGATAACAAGAAGTGATCGCACGGTGGCGCGGCAAGCGCTTGCCGGATGACGATTGGCGCCGTCAGGTGGCGTGCTCGATGGCGTCGGAGGGCACGGTTCACTCACGGGATTCGATACGATGACGAAGTCGGAGTTGATCGAGCGGATTGCTGCCAAGCAACCCCAGCTCGCGTATCGGGACGTGGAGCTCGCGGTCAAGACCATCCTGGAACACATGGCCCAGCAGTTGGCGAGCGGGGAGCGCATCGAGATTCGCGGGTTCGGCAGCTTCTCGCTGCACTACCGTCCCGGCCGCGTAGGCCGCAATCCGAAGACCGGGGCGCCGGTATCGCTGCCGCCCAAGCATGTTCCGCACTTCAAGCCGGGCAAGGAGCTGCGCGAGCGGGTGGACAACCATGCGAACAAGGGCTCGGAGCGCGATGTGCACGATGATGTGGAGAGCGAGTTCGGCAGCTCCGCTGCCATCGGCGAGCCCCGGGCGAAGAACCTGGTCCGTTAGCGGCGACACACGCAGCAACACGCAACGGCATGTTCCACGCCGTGGGACATGCCGTTTTTGTATACGCCCCCGGCGCTGCGGTTCGCAGCCGCGCGCGGCGCGCTTCGCCAGTCGCCCTTCGCATCGGCTCGTGCTGTAGCGCGGGCGTACTCGGAGCCGCGCGTTTCACATTTCTGCCCGCGCATGTAGCTCGGGCAGCGACCGACCATGTGGAATCCAATAATGCGCTTCGTCTATCTGCTGCTGCTGGTCATCATCATGGTCTTCGGCGTGAGCTTCGCCGTCGAGAACAAGGACCCGGTGGAGTTCCGTTATTTCGTGGGCAGCGTGGAGGTGGCGCTGGCCTGGCTTCTGGTATTGACCCTGGCGCTCGGTGCGCTGCTCGGGATGGTGGCCAGCCTGGGGGTGGTCCTGCGACTGCGCCGCGAGCTGCGGGCGCAGAAGCGCCGCACGGGGGAAGCCAGCACCTCGACGCCCCGGGAACCCCAAGCCACGCACGCCGCGCCCGAGGCGACGCACACCGAGGCCGAGGCGACGCACCGGGAGGAGGTCCCTTGAGCACGGCCCGGCAGGGCCCGCGGGTCGTCGTGGCTCTCGACTTCCCGGATGCGCGCGACGCGCTGGCACTGGCCCGACGGCTCAATGCCCGGCGTTGCGCGGTGAAGGTGGGACACGAGCTGTTCGTGCGCTCGGGTCCCGAGGTCGTGCGCTCGCTGCGCGAGCTGGGTTTTCGGGTGTTTCTCGATCTCAAGTTCCACGATATTCCCAACACCGTGGCCGCGGGTTGCCGGGCCGCGGCGGAGCTCGGCGTCTGGCTGGTTACGGTGCACGCCGCGGGCGGGCGCCGCATGCTGGCCGCGGCGCTCGAGGGCGTCTCGCGCACGCGCCCGAGGCCGCTGGTGATCGCGGTCACCGTTCTCACCAGCCTCGGCGAGGCGGATCTCGCCGAGGCCGGCTTCGCCGGCGCGCCGGTGGACACCGCGCTGCGACTCGCCCGCTTGGCCCACGCCTGCGGCGTGGACGGAGTCGTGTGCTCTCCCGAGGAGCTGGAGGCCCTGCGCGGCGTGCTGCCGCCGCCCTTTCGGCTGATCACCCCGGGCATCCGGCCGCGGGGTGCCGCACTCGAGGACCAGCGGCGTGTGATGAGCGCCGGCGACGCGGTGCGCAGAGGCGCCGACCACCTGGTCATCGGGCGGCCCATCACGCGTGCCGCCGATCCCCTCGCGGCGCTTGGTGCCATCGAGGCGGAGATCCGCGA
>JABAHQ010007941.1_pt1 | contig 38923 bp, 40 predicted proteins | sample 7062091 | NCBI WGS metagenome assembly JABAHQ01 (sample SAMN14534359, study PRJNA622989) | marine sediment metagenome | biome: marine biome [ENVO:00000428]; feature: marine pelagic biome [ENVO:01000023]; material: deep marine sediment [ENVO:00002113] | place: India: Gulf of Kutch | collected... | reverse complement strand
TATCGACGATGATATGGTGATGGCCTTTCCCATCGTTCACCCCTTTTTTGGCCGGTTCCACTTCCACGCCCCAGGTTTCCATGCACACTTCCACGGGACTGGAAACGGTGGCCCCGTTCCGGGGTTTCACGATGGTCACCGCCTGGAAAGCCAGGGCCGACGAAACGGAAAAAACGAACACAGCACTGAACAGGAACATCAAGAAGAAATGCAGCTTTTTCATTAAAACGAACCTCCCTATCTAGCATTTATGAATTTCGACTCATCACGACATGAGCCTGTGCACAACAATCCACCGATCCCGTGGAACCCTTGATTCTTGCAGGATCGATGGCTGGAAGAATCCCGGCCGGATTTTTCCAGCCTTGGATTCACCACTCCTGAAACCGGCACCCCCTCCGGCCCCGTTGCCGCTGGAAAGCGGAAAAGAAAACGGCCGGCGAAGAGTCCCGGGAACTTTTTTCTCGAATGCTTCCGTTGCCGGGTTCAATACGCCAAAACGATGCCCAACACCCCGGTGTGCTCTTTGGCAGGATGAAAGCGGTCGGTTTCTTCCAAATCGCCCGTGAACTCCGCCATGAACTTGAGGTTGCGCATCAGGAAGTAACTCAGGTTTGCGGTCAGGGTGTTGGCATCCAGCTCTTCCCGGCCGTACACCTTGACCCGGTTGTACAGCAGAGACAGAATCCAGTCTTCATTCAACTTTTTGGTCACCCCGGCGAACCCGCCCCAGGATTCGATTTCGCCCTGGGATCCGGACGTGGCGAACCGGCCGTTGGAATCTCTCCCGTAGAGAAAATTTCCCCAAAGGTTCCAATCCTCGAAAACAAAAAAATTGAAATCCGGTCCCACCCGGACGAATTCGTTGCGGATGCCGACCGGGTTTTCCTCCCGGCCGCTGTATACGTATACGCCAACGTTCTGGCCCCCCATGTCGAAGGAGACCTTGCCGTAAAGATTTTTGAATCCATCGCTGTCGAAGTTCCGGTCGCTGTCGGCGGTGCCGATGCCGTTGCCGTTGGCGACCGCCACCACCAGCCCCATGCCCACGTCCTCGGTCAGGTCGAAATTGTAAGACAACTCCGCCGCCCGATCGTACGTCAGGTCGAACCCGCTGGCGCTGATCTCGGTAATGTAATACGTAAAGTCCTGGAACGTCAGCCTCTGTTCCCGGGGAAACACGATGTCGGTGACCTGGAACTGGCCGATCCGGAGGTCCAGGTCGACCCCCTGAAACCCGTCGTTGAACACGATGAACGCGTCCTCGACGCCGCCAACATCGCCCCGCTCATCAAAAAGAAAATAGAAGTAATAGGCGATGTCCTCCTTCAGCGGAGCGCTGGAAAGTATTTTTATGATGAAAGGAGACTCGAAATCGGTTCGCGTTCTCGTGTCATTCCGGGCACGGAAAAACCCGTCGGCCCGTACCGCGAGGGGCAGACGGTTGAGAAGCTGAAGCTTATCGTCCCCCGTTTCAACCTGTTGATCGGAGAGGTCCTGCCCGGGAAACTGGTAACCGTTGCCGGCGAACGCCTCCCCGAAACTGTTGAGTTTGGGAAATCCGATATGGCACAAGGCGCAACTGACCCGGTACCGACGGGCGAAAACAGGGATGGCTTCGGCGGCCGAGGCCAGGACATCGAGAACCAGAATGAGCGCGGCCAGCAAAACGATCCCGCTTTTTCTCCCTTTCGCCATAGCATCCTTCCCTGCGATGGGGCCCGGTGAGCTCAGGCCTTTTCTTTTTTCCCCCCCCAAAGGACGGGTTCCCCCGCGGCTCCGGCTTTTTCCACCGCGGCGATTCCTCCGAGCAGGTTGATCACCCGCCGGTGCCCCTTCATTTGAAGAAGACTGCAGGCAATGGTGGAGCGGTAACCGCCGGCGCAATGAACCACCACCTCCCGGTCGCGGGGGATCTCGGCCTCCCGCGGCTCGAGGTGATTCAGAGGAATGTTGAAAGCCTCCCGGAGATGGATCTCTTCAAATTCAGCCGGGGAACGGACATCGAGGATCCAGGGCGCCCGCCCCCGCTGGACTTGATCCAAAAGCTCCTGCGCCGTCCAGGAAGGGGTCGATTCTACCAAATCGGGACGGTGAACCAAAGCCTTCATTCCGCCGTCCAGATAGCCCTCCACCCGGTCGAATCCAATGCGTCCCAGACGCATCTGGGCTTCGTATTCCGTGCCCGGTTCGGCAATGAGGACGATGGGCCGGTCGGGACTCAGCACCACGCCCGCCCAGGTTGCAAACTTCCCGCCCAGGCCCACTTGGAGGGCGCCTTTCAAGTGGGCGGCGTGGAACTCCGTTTCCGGCCGGGTATCGAGCACCTGGCCGCCCCGGTTCCGGCTTGCGAGGACGCGGTCGAGAGACAGCGGCTGCAACCCGGTGTGCAAGGACTGATCCAGATTCTGCCTTTCCTTTTTGTTGAGGCGGGCGTCGTAAGCAAAGTATCGCGGGGCCTGCGGCTGGTTCTCGGTGACCAGGGCGATGAATTCCTCCCGGCTCATGGGCTGAAGGGCGTAATTGAGGACCTTCTGGTCGCCGATCGTGGAAACGGTTTCTTCGCTCAGGTTCTTGCCGCATAACGACCCGGCCCCGTGGGCGGGGTAGACGAGCGTCTCGTCGGGCAGGACCATCAACTTGGTCCGCAACGAATCGTAAAGCTGGCTGGCCAGTTCCGTTTCGGTGATGCCTTCCGAAGCCATCAAATCGGGCCGGCCCACATCGCCGATGAACAGGGTGTCTCCGGTGAAAACCAGTCGGGGACGGTCGGGATCCTTCTCCCGGTCGTAAACCAGGATGGACAAACCTTCGGGGGTGTGCCCGGGCGTCTCCAAAAACTCCAGGCGCACCGTGCCGATGTCCAGAACGTCCCCGTCTGGATGAGGCACGAAGGCATATTCCGCCTGGGCGCGGGCGCCCAGATGGATGGCGGCGCCCGTCCGGTCGCGGAGCTCCAGATGCCCGGCGACAAAATCGGCGTGGAAGTGGGTCAGAAAAACGTGCCGGAGGGTCAACCCGTTCTGCTTCGCGTCTTCGAGGTACTGGTCGATATCGCGTTGCGGGTCGACGACGAGGGCGGTTTGGGTCTTCACATCCCCAACCAGGTACGAGGCGTGCGCCAGACAAGCGAGGTAGTATTGCTTGAAGATCATGAGCTTTTCGCGTTTCTGAGAAGAGACGGGGGTCCTGGAGGCCGAGCGGGCCCTTCCCCGGGGTCCCCGGGTGGGGGCCGAGTCCGATCCCGGCCGTTTAACGGTCTGCAAACGTGCGGATAAAATGGATCACATTCCACCCGTCTTCCTCGGAAATCACCCGGCCCACGCGGACCGGCATGCCGGTGCCGGGACTGCCGTTTTTCAGCACCCACATCAGTTCCCCATCGGTGCGGAGATCCTGCCATTTCTCGTCGGTAAAATCCCGGGGCGAATGGCCGGGCAGCTTGGCTCCTTTGCCGTTATTGCTGTGGCAGGTGACGCAAAGCCCCTTGCCGAAATAAATCTGGCGCCCTTTATCGATGTGTTCCGACGTGGGCGGAAAGGGGTTTTCGATTTCCTGCCATTTTTCCAACTGGTCCGGCGGAACCCGGGGTTCGTAGATGCTTTTGTGAAACGCCGCGGCCCCGCTCCAGAAAAGGATGCCCCCGGCCAGGATCAAAAAAAGAACGAATCCCCGTGGGCCGAAACTCAACCGTTTGCGATTCATAAACTTTTCCGGTGCAACTCCGGGAATGATTCCAAAGCTTTGTTTTCAGGGACTGCATTCTCTTTATTATTAAATAAAAAAAAGACGAGACACAATACCCGCTTTGAAAGGATGATCGAGGGAAGCGAAAGCAGGCATTGTGTCTCGCCGTAAAGAACACTCCTTTTCCATGGACTGGGCTGGGAATTTCAGTACGATCCCTGCACTTCGGAAATGCCGAGCCGCTTGAAATCTTCCGCAGTCAACCGGTGCCCGCTTCCCGGGCCCGACGTCTGGGCGGCGGATTCGGCCATCGCCTGACCGATCTCTCCATGCAGCATTTCCCAATGGCCCACGGACTGGGCGATGCCCACGGTGCCATCCGGGATGGGCGCGCCTTTGGGCCACAAGTGGAAGATGATTCCATCGGTGGCGCTCACGTATTCGGCCAGGTCTTTCTGCTCTTTCGGGTCGGTGGGGTTCAGGATCGCCACCCGTCCGGTTTCGATTTCCTGCTTATGGTCGTGCCAGTTCTGGAGGTGGGACCACTTGGGAATGACCGACCGGGCCAGCTTTTTGGAAATCATGTACTCCACTTCGGTCATGCGGGCATTTTCATCGGTCGATTCAAACAGAACACATTGAATGATGTCGGCATTGATGGGTTTGCAATAGTGATGGAACGGGCCGATGATTTCGCCGTCCATGACGTGGGGAGCGGTGACGTGGATCGTGTAACCCTTCAAAGGATTCGGAGGAGCGTCTCCGGCCCCCGCAGGAATCGCCCACCCACCGGCCAGAACCACAGCCAGAATTACTGCACGGAAAACTTTGAATGCCCTCATCGTGTGACCTCCTTTTAAAATAAAAAAAATCATTTGCAGATCCCGAATCCCCTTTGGCCTTCAACCCCCTGAACCAAATCCGGGGTTCCGGGAATCTGCCCGCCCTACCTATTCTTAAAACCCTGTGAGAACCCATTCAGCCTGTAATTCCGGCAAAGAGGTTTCTGATATTTTTTAAGACTCTTCCGGGGGGTCTCCTGGTTCAAAAAAATTGAATTCCTCTTTCCCATTTTTTCACCTCCGGTGGCGGGAAAATCGGCTCCCTCACGCCACCGTCCGAGCCCGGACCGGATTCCAAAGCTTACACCCCCGGGAGGTCACCTGCACGAGATGGCCACGGGATTGTTTTAAAAATTCAGATAAGCCCATTTTTTCCAAAAGGTTAAACACCTGTTGGGAAGGCATTGAGGATAGAAACTCCATCAACGGAACCACGGTATATTCCATATCCCCTTCCCGAAGCCGGATCAGGTAGCCGTACACGACCTGGTCATCGACCAAGGCGCATTGACTGGCTTGGGAAATTTCCATGGCTGAAAACCTTGAGGTCAAATAACGTTCCACTTCCCGGATATTTTTGGCAATGGTCTGCTGCTTTTCCGGTGGCATCATTTATCCCTCCGTCACTGGAACTGATAAAAAAACAGAAAGAAATTCAGATACGAATCGAAGTGGGAGAGGTTCCGGTTGGGCTCAGACGGGCCACCCAACCGGAATCCTCGGACACCTGTTTACCGGTGACGAATGAGGCTACAGGCGTCTCAGGGCTCCCCCGCACACCCCTTCCCCAACTCACTCTCCCCCTCAAGATCACAACACGTATTTTCAAAGGTATGAATGATGAAGGAACTTCTATCCTCATCGAAAAGAGACAGCCGGCCGGGCGACAGAGTGACGCGGTTGGTGAGGATTTGCCTCACACTCCGCCCGTCGTTCCCGTCCAGATTCCCCCGGTCCCGCCTGTGAAACGGAGGTTGAAACCGAGGGGCCTCCGGATCGATAGTGCCATTTGGATTGGGTTCGGGCCGGTCCCAGGCAGCGCGGCAGGGTTCGCCCTTGACGGTTTCGTGGATATGAACCGCGGGTTTGCCGTCCGAAAGGCCCCAGATCCCTACCGACACGCAAACTTCCTTGATGCCTTCATCCGAGGTCTTTTGGATCAGCGTTCCCGTTCCCCGAATGGTTTTATTGTTGCACCCCACAATGTCCGTGGTGGCGATCCGCGGGCTGGAATCCTTCGCAGCGGACGGAATCGTGGTCAGGCCGATCCAGGTGGACGAAACAAGAAACAACCCCCAAGCAGGAATCCATTGTTTTTGAGTCATCTCCCCCACCTTCATGGCAAACCGTCGGGTTCCCTCCCGGTTTGCAGGTTTTCCACCATTTGAATCACAGTTGGAAGTTCACTCGTTTTATTGTAAATACGGCCCACCCCCAATCCCCTCAACACCCCAGAGTGATCTCCATGGGGGTGAGCCGTCATCAAAAAAATCCTGGGGCAAGGCTCCAGACACCGGATGTTGTTAAAAACATCGATCCCGGTTCCATTTTCCAGAAACAAATCCATCAGCACCACGTCGGGCCGGGTTTTTCGAATGCCCTCGATCGCCCGGAACGCGTCCCCTTCCGCACCCACCACCACCATTCCTTCTTTTTGGGAAAGCAGGGAGCACAATCGATCCCGCATGAGGACCGAATCTTCCACGATAAAAACTTTCATAAGTTTGAAAAAAACCTTTGAGACCGTTGCGAGGATTCTATGAGAAACGAGTGGGCAGGGGAATCCTTGAAAAACCGATTTTTAGGATCAAATAACGTGGGTTCCGCCTGTCGTCGAAAGTCGACGTGCGAAATTTAAATTAAAAGATTCAACCGGTTGGGAAGGATGGCCGGGAAGGAGAGGACATTCGAGGTTTTTGCTCACCCCCGAGAACGGAGCAACCCGTGATGCAGGGCATACTGAATCAGCTCGGCGTTGGATTTCATCCCCATTTTTTCGAGGATGCGCGCCCGGTGGGTGCTGACCGTGGTGGGGCTGACGGACAGGTCTTCGGCGATTTCCTTGATCCCCTTTCCCTGGACGAGCATCCGGAAAACCTGGAATTCGCGGTCGGAGAGATTTTCATGAGGCGGTCCGGTTTTCTGGTCCCAGTCGGTGAGCAGTTTTTCCGCCAGCTCGGGGGTGACGAATTTTCCACCCCGGGCCACTTTGCGGACCGCATCCACCAATTGTTCCGGGGCGCTGGTTTTGGCGAGGTACCCCCCGGCGCCTCGTTTCAGGCACCGGACCCCGTATTGGTCTTCGGGATGGACACTCAAAATGATCACGGGAAGTTTGGGGTAATGATGTTTCAGGTCGACCAGGATATCCCAGCCGTTTTTTCCGGGCATTTCCAGGTCCATCAACACCACGTCGACCCGGGTCTTGCGCAAATGGTCCATCATTTCCCTTCCATCCCCCGCTTCCACGGCCACTTCGAGGTCGGCATTTCGGGAAAGGATTTGCCGGAGCCCTTGCCGGACGACGGCATGATCGTCGGCGATCAGCACTTTGATTTTTTCGTTCGATCGCGATTCGTTCATGACACGGAGGAGGCCAGGGGAAGGCGGGCGCGAACGGTGGTGCCTTCTCCCCGGATGCCCTGAATGTGAAGTTCTCCGCCCAGGTACTGCACGCGCTCCCGCATGCCGATCAAACCCAGGGAACGGGAATCGTGCAACCTCGTTTCTTCGATTCCCCGGCCGTTATCCCTGAGCTCCAGGCAAAGATGNNAGATGGTGGTTGTCTTTTTCCAGAGTGATCCGCACCCCCGACGCGCCGGCGTGCCGGGCGACGTTGGTCAAGGCTTCCTGAACCAAACGGAAGCAGGTGGTGACGCTGCCATGGTCCAAATCGATCGCGTCCTCCCCCCAAAGCAGTTCACACCGAATTCCCGTCCGTTTTTCAAATTCCTGGGCCTGCCACTCGATCGCCTCCCTCAACCCCAACAGATCCAGGATGCGCGGCCGCAGCTCGGTGGAGATGCGCTGAACCGAAAGAACGGTGGCCTCGATCAACTTTTCCATGGACCGGACCCGGGGGCGCCACGTTTTTTCCCCCGATTCCAAATCGTGTTCCAGGCAGGAGAGATCCAGCTTCAGGGCGGTGAGCGCCTGGCCCAGCTCGTCGTGAACCTCCCGGGCGATCCGCAGTTTTTCCTCTTCCCGGATCGATTCCAACCGGTGATACAGCGACCTCAACTCCTTTTGCGATTGAAGAATCCGGTCCTGGTTCCGCCGGTCCTGGGTGATGTCGGTGATGAATCCTTCCAAAGCCTCCACAGCGCTATTTTCCTCCCATACCCCCCGTCCCTGCTCCCACACCCATTTTTCCAGTCCGGTTCGCGTCCGGATCCGGTACGTCAACTCGAAGGGCCGGGATTCCCTCAGGGCTTTTTGCACTTCCTCCCAGACCCGCGCCTGGTCGCCCGGATGAATCAGGTCCCGGCCGAACGAAACCTCGCGATTGAGAAGCACCTCCTCGGGCTGATATTCGGTCAGAGGCAGNNTATTCCATGGTCCAGTCCCGGTCCACCCGGCACCGGTAGACCATGCCGGGCAAATTGCTGACCAGGGTGGCCAGCTGTCGCTCCCGTTCTTTCAATTCGGCGTCCACGCGGCGAAACTCGGTGACGTCGTGGCCGGTGCTGAGCGTGGCGTCGGGCCGGCCCTCATCGTCCAGCAGCAGGGCGTTGTTCCAGAAAATGAGGCGCTCCTCGCCCGTCCGCGTCCGAATAGGGTTCTCATACTGCTCATAAGGTTTGATACGCCCTTGCATCACTTCCTGAAAAGCGGACTGGACCCGGGTCCAGTCCCGTTCCGGAAGAAAATTTTCGAACCAGTTCTTGCCCAGAATCTCCTGCTGGGGATAGCCCAGGATTTCGCAGCCCATTTTGTTGATTTCGAGAACCCTCCCCTCCTTACTCAAAACAACGATCACGGTGCCCGCGATATTCAGGTACTTTTGTTCTTTCTCCTTTTCCTTCCACAGTTCCTTCTGCGTTTCCTTGATCGGGGACAGATCCTGGATGAGCCCAAACACCCCCCGCACTTCGCCCTCGTCTCCCAGGTCGGGGACATAGGTGGCCAGCACCTCGCGTTTGGCTCCGAACTGGTAGGGGATTTGCGATTCGAACGTCACCTTCCGCCCCGCCAACGCTTCCTGGAGGGGATACCGGATCACCTCGTACGCCGCTTCGCCCACCAGCTCGCGAACGCTTTTTCCTTGCAACTCCCGGGAGGAACAGCCGAACCAATCCATAAACCCCTTGTTGGTGTAGCGGTATCGTTCCTCGGTATCCACGTACGTAGGCGACCAGGGCCGGCAGATTATCGTTGACCAACTCGATATTTTTCTGGAGAGACGAATAGGCCTCTTTCTTTTTTTTGTACAACAGGCAGACCAGGGCGGTCGCCCAAAGGGCCAGCAGCGATTCCCCCCGGTTGACCATGATTTTCAAAAATTCCTCGTCGGTGGGGAAATAAAAAAAACCCAGAAGGGTGAGCAGGGTTCCGGTGACCGCGGCGGCCAGGAGGTACCGGGCCCGGGAAGCCCACATGGCGAGGAGAACCAACAATACGTACGGAACCCCGCCCCCTCCCCCCAAATCCATGGAAATATCCAGAAGGAAGATGGCAACAGCCAGTCCCACGCTCCCCAGGAGGATTTGCTTGTCCCGGTGTGTCATGAAAGGTCTTGACACCTTTCTAAAAGGGGGTTCCCTTTAATTTCAGTGGACGTTGAAATGCGGGATCAAAAACGATTCGATTGTACGGATTTCCAGAATGGGTGTCGGGCGAATTATAAAATAGATTTATCGGGAAAGGGAAGCATTTTTCAGGTGATTTTTGCGTTCAAAAACGCCGCCGGGGAAGGTCCCGGGTCCGGGAGGGACGGGGAATCGGAAAACCCGCTCTCCCCCCCCCCTCGTCGACCTAGGAAACCGGGCCTCGAACCAGCCGGAGGAAGGCATCGGTCCCGGAAATTTTATCCTGGTATTCCTGGCCGCCTTCATCCTTGAAAGACACCACGATGGCCTTGTTGCGCTTGTCCTCGCTGGTCCAAGTGGACCACCCGGCCCCGGGAGGAAACGTGTTGTCGATGAAAATTTTGTCGCCGTCCTTGTCCACGTTCCGCTTGCGGCGGTCGTACAGGGTTTTGGCTTCTTCCGGCGTGGGCAGGCGCCAGTCGGTGTAGCCGGCGAACTTCTTGTTATTCATTCGCTGAACGAATTCGTTGGCGGTGTACCAGTTCACCCATTTGTTCTCCATTTGCCAATAATCCTTGCGGGTCCACATGAGCCGGGTTTCGCGGTCGAGCACCGTTCCGTCCGAATAGGCCACGAATCGCCCGTCCGCCGACTCTTCCACCGGTTTTTTTGGGGGCCGATCGATGGCACCGGCCGGACTCCCCGCCACAACAAAGGCGAGGAGCAAAGCGATCCCCCCCGCAATGCACGGCAAACGCAACGGCATCGTTTCCCTCCATGAATTCAAGATCGGTACGGTTTTCGGGAATTTCATCGCCACCGATTGTACCCAGTCCCCCGGGGCAAGTAAACGGGGAAATCGGCTTGACAGGCCGGGGGGTTCCGGTAGAATGTTGAAAACTCGATCCAAGGACGTGTTTCATGAAGCCTGCCGTCGCCATCACGCGGATTTTTTTCGGCGTTGCGATTGTGGGGGGGATTCTTGCCCTGCTTTCACCTTCTCCGGTTTTTCCCAAGGCCAAGGACAAGGAACGCTGGAACCAGAAATACGACACCGAAAAATATATTTTCGGCACCCAACCCGTCCAGTTCCTGAAAGAGCACCTGAACCTTTTGCCCAAAGGCCGGGCCCTGGATATCGCCATGGGGGAAGGCCGGAACGGCGTCTACCTGGCCACCCAGGGGTTCGACGTGCTGGGGCTCGATATCTCCGAAAAAGGACTCCAAAAGGCGCGGCAGCTGGCCCGGGCGAACAACGTCTCCATCCAAACCCGGGTGGTGGACCTGGAAAATCACACCCTGGAGAAAAACGCTTACGACGTCATCATCTGCACCTATTACATGCAGAGAGACCTGTTTCCCCAGTTCAAGGAGGCGCTCAAACCCGGGGGCATGGCCCTGGTGGAAACGTACAACACGGACTTCCTCAAGTACTCCGACTTCAACCCCAAATGGCTTCTCAAAAAGAATGAACTGCTGGAGATTTTCAAGGACATGAAAATCCTTCGATACCAGTGGATCGACAACGGGAAGATCGCCTACTCCAGCATCCTCGTCCAGAAACCCTGACCCTCCTGGTGAATCGAACCGAAAAACTGTTCCGGACCCTGGCCAACGCCTTCCCGCTCTGGGTTTTGCTGGGCGCCGGACTGGCGTTATGGGAACCCGCCACGGCCACCTGGTTCCAACCCACCTGGATTCCGTTTTTCCTGGGCCTCATCATGCTCAGCATGGGGCTGACCCTGGATTTCGACGATTTCCTCCGCATCCTGAAGATCCCGCGGTCGATCCTGCTCGGCGTCGGGCTGCAGTACAGCGTCATGCCGCTTTTGGGCTATGGGCTGGCGCGCCTGTTTCAGTTGCCCGTGGACTACATGATCGGCCTGATTCTGGTGGCCTGCTGCCCGGGGGGCACCGCCTCCAACGTGGTCTGATTCATCGCCCGGACGAATGTCGCCCTTTCGGTCAGCCTGACCACCTTCTCCACCCTTTTGGCGGTCCTCATGACGCCGCTGTTGACCACCTGGCTGATCGTCTCGCTGTCCCGGGATCTCCTGGGCCGGCCCATCGAGGTGGACACCCTCGGGCTGTTGATCAACACGTTCCAAGTGGTGATCCTGCCCGTGCTGGCCGGGGTGTTTCTCAATCACTACGTCCATCGCGCGGTCAAAACGATCAATCCGTACACCCCGTTTCTGGCGGTCCTGTCCATCGTCTTCATCGTCGACTACATCCTCGCCGCGAAAAAAGAATCCATCATCGAGACCGGGTGGCCGCTCCTTTCCGCCATCGTGACGCTGCATCTTCTGGGATTTGGTCTGGGGTACCTGTTGTCCCGGGGGCTGGGGTTTGAAAAACGGGACGCGCAAACGGTCTCCGTGGAGGTGGGCATGCAGAATTCCGGGCTGGCGACGGAACTGGCCCGCAGCAATTTCCCGGCGTTTTCCCTGGCCACGGTGCCGGGCGCCCTGTCGGCCCTCACGCATTGCATTCTCGGCAGCCTGGCAGCCGGGGCCTGCCGGTTGTCTGCGGAACCGCCAAAGGAACCGGAGCTGGAGCCGCAGAAAGGCGGGATGCTCCGTTGAGCGGCGGGGCCGACCGGTCACATCACAGCTTTTCCCAATCCAACAATTCCTCGGCGGAAATGCGGGAGGTCACCCGGCGGCCGACGACCCGGTCCAGGTCTTCCGGCGGGATGCCCGTCCCGGGCCGCTTGATGGCGATCCGGTCTTCGGTGAGGATCGTCCCGGGTTCCAGATCGACCCGGGCGACCAGGCTCCGGCGCGCTCCAAGCTGGACGGCCCGTTCGGACGGCTGAACCGTTTTCACGCCCCGCCCCAGGAGGGTCCGCACCTTGCCGGTCGATTCCTTCAGGGCCTTCAGGTCCTGCGGCTCCAAAGACATCGCCTGGTCCGGCCCGGGAAGGGTTCGGTCCAGGGTGAAGTGTTTCTCGATCATCACCGCCCCGAGGCTGGCGGCCACCACCGCCGCCAGGGTGTCCGGCGTGTGATCGGACAACCCCACCGGCACCTGGAACCGGGATTCTAGAACCGGCAGGCAGGCGAGGTTCATTTCCTCGTAACGGGCCGGATAGTTGGAGACGCAGTGGAGGAGGAGGAGGTCGTCGTTCCCCGCTTTCCGCAGAGTCTCCAGGGCCCGGGCGATCTCGCTTTCCGTTCCCATCCCGGTGGACAAAACCACCGGAAGCCCGGTGCGGGCCACCTGGCTCAGGAAGGGCCGGTGCGTCAAATCCGGGGAAGCCACTTTGACCGCCGGCACCCCCAACTCGACCAGCAGATCGAGCGATTCCTCGTCGAACGGGGTGGAAAACAGCGGGAGGTGCAGCTCCCGGGCCAGGGCGAACAATTCCTGGTAATCCGCCCGAGTCAGTTCCACGCGTTGAAAAAATTCATACAGGGGAATTTCCCGGCCCGGATCGGCGGGGTCGGGGGCGAGGAACCGCTTGGAATAGAGGCGGTCGCCTTGAAACGTCTGCAGTTTGACCGCATCGGCCCCGTGTTCCGCCGCCGCGCGAATCATCTCCCGGGCGAGGGCCACGTCGCCGTTATGATTGAACCCCACTTCCGCCACGATGAGGGGCGGGTGATCTTTTCCCAGCGGTTTTCCGCAAAACATCTTTTCGACCGGCATGTCGCCTCCTGAAATAACGATCATTCTCTCTATCGGTGAAACGGCCCCCCCGGATGATTCTTTTTCCGATCGAGCCGTCGAGGCCGTCGGCGGTTTCCCGGGCTCACCGGGTGGACACCAGGCGAACCAACGGCTCCAGCCGGGGATAGAGCCCCGCCACAAAGCGCCGGTGGTCCGGGGAGAAGGGTTTCATCCAAATGAGAATGAGAACAAACGCCAGGCCGAAGACCCCGGCGTTCCAAATCACCTGGTCGACCAGCAGCCGGGCGGCGAACTCGGTGACCGCGGCAGCCGTCAGGGCGACCAGGAGCCCTTTTCCGACGACCCGGAACACCGGCCGAATCTCGAGCGACCGGCGAATGACGGCAAGCTGCCGGATCACCATGTACCCCATCACCGTTCCGGTGGCCACCACCGCACCCAGCTCCTGGTACCGGGGGATCAGGATCAGGTTGAGCCCCACGTTCAAGGCGCTGCCTTCCAGCGTCGATTTCAGGGCGGTGTCCCGGCGGTCGAGGATGTAAAGGGTGGACACGGTGAAATCCGTTCCCAGAACGGTGGCCAGGCCGAAGAAAGCCACGTACCAGGACAGGGCCACCGAGGCGCCGGCAAACGCCTCGCCGTAAACGAAGGTGATGAGCGGCCGCGCATTGAAAAAGGCGAATACGAAAATGGGCAGGGTGAAAAAAGCGGCGAAACCGACGATCTCACACCACGACCGCGACAACCCCGGAGCCCCCTGGCGGGCATAGGTTTCCGAGAAAAGGGACAACGCCAGAGGGCCGATGCCCGTCAGCACAAAAGCCAGCATGGCGCCGAGCCCCGTGGCCAGATGATAAAACCCGATGCGCCCCGGATCCACCTGGTAAAAATTCATGAGCAGGACATCGCTCTGCGTCATGAGGCCGAAGCTGAACAGGGTGATCAGGTAGGACGTGCGCGCCAGGGGCCGCATCTCCTGCCGGTCCGGGGGACACCGCGCCTCGCCCACCCAGTCGTCCCGCGCCAGGCCAAGATAAATGAGAATGTTCAACCCCGTCGCCAGAACATACGCGTACAGCACCCCCTGGAGGCCCCAATCCCACACCACAACCCCCCCCAGCAAAACGAGGTGGATGAGGGTGCAGACCGTTTCAGTGAGAGACACCACCTTGTACCGAAGCCGCGTCATGAACAGCGTCCCCAGCAGGGAATTCACCGAAATCGCGAAAAAATACATGATCACCGGCCCGCGGTAGGGCAAGAGCTCGGGCCTCTGAATCCAGTCCAGGTACACGGGGAAAAAATAGTAAAGCCCGCCTCCGAAGGCCAGCGCCGTCGCCACCCGGAATCCCAGAAGCCGTCGCACCAGAAACCGCGCCTGCGCCCCCCCGGGATCCTGCACCTGCAGTTCGGGGAGTTTCTTGTTGATCAGGGTTTCCAGACCGAACTGGTTCAACAACCGGACAAAAGCCGGGATGACCAGCAGGGTGGCGTAAAGCCCGAGCCGTTCTTTTCCCAGGTAGCGGGTGACCAGGATGGAGACGGCGAACAGAAGTCCCTGGACACAGATTTTGCCCAGGATGCTCCAGGACAGGTTGGCGATGAATCGGGGGAAGCTGGACAAGAGGAATCCCGTTGGGGTTGGCAGGTCGGTGGTGCCGGGTCGGCTCCGGCCGGGCCGTCGGCCGGGGTCCCCGGCTCCGGGGTTTCAGACGATTCAAATCCCTGGGCCCGCCGCCCGGAGCGGGCGTTTTAATTTTTCCCGGGCGTATTATACACTATATCGTTCATGGCACCGTGAAACCTGAATGCCCAATGAGGAGGACGTTTTGGCAACTTTCAATGTGCTGATTGTGGCAAAATTCAAAGACATCCGCGAGGAAGACCAAAAAGAAATCCTGCTGCGGCTGGAAGAACACAACCTGGAAAAAATCCCTACCGTCGAGTCCTGCTGGGAATTGAAATGCGACGCGGAGGATGAAACGGACGCCAAGGACCAGGCCATGCAGGCTTTCACCAACGTCTGCCGGACCTATCCCTTTGAATTGGCTCTGGTCGTCCAGGCGGGGACGGGAATGATCCAGCGGCGGAGAAAAAAATTCGAGGCCTGAGCGGAAAAAATCTTTTAACCCGGCTCCACAATGGTATGATGCCATAGGAAAATTCCTATAAAACGTAGGATTTGGCCCGCATCCCGGGCGCCGGGGGCTTACCGCGCCTTTCCCCGGCTCCCCAAAACGCGTCCCATCTTTTCCCGGAGCCGGGGAATGAACATTATTTTAAATAGTTATTGCAATCTGCAATGCAACTACTGCTTCGCCGACGAGTACATGGAAGAGACCGTGCGCACGCCGGGCAAATCCATGGACTTCGATTTTTTCGTTCAGGAATTCCTTCCCCGGATCAAGAACGCCTCCGTCGTCAATTTCATGGGAGGCGAACCGACCCTGCATCCCCGGTTCACGGAAATCTTTTGCCGCACCCTGGATCAGCAGCAGCCTCTGACAGCCTTGACGGTGTTCACCAACGGGTTGATGCCGGACAAGGTTCTCGACCTTTTATTCCGGACGGCGGGGCCGGGCGGCGCGATGAAACGGGACATCTACTTCGGCATCCTGCTCAATTGGCAGACCGCCGAAAACATCTCTCCCAAAAACCACGCCCGCTGCCGGGAAGTGGCCGAAAAACTGCTCCACGCCAACGGGTACAGCGTCACGTTCAGCATCAACTTGTATTCCAAGGATCAGGATCTCCACACCCAGTGCGCGGAAATCGACGAAATTTACCAGGCGGCGGGGATTCCCCCCGATGAAACTTACAAAATCCGGGTCAGTCCGGCGTTTCCCATCGTCGGCGGAGCCGGCAACACTTATCTTCCGATCCGCCAATATCCGAAGGTGGGAAAGAAAATGCTTGCCCTCCTGGACCTGTTTCCGCAAATGGGGTTCCGGTTCGACTGTTCCTTCCCGCCTTGTTTCCTGGACGAAATCGAGGAGGAGGACTATCCCAAAACCGGTCGTATCTTCTACCACGGCAACATCCCGCTTCCCGATCCGAGGGACTGGAAATTCCAGGACCTTTATTTCGGTTGCGCCGACGGCAGCCCGATGGATATCGATGCCAAGGGCGACTGCTTCAACTGTTTCCCCTTTCACAACCTGACCCTGGGAAACATTCGGGATTTTAAAGAAATGAATACCATCGCCACGGCCCAGATGGGCTCCCGGTTCCTCACCACCGTGTTCGAGGGAACGCAAGCGAAAGAACCCTGCCGTTCCTGCCCGCACTACATGGTGCGCTGTTCCAGCGGATGCTTTTCCTACAATTTCGTAGACGGGGATCTGGACTGAACCCACCGGACCCCGATTTCAAAGAATCCGGTCGGTCTTGAACTGGTTGGAAATCATCAAGAGGTGATACCCCTGCCGGGTTTGCACGGGACCGAACAGGATGCCCCGGTAGATCGTTTCTTTTTGCACCGCTTCCCGGATGACCTGGTCCAGCTCTTCGTTGTCGAGCCCCTTAAATCCACCGCGGGGTTGTCGAATGTCATTGGCGTTCCATTCGATTTCCAGCCAGCCGAGGTTGCCGCCGTCCTCCTTGGAGGAACAGAGGCTGTATTTTTCCGCCAGGCGCATGAGCATTTTCACGCGTCCGGTTTCGGTGTTCACGGAATCGATCGTTTCCTTGAGAAGCTGTGCCACCTCTTTTTTATCCACGACGATATGTCGGAGTTGAATCTGATAATTTGCTCCCGCCATAATACAACCTTCATTCTTTTGGAGGGCCCGGCAAAAGACGATTCCGTTCGGCGTCTGGAACGGATCTCTTTCCCGCCGCCCAGGAAAAGGAAAAGTATCCTAAAATAAGCCCGAAACCCTTGGCAAATCCCTGCGGGGGTTCCGCCGCGAATAAACCTCAAGACTCCCGAATTGTCATGACCCCATCTCCCTGGCTCATTCTTGCCTCGCAATCGCCCCGCCGGATCGAACTCCTCAAACAAATCCTGCCGGATTTCGAGGTCCTGCCGAGCCAAGTGGAGGAAAAGATTCGGTCCGACCTCAGTCCCCAGGACAACGCCCTGCTGCTGGCGCGAGAAAAAGCGCTGGAGGTCGCCCGCCGCCGTCCCGGGCACTGGGTGCTGGGGGCCGACACCCTGGTCGTGCTGGAAGACACCCTCCTCGGGAAACCGGTGGATGGCTCCGACGCGCGAGCCATCCTGAAACGTTTGAGCGGCCGGGCGCACCAGGTGATCACCGGCGTCGCCCTCGTCAATGACAGCGTGCTCCAGGAAGCCGCTGTCTCCCACGTCGTCTTGCACCCATTGACCGAAAAACAGATCGATGACTATATTAACACCGGAGAACCCCTGGACAAAGCGGGAGCCTACGCCATCCAGGGAAAGGGTCGAGCGGTGGTCGCCTCGTATTCCGGTTCCTACTCCAATATCGTGGGCCTGCCCCTGGAAACGGTCCGGAGATTGTTGGAAAAAGCCGGGATCTCCACCGCTTAAACCCCCCCGCGTCTTTCGGGAGGACCCCGGTTCGGTTCCAATGAAGGGACCCAAAAAGAAACAGGTCTTTACCCCGCCCCGGTTGCGGGGCTTTCAAGAAATCGCTTGACATTTAAAGAGTTTTACCATTTCTTTTTTGGAACTTCCGGGAAAAATGCCTTGCAGACATTTGATTTTTCCGCCTAAAATTTGCTATACGTTACTGACATTTTGACCGGCGGGAATTTCTACGGAGACGGGTTTTTAAAAACAGGGATGGGGTTTTCAAGGTTATCTTTATGATTGAAATTCGAGGCCATTGCCAGAAATGTGAAGCGCCGGTGTTCCTCAACCGGACGATGGACTGGTATGGCAATTCCGTGGTCACCCTCAACTGCTGGAACGGCCACTACAAGTGGATCAACATCGAGAACATTGAAAGCGACCTGCCCGTGGAAACCCGGGAAGACCTCGTAGCCCACATCAGCTTCTTCACCGTCCCATGACCCCTCCGCCCGATTCCTGGCCCTCCCGGGTGATCCGGCTTTTCATTATTTTTCTTTCGATCCTGATTCCGTCCCTCCTTTCGGCGCAACCCCAACCGCCCCCGGGCATGGTGTACATTCCGGAAGGCTATTTCCCCATGGGCACCTCTTCCGGCCGGGAGGATGAAAAACCGCTGCATTTCGTGTACACACCCGCCTATTTCATCGACAAGTACGAAGTCAGCAATGCGGAGTATATGGAATTCGTCGAAGCCACCGGGCATGAAAAACCCCTTTTCTGGAACGACGAGAACTTCAACCAGCCCGATCAGCCGGTGGTGGGGGTCAGTTGGTACGACGCCATGGCCTTTGCGCGGTGGAAAGGGGGGCGCCTGCCCACGGAGGCGGAATGGGAAAAAGCCGCCCGCGGCACCGACCAGCGCGTCTTCCCCTGGGGCGATGCGTTTCCCACCGACGAGGTGGTCACCTTCCGGCGCAAGTTTTCCGAGCTGGGATTCCAAGTGATGGAACCGGTGGACGGCCTGCCCCAGGGCCGCTCGCCCTACGGCCTGCACCACATGGCCGGCAACGTGTGGGAGTGGGTGAACGACTGGTACGATCCCGCGTATTACGACCGCTCGCCGCGGCACGATCCGCCCGGACCCGCCACCGGCACCCTCAAGGTGCTCCGCGGCGGCAACTGGTATTACAAGGCGTACTACCTGCGCACCACCTACCGCTTCACCGATCCGCCGGACGTGTTCAAGATCTGGCAGGGGTTCCGCTGCGCGCGGTCGGCCGGGCCCTAACGCCGTTTGCGGGGTTTGAGGGCTTTTTGCAGCGTCCAGCCCACGTTCACCTTTTTCCGGCAGAACCGGTAGAGCGCTTCACTCAGCGGCATGAGCTCGCAGGGGTCGGTGAGGATCCCCGCCTCGCTGCAGTTGATGATGCGGGCCGGAAGGTCCCGCTTCCACGTGGTGAACGCCCAGACGAACCACTGCTTGGACACGGACATCGATTTGAGCGTGGGCAGCGCCCGGCCGTTCATGTCCGTTTCCAGCACGATGTTGTCCCGCTGCTTCTTCAGCATGGCGCTGAGGGGTTCCTCCGCGTTTTCGCTGTCGCGGCTGTAGGTCTGGGGTTGGGGGTAGGAGAGGTCCTGCCCGAGGAACAGGATGGGGTTGGCGCCGCTCTGGAACGCCAGGTCGTAGGCCACCGAGAGCACGCTGCCGCCGGGCGTCAGGCAGCCCAGGTGCGGCGCCCGCTTCTGGATGTCGACCAGGGTGGGAATATCCGGCGCGTGCTTGTGGTAAAACACGACCCCGCCTTCCCAGAGCGCCAGCACGTGGGGATGGATGATCGACGGGGCGACGAGCGTGATGCCCCGGTGCGGCACGTCCTTGAAGAACTTGGTGATCTCGTCCTGCGGGTCCAGGCAGGCGACGAAGGTGGGGGTGATGCCGTGAGCCCTCAGCGGCTTGAGCGCCGCGTCGCTGGCCACGATCACCGCCCGGTCCCGGGCCTTGTTGAGGAGGCGGATATTTTTATCCAGCGACGGGCCGGCCCCCACCACGATGGCGGGCACGCCCCGAAACCGGTTGCGCAGGGCCCCCACGCCCGGGTTCCGCTCGATGGCCGGCGCATTGGCCTGGAAATTCCGCTTCCACAGCGCGTTGAACCGGAGGAGCGTCGCCGATTTGACTTCCTGGAGATGACCGCCGAAGTTCATGGGCCTACTGTAGCAAACCGGGTTTCCCCCCGCCACCCCGTTCGCCGGCGCGCAAAAAAAGACCCGGGGAACCCGGCGCCGCAACGGGTCGTCCCGGGTTCCCCGGGAAACCGAGGAAGGAAAGCTCAAACCGTCCTCCAGGGACGGCGGCGAAGATTACCGGACGAGGTTGACCGCTTCCGTGAGCAGGTCGTCCGTCGCGGTGATGACCCGGGCGCTGGCCTGGAACGCCTGCTGGGTCTGAATCATTTGGACGAACTCCGTGGCCAGGTCCACGTTGGAGAGCTCCAGTGAACTGCCGAGGACCGAACCGAATCCTCCCGTCTCCCCCGTGCCGATGTTGGGTTGCCCCGATTGGGCAGACTCGGCGAACAGGTTGCGTCCTTTCCGCGTGAGCCCCGTGGGAGCGAGGAAATCCGCCAGAGCCACCTGGAACAACTCCTCCGTCTGGCCGTTGTCGAACAGGCCGCTGATGATCCCCTTGCCGTCCACCGANNCCCCTTGCCGTCCACCGAGAGGCCGGTGAGCACCCCCGTCGTGAACCCGTCCTGGACCACCGAATTGTTGTTGGATCCGGCGGCGAACCCGGTCAGCTTGCCGTTGGTCGTGCCGCCGCTGTCCACCAGGTTCCAGGTCAGCGTCTGCGTATTGGCCGGCGGGTTGGCGGAGGAATAATCGATCACGATCGTTTGATCGGCCGCGGCACTGCCGTTGACGGTGCTCAATTGGCCGGTGGCGTCGAAGGTCACCGTCCCGGAAGCGCCGGAGGTGACCGTGCCCGCGGACGTCGAGAGCGCGTAATTCCAGGTGTTGCCCGAGACGGCCTTGGTCCAGGTGAAACTCGCGATCACCTGGGAGCCCACGGAGTTGAAAATGGTGACCGGCGAGATGAAGGTGGTGCCCCCCGAGGAGGCGGCGTTCAGGTTGGCCCCCAGGGTGAATTCGGTGGTCGCCTGCGGGGACGACTGCACCCCCGCCAGGTCCACGTCGCTCATGCTGGCCGCCGCCGTGCCCTGGGTGATCTTGAAGCCCTGCAGCACCTCTCCGGTGATGTTCTGCACCAGGCCGTCGTCGTTCAGCCGGAACTGGCCCGCCCGGGTGTAAAAATTGCCCACCCCGTTGTTCACCACGAAAAACCCGCTGCCGTCGATCGCCAGGTCCAGCGCGTTGGACGACGACTCGAACGAACCCTGGTTGAAGGACTGGATCACGCCCTGCAGCTGCGTGCCCCGTCCCAACTGGCTCGTGGTGGATCCGTTGGTCAGCAGGGTGCTGAACACGTCGCTGAAGACCGCCTTGCTGCCCTTGTACCCCACGGTGTTCACGTTGGAAATGTTGTCGCCGATGATGTTCATGGCTTGGGAGTTCCCGGTCAACCCGGTGACCCCCGTGAAGAGAGCGCTGATTAGGGACATGGGTGAAGCTCCTGGTTCCTGGCGTTATTGATGGCTGCTCACTCGTTGAATGTTTTCGATGTTGATCTTTTGCCCGTTGACCATGGCGAAGGTTTTGCCGTCCTCGAAGATCACGTCCGTGACCTTGCCCTGAACGAAGGTCTCGACGGGCACCGTGTTTCCGGAGAGGTCCTCGGCGCGCACGCGGAAGGTGAAGACGCCGTCCTCAACCGGTTCGCCGTCGCCGTCCACCCCGTTCCAGATCGCCTGGTTGGATCCGGAGGATTGCGCTCCGGGCGTCAGGGTGGTGACCCGCTTGCCGTTTTCGTCAAAGATGTCGATTTCCACCTGCGCCGCGGCGCTGTCCAGGGAGTAGCTCAGGCTCTGCGATTCCCCTTCGGTGAAGACGAAGCGGTCGCCCGGCGCATCGACGCTCTTGTCGATCAGGTCGAGCGCGGCGGTGTTGGCCAGGGCGAGCTGGAGGTCCTGGAGTTTTTCCAGGTTCTCGTTCACGTTCGTCATCTGCTCCAGGCTGCTGAACTGGGCGAGCTGGGCGCTGAAATCCTGCGCGTCCAGCGGATCCAGGGGATCCTGTGCTTCCAGTTGCTCGACCAACAGGAGCNNACTCCCCCGGTTTCTTTTGCGGGGCGGAGCTGCTGTTCGAGGGGACCGGGGTTATGCCTGGGATTTCCATGAAGTCCTCCATGCGATGCGGGATGCCGGTTTCATGTTTGTTCCGTTCCTTTCCGGATCAGGCAAAAACGCTGATCGACCCGGACGCCCGGTCAAAGTAGCCGGCCCGGGGCGGAGCGAACGCCGCGACGGGGTCCGGGACGGGGGCGGTGTCCCCGATCCCGAAATTCGCGAACGGCATCCGCGCTTCCGGCGACCGGTGCTGCGCGGCCGTCTGTCCGGGGTTGCCGCCCACCAGCACGGTGAAGCTTTCGACTTTGAGCCCCTGACCCTGCATCGAGTCGCGCAGCTGGGCCAGGTTGTTTTCGATCACCTGCTTCACGGTGGGGTTTTCGGCCACGATCACCGTGCGTACGGTTTCCCCTTGGGTGGAGATGTTCATCCGCACCGTGCCCAGAGAGGGCGGTTCGAGGCGGATGCGGATTTCGCTCTGGGAACCCTGTTGGCGCACCGAGGCGCGGTTGACGATCTGCTCCATCACGCGCGATTCGGCGACCCCCCGGGGCAGCGCCGGCGGCGGGGTGGAGACCGGTTTGCCGCCCTCCGAGGCTTTGCCCGCCGCGTCCCCCGCGGGGGGAACGGAGGCAGGAGATCCCTCGGTCGTTCCTCCGGAGACTTTCACCGATTCGACGCCTTTCATCTGCGCCGCAAGATGGGGCCCGGCCAAAGGTTGCGGGGTCCCGGCCGGTTTCCCCTCCGCTTGACCCGATTCGGGTTTCACCGAGGCCGGGACCGGGCGGTCCCCGGATTCGGGAACGGGAGGCCGGGGTTCCGGATGAGCTCCCTGGGCCTTCAGTTTTTCCCGGGCCGAACGCGGCTCCGGGGGAGAATCGGCGGCGGGAGGGGCCGGAACCGGAGGCACCGTGTCTCCCTTGGCGGCGGTTTGCGAAAGCCCTCCCGTTGCGGCCGTCTTCGGCCCCGGGCCGGCGGCTTCGGAGGGCCCGGGAGGGGCCGGGGGTTCGGGTCCGGTGGCCTTGAGCTGCGCCAGCAGCTTTTGCGCTTCCTGGTCCGTGAGGCCCGCCTGCTTCAGAAGCTGAAGGGCGCGGGCTTCGTTTTCCTGCAGCAGGCCCAGCGCCTGGTCCCGCGTCAGAAGCGTTTGCCCGCCCGCCGTCAGGCCGTTTTCCGGCGATCCGCTCAACTGCCGGGCCAGGTTCTGTAACGCCGCGTTGACGTCGGCGTGACCCTCCACCTTCAGAAGGTCGAGGAGCGCGTCCACTTGCTCGGTTTCCAGACCCAGGGCCTCCAACCGCTCGCGCACCGTTTGCGTCGGCGTTTCCGGCGCCGCCGCGGGAGCCTCGATTCCTTTGGTCTTTGAAGGCTCCGAAGACCCCGCTTGGGCGGTGCCGGCCACCGACGATTCCCCGGCGGCAGACGCGCGGGAAGTCGAACCGGATTCCGACGGGGAAGAGGAGGGGCGGTCCTTCCGGGAAGCCGGTTCCGGGGGCGCGGAAGGGGTCCCGGTTTTACGGGACCGGGAAGAAACGTCGTTTTTTTCCACCGGGGCGGAAGATTTTTCCCGATGCGCCCGCGATGCCCGGACCGCTTCGTCCATCGCCTTCTGGAACGACCGGTCGCCGACCGGGTCGGGGGCGGGGGCCTTGGGAGCCTCCCCCGGGGCGGACCCGGGCACGATCGATAAAATATTCAAAGAAGGGATCAAGGGCGCTTGCCTTTCTACGGGGAATCAAAAAATTTCGCACCGGTCCCTGAAAAGAGCAAAACGTGTGCCAAAGGCGAAAAGGCCCGGCAACTTTCCATAACGAAACAGTTTTTCCCCGGACAGCCCCGGGAAGGGAGCTTCGCCGCGGAGGCAAGAACTGCCTCACCCCACGGAAGGATCCGGGGTGGCGAGAAATCTCAGGACGCGCTTCGATGCCGGAAGACGCGACGCTCCCCAAGACCGCCGGGGAATTTTTTGATGAGACCCTCCTCCCTGAGGTCGCCCACACCGGGACAAGGTCCCTGCCCCGGTTTCCTGGGGGAGGCTTGCCTTTTGAAGATTCGGGCCTGGATTCATGAATTTCCGTGAACCGGAAAAACTTTGATGTTACAATCGGGCATCGTTGAATGTGACCGGACGGGCCTGTTGGGTTCAGATCCTGCAAACCCAATCGGTTTGCCATTGCCGCGCCGCCGGAGTCGGAAAGCGAGGTTCGGTATGGACGAAAAAACCGAAAAGATGGCCGAGGAGCTCTACGTCAAGATCGAGCAGATCATGGAACACGGCGACCCCGAGGTTCGGGCGCTCATCCGCGATCTGGTCCACGAGTTCCACGCCCAGATGATGGCCGACCCCAAAGCGCGGGTCCAGATGAAACAAAGGGTGCAGAACCTGCGCGAGAAAGTGATTCGGCTTCCCTTCCGGACGAAACCGGCCCCGGAAGAGGAAAAACCGGATACGCCCGCTTCTCCGCGGCGGACCTTGACGCTCGATTGGGGCATCGTGGTCGGCCTGGTGTTGGGGGCTTTGATCTTTCTCGTTCCCTGGAAAGACCTGCTCCCCTCCGACGCCCAGAAACCGCCGGTGAAGGTGTGCAACATTAAGGGGAACATCAGCGAGTCGGGGGAAAAGATTTACCACGTGCCCAGCGGCGAGTGGTACGACAAGACCTATATCGAGGAAGCCAAGGGCGACCGGTGGTTCTGTTCCGAGTCGGCGGCCCGCGCCGAGGGCTGGCGCCGGGCGGAAAAATAGGTCGGCCCGGGGCCTTCGATCCCGCCCGCGATCGTCTCCGACCTCCCGCCCCGGTTGGGAAACGGATCGAGGCTCCCGGGGGGAGCCAACTTCTCGGGGATCCCGCCGGTGAGCCCCACACTCTTTCCCTTCAAGTGAAGAATTCTTCGTCAAACGGGCGGACGTCGATTTCCAGGCTCCAGGCCCCGCGGTCCTGCCGGGCCAGGTCCCAGTAGGTCGAGGCGATGGCGTCCGGATCGAGCAAAGGTCCCTGGGCCGCCCCGGGGTCGTGTTCGCGCACGCCGGGGGTGTCGATGACGCCGTCGATGACGACATGGGCGACGTGGATATTTTTCGGCCAGAGCTCGCGCGCCAGCGACTCGGCGAATCCGCGCACGGCGAACTTGGCGCTGGCGAACGCCGACGCGCCGGCCCGGCCGCGGAGGGACGAGGTGGCGCCGGTGAACAGAATGCCGCCGCCGCCCCGGGCCAACATATCCGGCACCGCTTCCCGGCAGCAGAGGAAAGCTCCCAAAGCGCACGTCTCCCAGGAGCTCCGGAAATCTTCGGCAGACAGATCGGGCAACTCTTTCCATACCGCGCTGCCCGCGTGGTGGACGAGAAGGTCCACGGGTCCCAGCCGGTCGCGTATTTTCTGGAAGGCTCGGGTCACGGCGCCGGGCTGCGTCACGTCGGCGGCGACGGCGAGGGCGTGTCCGGCCCCGGCGCCCAGCTCTTCGGCCAGCCGATCGATGGTCTCCGGCGAGCGGGCGAGCAGGCCCACCCGGCATCCTTCCTGAGCAAACTTCCGGGCCAGGGCGGTGCCCAGTCCCGGTCCCACCCCGGTGATCACCGCGGTTTGTGTCATCGTCGTGCCTCCGTGTTCAGGGTTGGATCGGACGCTTCCATTTTAACCCCTTCCCGGCTTTCGGGTTGACGGAATCCGGGGAATGGGGGAATCTTCCCCAAAGGTCGGAACCTGAAAAACCTGAAAACGAGGAACCGTCATGGGCAAGAAAAAACGCATCCGTTTTTTTAGAAATCACTTCCGCCACGTGGCGCCTCCCGGGACGGCGCCGGGCACCCTGGTGTCGCATCCGGACGCCCAGCCCACCCGCCTGCGGATGATGGCGTACGACCCGGATCGCCTGGTGGAGCGGGAAATCCGGCGGGCGGAAGAGGTGCGGGAATTCCTCGGCCGGTGGCCGGTCGTGTGGGTCCGCGTCGAGGGGTTGAAAGATGTGGCCGTGTTGTCCGAGCTGGGCACCCTGTTCTCGCTGCATCCCCTGATCCTCGAAGACATCATCAACCTGCACCAGCGGCCCAAGGTGGAAGAGTACGACGCCAACCTCTTCCTCGTCACCCGACGGTCGCACGCCAACGAAAAGCTGGACCTCGAACAGATCAGCCTGGTTTTGGGCCCGGGGTTCGTGCTGTCGTTCCAGGAGCGCAGCAACCGGGGGTTCCAGCCCGTCGAGGACCGCATCCGGTCTTCCTCGGGGAAACGCCTCCGCCTCTCCCGGCCCGATTACCTGGTCTATGCGCTTCTGGACACGGTGGTGGATTCGTACTTTCCCGTCCTGGAGGCGTACAGTGAGCGGCTGGACGAGTACGAGGACCGGGTCATCGCCGATCCGTCCCGGGCCATGATCGATCAGATCCATGACCTGAAACGGGATTTTCTTTTGCTCCGCCGGGCGGTGTGGCCGCAGCGCGACGCCGTGAACGTCCTGACGCGGGAACGCGAGCTCATCACCGACGACACCCGGGTGTACCTGCGCGACTGCTACGACCACGTGGTGCAGGTGATGGATATCCTGGAAGGCCACCGGGAACGCGCCTCCGACCTCCTGAATATCTACCTCACCAGCATCAGCAACAAGACGAACGAGATCATGAAGGTGCTGACCGTCATCGCCACGGTGTTCATGCCGCTGGGATTCGTCGCCGGGGTGTATGGCATGAACTTCGAGCGGGACAAGTCGCCGCTCAACATGCCCGAGCTGGGCTGGTACTGGGGCTACCCGTTCGCCCTGGGGCTCATGGCGGCGATCGCAGCGTCGTTGCTGGTCTATTTCCGGCGCAAGGGCTGGCTGGGCGGGGAACCGCCGACAGAGTCCCGGGGACCGGCGGCCTGAGAAAAGGGTCCCCGGGGTTGCGGGTCGCGGGGGGTCAGAGGTCCAGGTGGATCCGCAGTCCCAGGGAAACCGTGTCGCCCGCCCGTTCCCGGAGCCCCGGTTCGAGGACGATCTGGAGGTCGGGTTGCAGATACACCCCCCGCCCGAGGTCCAACCGATAGGTGAGTTCCAGAAGCAGTTCCCGGTCGTGCGGTGTGGCGCCCGCGGTTCGCCGGGCGGCCTGGAAGGGGTCGCTCAAAAACGCGGAAGAGATTCCCAGCCCCAGCAGGTCCCGATTCCGGCCCGGAATCGGGCCCCGGTACACCAGCCCCGCGTCCAGGGAAAACGCGACCGGGTTCACGTCCTCCTCCGCCGCCCCGGCCCGGAAAAAGGCGTGGAGCCCCTGCCGGGAATCGCCGGGCTCGCGATAAAGCACTCCCTCGACAAATCCGTAAAGGCCGAAGGTCCCCGAATGCTGGAGGGGAAGGCCCGCGGCATCGACTTTCACCGGGTCGTCAAAATCGCGGGTGAAAAACCAGCCGCCGAGCGCGATTTTCCGGAGCAGCGCCTGCGGATCGGAAAACTGCCATCCCGCCTCCTGCGCCACCATCAGGCCGTCGTCGGCATCGAGGGTGATCCCGGTGCCCTGCGGGTCGCCGGGATCGCCCGGGACCCCATCGAGCACCGCCGCCTGGTAATAGAACGAGGCCCCGGGCCGGATGTTCAGCCGGACTCCCAGCGCGGTGTCGGGAAAGATCGACGGACCGTTCACCGCCGCTTCGGAAAAGTCGAGCCCGATGCCGAATACCCCGTTGAGAAACAGGGACGCCGTCTCCCGCACGTCGAATTCGCTGTTCACATCGTACAGGCCGACCAGAACGGAGAGCGTTTCCTTCCAGAGAATCTGCTCGTACCAGGCTTCCATGAGTTTCGCCGAATCGGGCGCTTCGATGTTGCTGACATCGTGGACGGAACCTGCGAGATTCTGGAACTCCCGGCCGTGAGTGACGAACCCGAAAACGAAGAACCGGGCGCCCGGCCAGCCGACGAGCCGCTCCGCGTTGAGAAAAAGCTCCAGGTCCGCCTTGCCGGCGTAATCGGTCCGGTCGGCGGCGTCCGGCCGGAGCAGGGAAAACACCTCCCCCGTATATTCGAACTCGACCGAGACGCCCCGTGCCCACAACCGGGTGCGCAGGCCGTTCCAGTCGCCGGTGAGAGTTCGGGATTGGAAATGCTCGGGATCCAGGATTTCCTTGCGCTCGAGTTCCTGGGCCTGGACGGGGGAAGGCATCTCCCACCTTTCCCCAAAGAAGAGCAGGACAAGTGCGGCCAGAACCCAAGGCGGCGGCCGCCAGCGGGATCCTCCAGACGGAATGGGTGCGAATGAAGGCGGCATGCGACTCTAAAAAAAATCCGTTCCTTTTTCAGGACCCGGTTTTTGTTCATTCCCGGGCCTTGAAGCGGCCCGCGGATTTTCTCCCACCCCCCGGGCGGCCCCCGGGTTTTCTCGCTTGCGGAAAGGCGGATTATAAGAAATTTCGCCTTCGAAAACCCTTCCAAACCCGTTTTTTGTCCCCCGAGCCCGAAAATCCGGCCGTCCCCCCGGCCGGGAAAACCACTTCCTTTATTTTTTCATTCCGTGTAAAATATAAGTACCGGTTTTATAATCAAATAGTTATGGAAGTGAATCTATGGCGATCCGGGAAAAGGCCAAATTGGGGGATGTGCTCATCCGCGCCGGGGCCATCACCCCCGAGCAGTTGAACGAAGCGCTGGCCATCCAGAAGCAAAAGAAAAAACCGCTGGGCAAACTGCTCATCGAACTGGACTACCTCACCGAAGACAAGCTGATCGCGAGTCTGTCGAAGCAGTTGAACATCCCGGTGGTCGATCTCGCCACCTTGCGCATTCCCGACGCCGCCGTCAAGGCCGTGCGGGAGAATTTGGCCCGCAAACACCAGGTGATGCCGGTCTCGGTGCAGGGCGACGTCCTCACCCTGGCCATGGCCGATCCGCTCAACATCTTCGCCATCGACGAGGTGACGATTCAGACCGGCCGCACCCTCCTGCCTCGCCTCGCGGCGGAGTCCGACATCCACCGGGCGATCCAGGAGTATTACGGCGTCGAGGCCTCGATCAAGGCCGCGGTGAACAGCCTGGGGTTCCAGGAATCGAAGAAAAACAAAGGTTCGCCGGCGGTGGAGCGGGACCGGAAAACCCGGGTGGAAGCGGCGGAGGCGCCCGTCGCCCGGCTGGCGGAGATGCTCATCAAGCAGGCGCTCGACGACGGCGCCAGCGACATCCATATCGAGCCCACCGAAGAGGCGCTCAACATCCGCTACCGCATCGACGGAGTGCTGTTCGAGGCGAGCAAACCGCCCAAGGAGGTGGAAGCGGCCCTCATCTCGCGGATCAAGGTGCTCGCCAACATGGACATCGCCGAAACCCGCGCCCCGCAGGACGGGGGGTTTTCGGTACGCCTGTCCGGGCGAGAAATCGAATTGCGCGTCTCCACCTGCCCCACCATTTACGGGGAGAACCTGGTGCTGCGGCTGCTGGACAAGAGTAAACTCATCATGGATCTGTCCAGCACGGGCCTCTCGGGCGAAAACCTGACCAAATTCGAAAGCCTGCTGGGGAAACCCTACGGCGTGATTTTGGTGACGGGGCCCACCGGAAGCGGGAAAACCACCACGCTTTACGCGTCGCTGCACCGGCTGAACTCGCCCGAACGCAACATCAAGACCATCGAGGACCCGGTCGAATACCGCCTGCCCGGCATCCGCCAGACGCAGGTGAACCCGCGGGCGAACATCACCTTCGCCAACGGGCTGCGGTCGATCATGCGGCAGGACCCGGACATCATCATGGTCGGGGAAATCCGGGACCGGGAAACGGCGGAGATCGCCATCCAGTCGGCCCTGACGGGGCACCTGGTGCTCAGCACGCTGCACACCAACGACACCGCGGGCGCCCTCGCCCGGTTGTCCGACCTGGGGATCGAGCCGTTCCTTCTGGCCTCGTCGGTGGTGGGCGTCTGCGCGCAGCGGCTGGTCCGGCGCGTCTGCGACCATTGCAAGACCGAGCACGAGGCCACCGAGGAAGAACGGGCCGTCCTGTTTCCGCACGGCGACGGCGGACCGCTCCGGCTGGCCCGCGGCCAGGGATGCCGGGCCTGCAAAAAAAGCGGGTATCGCGGCCGCGTCGGCCTCTTCGAGGTGATGCTGATGACCGACCCGCTGCGCGACCTGGTCCTCAAAAAGGCGCCGCCCATGGTGCTGAAAGAGGAGTCCCGGGTCTCCCAGGGGCTCCGCACCCTGCGCGAGGACGGCATCGCCAAAGCCCTGGCCGGCACCACCACGGTGGACGAACTCAACCGGGTGACCTTCGCCGAAGACAGCGAATTTCATCCCCGCGGAAAAACGATGAAGGAATATGCCGCTGTTCGAATATAAAGCCAGAGACAAGCGGGGCAGCCTGGTGGCGGGAGACCTGATCGCGCCCGATGCCGGCGTGGCCAGCCAGAATATTGTCCAAATGGGCTATTTCCCCATCCGCATCGAGTCGGTGGACTCTGCCGGCGACCGCCGCGACTGGCAGGAGTGGGCGTTCCGTTTCCGCAAGGTCAAAGGCCAGGATCTCGTGCTGTTCACCCGCCAGATGGCCACCCTGTTCAATGCCGGCATTCCCCTGCTGACCATCCTCGCGACCCTGGAAGAACAAATCACCGAGCCCAAGTTCAATCGGGTGATCGGGAAATTGCGGCAGGATATCGCCGCCGGGCACGCTCTCTCGGAGGGGATGGCGCGGCATCCCGATGTTTTCTCCGAATGGTACGTCAGCATGGTGCGCGCCGGGGAGTCGGGCGGCGTGATGCACCACCTCATGAAACGGCTGGCCGACCTGCTGGAGCGGCAATTGGAAAACGAGGGCAAGATCCGGGCGGCGCTCCGCTATCCCAAGCTGGTCGTTTTCGCCACGGTGATGGCGGTGTCCATTCTCATGGTGAAGGTGGTGCCGGTGTTCGTCGACATGTTCCAGAAAGCGGCCATCGAGCTTCCCTGGGCGACGCGCCTGCTGATCGCCCTGCATCAGGGATTCGTCGAATACTGGATCTATCTGCTGGGGGGCCTGATGCTTGTGACCCTGGCGTTCCGGAAATTCATCGAAACCGAGGCGGGCCGGTTGCGCTGGGACCGGTTCAAGCTGAACCTGCCGGTGTTGGGCCCGCTGGTGTTGCGGGCGTCGATGGCCAAGTTCGCGCGCGTGTTCGGTACCTTGCAGGGGGCGGGAGTGCCCATCCTGGAGATTCTCTCCGTCACCTCCCGCGTGGTCCAGAACACCGTCATCACCCGCGTCATCCGGGACCTGAGCCACAGCGTGGAAGACGGCCTGGGTCTGGCGGAGCCCCTCCGCCGCAGCGGCATCGTGCCGCCGCTCGTGGTGCAGATGATCGGCGCGGGAGAGGAATCGGGCACCCTGGAGGAGATGCTCCTCAAGGTTTCGGATTACTACGATGAAGAGGTGGACCGCACCATCAAGAGTCTCACGACCCTGCTCGAACCGATTTTGTTGCTGGCCCTCGCGGTGGTGGTGATGTTCCTGGCCTTGGCGATTTTTACGCCCATGTGGGATATGACCAAAATGGCAACCCGTTAGAAAGGCGCACCCATGAACCGGGAGTTTCGAAGCCGTCTGTTGCAACCCTGGGCCAATCCGCGGGGGTTTACGTTTATCGAGCTGGTGATCGTCATCGTGCTGATCGGCATTCTCGCCTCGATCGCGGCGCAGAAAATGATCTCCGCCGCGGAGGAAGCGGAGATCACCGCCGAGAACATGACCATCGACATTTTGCGCTCGAACCTGCTGGCGAATTACGGCAACGAACTGCTGCAGGGGCGACCGCCGCGGTTTCCCGATAACCCGTTCGTCAATCTCAGCAAGGTGCCGTCGGGGTACCAACCCCGCCGCCTCACGCCGCCCACGGGGGCCAAACCGGACAACAACCTTTGGGTTTACGTGCCCGGCTCGGGCTCGGGAGACTTGACGGCGGAGGAGGCGGGCACCACCTTGCCGACCTTCCGCTCCCGGGGCTTCATTTACCACCAGCGCAAGGACGGCACCATTGTCAAGTGGGGCTACGACTCCTCGAACGGGGTGATCAGCCGAAAGATTTTCGAACGCCTGAGCGAGGCCAAGCAGGCCGCCGACCGGGCCCGGCGGGAACGGGGGGAACGAACCGAAATGGACCGGCTGCGGTGAGCCCGAAAACCGCGGCTCGAGACGTGGAACCTGGAACCGGAGGAGCGTCATGGAGATTGTTTGGACCATCCTGATGGAGGCGGGCCGGATTTTGTTTTTCCTCCTGGTGCTGACCGCCCTGGTCGTCAGCGCCCTTATTTTGTTCAAGCCCCAATGGGCGGCTCGGCTCAATGGACAGTTCAACCGCATGTTCAGCACGCGGAATTTCGCCGAGGCCATGGAAAGCGTGGTGTCCACCCGCGACACCATTCTCCGCCACCGCGGGTGGGTGGGCGGTCTCTTTCTCCTGGGGGCGCTTTACACCCTCAAGGTCCTGGGCTGGGAACTGGATGAGGAAAAACTGGTCCAATTGGTATTCGCCCCTTCGGGCAAAACCAGCTTGGTGCTCACCCAGATCCTGGTGGCCACGATGAAANNTTGATCGTCACCTCCGTCGTTTGCGTCGGGGTGTGCCTCCTGCTCCTCGTGCAACCCCGGGTTTTCGTGCGCTTGAGCGAAAAGCTCGACGCCGTCATCTCCACCCGCTCGATCCAGGATGCGGTGGACGCCTCCTACCACGGGCTCGACGGATGGGTGCTCCGGAACCACGTTCCGGTCGGCCTCTTCCTCTTCCTGGGATCGCTTTTTCTGGTGTTTTTCTGCGCCACCACGCTGCTGTGACGCGAACCGGGCGGGGGTTGATGGAAATGGTAGACGGCGGGTGACGGAATTTGTCACCGGACCGCAAAAATCGGGACGAGACCGAAAAGTCCTACAGGGAGAAATCGGTTTGATCATAAGGGGTTAGTTAAATGCTTTCATTTTTCGCCGATTGGCACGCCAATTGCTTTAAAAAACGGGCAACCGAAAAAAATCCACGACCATTCCATCCGGGGTGCGGGCAGAGGGCTTTGGATCAACGGAGGGGAAAGGTTCCGCCCGGAACGATGGCGATTGGTCCATCGCTCAGAGAGATTTCATGAATCCAGGGGATCCATTGGAGGAGGCAGACACTATGAAGAACCGGGTACGCAATAATAAGGGGTTCACGCTGATCGAGCTGATCATGGTCATCGTCATTTTGGGCATCCTGGCCGCGGTGGCGATCCCCCGTTTCATTGACCTTCAGGGCGAAGCGCGGCAGGCGGTCGCCGACGGGGTGACCGGGGCGCTCCAGGGGGCGCTCACCATGCTGCACGCCCGCTCGCTGGTGCAAACCGGCGCCACGTACGATGAAACCGTTGTCGTCAACAGCGTCGATACGTCCGGCAACCTGCAGGTCGTGGCCGGGGCGAACGTGATCACCGCCACCATCGACGGGTCGGTCTTCACCTGGACGTACACCCCCAGCGCGGGCTCGACTCCGGGACAGTTGGCCGGACCGAACGGACCGTAATGCGAAGCCCGGTTTTCCGAGACCCGGCGAACCGCCCCGCGGTTCTCCGCTTCCTCCGGGCGGCCCGGGCGTGATTCGACACCGGGTCCTTCCCGCGGCCTTGTTTTTAGGGCTTGGGGTCCTGTATTTCAAGGATGTGCTGACGGGAGAGTTTCTCCTGGTCGAGCGCGACTTGTCCACGTTTTTCATTCCTCCGCGCCTGTTGTGGATAAAGGAATGGAACGCTGCCTCCTTCCCCCTCTGGGACCCCTATTTTTACGCGGGACAGCCGTTGTTCGCCACGTTGCAGCCGGGGGTGTTGTACCCGTTCAGCCTGCTGTTCGGGTTCCTTCCCTTCGCCCTGGCCTTCAACGGGACGATCGTGTTGCATTTTGTCCTGGCGGGGGTGTCCACCTATGCGTTGATGCGATCCCTGCGGGCGAGCGGGGCCGCGTCGCTTCTCGCCGGCATCGCCTTCATGCTCTCGGGCTACCTGATCTCCGTCCACAACCTCCTGTCCACCCTGCTTTCGGTGGCCTGGGCGCCGCTGTTCCTCCTGGTTTACGGCGCCGCCCTGGTGCGCCGCCAGGGGACGCTCGCGGCTCTGGCCGGAGGGGTGGGCACGCTGATGTTTCTCGGCGGCGGCGTGGAGGTGTGCTTCCTGACCTTCGCCCTCGCCCTGGGATTCACCCTGTGTCCCGGCCTGGTGTGGGATCCCGGCTCGCTGCCTCCGGTCCGGACCCGGCTGGGGTTGTTCGCGGGGTTCGGGGCCGTCTTTGCGGGCCTGTCCGCCGTGCAGGCGTTGCCGTTCCTGGAATTATCCTCATTGTCCATTCGGGCGAACGGCCTCAGCTACCCCGAGGCCACCACCTGGTCGCTCCATCCCTGGGACCTGGCGGAGTTTTTCGTGCCCGATCTGTACGGGTTGGCCACCGATCTGGAGAAATACTGGTCTCACCAGAACTGGCTGAAGAGCATTTACATGGGCAGCATGCCGTTTCTCCTGGCCGGGTTTTTGTTCCTCAAGCCCGACCGCAAATCGCGGGCGTTGCTCCTGTTGTTCGGGATCTCCCTGGGGCTGGCGCTGGGCGGGTACACTCCGGTGTACCGGGCGCTTTACGAGGTCGTTCCGTTTTTCGACAAGATGCGCTACCCGGTGAAGTTCATCTTCCTGGGCGTCCTGGTTCTGGCGATGGCGGCGGGGTTCGGGTACGACCGGTTCAAGGACCTTCTGGAGACCGACCGGGCCCGCGCCCACCGGTGGGCGCGCGGCATGCTCAGCCTCGGCTGTCTCGCCATGGGGACCTTCGGCGTCCTGCATCTTTTTCACGACCGCGCCCTGGAAACCGCCGGCGCCCTGGGCTGGACCGATCCCGAATACAACGATTTCGACGTCACCCTGTTCAACTTCAAACGGTTCCTCGGGTTTACCGGGGTGTTCGGCCTGGCCGTGTTCCTGGCCGCCGAGGTCCGGCGCGGCCGGCGGGTGTTTCTCGGCGCGGTGGTCGGGCTTCTCACCCTGGATTTGTTCTTCGCCCATTGGGGCTTCTACCAGAAAATGGAAACGCAGCGGTACTTCGAAAAAAGCGAAAACCTCCGTTTCCTGCAGTCCGATCCCTCCCTGTTCCGGACTTATCTGCCGCCCGAGACCAAGAATTATCAGGAGAACATCGTCGTCCGGTCCGGCGACGGCGTGTTCGAGATGATGAAGGAGCGGCTGGAATGGGGAACGGCCCTGGCGCAGCAGGTGTTCTCCGTCGGCGGCATCGAGGTGGTGCGGCTCGGCCGCTACCGCGACCTCTACGAGTTGGTGACCACAACCCCGAAACCCGACGCCACCAACTTGCTGCACCTGCTCAACACGAAGTACGTCGTCTCCATACCGCCCATCGACTCGCCCGAGTTCTCCCTGGTCCACGCCAACCTCCCCATCCCGGAGGACCCGGAGAAACGCCGGCAGTTTGTCGAGCAGGGGACCATCAAGGTCTACGAAAACCAGAACGTCCTGCCGCGCGCGTTCCTCGTCGAGGACTGCCGGGTGGTGACGACCAACGCAGAATTCAAACGGATTTTTTCGGACAAAGCCTGGCAGCCGCGGCAACAGGTGCTCCTGGAAGAAGAGCCGGAGGGGGTGACGTGCGGGTCGCCGGTGCCTTCGGAGAAAGCGCCGTCCGGGGGGGTGACCCGGTTCGAGTACGGCAGCCGGGTCCTCGACCTGGAGGTGACGGCCCCGGCGCCGCGCCTGTTGTTCCTGAGCGAGGCGTATTACCCCGGCTGGAAAGCGTGGGTGGACGGGCGGCCCGCCCGCATCTACCGCGCCAATTACGCGTTCCGCGCGATCGTGCTGCCGCCGGGCCGGCATGGGGTCCGGTTCGAATACGATCCGGCCTCGTTCAAAATCGGGGCGGTGCTCAGCGGCGGAACCTTGCTGGGCTGCGCCGTGTGGGCGGTGCGGCGAGTCCGCCGCGGCCCGGCCCCCGCGTTGGCCGCCCGACCGCGCCCGGCGATTTCGGGAGGCCTTGAATGACACGGCTTTTTTTGACAGTCACCCTCGGTCTCCTCGCCTTCGTCGGCTGCGAGAACGTATTTCTCGGGCTTTCGCCGCATGACGTGACGGCGCTCATGCTGTTTTTCACCCTGGGCTTTCTCGGCCTGGCGGGGGTGGACTGGGCGACGGATCGGCAACGCTCCTTTCGCCTCACCCCGCTCCGGATCGCCTTGACCGGGTTCCTGCTCTGGACGGCGGCGGCGGGCTATTACGCGTCCACCACCGCCGACCTCAGCCGCTTGCCGGCTTTAAAAACGGTGAGCGGGCTTTGTTTCGCCGCCGGACTCTTCCTGTTTTTGAGAACCCGGGAGCGGGTGCGGGAGGTGCTGGCGGTGCTGCTCCTCTGTGCCGGGGTCCATGCCGGGTTCGGCCTGCTCCAGCAGGGGGTGCCCGGGTGGCAGGTGTTTCCGGACCGGATGCAGGGCAGCTCCACCTCGTTTTTTGCGAACCCCAATTTTTATTCCGGCTACCTCGTCCTGCACCTGCCGCTGGCGGTGTATTTTTACCGCACGGCGGGCCGCCGGGTGGTTCGGGCCGCGGCGGCGACCGCCTTCGTGGGGATGCTGACGGCGCTCGGGTTTTCCGGTTCGCCCGGGGGGCAGCTGGTGGCCGCGTTCCAGATGATGGCCCTGGCGGCGTTCCTGGCCGCGCGCCGGGACCGGAAGGCGCTCGCCACCCTGGGCGCGGGTCTCGCCCTGGCCGGGGTGCTCTACGTCGACCTGGTGTTCTTTCTGAAAACCCCGGGGGCGGCCGCTCAAACGGAGTCCTGGACCGGGGCGCTCATCCAACGATCCTGGGTGGGGGAGCATCTGGCCAACCGCTGGCTCTACTGGCAGGGGGCCTGGAAAATCTTCGCCGACCATTGGCTGACCGGCGGCGGACTGTGGTCGTTTCTCCTCCTGTATCCGCAGACCGGGCTGCCCTATTCGCCGCCGCACGCGCACAGCGGGTATCTTCAAACCCTGTCCGACACGGGGCTGCCGGGTTTCCTTTTGCTGGCCGGGGTGCTGGGATGGGGGGCGGCCGCGGTCCGGCGGCGGTTCGCCGAGGCCGGCGCGGCGCACCGGGAACGGGTGTTCGTGTTGGCTCTGGCTCCGGCGGCGCTCCTGGTTCACAATCTGTTCGAGTACAACTGGCTGGTTTCGGGATTCATCTATTACTTCGTCTTGTGGGCGGCCGTGCTGGAAGCTCCGGAATCCGGGGGGGAAGAGTCCCCGCCGGGGCGCGGGTTTCCCGTCTGGAGGGTCGCGACGGCGGTGGGGATCCTCGCCGCGGTCGGCACGGCCGCCCTCAACAACCATTACCGGTACCACCTGGCCCTGCACGTTCACCCGGCGAAGGCGGCCACCCTGGAACAGGTGAAACGATGGTCCGAACGGGCAAAACAGCTTTGTCCGCGTTGCGGCCGGCCGTACCGGGTTCTGGCCCGGGGGTTGCTGGACGGGCACCGGCAAACCGGCGACCCGGCGCTTTTGCACCACGCCGCCGAAGCACTGAACCACGCGGTGACGCGCGATCCCTGGGACCCGCGGTCCCGGCTGCTTCTGGGCGAAATCCGGGCCTTGCAGGGACGGAACGAAGAAGCCCGGCAGGCGTTCGCGTTCGCCGTTCGGTACGGGCGGGTCCGGGCCGAGGCGGAGCGGGGGTTCAGGCGGATCGGCCTGCCGCCGGGTTCATGATCGGCAAACTTTAAAAGGGGGATGTCTTGAACGCCACGTCCGAAGTTCAAACTCGATCCGGCAGGGCCCGCGTCCAGGGGACCGTCTTTCTGCTCTTGTTCGTGGCGGGACTGGCGCTGCTCCGCCTGCACACCTGGAACGAGCCGCTGGAGCGCGACATCACGAGCTACGCGGTCGTCGCCCACGAATGGCTGCAAGGCCGATCGCTGTACACCGAGTTGTGGTCCGACCGCGCTCCGCTGATCACCTGGACGTACGCTGCGGCGGAACACCTGGCGGGCTACGGGCCGGCGCAGGTGTACCTGCTTTGGCTGGCCGCATCGGTGGCGACCCTGTTCGGCGTGTTCGCCGCCGCCACGGCGGGCGGACGCGATCCCCGGGTGGGATGGTGGGCCGTGGCCTTGTGGGTGGTGCTGTCCTGCGCGCCGACGCTCCAGGCCAATCAGCCGAACGCCGAGGTGTTCGTCAACGCCTGCATGATTTGGGGCCTGGCGCTCCTTTTGCGGGACCCGGGAACGGGATCCGGCGTCCTTCGGGCGGCCGCGCTGGGGATCCTCTTCGCCCTGGCGTCGCTTTACAAAACGCATGCGGGGGTCTTCATGGCGGGGTTGCTGGCGATCGCCCATGCGGGCCATGGCTGGAAGGACCCCGCCGCGCGGGGCCGGGCGCTCCGCCAGGTGAAGGTGGGGCTGGCGGCCGCCGCCGGGGTTTGGATGGTCGTGCTCGGCGGGTTGGCGGTGACCGGCGCCCTGGGCGCTTTTTGGAACGATGTGGTGGTGTTCGTCGGCCATTACGGCGGCAATCCGCTGGCCAACCTGGCGGCCGGACTGCATCCCGACCGGCTGGTTCCGGAGTTCATGGCTCCCCTGGCTCCGCTCCTGGGCGTCGCGGCGTTGGGGATGGTGGGGGCGCTGGTGGACCGGCGCAAACCGGTCTCCCGCGAGACGCTGCTGTTTTTGGCCTACGGGCTGGGGGTGGTCGTCCTGGTGGCGCTGCCGGGACGGTTTTTCCCGCATTATTACCAGGTCTGGCTGCCGCTCCTGGCGGTGGTGGGACCGAGGGTTTTGTCCGATTGGGCCTCGCGTCGAAACGCCGCGCCGGAGACGTCTCACGTCCTGTGTGGCCTCCTCCTGTTGATCGTGGGCACGTTCCAGGTGCCCTACTACGGGATGAGCCCGGAGGAATGGTCCCGACTCAAGTACGGGGACTGGTTCGTGAAATCCCGGCGCGCCGCCGGGGTCATCGACACCCTGCTGCGTCCGGGAGAACGGTTCTACAATTACGGAGCCGAAACGGGTCTGTATTTTTACACGCAAAAACCCCTGCCCACGGGGCAGGGCTGGTGGCTCCCCGCCGTGTACGACGGTCCCCTGGTCCGGACCCTGCTGCCGAAAGTGATCGGCGAGCTGAGGAAGAATCCGCCCGATCTTTTGGTGATTTCTCCGTACATGGCGCAATTGTATCCCCCCATGGGTTGGCTGTTGGACGGGTACCGACCGATGGCGTCCCCGGCCCCGGACCTGCCGTTCCGGTTTCACGTGCGGGACGGGAGCGCCCTGGACGCGCGGTTGGGGGCCGCAAAAAAG
>JABAHQ010006109.1_pt1 | contig 38955 bp, 27 predicted proteins | sample 7062091 | NCBI WGS metagenome assembly JABAHQ01 (sample SAMN14534359, study PRJNA622989) | marine sediment metagenome | biome: marine biome [ENVO:00000428]; feature: marine pelagic biome [ENVO:01000023]; material: deep marine sediment [ENVO:00002113] | place: India: Gulf of Kutch | collected... | reverse complement strand
GCGGTGCCCACCCCGCTGATGTCCTGCCAGTTGAAGGTGGGGCCGTTGGGCTCGTCGCTGTCGATCCAGCGATGACCGAAGTTGTCCGGGCCGCCCAGGCCGTCGGTAGGCGAAATTCCATGTCGATTATCGGATTCATTTTTGGCCAAATCCTGTCCGTAAAAATGCGCAGGATAATTTTGCTTCACCGCCGGTTTCAGCTTAAATCCTGCCAGAATGTCTTCATCGCGCAGGGCAAATGTTAGCGGACCTGATCCCTGGTTACGAATGGTCATAATAGTGGAATCAGTTTGATTCGCGTCCAATGCAAAGAAAAGGGAATCGGGTTGCGGATTAACCACCGGCGCATCATTAGCGACTAAAGTCACGACCACTGTATCAGCAATGTTGTTGGGATCGTTGCCACCGACGACCAGATTGGCGCTGTAGGTTCCCGCCGATAGCCCGCTGGCATCCAGGGTAACTTCAATGACATCGGTGTTGCCGGAGGCCACGCTTCCGCTGGTCGGATCAGCGCTCATCCAATCCACTGCCGGGTCTTCGCTGATGGTATAACTTAAACTACTGGGGGTTGGATTGGTGTTGGTGATACTGAATTGCCGCACTGTGGAGGCATTGACCAGCAAAGTATCACTGATGCTGAGCGGATTGACCGCCATAGTGGGATTGGCTGAAGGCACGCCCAGAAACACATCATCGATAAGCCAGTGATCGAAATGGCTGGAGGAACTGGAGGTTCCCAAATTGCGGAAACGGAATTGGAATGCGGAATGAAAAAAGGTAGCGCCGGTACCGGGATTGGCTGAGGCGATATCGATGACCTCGTTGACAAAGGGTAGCACGGAGGTGCCCGGCCAGTTGCGAACTGTTCTCCACTGACCCTGATCGTTCAGAAAGTCCACTGCCAGGCTGTCACCACTTTCCGGATCGTTGCCATTGCCCTCCGGCTGATACCAGAAAGAAATCAGCACGCCTGAATTTTGCATACCGCTTAAATCCACTGGCAACAGTGTTGCTAAATCACCGCCATTGGGATGTCCGTCTAAACTGAGCACATAACTGGGAGAAGGCGGATTCACGCCCACATCATTGACTTCGGCATTGGTGTTGAGCCAGTAGGCCGGATTGGGTTCCGGGGTGCTGGGAAAGTTGTCAAAGAAAGGCAAGCTTAATGGCGAATAGGCAATGTTGGATGGCTCGCTCTCATTAACCGGGGCTTCGTTATCGATGGCAGTCAGATAATACTGATGCGTGCCCGAGGGCGGTGTATGCAGCGCCGAGTCAACTAACCCGGTGTCGGTTGCGGTACGAGTTAACGTAGCGACCAGACTGCCATCTTCATAAAGTTTGATCCCGGCAAAATCATCCATCGGTGTTCCGTCATCGTTGGTGGCAGGGTTGGTCCAGTGCATCATTAAATCAGCGCCGGATTGGGTAACGAAGAAATTGCCAGGCGAAGCAGAAACCGGCGATCCCCCGGCTGCCCAGTTAACACTGATTATCGGACTGATACTGTCGGTTGCGTTGACTTTCGAATAGAGATTATAGGTGTATGTTTGACCGTCATTCAAACCGCTATCAATGTAATTTTCGGTACCGCCGGGGACCGAGGTTACATGGACGCCATCGCGCTCAATTTCCATCGTAAATTGATTGGAGAGCAGGGTGTCGCCGTTGGCGAAGTTGGTGGGATCATCCCAGCTCAACTCAATAGATGACGGGGTGGTATAATCGCTATAAGCGGTCACACTGGTGGGTGGATTGGGATCGTCGGGATCGGCCAGGATTACCCAGGGGCCTCTGGCCAGTACCAAATTGGGATGAATATTTTCCTGTGCCAGTGGGTAAATATCGCTCATGCTGGGCCAGAATGAATAGCCTACTTCCGGCGTCATGGAAAACATTTTGTCTTTGCTGGTTTGTTCGCCGTACATCCAGTCATCCGAGTCCCCGTTGACCGGATAACCGACTGTTTGAAAACCGGTTCCGTAAGTATAGTTATTATACATGGTCATGGTATCGGCCAGAGCGATATAGGTAGCGGAATCGGGAGTTAATGCGTTGATGTATCCCCAGGGGTAGATGAGGTAATCGCCGTAGGTGTGGTAATTCAAAGCCAATTGGAAATCGTGATTTAAACAGAAATCGCGGATAGCTTGTATCTCCGGCTCGGAAAATGGCGCCGTTCCGCGATAGGTCGGATCGGAAGGATAGGGACTGGAGCCGCTATTATCGTATCCCCACTGGTAACCGTAATTGCGGTTTAAATCCACTCCATAAGAACCACCGCCGTTATTACGGCGATTTTTCCGCCACATGCCTCCCCCGTTGGGATTGGTCTGTTCATTGTAAACATATCCATCCGGATTCAGTACCGGAACAAAATACAATTCCCGATTATTGACCAGAAATGTGACTTCCGGGTCGGTACCGTAATTTTCCAACAAATAATACATAAAGTAGATCACGGCCGCCATACCTTGCGGCTCCCGGGCATGATGAAGCGCGTTATACAATATTTCCGGTTCCCCTTCATTGACATCGGGATTGTCGGAAATTTTGACCATCCAGATATCCCGACCTTCGATAGAGGTGCCAATCGATTGTTTGGCCGTGACCAGATTCGGATAGACCATCCGCATGGAATCGAGCTCGGTCAACACTTCGGCAAATGTGTAATACCCGCCCATGCTGCCGAATTCAAATCCGGTAATGTTGAAGGTCTCTTTCATCTCTCTTTGCAAAGCTCTCTTTTCTGCGGCAGAGATACGATTGCGCTCCGCATAATAAGCGGAGAGGTCCTCGATGACAACTTCATAAGTATAGCCGGTGGATTTTAAAATCTCCATATCCCGGCTGGAAAGTACTGTCTGAAAATAGTCCTGGTGATACTGAATGTGATCGAATTGCAGACCGGCATTACGCAGGTCCAAGATGTCTTCCCGGCTGTTGATATTGATTTTAACCTCGCTGTATTTCATTTGACTTTCCTGAGCGAAAACAGCCGGAGAGATGAAATGAAATGCAACGAGAAGTAGACTAACCTTCAGACCGGCAAAGATGATTCGAAAACATCGTTTACTTGATGGCAGAACATCCCAATTCATACAATAAAACTCCTTTAAGTTTTGATTAAAATAAATTAACGCAAGCTGCCCGCCTGCGTTTACTTTATCGGAGAAATAAACTGTTGAAAATTTGGTCATATTTGTTTTAGGGTAAAGTAAGTATTTTCATTTATCTAATCGCTAAACATCGAATACAATATAGAAAAAATTTAACCAAAAAACATGCGGTTCCTGAAAAATTGATGGTTTTATCATTCTCACACATGTCTGACAAATNNAAAATGTTACGACTATTGTTACCAACATTTGCTAAAAACGACAATTTTTACTCGTTCTAAGCTTCGGCTTAGGACGGAGTTTGCGTCCGAAGCTCTTGCTTCGATTTCGTGCAATTTGAAATATGCTCATTGTTACCAAGACTTATTAAGAAAGGTCGAGATCATAAATTTGCGGTTGAGAAGTCTTAATGTCGGATATAAAAAATCCTCTGTTATCTCTGTGCATGATTGTAAAGAATGAAGCCCGATTTATCAGCGATTGTTTGGAAAGCGTAAACAATGTGGTTGACGAAATAATTGTGATCGATACCGGATCGCAGGATGACACACCGGTGATCGCTCGCGAATTTGGGGCAAAAATTTTTCATTATAGCTGGGACGAAAAATTTGCCGCCGCACGGAATTATAGTTTGAATCAGGCCAAAGGCGAATGGATACTGGTTCTGGATGCGGATGAAACGCTCGATCAGCAAAGCGCAGAAGAGATCAAACCCTTGCTAAATACAACCCCTGCAGACGGCATTCGCTTAAAAATCCGCAATTTCTTAGCTGATGAAGAATTGGAACGTTATCACCAATTTTATTTGACCCGCCTGTTTCGCAACAAGCCTCAATACCGTTACCAAGGAAGCATTCACGAACAAATTCTACCGGTCATTGAACGAGAAGGGGGAAAAATCATTAGCACTGATTTGCTGATTTACCATTATGGTTANNTGGTTATGCAGAGCAAACCGTGCAGGGGGCAGTAAATCGCACCGATAGAAATTTTAAGTTGCTATTAAACGCGCTGAATATTGAACCTCATAATCCTTATCTGTATTACCATTTGGGACTAACTTATAAAGGGCAGAGGAAGTTTAAGGAAGCTCGGGAAGCCTTGCTAAAAGCGATAAAATTGGACATGAATATCCTCAGTAAAGAAATCCGCGAAAAACTTTATACGAGTCTGGCTCAAATAGAACTGGCATTCGATGATTTGAGGTTGGCACAAGAGTATGCTCAGCGGAGCCTGAACTTGAATTCTCACAATGTGATTGCGCTTTACGTCAATTCATTAGCACAGGTGTTTGCTGCGGATTTTAAAAATGCATTGGAAGGATTCCGCAAGATTAAGGAAAATTCTCAAGCCAATTTGAAAAATCTCCCCGAGTTGGGAAAAATAATAAATTATTGTCAGCAGCGATTAAAACAATAATCACCTGATAAGCTTTCCGATTATTTAAATTGTATCTTGAACCTGTTTACGGCTTTGCTTAGCTTATTGTTGTTCATTAAAAAATAAAATCGACTGGATTTGAAAGATATATGAAGCTGTTTCTGCGTTTTCAAGATGCACTATTTGCCTTTTTTACTTCATATTATCACTAACTATTCTTCGATATAATGACAAAAATCATTATCAAAGCTAATCAAGCTCATTGTTTTCAGGAGAGGGAAACACCAATTTATCTTTAAATAATTAAAAAACAAAAAATAATCCGGAGAGGTAGTCATGCAAGATTACGTCCAAGAATTAATGTCTCAAGTAAAGGCTAAGAACCCTAGTGAACCTGAATTTCATCAAGCTGTAGAAGAGGTGGTGGAGTCGTTGGCGCTGGTGCTGGAAAAGCATCCCGAGTATCGGGCTACAAAGATTTTGGAACGGATCATCGAGCCGGAGCGCGTGGTCCTCTTCCGGGTGCCCTGGGTGGATGACCAGGGAGACGTGCAACTCAATCGTGGATTTCGAATTGAAATGAACAGCGCGATAGGACCTTACAAAGGCGGTTTACGGTTTCACCCGTCCGTTAATTTAGGCATTCTTAAATTCTTGGCTTTTGAGCAAGTTTTCAAAAACAGTTTAACCACACTACCGATGGGTGGAGGCAAAGGCGGATCCGATTTTGATCCGAAAGGTAAAAGTGATAATGAGGTGATGCGATTTTGTCAAAGTTTTATGAGCGAATTATATCGACATATTGGACCGAATACCGATATTCCTGCCGGAGATATTGGTGTCGGCGCCCGCGAAATCGGCTTTTTGTTTGGCCAGTATAAAAAATTACGCAATGAATTTACCGGCGTCTTAACCGGAAAAGGCTTAAACTGGGGCGGCTCGCTAATCCGACCGGAAGCCACCGGCTACGGTGCGGTCTATTTTGCGGCAGAAATGTTAAACACCCGTCGTGAAACTTTGGAAGGCAAAGTGTGTCTGGTATCCGGGAGCGGAAATGTTTCGCAATTCACCGCCGAAAAACTATTAGAGTTAGGCGCAAAAGTAGTCACTTTGTCTGATTCTTCCGGTTATATTTACGATGATAGTGGCATTAACAGAGAAAAATTAAATTTTGTGATGGAACTGAAAAATCTACGCAGAGGCAGAATAAAAGAGTATACTGAAAAATATCCGAGTGCGGTATATACACCGGTTGATCCGTCTTTCGACCATAATCCGCTCTGGGATCATAAAGCGGATTGTGCTTTCCCCAGCGCCACACAAAATGAAATTAATCCTCAAGATGCCCAAAATTTAATTAATAACGGTGTTTATGTCGTATCTGAGGGTGCTAATATGCCCACTCATATCGACGGGGTCAGGATTTTTTTGGATAAGAAGATTTTATACGGTCCCGGTAAAGCAGCCAATGCCGGTGGTGTGGCGGTATCGGGATTGGAAATGGCGCAAAACAGCATGCGCATGCCCTGGACGAGAGAAGAAGTTGATAAACGTCTCCAAACGATAATGAAGAATATCCATAAAACCTGTGTTGAAGTTGCTGAACGATTTGACAGGGCTGGAAATTATGTGGACGGCGCTAATATTGGCGGCTTCTTAAAAGTCGCGGATGCAATGATAGATCAGGGAGTGGTTTAAACCCGATTCGGAATTGACAGACAGTTTGCCTGTCCTCTCGAGAGACCAATATTACAGGGATATGTTTTCCCGAGGGGATGCCAATGGCAAAAAAAGGATTGATGGAATTAATACTGCAGCAAATGTTTATCCTTTTTTACAATTGTGCCTGTAGTAGTATATCCCCCTCATTTCCTGATGTTTAAGGAGATAGGGGGATTATTTAAAAGGTGTAGTAAAAAGCTTAATCACATTTCAATTCTACCATGTTTGATAAAAACAAGGAAAAGCCTTATCCGTCGCTTTATGCGACATCTTCCCCCCGGGGTGCCTATGAGCCGCGTCTTCAGGAATTCCAAAACCTGATGCGATATCGCATTCGGGATATTCTTCTGGTATCGAGTCTATATGACTTATATGTTTTTGAAGAAGACGGCCGGCTGTATGAATTAATTCGAGAAGAATATCGCGGGTTAAGCCTCAGCCATGCCCCGGAAATGGTGCAAGTTTCCAGCGGAAAAGAAGCAATTGTCCTGGCCAGGGAAGAGAACAGATACGACTTGATTATCACTACTCCTCACATTGAGGATATGCATGCCTCCACTTTCGCTCAGATGGTACGCGAGTCTAATATTAATATTCCGATTGTGTTATTAGCTTATGATAATCGAGAGCTANNTACATCTGGCAGGGAGATTTCCGCATTTTGATCGGCATTATCAAAAATATTGAAGATCGAATGAATGTGGAGCACGATACCGAGGCAGTCGGCGTGCAAGTCATTATTCTCATAGAGGATGATGTCCGATACTATTCATCGTTTCTACCGATCATTTACACCGAATTGTTCAAGCAATCGATGCGTTTAATTTCGGAGGGAATAAATCTTTCCGATCGGTATCTTAGAATGCGGGCCAGACCCAAAATATTGCTCTGTACCGATTATGAAGAAGCCTGGGAATATTATAAAAAATACAAAGACCATATTTTGGGCATTATTTCGGATGTGGATTTTAACCGGGAAGGGGAGCCCGATCAGGAGGCCGGTATTGAATTTGCAAAAAGCGTAAAAGAACAACACTATGATATCCCCATCTTATTACACTCCCACCGAGCTGAGAACGAGAAGAAAGCCTATGCATGTGATTGCTCTTTCTTATTGAAAGATTCTCCTACCTTGTTGAATGATTTACGAAAATTTATGATCGAGCATTTCAGTTTTGGAGATTTTGTATTTCGAACCGCAGATGGTAAAGAAGTCGGTCGGGCGCATGACTTGCTGTCTCTGGAGCAAGAGCTGCACAAAGTATCTGATGAAAGCATTGAATTTCATGGGAGGCGCAACCATTTTTCAAACTGGTTGAAAGCAAGGACGGAATTTTGGATTGCCAACAAACTGCGTCCCAAAAAAGTTTCCGAATTCGCGAACATCGAAGATTTAAGAAATACCTTAATTTCTTATTTGCGCGAATATCGTAAAATTCGCCAACGGGGAACTATCACCGATTTTCGCAAAGAATCATTTGATCCGCGGAGCAGCTTTGCCCGAATTGGCGGCGGTTCATTGGGGGGGAAAGCACGAGGTTTAAGTTTTGTTAACTTGTTGATCAATGAATACGAAATATATAATAAATTTGACGGAGCCTTAATTCACGTTCCCCCTGCTGTAGTTTTAGGCACTGAAGTTTTTGATTATTTTTTGGATGAAAACAATTTAAGACATTTTGCTCTCTCTACCACAAATGACGAGGAAATTCTTCGCCGATTTTTAGAGGTGGGCAAATTCCCGGAAGAAGTTGTCCATCAATTATCACAATTTTTGGAACTCATACCGGCACCCCTTGCGGTCCGTTCTTCCAGTCTATTAGAGGATTCCCAATATCATCCGTTCGCCGGTGTGTACGAAACATATATGCTGCCCAACAATCATCCCCATTTCAAGATTCGTTTGCGAAATTTATTGGAGGCCATTAAGTACGTTTATGCTTCCACATTTTATCAACGAACCAAGGAATATATCAAAATTACTTCCTACCGTTTGGAAGAAGAAAAAATGGCGGTCATCATTCAACGAATGGTCGGAAGGTCCCACCAAAATCGCTTCTATCCGGATTTTGCCGGAGTTGCCAAGACCCACAATTTCTATCCGGCAGCGCCGCAAAAAGCTTCCGACGGTATCAGTTCGGTAGCATTGGGATTGGGTAAAACCGTTGTCGAAGGGGGCAAAACCGTAAAATTTTGCCCCAGATATCCACAGCATTTGCCGCAGTTTTCTTCTATCAATACAACATTAAAAAATAGCCAAAAAGAATTTTTTGCCTTAAATCTGAACGAACGATTGGATTCAGGTATTCATTCCCTGGATGAATTAGTAGAAACCTATCCTCTGGAATATGCGGAAGAAGACGGGACTTTGTATTTTGTAGGATCTACCTACTCCTATGAAAATCATGCAATTTACGATGGATTATCCCGACAAGGCCCCCGTCTGATCACATTTTCGCCAATTTTGAAAAATAAAATTTTCCCCCTTTCGGAAATTTTAGAGGAACTTTTGGCCATTGGCAGAAAGGGGATGGGAACACCAATAGAAATTGAATTTGCGGTCAATATGTCTGTCCCGAAGGGTGAACCGAAAGAGTTCGGTGTCTTACAAATGCGCCCACTGGTGATTAGCCGGGAGATGGAACAATTAAAAATTGAACCTATCCATTCCCAAAAGCTAATTTGTAAGAGTAATATGGTAATGGGGAATGGATTGATAGACGACATTCATGATGTTGTATTGGTTGATTATGACCGCTACGACCGTTCCAAAAGTCGCGAAGTTGCCAAAGAAGTGCATTATTTTAACACCAATCTTCGCAACCAGGATCGACCCTATTTGTTGATCGGCGTGGGAAGGTGGGGCTCTATGGACCCTTGGTTAGGTATCCCGGTTAAGTGGGAACAAATCGCCGGAGCCAGAGCCATAATAGAAGCTAACTTCAAGGATTTTGATGTGATGCCGTCTCAAGGTTCGCACTTTTTTCATAATATAAATGCTTTTATGGTTGGCTACTTTACGGTCGGCAAATCTAAGAAAGATGGGTTTGTTGATTGGAATTGGCTCAATCGGCAAAAAGCAGTTGAATCATTGCAATTTGCCAAACACTTGCATTTTGACAAGCCTATCATCATCAAAATGAATGGCCATCAGCACAAGGGGGTTATTTTTAAACCGGGCATGGCTGCGGATACATCCCTTTAAGCTCGTGGAACACATATCGGGACGAACATGATGACCCGTTCAGAAATGCGATAAGTCAAAGTGCCATGACTTGGTTGTCGGTGGCCGCCTCTCTCCAATTTCAGAAAATAAAGAATTCATTTGACAATGTAGCATGATGTAAACAAATTTAGAGATGTCTATTTTTTGATTAACTTGGGATAATGTGAAAATCTTTAGGCTAAATCATCAAACTCATTAAAGGAATCTAATTATTCGAGCTAAAATGATTTTCCAAAAGACTAACTCGGGAGGACAAGAATGACCCTTCATCCAGGACATTTTGTTGCCATTTTTGGGGGTGCATGCGCCGGATCGGAAGCAGCGCGCCAATTAGCGCAAAGGGGCATCTATGTGGCCGTATTCGATCAGCAGGCATTACCCTATGGCAAAATTGAAGATGGCTTACCCAAATGGCATGTTAAACTCCGTGATAAAGAAGAGGGCAAAATTGACGAAAAACTATCTCATTCCAACATATTTTATATACCAACGACAAAATTAGGGAAGGACATCCAGTTCGAGGATGTGGTTCACAATTGGGGATTTAGCGCAGTACTGCTGGCCAATGGCGCCTGGCGGGATCGTCCCCTTCCGATTGAAGGCGTTGATGAGTATCTGGAAAAAGGACTTTACTATCAAAATCCGTTCGTTGATTGGTTCAATCACTATCACGAGCCAGAATATAATCGCTATCAGTATCATGTGAAAGATGGTGCGATCGTCGTTGGGGGAGGCCTGGCCTCCATAGACGTGGTTAAAATACTGATGTTGGAAACCACGGCAGATGCATTAGAGAAGTTAGGTTTTAAAACAGATATCCTCACCTTAGAACACAAAGGCATTCCGAAAGTGCTGGAACGGTTTGGACTGTCCTTTTCGGAGCTGGGAATACAAGGCTGTACTTTATATTATCGTCGTCGCGATATCGATATGCCTCTGGCTTCACTACCGCCGGATGCCAGTCCGGAGAAGGTTGCGAAAACCCAGCAGATTCGACAACGCATTCTTCAAAACGCTCAGAAAAAGTATTTATTTCGCTTTCAAGATCGCTCTAAGCCGGTCGGTATGATAATTGACAATAATCATGTGAGTGGATTGAAGTTTGAACGAACCGAGATTATCGATGGCCGGGTGAAATCGATTCCGAATTCCGAGTTTGAAATACAGAGCCCGTTGCTGATTTCCTCCATTGGCAGTATCCCGGAGCGCATTCCCGGGATTCCGACAAAAGGTGAGCTGTTTGACATTGCTGATGAAGATACGGGAAAACTGGATGATTATCCCCATGTATTTGCATTGGGGAATGCTGTCACCGGACGCGGTAATATTCGCGAATCGGAGTTGCATTCCAAAAAGGTGGTTCAGCATGTGATGGATAATTTCTTAAATTGGCATGCAGAGGATTTCGAGGCTCTCAATCGGAATGGAAAATTTTCCGATCAGATCATTTCTGAAAAGAATTTGCTCCGTGAAGAAAACATAGAGGCAATACTAAAGCGTATTGAAGAACAGCAACGTAAAGCCGGTTATACGCGAGATTATAACCAGTGGGTGAGCCAACATCGCCCCATCCGTCTGGAAGAAATAATAGCCGAGAGTGACGATGAATAAGGATAATATTCAGAACATATCTTAGACCGAATGTAGCCGGAAATTTTTATCCCCCTTGTGTTTGCTGAAAGCTGGCGATTGCTCGATCCGCGCTCTCATAGGTCTCAAAAAATTCGATCATCTTGNNCAACACGCTCTGAACCTTGTCCGCTACACTGGCTAATTTCATTTTTCCACCCGCTTGACTCAGAGAACCAAAACAGGACATCAAGACGCCGAGACCGGAACTGTTCATCCATTTAACCCCTTTTAAATCGATTACCACATTCTTGATGCCGTCGGCAATCAAGCTCTTGATTTTTTCATGCAGTGCGGTTGTATCGGGGCCGCCCATCATATTCCCTGAAATCGTTAATACAGCAACATTTTGTACGAATTTTTCTTTAATTTTCACGAGCAATCCTTCCCTATCTATTTGAGTTGTTGTTTTCTTTTATTTTAGAAAATAAAGATAAGAAAAAACATAATTTATTTCAAATATAAAAATTCACCAGTTAGACGACGAAAGGCTTACTAAACCTTCAAGGTTTAGTAAGCCTTTCCAACCAATACCGCCCTGTTGTATTTGAAATAAAATCATTCAAGTTCAACAATAATACGAGGGGAAGAAATTTCTACTGGATTAACACTATACAAACACTCACCGGCAACCGCCGAAGGATTCACCTTGACGGAAGCCGAACCGTTCGCTTTAATGCTTAATTCCTGCAACGGTTGAGAACTTTCCGAAGTGGATGAGAAATAGTTTTCCGGAAATGTTAATTTAATCTCAGAGGGAAACTCTTTGGTGGTAGGTTTATAGGAAAAGACCACCTCGTCTCCTCTTTTCACATTCAGAGTATTCAAACTCTGACTTTCCATTGTTTCTAATATGGCGTTGTGTTGTCTTACCATGGCTTCCTCCAATGTCTTAAGATAGGACTCATTTATTTAGCTAACGTAAATTCTTCACCCAGGGCGGTAATGAAGAATTCACTTCAGGCATTTACTGCTTAACTTGCAATAATTTCTGAAACTCCGAATCACCATGCAACGGGGTTAGTGCCGGAGAACGTTTTATTTTTTGCGGTGAATATCCTCTTTCTAAGGCCATCTCGATATATTTTAGCGAATGCTGGGTTTTTCCTAAAACACAATACGTTTCTGCTGCAATAAACATTACCTCAACGTTTTCGGAAGCTAATTCCAGGGCACGATTTAAATATTGCAGAGCTTTCTCTTCCATTCTGATGTTCGAATAATAGCTTGCCAAATCGGAGTTTACGATTGGATCATTGGGATTCACCTTCAATTCTTCTGCAGCCATCTTGATTGCTTTTTTAAAAGTGTCGGTTGCTTTGTGCTGTTCCGCGGGAAGCTGATCGTAGCAAAAGGCCAGGTTTCCCCAAATTAAGTAGTACTGGTCATTAAATTTCAGGGCTTCCTCCAACATGCGGGCGGCGTTCTGAAAATCCTGATTAATAAAATACAAGGTGCCCAGATTGGAATAGGCGCCATAATTGGGTTGTATGGCAATTGACTGTTTACACATTTCGCGGGCTTCCGCATAGCGTTCCATGGCCAGATATATTCCGCATAAATTTCTATAAGCCTTAAAGTTTAATGGAGATAGTTTGACCACCCTTAAAAATTGTTCATTTGCCAGCTCGAACTCTCCTCCCTGATAATAGAAAAGACCTAACTCGTAATAGTTAGCCCAATAGTTCGGTTTCAATTCGATTGCCCTGGAGTAAGTCTTTTCAACTTCCTCGAATTTGCCCTGGTCGGCATAGGCTCCGGCCAATTCCCGGAAAGCATCGGAGTTGACCGGATCAATCTCCAGTGCCGCACGGAACTCTTTTACGGCTTCCTGGTATTTCCCGGTACCGCGATAGATAATCCCCAATGTAATATGAACCGGCGCTAACAGGTCGTTTAGTTTAAGCGCCTGATCACAACTCACGATTGCAGAATCCACCCATTTTACGTTATGAGTAAAACCGTACTTGCGCCAGTATGCCTCTCCCAGCCCGGCATGAGCCAGTGCATAAGAAGAATCTTCCGTAATTGCTTGCTGAAAGAGAAAGATTGCGTTATCGATATTTTCTAATTGACTGTAATTTAATAAATATCCGCGGCCCTGCAAATAATATTCGAATGCTTGCGTTACATTGGTATTACCTGCGAATACGATTCGCTGACTGCGCGGCTTCATCTCGAATTGGAGCATTTCAGTTAGTTTGCTGACAACTTTATCCTGAAAGTCTGATCTGGCTTGTATTGATTCGGAGAGAATAACCGAATTTATTTGCCGGAGCTTTTTGGCATCAATCAAGTTCATGGTGAGTTTGATTTGATCCGCGGTTCGCTGCACGCTGCCGCTTATCACCAGGTTAGCACCAAAATGTTTACGAGCTTCTGAGGCGCTGCTAATGCCGGTTTGGCGAACTTCCGAAGCCGGTACTACCAGCATGGAATCTTGAAACTGTTCCAATTGGGTCAACTTACTGGATAAGATTTCAACCAGCCCATCGCAGAAAGCCTGATCGGCTGCTTCCTGTGAAAAGTTCTTAAAGGGGAGTATAAGGATGTGTTTCTTTGAAGGCAGAATTCCTCCAAACCAGCTTTGAATAAGAGAGAAATTTACTGTGATCAGAACTAACAGCCCAATTATTGCCGATGCAATAATGGCAGCCATAATAGTTTTTGGTGATTTCCGGCCAGGGTAGACCGTCTTTTCTGCGCCAACTTCAGGATATCTTTCTATTGGAGATTGGTCCTGGCGGAGTCTGCCGTTTATTTCCGGAAAAGATTGCGCTCTCTGATCTGGATCTTTTTGCAGGCAGCTGTCAACCACTTCCTGCAAAAAACCTGGCACATCCGACCGGTATTCGTTTAGCGGCAGTGGCTCCTCATTCAAAACAGCGTAAAGCACCGCTACTTCGTAATCTCCTTTGAATGGCAATTCGGCGGTGATCATCTCGTATAACAAAATTCCGAACGCCCAGATATCGCAACGGTGATCGACTGCTTCGCCCTTTATTTGCTCGGGTGACATGTAGGCAGTCGTCCCCAATGTGTCGCCAACCCTGGTTACACCTGCAACGCCCCTCATTTTGGCAATACCGAAATCCATAATTTTTATCCGGCCTTCTTCCGTTACCATAATGTTGGCGGATTTGATGTCGCGGTGGATGATGCCTTTCTGGTGGGCAGCCTGCAGTCCGCCTGCAATTTGGGTGGCGTAGTCGAGTGCGGATTGGGGATTGGCGATTTCGGATTGGATGATGTTACGCAATTCACGGCCTTCGATGTATTCCATTACAATGAAGATCTCATCATCAGTTTCCTCTATGGTATAAATCGTGGCGATGTTGGGATGGTTCAATGCCGCCGCTGCTTTCGCTTCAATTTTGAAACGCTCCCGTGCTTCAGCATTGGCCGCAATGTGATATGGCAAGAACTTGATAGCAACGGTGCGGTCGAGTTTGGTATCCTCGGCTTTGTAGACGATCCCCATGCCACCTTCACCGAGATTTTCGAGGATTTTGTAGTGGAGTATGGTTTTGCCAATCATATGGACTACTCTACTTCCAATAATCCCGACATTTCAAGAAGGCGCTCTGACCATTGTTTTGAACGGGAAGCAAGTTTGAGTCTCCAACCCTTATCATACCATTTGTTTTTTGTCTGTAATTCCCACAAAGCCAGTTGGATTTGTAGCCTAACCAGTTCTGCTGCCTTGTGAATATCAAGATCGGCCGCCGTCCATTTGATAAACCACTTGCTTTCATGTAAAGTATTTTTGACAACTTCCTGATGTTCTTCAAACTTCGAGAAACTGGAGATGCGCCCCCGATTGGTTGCCAATCCGCCAAGGCGCACGGACAGGTCATCTTGAAGATAACGTGATCGCTGCTTTTCTAAATTTGTCATTCACCCTCCAGGAGTTTTCTTACAATTATCTCAATTTGTTGCTTTATGACCGGGTCCTGTATAATCATCGAACGATTTTGTTGTTTAGGGCGAATATTAATCAGTGCTTCAAATTCAATCGTCTGAGTGACGGGAATCCAATTAGCATCCCAAATGTCTTTTTGACAGCTGCCGTCTTCCAAAAGAACGCTTTCCCAATCAGAATGCATTTCACCACCGCCAGCCCAAATTTTTCGCTTAATATCCACAGCAAATTTGACAAGCGGGTCCAGTTCTTCCAGCATCTCCTCAACCTGCTGGCGCGTTGCTTTATTACGAAGGATGAGGATCAATTCAACTCCCAAAGGTGTTTAGTAATTGCCCGTTAGCTTATTTCTACGTCTTACGTTTAACAACCAAAAGCGTCATATCATCTGCCTGGGGTACATCACCGGAGTGATAGCGAACCGCATCGATGATTTTGTCAACCAATTCTGCTGACGACAACCGCTCGTTTTGTGTAACCACTTGCTGCAATCGTTTTTCCCCAAACTCTTCCTCATCAACATTTTTTGCTTCGGTAATCCCATCTGAATAGAGGATCAAACGAGAACCGGGCTCCAGGGAAATCGAACCTTCTTCATAGGCATATTCAGTGATAAAGCCTAAAACCACACCCCCGGTTTTTAATTGATCAGGTGGTTTACCTGCTTCAAACAGGAAGGGATGATCGTGTCCGGCATTGCAATACAACAGGGTATGGTTTTGTGTATCAAGAATTCCATAAAACATGGTTACAAATGTTTGTGGATCGGTGTTCTCAAAAATCAAGCGATTGGAATTGCTCATACATTCTTTGGGCGAATGACTCATCAAAGTCTGGCTGCGAATGGTGGCTTGCAAATTGGCCATTAACAGCGCAGCCCCGATGCCTTTTCCGGTCACATCTCCCAGGCAGAAGGCGAGCTGTTTGGGATTCCCTTCAATCGGAATAAAATCAAAATAGTCTCCACCCACATCTTTAGCAGGGATGCTCTTGCTGGCAATATCATACCCATTAAGCTGCGGAGGCATATCCGGTAGTAGCTTGATCTGAATCTCATAAGCCATCCGCATCTCCTCACGCATCCGCAACAAGGCTTGCTCTTCTTCTAAAAGCCTGGCATTCTCAATCGTCTGAGCGGATTGAGTTGCGATGATCGCTAACAACCGTTGATCTTCCGCAGTGAAGTCTTCTTCGGTTTTCTTATTGAAGGCGGTTATAATTCCAATCATTCGACCTTTTGATAAGAGTGGCACGCTTAAGAGTGAGCGAATGGGCGTTTCTTTGTCCACAGTCCCCTGAAAGCGATCGTCATTTTGAAGATCGTTTACCACCAGTGGTTTCTGGTGTTTGAGCATCCAACCGGTTAATTGAGTATCCAATCGATAGGGAAGAATCTGGGTGGTGGTATCCGCTTTGCGAGCCATAGTCCGGAACGGAGAATTGTTTTCCGGTTCGGAAAGCAGCATAACGACCGCCTGTTCCACTTCTAAATGCTTGACACATTTTTGAACGACCAGGTCAATGATTTGATTTAATCCTAAAGTAGAGCCAATGGCGGTAGCAATTTCGTTAAGAATGGATAATTCTTCCACCGCCCTGCGCAAGCGGTGATTTTCCTTCTCCAGTTGCAATAATTTGTCCGGTATATTTGTTGATGGCATTGCATTCTCCAGTAAACTCTGTTTTAACACTTTATGATAAGGATATTTTGTAAAGTCCCTTTAATTATAGAAAAAACTTTTACAATAAACAACGAAATTTCGGGCAGCGAGTAAATCCTTTTACCGGTGTGATTTTACTAAGTTGCTTCTCATGGATTGAGTTCAGCATTTTTCGTAAAAAAACGAGCTCGAAGCTGGAACGCAGTCCCCCTATGGGGGAGCTTCTCGAGCAATGGCGTTCAAAGCTAATAATCTTTGATTAAATAACCCTGCTACGTTTTTATTTACACCGGCGCTTCTCACATAGTGACCACTGCGTGGAGCCCGGTGATTAAACGTGATTCGTCTCCGATCAAGGTAACCGTTTCCCACCTAGTGGTGCCTGTGGCAAACGGTTTTTATGCCTCAGGTGGCACGATTAATTCGTCAAACTTCATGAGCTTTGTACGAGCGCCGAACGCTTGTTTGAATATTCCCAAAAGCCATTCTATGCATTCAGATTTCCAGGTGCTCTTATAATGGAATATCGATGTATTTTTCCGAGCCTCCACCTCTCCATTACTCCACACCCAAAACACGCTAACACTGAAACACAATATCAAACACAGGAACACTTGAACACTCAAAAACGAAAAATACTCATCGCTTTGCTTCTAACTGCCCCCTTCATCACCTAAATGGGCGTAAATTCGTTTTCACAACCCACCGACATTTTCCCTTGCGTTACAAAATTGATTCACATATTTTTATTTTTAGTAAAGATAGTTTACTTAACACGCTGATACTGAGCCTTATTAATTTGTGCCCACCGATCATCTTTGCAGGATTTTTAGACTCAGTATGAGCGGCAATAATTACGGGAGAAAATTTCATGTCCGCCAGTATTTGTTTTTGGTTGAACGATCAGGAGGTGGTGGCAGACGATCCGCCCGGACTTCTGGTGTTGGATTATTTGCGCAAGCACAAGCGACTGGTGGGGACCAAGGAAGGATGCAAAGAAGGTGATTGTGGTGCCTGCACAGTTTTGGTCGGTGAGCTGAACAACAATAACATTTTCTATAAACCGGTTACGTCCTGTCTCCTCCCCCTTGGTGAACTCCAGGGCAAGCATTTGGTCACTATCGAAGGCATCGATAGGGAGCACCTGAATCCGGTGCAGCAAGCCATTGTTGATGAGAGCGGTACCCAGTGCGGATTCTGCACCCCCGGCATTGTCGTGTCCATGATCGGTTGTTTAATGCATGTTAATGATATGATTAATGATGAATTTATCAAGGAAGCCCTGAGCGGTCATCTTTGTCGCTGCACCGGCTATCGATCCCTGAAAGCAGTCACGCCGCATCTGCAAACAATGAAGCAAAAAAATGGTGGTATCGAGGGACTGGTAAAGAGCGGATTTATTCCCCGCTATTTTTTACAGATGCCGGAGCGATTAAGCAAAATCAGCCAACCGACGCCAACTTTGGGAAAGAAAACGCCCAAACATTTTATCGCTGGCGGAACCGATCTGTACGTGCAGAGAGGCGAGGAATTGCCAGAAAGCCGGGTGCATCTCCTCAATCTGCATCCCCAAATGAAAGGCATCCGGCGAAAGAACAGAGCATTGCACATCGGGGCTTTAACCAGTTTTGAAGATTTTGCTAATCATCCTGAAATTCAGAAACTCATTCCCGACATAAAGGATTACATGTTCTTAATCGCTTCCCTTCAGCTCCGGCATCGAGCGACGATTGGGGGGAACATTATCAATGCCTCGCCTATCGGGGATCTGACCGTGCTATTCCTGGCCCTGGAAGCGCGGTTGGTTTTGAAAAACGGTTCCAAAGAACGAACTGTCCCGATAACGGAGTTTTACCTGGGCTACAAACAACTCGATAAGAAATCCAATGAAATTTTAACCGAAGTGATCATTCCAGAATTAGCGCCGGGCAGCAAAATTAATTGGGAGAAAGTATCCAAACGCAAGTGTCTGGATATCGCCTCGGTGAACAGCGCCATTTGTATCCAAACTGACGCCAATGGGATTATCCGCCATGTGGGTTTGGCAATGGGCGGAGTGGCACCAATTCCCTTATTTATGAAAGAGAGCAGCGCCTTCTTGACCGAAAAACCGGTGTCGATGGAGATATTGAACGAGGCCATCAAGATCGCTCAGCAAGAAATTTCACCGATCAGTGACGTCAGGGGGAGCGTGGCCTATAAGCGTATGCTAACCCGTCAATTGATGATCGCTCATTTTAGCAAGCTTTTCCCGGAAAAAATGAAAGTGAGGGAATTCTATGAAGAATATTGATGCTTCTCTGCATACCCGTGGAGAATCACTATATGTGGATGATGTTTCTCAACCGGAGGGACTATTACACGCAGCCATATTTCCTTCACCAGTTGCTCATGGAAAAATTAAGTCACTTCATAAAGATAACGCAGAAAAACTGGATGGGGTGATCGCGGTGATCACTGCGGAGAACATTCCCGGAGAAAATCAAATCGGCCCGATTATCCAGGATGAAGACTTGCTGGCCGGCAAGGAAGTGCATTTTATCGGCCAACCGGTGGCCATTGTGGTCGCCAGCACAGCAGAAATTGCCCGGAAGGCTGTTCACCAAATACGATTGGAAGTGGAGGAGCTTCCGATAATTACCGATCCGGTGGACGCATTTCGCCAGGGTGAGATTATCGGCACGCCGCGCACTTTTCAATTGGGTGACGTAGAATCTGCCTGGAGTAATTGCGATATCGTCCTGGAAGATGTCTGCGAAATTGGCGGTCAGGAACATGTCTATTTGGAAACGCAGCGCGCCAGAGCTATTCCCGGTGAAGGCAGCATCATGCAAATATATGCCTCCACCCAAAGCCCCTATGCGGTACAGCGCCATGCGGCAAAAATACTGGGCATCCCCAATCACCTCATCGAAGTGGACGTGTTGCGACTCGGCGGCGGATTCGGCGGAAAGGAAGACCAGGCCACTCCCTGGGCTTGCATGGTGGCGTTGGCAAGTCATCACACCAAAAAGCCCGTAGAACTGGTGTTGTCGCGCGCAGAAGATATTCGAATGACCGGCAAGCGTCATCCCTACAAATCATTTTTCAAAATCGGCGTGACTAAAGAAGGAAAAGTCTTAGCCTACTCGGCAGAGCACTATCAAAACGCGGGGGCTTCGGCGGATCTGTCACCGGCGGTGCTGGAGCGAACCATGTTCCACAGCACCAACAGCTACTTCATCCCCAATGTTAAGATTTTTGGCGCCTCCTGCCGGACCAATTTGCCGCCCTTCACCGCTTTTCGCGGATTCGGCGGTCCACAAGCCATGTTTGTGATGGAAGCCGCCCTCACCAAAGTTGCGGAAGCATTGAATATGCCTCGTGAACAAATTCAGGCTAAAAATTTACTTCAAGAAAATAATCTCTTCCCCTACGGTCAAAAGGCTACCCGATGTCAGGCGCAACCCACCTGGGACGAGGCGGTAAACGCTTATCAGATAGAAAAAATTCAGAGCCGGGTAACCGCCTTCAATGAAAAGCATTTTGAACGCAAAAAAGGCTTTGCAGTAATGCCAATCTGTTTCGGGATATCCTTTACTTCTACGTTCATGAATCAGGCGGGCGCGCTGGTGCACATCTACACTGACGGCAGCGTCAGTGTCTCCACCGGGGGCGTGGAAATGGGGCAGGGGTTGCGCACCAACATCGCTCGTATTGCAGCGGATGCGCTGGGGATCGATTCCGAGCGTATCAAATTGGAAACCACCAACACCATCCGGATCGCCAACATGTCTCCCAGTGCGGCCAGTGCAACGACGGTTCTAAACGGGAATGCCACCTTGCTGGCCATCGAGCAAATTATGAAAAGATTGAAGACGCTGGCATGCGAAGAACTGAAGGTTGCCGATCCGGACAAAGTGTCAATACAAGATGAAAAAATATTGTACGACGGAAGCGAAATCGGCTGGGATTGGGAACGGTTGATCCAAACCGCTTATCTCCGAAGAATCGGCTTGTCGGCACATGGATTTTACGCCACCCCTGATATATATTTTGACAAGTCGCGGGAAAAAGGACGTCCGTTTGCCTATCACGTTTACGGCACCGCGATTATTGAAGTCACCCTGGACTGCCTGCGCGGGGTGTATGATATCGATTCGGCGAAAATCGTTCACGATTTGGGGCGCCCTTTAAATGAATTGGTGGACCGCGGGCAGGTGGAAGGCGGATTGGCTCAGGGCCTGGGTTGGATGACCGTGGAGGATTTGCAGTTTAATGAAAAGGGCGAAATACTTTCCGGTGCACTGGCCACCTACAAAGTACCGGATGTCTATTTTATGCCCGATAATTTACAGGTCGCCTTCCTGGAAGATGCCGACGAACCCATCAGTCCCTTTGGCAATAAAGCAGTCGGTGAACCGCCCTTGATGTATGGCATCGGTGTGTTTTATGCGTTGCGAAAAGCGATGCAAGCCTTTCGTTATCGAGACGATTATAAGTTTACATCGCCCCTCACTCCCGAACGAGTCATGTTGGAGTTGCACCGGGAAGAGGCGGAGCAGTTAGTGAAAACCGAACCCGTTCTGACTGCCACTCCTTCGGCTGAAAGATCTTAGCTTTAGGTTTTATTACAGATTAAAAGTTGGCAGTGGGCAAACTTATGGTGGGTAGTTTTAGAGAATTAACTGTTTATAAAAAGGCATTTAGATTAGCAATGGAAATTTTTGAAATCACTAAAAAATTCCCTGCTGAGGAAAAGTATGAACTAGTTGATCAGCTCAGGAGATCTTCGCGAGCAGTTTGCAGAGCAATTGGGGAAGGTTATCGAAAACGGCAATATCCCAAACACTTTTCCAGCAAAATGAGCGATGCGGATATGGAGAATACAGAAACGCAAGTTTCTCTTGATTTTGCTGAAGCATGTAAGTACCTCTCAAAGGAAGAGTATAACGAACTTCGCAATAAATCAGAAGAAGTGGGCCGAATGTTGAATCATATGGTAGAAAATCCTGAGAAATATCGTCCAAAACATTAAACGAGAGTTACTGTCTCAATTTGCCAAATGCCTTTTGCCCATTGCCAACTTCTTATGTAGAGGCTCAAAATAAATATAGATGATGAACGAAGTCCTCAAAGCAGCATACACATGCTTGCAAAAAAACGATCCCTGCGTGTTGGTCACCGCAGTGCGAACCAAAGGATCTACGCCTCAAAAACCGGGGGCGAAGCTGTTGGTCCGCGCCGACGGAACTGCTACCGGTACCCTGGGCGGCGGTTGCATGGAAGGCGATCTCTGGTATGCCGCGCAGCAACTTCTCAAGGACAAAGGTGAGCCGCAATTTCGTCAATACACCTTAAATGAAGAAATGGCCGCCCGGGATGGATTGGTGTGTGGTGGCACCATGTATTTTTTCCTGGAACCGTTCTTTGATTCCTCCTTCTGGCAGCCATTGTTTAAGGATATTCTAACGGGTATCGAAACCGGACCGCCATTAGTGGTGGCGACAATTGTGCAGGCGCCGCAACACCCCGATTGGGTGGGAAAAAAGATTTTGTTACACAGCGACGATAGCCAGAGCGGCGATATTTTGAATGAGGAGATGGAAAGAGAAATTCGTTCCCGGGGGAAGAAACTGGCGCCGGTCGGTGGAAACCAGAGTTTTGAACTGTCAGATGGGACGGAAATCTTTATAGAAGGCTTCACCGCACCCTCAACACTCATTTTAATGGGCGGCGGCCATGTGAATCGAATGGTGGTCCGGTTAGCTGATCTGCTTGGCTTTCGCATCATTGTGATAGACGACCGCTCTGAGTTTGCCAATAAAGAGCGATTCCCTGAAGCAGAGTGCGTGATCGTGGCCGACTATTCGGAGGGCTTAAAAGAATTGTCCGTTCGGGAAAACAGTTATATTGTAATTGCCACCCGTGGCCATCGCTTTGATGATCTGGCCCTCGCCAGCGCCCTCCGCACCCCGGCAAGATACATTGGCTTACTGGGAAGCCGTCGCAAGAGCATTTTAATCTTTAAGAATTTGATCGAGCAGGGTTTTTCCAGGGAACAGATCGAACGCGTCCATGCGCCTATTGGATTAAATATTGGAGCTCTCACCCCGGAAGAACTGGCGGTCAGCATTATGGGAGAAATCATCAAGCAGCGCCGGGGCGGCGATGGAACATCGTTGACAATGGATAAGGGTCAATTAGAAACAGCCCTGCAAAAGGAAAAAGCGGTTTAAGCAAGTTATTCTTTAACGGATGCTAAACAACTAGACTAAGAGTATTTGAATATATGGCAGAATTGAAAGGTGTGCACTTAGGCAGTCATTTACGCGCGATCGTGTCCGAATTGAAATCGCGCAACAGCATCTATGGCTATCCGGCCCGAAAATTTTTTCGGGGATTTCCCGGTTATGATTTTTCGGTGAATTTCCATGAAAAGGTAGCCGCCACGCTAATAGGCCCCGCCTCGGGCCCCCACACCCAACTTGCCCAGAATATCCTCCTCTCTTTTCTCGGCGGCGGGAGAATCATGGAATTGAAGACGGTACAGATTCGGGATCAATTGGATATTCCCCGCCCCTGCATTGATGCGCGAAATATTGGATTCAATATAGAATGGTCGCAGGAATTACGCTTAGCGGATTCTTATCGAGAATACGTGATTGCCTGGGTGTTGCTAAAGCTGATCGAAGAAATGGAGCTACTGGAAATTCCCAAAGGCGATCCCTTTTATCAAACCGTTTTCGATATCTCAGTGGGGTATGATTTAAAAGGCATTTCTTCGCCGCAGATTCATCAATGGCTCCGGGACATGAAGGATGCCGGTCCCTACATTTCCGAATTGTTAGAATCGTTGCCGCAGGAATTCAACCATCTTAAAAATGTGCCCATCGATCCGTATATATCCGATTCCGTCACCCTGTCCACCTTTCACGGTTGTCCGCGGGAAGAGATTGAGGCCATCGTTCAACATCTCATCAGTGAACACCGCTTTCATGTGATTGTTAAGATGAATCCCACCCTTTTGGGATATGAATCTGCCCGCAAAATTTTGCATGAGGATTTAGGATATGGTCATCTCCAATTGGATCCGGCCGCCTTTGAGAACGATTTGCAGTATTCCGAGGGCGTGGCAATGATGAAGCGGTTGGAAGAATTCGCCCGCAAGCACGGTTGTTGTGTGGGAGCCAAATTTACCAACACCCTGGTCGTGCAAAACAATCAGGACGTTTTTGACGACGAGGTGATGTATCTTTCCGGGCCGCCGCTACATGTGTTGTCCATGCAGGCCATGCACAAGTTTCGCCAGGCAATGGGTGCGCATTTCCATATCTCTTTTTCCGCCGGCATCGATAAACAAAACTTTGCCGATGCGGTAAGCTGCAATATGAAGCCCATCACCGTCTGCACGGATTTGCTCAAAACCGGCGGATATACCCGGATGTTCGGTTACCTGAAAAATTTGAAACAAGCGTTGGAGAAGGCGGAGGCAAATACCCTGGCCTCATTCATCAAAAACAAAGCAAGTGCGACGGAGCATCAGTCAGTGGCTTCGGCAGGTATGCAAAATGCGCAACGGATTGTCCCTGAATTGGCGCAAGATCAACGATACCATTTTCAGAAAAACAGTAAAGAACCGCCCAAGATTGACAGTCATCTGCGCCTGTTTGATTGTATCTCCTGTAACAAGTGCCTCCCGGTTTGTCCTAATGCGGCCAATTTTACTATCCCTTCGGTTCCGCAAGAAAAACAAATTGCTAACTACAAGTTGGAAGGAAACAAGCTTGTTGCCTCAGGACAAACAGCTTTTGTCATTGAAAAAGCGCATCAAATTGCGACGCTGGCAGATTGGTGTAACGAATGCGGCGATTGCGACACCTATTGTCCCGAATACGGTGGACCGTATATCGAAAAGCCACGATTTTTCTTCTCCGAACAAACCTATCGACAATTTAGAGATTATGATGGATATTATTTCCCGGAACCGTATGCTTTAAAGGGCCGGCTGGACGGGAAAGAATACGAACTCCGATATGATGACGCTCAACACCATTACATCTGGCAATATGATGGATTGCAAATAATTTTGGATGAGAACGATGAATTGAAAGGCTGGCAATTGTCTCAATCTGTGAACATCAACAAATCAATTGACATGGAGCCTTATCATATTTTCAAAACGGTGCTGAGGGGATTTTTGGAATCAACGGAAAATTATCCGACGATTTTACTTGATGCAGATGCGAATGAATAATGAAATTTTGTTTTGGGAAAGAAAGTCTCGAGGTGAAGTCTAAATTTGTAAGTTATAGGATTTCTATTAATCCCACAGGAAAGCAACTTGGAATGACTCTTCCTGTCCTTTTGTCCCGCAGGGACAAGCGACAATAGCACACCAATTCATTGGTGGGTAAGATGATTAAAAAATTTGAGACAGTCCCGGCAGGGACGACTGAAACTCGATTGTAATTCTCAGGTAAATTCAAAAAAAAGCATTGGCAATGGCACATTCATTCGTCTCCTGTCATATTCATTATATTTTTTGCACCAAAAATCGTCGCAGTTTCATAACGCCGGAATTGGAAGAGCGGCTTTGGCCTTACATGGGAGGCATAGCTCGAAAGCATAAGATGAGCGCTTTGGCCATCGGAGGTACCGAAAATCATGCTCACTTGTTAATTTCTCTACCTTCCACGTTGACTATCGCCAAAGCAATTCAATTAATTAAAGGCGGGGCATCTACCTGGGTAAAAGAGACCTTTACGGACCATAACCATTTTGAATGGCAGGAGGGATACGGAGCATTTAGTGTTAGTATCTCTCATGTTGATAAAACCATCGCCTATATCCGAAATCAGAAGGAGCATCATAAGATCCAGACATTTAAGGAGGAATATTTAGCATTTTTGAAGAAGCATGGGATTCCTTATGATGAACGGTATGTTTGGGGATGATCCCGATCCAAGCTGATTCAGCCGTCCCCTGTCTGCAGCAGGCAGGCTAACGGGACTGAAAAAGAATTTTGTTTTATTCTTCCCACCAATAAATTGGTGGGCTTCGAACATCCCTGGCGGGATGGGCATAGAAACTTTTTCATAGTGCGGGATTCCCGGCGTGAATGCAAGAAAAGAAGTTCAGGCAAATTTAGATTTGAAAACCAACATAGATCGATGGGAGCATTACCATGAAATTTATTCTCAATGATAAAGATAAAATTTATAACGGGGACGAAGACGTATCCCTCTTAACCTACCTGAGGGATAAGGAAAACATCACCTCTCCCAAGGATGGCTGTTCTCCCCAGGCTGCCTGTGGCGCCTGTGTGGTGGAAATGAATGGGCGGGCGGTTCTCTCCTGTGTCACCCCGATGAAAAAAGTCGATGGCAAGAAAGTGACCACTATCGAAGGGCTGAGTCAATATCAACAGAAGGTGTTTGCCAATGCCTTTGTCGCAAAAGGCGGAGTGCAATGCGGGTTTTGTATTCCCGGTATTGTGATGCAGGCCAAAGTCTTAATTGATAGCAATCCGGAGCCGAACCGCAGAGAAATTGAAAAATCACTTACGCCCAATTTGTGCCGTTGCACCGGGTATAAAAAAATCGTGGACGCCATCGAATATGCAGCAGAAGCTTTTCGGGAGAAGAGAGAAATCCCATCCTCAGGAAGCAATGGGAATATCGGGACTTCAGCGCCCAAATATGAAGCCGACAAACTGGTGCTGGGCCAGCGTCACTATGTTGCGGATATGAAACTTCCCGGTATGGTTTTCGGTGCGCTGAAATTCAGCGATCATCCCAGAGCAAAAGTGCTTTCAATCGACACTGCAGAAGCAGAGCAACTGCCCGGCGTCTTAAAAATTTTCACTGCCAAAGATATCCCCGGTGAACGGTACACCGGGCTTATCATCCCCGATTGGCCCCTCATGATTGCAGAGGGCGAAGAGACGCGCTACGTCGGCGATGTGCTGGCCGGGGTGGTTGCCGATTCGGAAAAAGCTTCCCGCCAGGCAGTGGAGCGCATTAAAGTGGAATATGAGGTCTTGGAACCGCTCACCGATCCCCGGGCAGCTATTCGCACCACTGCATCGTCCATCCATCCGAAAGGCAATCTACTTTCCGAAACGGTTATTAAACATGGTGAAGTGGAAAGGGCCTTGAAAGAGGCTGCCTACATCAGCCAGGGAACTTACGAAACTCAGATGATCGAACACGGGTTCATGGAGCCGGAAAGCTGTTTGGCTCGCCTGAAAAATGGCGGCGTGGAAGTCTATTCCCAGGGTCAGGGGATTTATGAAGACCAGGTTCAAATCGCCAGGCTATTGGATCTTCCCAAAGAAAAGGTTGAGGTTATCCTGGTATCCAATGGCGGTGGATTTGGCGGCAAAGAAGATTTGTCGGTCCAGGGTCATGCGGCGCTCTTTGCTCATCTGTTACAAAAACCGGTTAAAATTACCCTCACTCGTGATGAATCGATTTGCATGCATCCCAAACGCCACCCCATTCGCATGGATTATAGATTGGGATGTGATGCTTCCGGTAAGCTGATCGTTTTGAAGGCCAGCATTTTGGGAGACACCGGTGCTTATGCCTCGGTGGGAATGAAGGTTCTGGAACGCGCTGCCGGACACGCTACCGGTGCTTATCACGTGCCCAATGTGGATATTATTAGTAAAGCGGTCTATACCAACAACATTCCTTGCGGGGCCATGCGGGGATTTGGAGTGAACCAGGTCACCTTTGCCCTGGAAAGCTGCGTGGATGACCTCTGTGAGCAAGGGGGATTCGACCGGTGGGAATTTCGCTACCAGAACGCGCTGAAAGAAGGCGACATCACCGCTACCGGACAGCGGATAAAAGCGGGCTGTGGGGTACGCGACACCTTGATGGCCGTTAAAGAAGATTTTTACAAAGCCCCCTATGCAGGGCTTGGTTGCGGTATTAAAAATACCGGAATCGGTAATGGCATGCCGGACGAAGGCAGGGTCAAGATTGAAATCCGATCGCCGGAAAAGATTGTTATCCACCACGGCTGGACGGAAATGGGACAGGGGGTGCATACCATGGCAGTACAATTTTTCTGCCAGGAAACCGGGCTACCCTCCCATCTTATAGAGGTTTATGTGAATACCGCCGCCAATGCGCCCAGCGGAATGACCACTGCGTCCCGGGCCACCTCTATCATCGGCAATTCCATCATCAATGCCTGTAAAAAGCTGAAGGCTGATTTGCAAGAACACACCTTGGCGGATTTAGTCGGCACCATCTATGAAGGCGAATGGGTTTGCGACTGGACCACCAAACCCGGAGCGAAAGTGGATGAGATCGTCACTCATTACTCCTATGGTTATGCCACCCAGTTGGTGACTTTAACTGAAGAAGGAGAGATTGAGAAAGTCGTGGCTGCCCATGATGCCGGACGGGTAATCAATCCTAATTTATTTGAAGGGCAGATCGAAGGCTCGGTTCACATGGGATTGGGCTATGCGCTTACCGAAGAACTGCTACTGGAAAACGGCGTTCCCACCAGCACCCGCCTGCGCAAGATGGGCATCCTTCGCGCCAAGCAAATGCCGGAAATAAAGGTGATTGGCGTGGAGGTTCCCGATCCGCACGGACCCTACGGTGCCAAGGGTGTGGGAGAAATCGGGTTGGTTCCCACCGCCGGAGCTGTTGCCAATGCTTATTTTCAGTTTGACGGCATCCGGCGCTACAAATTGCCCTTAAAAATAAAGCCCAAAAAAGTGGTCGGTAAAACCAAACCAAAAGCGAAGGTAGCGGCTGGGGAGAACTAAAGTGTTTTGGTGCTTTTGTGTTTTTGCGTTAATCATGAAAATGTTACAAAACTTCAGAAGCAGTTTACTTTGACGCTGGAACATAGGCGGTTTTGAAGTTATGCTGCTGCATTCTTAAAGAGTTGGTACTGCTCTTTCATTCTTTGTCCCGCCACGTAAGTGGTCACTTTGTGAAAGGGACAATCGACAATAGCCCACCAATTCATTGGTGGGAAAGATAAATTACCAGTGAAAGATAGTCCCGGCGGGACGACTGAAACTCGATTGTAACTCTCAGGAGGAATATTTAGCATTTGTTAATGTCCCGAAGTTTTCGCAAATTCTAAAATGACGTTGAATGTCGTTTATTGAAATCTCCAAAAGCCTTGTTAATTGAGCATTATTATAGTGCTATAATGTGCGTTAAGAAATAGCGTTTCAATTTTGCGAAAAACTAAGGACACAACCAGCATTTTATTTTGAAGAAGCATGTGATTCCTTATGTCGAAAGGTATGTTTGGAATTGAGTTAGCACATCTCAGTAAGTAGCACCCTGCCTGCTGCAGGTAAGCCAAAGGGATCGATGGAGAAATTTCATATACTCTTCTTAGAAACTCACATTAATTTTACAATTAGGTGTTCAGATGGAATATGAAATAAAAAAGGTTGGCATGAGGCCAATAATGAAGCAAGTGTTTCAAAAAGTTTCTAAGATTGCTACAACCGATGATCCAGTATTAATAGTCGGCGAAAAAGGTATTGAAAAAAGAATAATCGTGCGTGCTATTCATAACCTCAGCAAACGCAAATCTAATTCTTTAATCGAGGTAAATTGTGCTTTGACTGAGCAAGAACGAATTGAAAAAGAAATGTTTGGAATTGAGAAAGCAGCTTCAAATGGTAAGATTGTAAGTAAAAAAGGAAACTTTGAAATTGCGAATATGGGAACGGTTTTCTTAGATGAAATCGGCGAGTTATCCCTCTATAATCAACGGAAATTGCTAAATGTTTTACAAAATAACTCAACCTACAGAGTCGGTGGTGAGGATAGTTTCAAGATTGACGTTCGAATGATTTCTTTTACCTCTCTTGACTTAGAGGAAAAAATCTCTGAAGGCTTATTTCGAGACGATTTGTATTACAGCATAAATGTAATGTCAATTTATATCCCACCATTGAGAGATAGAATTGAAGATATTGTTCCATTAACTAAGTATTTTATTCAGAAATACTCAGCAAAAGCCAATGACTCTGTTCTGGATATTTCCAAAGACTCTTTAATTTTTATAATGGAGTATAAATGGCTTGAAAACATTCAACAGTTAGAAAATGCAATTAAAAGTGCAGTATTGATGTGTGACAAGAATATTATAGAGCCTGATGATTTACCAGATTATCTAAGAGAAAAAAAATCAAAGAGTAAATCTAGATTTCAAATCGAAAACATCCTTACACAAAAAAATATGAATTATCACGAGAAATTGGAAGCTTGTGAAAAGGAAATAATCAAACAGGCCTTGATTGAAACACAATATAATAAAACACAAGCTGCAAAGAAATTAGGGGTCACTCTTAGAACATTAAGAAACAAATTAAAAAAATATAATTTATAAGAGGAAAAGGTGTCTTAGTGATAAGCTTATAACAAGCGTTTTCCAATTTGCTCAAGAAAATGTTTAAAAATCAAATTGCTAAATTAAATTAGTCTGTATGCAATTTTGTTGACCTTTGTAAATATTCACATTCACGATCAAGAGATAACATAAATCAATGACAACCCTTTCACACCTTCAATGTGTCAGTTGCGGTAGAACCTATTCCCCGCAGGAAATTGAGTATACCTGCCCTGATTGCGGCGCTTTGTATGGCACTTTAAAAGTTCATTATGATTATGACCGGGTTATCGCTTCTCTTTCTCGAAAAACGCTTTCCGAAAATCGGAACTACACTCACTGGCGCTATCTGCCTCTGCTTCCCATTGACAACCCGGATTTCATACCCGCCATGCAGGTGGGCTGGACGCCTATTTATCGTAATACGGATTTGCAAAAAAAGTGGGACCTAAGCGGATTGTGGGTCAAGGATGATGGGCGAAATCCCACCGCCTCACTTAAAGATCGTGCCAGTTCGGTCGGTATTGTCAAAGCACTGGAGAAACAATCGAGAGTCGTCACCGCTGCCTCTACCGGAAATGCGGCTTCCTCCTGGGCTGCCTTTACCGCATTGGCTAATTTACCGGCCGTAATTTTCGTTCCCCAAAATGCGCCTCGAGCCAAGCTCGCTCAATTGCTCTTATACGGCGCAAAAGTGGTTCAGGTCAAAGGACCGTATGATAAAGCGTTTGATCTCTGCTGCCAGGCGGCTGAAAAATGGAGATGGTATAATCGCAGCACCGCCATCAATCCCTATCTGGGAGAAGGGAAGAAAACCGCTGCCCTGGAAATATGCGAGCAACTGAGCTGGCAGGTGCCGGATTACGTATTTGTTTCGGTGGGAGACGGATGCATTCTGCAAGGCATGTGGAAAGGATTCCAGGATTTTTATCAAATCAACATGATTGAACGACTTCCCCAAATGATCGGCGTTCAGGCGCAAGGTTGTGCGCCGCTGGTAAAGGCCTGGGAAAAAGGCGCCCATCACGCAGAGCCGCTCGAACCGGAGACCATTGCCGATAGCATTTCCGTGGGTGTGCCACGCGATCAGGTAAAAGCGCTGCAAGCCGTCTACGAATCAGAGGGTAGGTTTATAGCGGTGTCCGATGAAGAAATACTGGAATCCATATCGCTGATCGCCCGGAGTAGCGGCGTGCTTGCCGAACCGGCCGGCGCGGCGGCCATGGCCGGATTAAAACAGCTTCGCGATCAAAACATTGTTAAAGCCGACCAAACCGCAGTCGTAATGGTCACCGGCAACGGCTTGAAAGATATTGATGGGGTCATGAAAGCAGTGGCTGAAAAACCGTTACTGGTGGAGGCTTCCCTAGACGCGGTAAGCGAGGAATTGAGGTGAGAGATTTTTCTCCACCGCTTCCTAAGCATGAATAATTGAATGAAAATTTTCAATTAACCTTTACCTGTCCATTCCCGTACACTCTCTGTCTTATCAGCGAACAAGGTATTGTCTGTTTCTCCACTCTTATATTACCTAATTGTTGAAAATTCCTAACTTGGTTCAGTGGCACAGAAGTTGAAGTTAGAAACGTCTATTTCATAAAGACGAACTATTCGCATCAATGGAGTTAATTCGATATGTTCAAAAATTATTTCAAAATGGCCTTTCGAAATTTCATTAAGCATAAAATATATTCGGTTATCAACGTGCTGGGTCTGGCCATCGGAATGGCGGCCTGCATTCTGATTCTGGTTTACATCCAGGATGAACTCAGCTACGATACGTTTCATGAAAAGGCGAAGCGAATTTACCGGATTACCGATCACTGGACCGCCGGTAATGTGTCAGAAGACCTGGCAACGGTGCCTTTTCCGGTAGCCAAAACGCTGGAACTGGAAAATCCGGATATGATCGAGCACACCGTGCGCATGTATCGTCCTTCCTCCTGGAATATCTCTCCGGTGATCGGCTACGAAGATAAGACCTTCATCGAAAAAGGCATTATGTTTGCCGATTCTTCCTTCTTCAAATTGTTCAGCTTTGAATTCATTCAGGGAACCGAAGCGGCACTACAAAAGCCGGGTAATGTGGTGATTACCGAAGAAATCGCTCAAAAGTATTTTGGACAGGAAAACCCGCTCGGCCAACGGATTAGCTTTAACAATCAATTGGATCTGGAAGTGGCCGGGGTTTTGAAGAATGTACCTCACAACTCGCATATCCAATTTGATATCTTGTTACCGATGGGCGCTTTACGAAATTGGTGGAATAATTCCAATTTTGAACAAAACTGGATTTGGCAGGGAAGCTGGACCTACTTGTTGTTAAATGATCCTTCCGCAGCTTACGCTTTGCAACAACAAATGCCCGATTTTGTGGAGCGGCACTTTCCGCCATCGATTAAGGACGGAACGATTTTGACGCTGCAACCGATGCTGGATATCCATTTACATTCTCAACGCTACCTGGAAATTGCCACCAATGGGAACATTCTTTATGTGTATATATTTTCCGCCATTGCCCTTCAGATTCTACTGATTGCCTGCATCAATTTTATGAATCTTGCCACCGCCCGCTCTGCCAGTCGCGCCAAAGAAGTAGGAATGCGCAAGGTGATGGGTGCGCAACGCACACATCTGGTTCGCCAGTTTTTGGGTGAATCGATTCTGATGAGCTTTTTTGCCCTGATTTTATCCATCGCCTTTATCGAGTTGGCCATGCCTGTCTTTAACACCCTGACCGGTAAATCACTGGAAATTCATTATTTTGAAAATTGGGTGGTTATTGTCGGGTTAATAACCGTTGGTTTATTAGTGGGGATAATCGCCGGTAGTTATCCTGCCTTTGTACTCTCCGGTTTTCGTCCAATCGGTGTACTGAAGGGAGGTATTAATTCCGGCAATAACTCCCTCCGCGGCGAGGCGCTGTTGCGAAAAATATTGGTCGTCGCCCAGTTCGTCGTATCGCTTTCCCTGTTGATCAGTATCAGCATCATCTACAATCAATTGAATTATGTGAAGAACAAAGAATTGGGATTTAATAAGGAGCAGGTGGTTTTCTTTAACATGTTTGGTCCGGCCTGGCAACAATTCTCTGCATTCAAAAACGAATTGCTCCAGCACAAGGATATCCAGGCAGTCAGCCAAATCGGCGGGAGCATACCGGGATTGGCCGATGGTATTGCCAATGCTTATGTGCCGGAGGGAATGTCGAAGGAGAAACCCAAATGGATTGGCACCATCTTCGCCAGTCATGATATTGAGGATGTGCTGGGATTGGAAATGGCTGCCGGACGGTTTTTTTCCACCGAATTCCCCACTGATTCCAGCGAAGCATTTATCATCAATGAAGCGGCAGCCAAAGAATTTGATTGGGCTGAAGATGACATCGGGAAAAAGCTGGAACGGGTGCGCTCCGACGGCAGTGTATCTCAATCCGGAAGAGTGATTGGTATTGTTAAAAATTTTCACTACCAACCATTGCGTGAAAAATTGAAGCCGCTGGTGATCCGTTTCGGAGGCGGACAATTTGTGGTGCGTCTCGGTTCGCAGAACATTCCGCAGGCCATGGATCACATCCGGGATTCCTGGGGGAGTTTCTTTCCGGAATGGCCCTTAAATTATCGTTTCCTTGATGAAGATTTGGATCGTCTTTACCGCAAAGAAGCCAAGCTGGGACAAATCATCCAGTATTTTACCCTGTTGGCCATATTTGTAGCCTGTCTGGGATTATTCGGTTTGGCCTCCTTTACCACCGAACGACGAACCAAAGAAATTGGGGTGCGCAAAGTGCTGGGGGCGTCGGCTTCAAGTTTGGTTCTATTGTTATCCAGAGAATTCACCAAGTTGGTTGCCATCGCCTTTGTCATATCCGCTCCCATCGCTTATTTTGCCATGGATCGATGGCTACAGAACTTTGCTTATCGGACCGACATTGGAGTAGGCATCTTCCTGACCACCGGCTTCATTGCCCTCTTAATCGCCCTGCTGACAGTAAGTTATCAAACCATTAGGGCCGCCTTAGCCAATCCGGTAAATTCCTTGAGATATGAATAAATATTGAATTCTTTAACCCTGAGTAGTTTGTCAAAAAAGTTTTTACCTTTGCAGATTTCTCACTGCGCTTTCCCAAGGGGAGCACTTCGTGCCGCTCCGTTCGGCACGAAGTGCTCCCTTCGGGAAAATGACTTCCATGGCTGTCATTTCGAGCGAAAGCGAGAATTCTCTTGTGTCTCGTAACTTATTTGACAGACTACTGAGTGGGCCATTTCGCGTCAGGCTTCCCAAGCCAAATCCACATAATGAAATCTACCAAGGGCGGCTCTCCCCCCATCTCGCGGATCATTTTATTCGCCTGAGCTCGATGATAACCGCTGTGTAGAATAACCTGATTCATCATTTGTAATAAATTAGGCTGTTCCGGAGGCTTGCCAATTTTCTTTGCTAAATGCTCCGACCAGGGGATGGAGATTAATTGATACAGGTGGCTTTCAATAATGTCATCCAAATAATTCTCTAACTCCAGATAAAAGGTTAATCCCCAATCCGAAATTTCCTGAAAACGTTTAAAGCTATTTAGCTCAGGTATGTTTAGTTCTTTGCCAAGCCACAGCAATAGATATGCATGTTGAACGCTATGGATGTGATGCAGAAGTTGTTTTAGCTTTTGATTTGTTTGATAATCTGAAAGATCGAATACTGATTCCCAAACAGTGGCATCGGCCCAAAACATATGGGCAAATAAGCTTTTTGTCTCCTCTAAGATACTCACGCTAAACCCCCTGGTAAGTCATTCAATCTTTTGTCAGGTTTTGTTTTCGGGGAGAGAATTCGGTCAGAAACCGGTCACCTTCACGTCCGGTTTCATATCTATAGTGATAATTCCCGAATCCAACAATACTCCGACCCTACATTTTGGGCTCTGCCCCGGTTATTTGCTTCATCAAATTAAGAATTGTATAGCAATCCTCCTTTTTCTTCTCATCATCCACGCTATTTAGCAAATCTATCACACTTTGATCGTTTACTTTCGTCTTTAGTTCGGCCATGATATTCTCCTTTCCATTTTACTGCACATTCTTTTTGATTAAATACCCAAGTTTTTAAATAGACCTTCTACTCAGAATGTCTTCTTTGCCACTGCTTTATGCAATTGATATAATTGCTGTAAAATAGCTGACCCATACCAGGGATGAAGTTCCATGGTTAACCTTCCTGCTTTAATAGCCGGGTCTGTATTGGTTAATCGTCTCGCTTCTTCAATTGTTGCCACATTGAATATATATATTCCTCGAAGTTCTCCACCGTCCAAAAATGGACCTGCTAAAACTAATTTACCTTGGTCAGTTAACTTTTGAATATTTTCCAAATGAGCCTGCTGCAATTTTGCCGCTGTCAGAGAATCCTGATCCCGATTCGGACCGGCTTTCAGGAAAGCGAAAACATATTTTTTCATACCATATTCATCTGCACCCAACTGTACTGCTAACTCTTCATCATAAGCCAAGTCTTTGCCGGTGATCTTTAAATCGTCAGTTTTTGATACGTTATCCTCTGAGTTACAATTCATGAACGTCAATGAGAATAAGGAAAGCAATAGCAGCATGATTTTCATTGCTGAGCTCCTTTTGAAATTTTGTGGGCAAATCTATTAATTTTGTTAACTAAACTTTGACTCATGTCATTTCCATCTGTCTGCTGATGCAAGCTGGTCTGCGCAGGCAGGCAGAAATTAAACGGCCTCTAAGCGCGAATCCATTCACCCTTAAGCATAAACTGGATTCACGCCTTTCCCATAGGGAACAACCTGTACCGCGGGAATGGCCGTATGGTCTCCTAATAATGCCCGCAGAAACTCAAAAATAAAACTACGTCTTCTCTTAATCAAATACAAGACCGAATTTCGGGATCACCCCGGGCCTGGAGGGGGTTGCAGATGATCCCCCTTTGCTAGTGATCTTCCGTTTGCTGAAAAACATCACTGCTCTAACACTGTTCGGTTAAATGATTGCCGAGATGGCCGGAACCCGATTCGAAAATGCCGCCGGGCATTTATTCTGGATGAATCTTTTTATGCTGAGCATTGATGCCCAATTAGAGCTTGTTCGTGGATTACATCCGGTCTATGATTTCAGTCTGATGCATTTGTTCTTTTCCGCAATGGGAGGGATTTTGGGTGTTTTCATGTATCAGGTGCAATTGACGGAGAAAAGGCGTTGGTTGAGCAGAGCTTGTTGATGACGTTTGACAGTTTTGCATATTTTTGCTATTCGTATCGTAGCGCTTCAATAGGATTGAGTTTGGAAGCTAAAATAGCCGGCCATAGTCCGAAAACCAACCCAACCGTTGTGCAAAAAATTAGACCGCCAACCGCCCATTCCATGGGTACAAACGCCGCAAATCCGGTAAACTGAGTGACAATGTTCCCCAGGCCAAATCCGACCATCACACCGATGGTTCCGCCGATATTACAGAGTACGATGGCTTCCAATAAAAATTGCACTAAAATATTTTTTCGTTTGGCGCCCAATGATTTGCGGATGCCTATTTCTCGGGTCCGTTCGGTAACCGAGACCAGCATAATATTCATGATGCCGATACCGGCAACCACCAGGGCAACAATGCCAATCACAAATGCGCCGGTTTTTACGCCGGCAGTGGCCTGATTAAACGATTTTCTCTGACTATCATTGGTGAATATTTCAAAATCATCTTCTTCCTGCGGTTTTACACCTCTTTCTGCTCGCAAAACCCCCCGGGTTTCCTGAATGGCGTCTTCCAGCAATTCGGGTGATATTGCCCGCACTGTCACATTTACCGAACGCTCGCGCCCCCATTGGGTTCGCATCCCGTAAATTTGTTGAAATTTGGTAATCGGTATCAGACAATAGTTGTCATAATTTCCGCCCAGAGCGGATTTCTTCTCCTCAAAAACGCCGATAACTTTAAATTTTCTGCCATCAAGCTTGATCGTTTTTTGAATCGGGTTAATGAACGGAAAAAGTTCCTCCGCAATTGCATACCCGATTACGACAACATTTCTTCCGATTTTCACGTCTTCATTAGAAAGGTTTCTTCCCAGGTATATAAAATGAGTATTATTATTTGGATATTCAGGCGTGCCGCCACAAACGGTAAGATTTGAATTGGTGGCTTTATCTTTGTATTTGGCCTTATGACCGAAATCCCATAATTCTGCTCCCACCAAATCGACTGTTTCGACTTTTTCCCGGATCGCATTCGCATTTTCAACAGTAACAGGTCTTCTGCGTTGTATTTTCTTCCAATCGACATCATTATGGGAAAAGCCTGCCGGCCATTTCTGAACCTGGAAGGTGGTGCTTCCCAATACACTCAATTCACCCTCGATGGTATTCTGAACCACGGAAATTCCGGTCATTACCGCGATGATTGAGGCCACACCGGCAATAATACCGATTAAAGTTAAGAAAGATCTTAATTTATGAGCCGCAATGGCAGTTAAAGCCATCTTAAACGCTTCGATTAAATTCATGATTTCTCCTTATTCATACCTTAATGCTTCAATAGGGTTTAATCTTGAAGCTCGAAAGGCGGGAATGATCCCGGAAAACATGCCAACGGATACCGAAACAATTAAGGCGACAATGACAATTGGGACGGACACACTGGCGGGTAGCAGCAGGGAATTGATTATGGATGTCACACCGAATGACAGTCCTATCCCAATAAACCCACCGATGAGACAAATGGAAGAGGATTCAAGAAGGAATTGGGTCAGGATAGCGCGCTTTTTGGCGCCGATGGCCTTGCGGATGCCGATTTCCCGGGTACGTTCGGTTACGGATACAAACATGATATTCATAACCCCGATCCCTCCCACGAACAACGAAATACCGGTAATCAACAATCCAATCAAAACAATGACTCCCATGACATTATTATAAGCACCGACCAGGGTATCCATGGTGTTGATCGAAAAGTCTTCCTTCTCAGTGGGCGTTAATTTGCGGATTTTTCTCATTTCCCCGATTAGTTCGTATTCAAAATCTGTCATCGCTTCGTGGCCTGGAGATTTCACTGCGATGTTAAATTGCCGATTGGCCCCACCAAACGTTTTAATGAATGATGTAACCGGCACATAGATTTGATTGTCAAAATTGGGTCCGCCGAAAAAGCCGGCGCTCCCTTGCTTTTCCATAATCCCCACAACCCGGTATCTGTACCGCCCGATTCTTAATTTTTTATTCAGCGGATCCACATGCTTAAAAAGACGTTCTTTGATCTCCGCACCGATAACGCAAACCAGTCGCTTGTTTTGTACATCGATCGGGGTAATAAATCGTCCAACTTGGGGAAGTGAGGTGGAAACGACGATATGTTGCTCGGTGGTCCCGACGATATCAACATCACTGAGGGTGTTGGATCGATATTTTATGGATTTGGATGTGTGAGTGGTGGGGTTAACGGCCCGGGCAGATGTTAAACGTTGCTCTAATTTTTCAGCATCCTTCAAGGTTAAATTTTCGCGGTTGCGATATTCATACCAGCGACCTGACATGACCCAGGGCGTTCGGGAGACATACAACACATCGGATCCCAGCGCCGATATGCTCTCTTTAAAGTTATTTTCCAATCCATTGGCTGCCGTCATGGTGGTTACTACCGCAACAATGCCGATAATAATTCCCAGGGCTGTCAACACACCCCGCACTTTATTGGCCTTGAGGGCAGATAGCGCAATTTTGAAGGCTTCTCCCATTTCGGTTATATATCGCATTGCTTAAACCCGTGTTCGATGAAACTTTTTCCTGAACTAATTTGCAACTGCTCGAAGGTATTCATTCTCCCTGTGCATCGATTCATCACTTTCAATCATGCCGTCTTTCAGTTTGACGATCCGATGGGCATGCTGAGCAATGTCGTTTTCATGCGTCACTAAAATGATGG
>JABAHQ010003075.1_pt4 | contig 39123 bp, 43 predicted proteins | sample 7062091 | NCBI WGS metagenome assembly JABAHQ01 (sample SAMN14534359, study PRJNA622989) | marine sediment metagenome | biome: marine biome [ENVO:00000428]; feature: marine pelagic biome [ENVO:01000023]; material: deep marine sediment [ENVO:00002113] | place: India: Gulf of Kutch | collected... | reverse complement strand
CTACGCCGAGGCCATGCTGGGCGGCGGCGGCTCGGTCAACTGGCAGACCAGCGGCAACTGGACCTCTGCGGATTGTGGCGGGCGTCGGTGGATGAACCGCAACTGCGGCAATCCTCCGTAAGAAGCGGGCTCTCCCCGCGCTGCGGGCTGGTACGGACCATATCCGGGCGCATCGGGCGCCGCCGCCGGTGCGCCGAGGCTGCGGTAGAGCCGGCGCCGCTGCTACCGATGCCCTGTCGTGGGTGCTCCGCGAGGGCGTATCGCCCTTTCAGCGGACCGGACCGTCGTACGCGGTTGGGAATAGTGCGCGCTTGCCGCTAGAATTGTTTGATTGTCTGGGTTCGGTTCTGGGGGGCGGACGCAATGGCAAGTCGAGACGAGCAGCTAGCGGTCTTCGATCAAGCCGCCGAGGAGGTCGTGGCGCTGGGCAACCGCCTGATGGACGAAGAGCCCGGGGGTGATCTCTGGAACATCGCCTCCGGTCTGTTGGCCGGCGCCGTGCAGTTCTGGCTGTACTCGCGACAGCCCTGCGGCGACCCGCAATGCGAGGCCTGCAGCGAGGTCAGTACTGCCGAGCAGCGCCTGCGCCTGTTGCTTGATGAGACTCGGCAGTCGGCCGAGGAGAGCGACTACTATCATTCCCCCACTGATAGTAATGTGGGCACGGCGTAGCCGCGCCGTGGGGCGTCGCAGCGACAAGACATTTCAAAAGTCAAAATGCAAAAGACAAGAGTGTAGAGCCGGTCGCGGCGAGAACACCGCTCCCACCTGGAATCAAGCACCGGCGCCACAAGTAGAAGGGGAGCGACATTTTTGTCGCGAAAGACTTGCCGAACGGCTGGTCGCGGCGAGAACGCCGCTCCCACCGCCGGAGTTGCACCGGCGCCTCGACCACGGTGGGTGCGCCTCTATCAACCGATGAACAAATGCCTGGAGGCGATGTGGTTGAGGGCGCTCTTGTAGTGTTCGAACCTCAACGACAGGCGCAGGAAGACGTCGTCCAGTCCGTAGACGCGCGCCAGGCCGTGTGCCGCGGCTTGGTGGAAATGGGTGGAGCCCATGTCCACGTAGTACTTGGCATCGATCGGCCGGCGTTTGGATCGATAGCGGTGGTCGATCCATTGCGGGAACAAGCCGGTCAGAAACAAGGCATAGTTGCCGATGTGGGAGTAGATCAGAAACTGGCGCCGGGCGTCGGCCTCCCGGGCCTCCTCCATCATCTCCACGAGATATTCATGGGTGTCTCGGTCGTAGGGCTCGATGCGGTAGAGTCGCTCGGTGCGCACGAACAGGGCAAGCATGTTGGCCAGGTAGTTGGTCACTTTGCGCCCGGGACCGGCGCGGTGATCGGTAAGCGTGCGGCGCAGCAGCACGTTGAACAACAGGAAGGGTGAGACGGCCAGCAGCCGTTGCGCGCGCCCGCATACCTGCTGAAATAGGTAGTCGCTGGAGAGCGTGGATTCCAGGGTACTGGGTAGCTCGTCGAGGATCTGTGCGATCTCCTCGTAGCTGCGCCCGGGCTGCGGGAAATTCTCGATGATGAACGCCAGGTCGCCCTGCGCGAGCCCGCTGAGATCGGTGATGGCAAAGTCGGGTCTGCCCATCGGGTCTCTTCCTCCAACAATACGTGAACGCAAGCGGGCGCGCGGCCCAAGCGGCTCGTCGCGAAAACACCAATACCGCCGGACAGCGGCATCGTCTCTGCGGCGCCCCACGAACTAGATTTACAGTCGCGGTGCAGCGGTTCAACCCTCCACGGTGGAGGCCCTTGGCGCGGGGCGGAGGATCCCGATATGGTCAAGATCTCTCTGGACAACGAGACGGACCTGGTGGATGAGCATTTCGCGGTCGTCTATGCGCCGCGCAGGTCTCGGGACCGTTTCCCGGAAAACTGTGTGGAGATCGTCGAGACACAGGCGGCCGCCCGAGCCGGGGCGGACCCGCGGCGCAGCCGCGTTGCCGCGCGGGTGCTGGGTCCCTCCCGTTCCTCTGAAGGGCTGCGCCTGTACTACCTGGTCTGTTGGCTGGACTGAGCCGTCGGCGCCGCCCCGCGCCGGCGCTGCCCGTGCAGCCATTCGACCAGCCCATGCACATCCGTGACCGCGGCGTCGGGCGGCTCGATCTGTGAAGGCCACGGTGCCCCGCTCCGGTTTACCCACACAGTGCCCATACCCACCCGGCGTGCGGCCTCCACGTCCAGCTCCGGGTCATCGCCCACATGGAGCGCCTGGTGGGGCTCCACGCCGGCGTGGGCCAAGGCGCGCAGGAACATGTCGGGGGCGGGCTTGGCCGCACCCTCGCCAGCCGCGGTCAGGGTGAAGTGGAGGTGACCCCGAAGGGGCGTGCGATCCACATCGGCGTTGCCATTGGTCACAGAGGCCAGCGTGTAGGATTCCTTGAGCTGAGCCAGCGCGGGCAAGGCATCCGGATAGGGCTGCACCTGGTTGCGTGCGGCGAGAAAGACCTGTGTCGCGGCATCCGCCAGCTGCCGGGCCGAGTCCTCGGGATGGTCGAGCTCTTGCAGCAGAGCGCACAGCGAGGCCGTTCGCAGCGCAGTGAGGTCATGGGCCAGCTCGGGGCGCTGTTCCGTCAGCCGCCGGCGATGTTCCCGCAGGGCGGCGATGTCGTGGGCCTTCGTCAGGACTGCGGCCTCACGCTGCAGCCACGCGTAGTGCGCCCGCTCGGCACGGCGAATCACCGGGCTGCAGGGCCACAGGGTATCGTCCAGGTCGATGGTGATCAGGGTGATATGGGGCATGGGGCACGCGTCGCCCGACGCGGGATCGAACCGGGCAGTCGACCCATGATATATCAAGAGCGCCGGTGCGCGCAGCGTGAGCCCCCCCGGGCGGGTCGCTCGAGTGCGGGCGCCTGTTACGCCGGGCAGGCGTCGGCTTCTGCCTGTTGGTGCGCGCGCGAGTGACAGCGCAAGATCCTGGCCTTCACAGCGTCGTACTCCTCGGCGCTGAGTACTCCATCGTCACGCAGGCGGCGGTGCTCGCGCATCTCGGCGCTGAGCAGCTCGCGATTGTCGGGGCCGTATTCCATGCGCGCCGCCTCGATGTGCCGCTTCAGTTCCTCCAGAAACGCGGCAAAGGAGCGACGATCCGGGCGGTTATTGAGCATCTCTACAAGGGGCATTCCACCGTGGCGGGTGCGAAAGACCAGCTTGTCATAGGACCAGTACATGGTTGCGGCCGTGCAGACAGCAGCCGCGGCAATGCAGACAAGGGCGCCCGGAAGCCAGATGGATCCCGACAGCGGAATGGCGCCGTCGAGCCCCGTGATCAGCAGTGCCGCCCCGGCCCCGCCCAGGCCCAGGGCGACGAGCAGCCAGCGCCATGCCAGGCGGCGCTCGCGCCGGGGCGTCGGGTCCAGGAAGGCGAGATGCAGCCAATACCGGCAGGACTTGGCGCGCAGGCGCTGGGTATGGACCGAGAGATAAATGTCGTTGAATACCGCGAGCTGTCCCGTGAAGCCCTTGGTGGGGCTGGCCTGGGCAAGCTGAAGGTTGTGGACCCTGGGTGTCGGTTCGCTCGCCGGGCCGTCTCCTGGGCCGTCGGCTGGGTCGCGGGCCGGGTGGCCGGCCACCTCGCCAGCCAGATAGATGTGCTCGATCGAATCGCCGTCTGTGGTCATGGTGCGCGCTGAGTGTGATGGGGTCCGCAAGATCCCTTGCAGGTATTGCATATCACGGGTCGCTGCACCGGTCTGTGACTCAGGTCTCACGGTCATGCCCGATGGGCCCATGGACCGTGTTGAGCTCTCGATTCAGGCCGATACCAAGTCCAGGTCCAATCGATCTCTTCACCGGACCAGGGAATCGTGATGAGCTCGAGCCCCATGACGCGGCACACCGGCACGAGCCTGCCCGCCCGGTTCATCACCTGTTCGATCCGGGCGTGCTCCCCTTCAATGCCCGCTGGCCTGGCTCGCTTCCACCGGCGCCGCGCCTGGTGTTCAGGATATGTCCAGGAGTTACGTTTTAATACGCGGGATGTCAAATAACTGTCGAGGACAAAATCCGGAAGAGATGTTGCGGACCGAGCCTCGTCGCGCTGGAATGGACACATGGGCAACCCCGAGACCTCACACCCCATCCAGGTGGTCGCCCGCCGGACCGGGCTAAGCCCCGATACCATACGGGCCTGGGAGCGGCGCTATCGCGTCGTAGTGCCCCGGCGCTCGGCCGGCGGCCGCCGCCTGTACTCCGATGCCGATGTGGAGCGCCTGCGGCTGCTGCGCCAGGCGACGCTGGGGGGCCGGCGCATCGGGGATGTGACGGGGCTGTCAGATCCGGAGCTCGCAGCCTTGGTCGCCGAGGACCAGGCGGGCCGGCGGCTTGCCGAGCCGGAGCCGGTGGCGGCGGGTTCCGCGTCCGGCTATCTCAAGAGCTGCCGGCGAGCGGTGGCCGTCCTGGATGCGGCGCGGCTGGAGCGACTCCTGGGCGAGGCCTCGGTCGGGCTGAGCACGCCGGTGCTGGTACAGGAGGTCATCGCCCCGCTGATGTATGCCGCCGGCCATGGATGGCGCCAGGGGGCCCTGCGCGTCGGCCACGAGCACATGGCGAGCCACGTGGTGCGCACGTTCCTGGCCCGGCTGTTATCGGCGGCAAACCCGGGGGGGCGGGGCGCCGCAGGTGCTCGTGACGACCCCGTCCGGGCAGCGCCACGAGCTCGGCGCGCTCATGGCGGCGGTGCTCGCGGCCGCCGATGGCTGGCAGGTGTTGTACCTGGCGCCGGATATCCCCGCGGCGGAGATCGCCGCCGCTGCGCAGGGCCGGACCCGGGCGATATTGCTCAGTGTGATCTATCCTCCAAACGACCCCGCGGTGCAGGACGAGCTGCGCCAACTGCGCGAGCTGCTGCCGCGGACCGCCATTCTCGTAGGCGGGCAGGCCGGGGCAAGCTACCAAGAGGTGATTCAGATCATCGGCGCGCAGTGGCTGGACGACCTCGCGGTGCTGAGTCCCGCGTTGGATGCGCTTCGCCCGGGCGCCTCGGCGGCAGGTGGATGAACCTCGGGCCGGGCGCGGGTGCGCAGCTCAATCCGGAGCTGGCCGCAAACATCCTGCGCGCCCATGTCGAGCACGTTCGGGGGCTGTCCCGCGAACTGGGTCGGGGCCTCAAGCGCGGAGCCTGCGGTGCCGAGAAATGGAGCATGGTCCGCGGCTCTCGCGGCGTTCGGCGGAGCTTGCGCACGCCGGCTGTGCGGTTCGCGAAGCCATGGCCGCCGGCCGGGAGCGCTGGAGGGCGGCCGCCCGGGTCCCCGCCCACGGCCCGCCGCTCCGGCGGTATGCCTGCCAACGTGGAGGTGCGCGATGCCCTGTTCCTACCCGCAACCCGACGACATCGGGATTCCAATTCCGCGCCATCTGATCGAAGAGCGTTTCCGCCGCGGCTTTCGCCATGCGCTCGAGGGCGGCCAGATCACGGACGTGCAGCAGTTGCGGCGCTCGTTCCGAGAGGGTTTTCGGGCCGGGAAGCTGTATCTGCGCCACGCGCGCCGCGTCCGCGGCGTCGTCGATTTTCCCATGCGCGGCCGCGTACGCTGCAAGATCGCGCACTAAGAGGCGACAGTAAGTGGGGTGCGTCGGGCCGAGGTCCGGCGCGCGAGAAGGGTCTTCTTTGCGGTCTTTGCGTCCTCGCGTTCCTCAACCGGGCGGGGACATTCCGGGCACGAACGGCGGGCTCGGAGCGTTGCTAGTCGGGATGGTCGGCGGTGCGCCGCTGCTCGCGGTCCGGGCTCGCCGCCAGGCGCGTTACCTGCCGGGCATAGTGCTCCAGGGGTTCTGCCTGCACCGCCTCGGTCCCGCCCGCCTTGCGGGCGCACCAGCGGAACGCCCGCGCCGGCCACTGGTAGTCCGCCGCGGTGACCTCCGGTAGCGAACCCGAGCGGGCCGCACGCCCGCGCAAGGCCACGGCGAGCTCGGCGATCTTTCGCAGGTTGTAAGAGGCTACTGCATCGTCGCGATCCGCCGCTGCAATGCAGGCGCTGATTGCCGGATGGTGGCGCATGCCCTGCAGGGCGCTGCGTTGGGGTCGCGTAAGACGCGCCCGCCACGGGGTCGAAACAGTCAGTGCATTGTCGGCTCCCGTCACCTTGTCGGCGGCGGCCAAACCGAAGATCGTGGTGAGCGGGTCGGCATGGCCGACATGGCCGAGGGGAGCCGTCAGGCCGAGGGCGACTGCTGCAATGCTCACGATGAGTCGGCGCACGCTGATCGGGTCCGGAGCGCAGAAGAACGCAAAGCGTAATTGTGGTTCAGCTCCCAGTTGAGGTCAAGCAAGCACGTATCGTTTCGTCTAGGTCGAGACGCGTTGTGGCAATGGGGCAGCGTGGCGAGAAATGCAGTTGCCCATGTAGCTATCGGCTAGACTCGACAGATGTTTTATCACTCCGCATCGGCCGATCGTGCGCGCGTCCTTGCCGTGGTCTTGGCGCTGCTGGCTGCGGGGCTCGGGGCCTTGGCGCTGCCCGCGCCGGTGCCCGCCCAGGAGCAGAGCGTTCGCCCGGGGATCAACCGGTATTACCGGGACCCGGAGTTGGACGTCTGGGTCCAGCGCTTCGAGCGTGCCGGGCGGGAGGTCTACGATCAGCGCCGTGCCATCGTCACCGCCAGCGGCGTGACCCGCGGCATGGATGTGGCCGACGTCGGTGCCGGCACGGGCCTGTTCACCCGGTTGTTCGCCGAGGCGGTCGGCCCGCAGGGTACGGTCTTCGCCGTGGACATCTCGCGCCCCTTCATTGAGGGGGTGTTGCGCCGCAGCCGGGACCGGGGCCAACACAACGTGCGGGGGATCGTCAACGCGCCGCGCTCGGTGTCCCTGCCGGCAAGCTCGGTCGACCTTGTCTTCATCTGCGATACCTACCACCACTTCGAGTACCCCGGCTCCATCATGCGCTCAGTCCATGAGGCCCTGCGGCCCGAGGGCAAGCTGGTGGTCATCGATTTCCGCAAGAGCCCGGACGTCGCCACCCCGTGGGTGATGGATCATGTGCGCGCCGACATGCAGACGGTGATTCGGGAGATCGAGGCTGCCGGCTTCCGCCTGGTCGGCGAGGACGGGCGGCTGCGGCGCAACTATCTTCTGCACTTCGAGAAAAGGTAGCCGCCACGGCGGCGCCTCCGCGGTCTCACGCCTTCGGTGCATGCACCGCTACTGCAACCCGGTTGGGTTGTCACCCTCCTCGAATGCGTAAAGAACGATTCTAAGCCCGGACGGCGACCCCCGATACGGTCCTGCGCGAGGCGGGCTCAGGTCCCCCGAGCCCCGGTCGATAACCTGGTAGAGGTTCGGTGCGATTGTGCCCCGCGCGACCGAGTCCCGTTCGACCCCGGGCCGGCCCGGTACCCGCCGTCTGGGAATTTTGCCCTTGGGGACAGATGCGTGCCGTCCAAAGGCCACAAGATTTCGACCCACATCCTGCTGCTGATCGGCGTCGGGATCGGACTGCTAGTGCTCGCCGCCGGTTATGCCGCGGTGCAAATGGAACGGACAAAGCAGGACCTGGCGCGCATCGCCGAGGACAGCATCCCCGTTTCGCGCAGCCTCACGCGTCTCAATTCGTTTCAACTCCAGCGGGCGGTGTTGTTCGAGCGCGCGCTCCAGTTGGAGCATGCCCCGTCCGAGCGTGCTGACCCGGCGCGGGTCCGCCAACTGCATACTGAGTTCGACAACCTCAGCGAATTGATCGCACGGGATATCGAGCGCACCCAGGGGATCATCGATCCGCTGGTCACGGGCAGCGCCAGGCGCCGGACCCCCGCCACTGCCGCCGATACCTTCGGAGACGTGCAGCAGGGCCTGCATACCCTGGAACGCCATCACGACGCCTACTCCACTCTGGCCCACAGGGTGTTCGTGTTGTTGGAACAGGGCGACGCGGCACGCGTCGCAAAGCTGCGGCCGACCGTTCAGCAGGAGCAGTCGCTTTTGAAAAAACGCGTCACCGCGCTCCTGTTCGAGCTCGAGAACCTGGTGCAAAGATCAACGATGCACACGCACAGCAATCTGGACGCGGCGCAGACCATGTTGATCGTGATCGCCGCCTTTGGGCTCGTATTCAGTGTCGTATTCGGGATGTTCCTAAAGCGGCGGATCACGGATTCGCTTGGGGTCGCGGTGAATATCGCCGAGCGCATCGCGTCGGGAGAGCGCGACATCGACGTGGAGGGCACGACACTGCGCGAGACAGCGGATCTGCTCGAGGCCATGGCGACCATGTCCGCGTCGATCAGTCGGGTGGAGGGCCGGCTGCGGGAAAGCGAGACTCGGGTACGCGCCGTCCTGGATACCGTTGCCGACGGCATCATTACCATTGACCGCTTCGGCACGATCGAGTCTTTCAACCCGGCGGCCGAGAGGATCTTCGGCTATGCGGCGGACGAGGTCATCGGGGAGAACGTCAAGACGCTGATGCCGGATCCTTATCGCCGTGAGCACGACGGGTACCTCGAGCGCTACCGTCGCACGGGCGAGAGGCACGTCACTGGTGCCGGAACGGAGGTCACCGGGCTGCGGAGAAGCGGCGAAACGTTTCCGATGGAGCTCGCCGTCACCGAGATGAAGGTCGCCGGCGAGCAGTCGTTCGTGGGCATGGTGCGCGATATCACGGAGCGCAAGAAGGTCGAGCGCATGAAAAACGAGTTCATCTCCACCGTGAGCCATGAGCTTCGCACGCCGCTCACCTCGATACGAGGCTCGCTTGGCTTGATCGTCGGTGGGGCGACGGGGAAGTTTCCCGACAAGGCGGTGTCCCTGCTGACCATTGCCTGCAACAACAGTGAGCGCCTCGTGCGTCTCATCAACGACATCCTCGATATCGAAAAGATCGAGTCGGGCAAGATGGAGTTCGACATCAAAGAGCTGGAGCTGATGCCCCTGGTGCGCCAGTCCATCGAGGCGAATCGCACATACGGACAACAATTCGGGGTGACGTTGTCGCTGCGCCAGTCCGTCAACGACGCATACGTCGATGCGGACGCCGACCGCATCACTCAGGTGGTCGACAATCTGCTGTCGAACGCGGCCAAGTTCTCGCCCAAGGGCGGTGCCGTCGAGGTGGAAGTGCGGCGGCGCGACGGGCGTGTGCGCGTCAGCGTAACCGACCACGGCAGCGGAATCCCGGAGGAGTTCCGCTCCCAGGTTTTCCAGAAGTTCGCCCAGGCCGACTGTTCCGATACGAGGCAGAAGGGCGGCACCGGGCTCGGCCTGAGTATCTGTCAGGCGATCATCGAGGCCCACCAGGGGGAGATCGGTTTCGACAGCGAGATCGGGGTGGGCACCACCTTCTATTTCGAGCTGCCCGAGAACAGGCACGGGCAACACGCCCGGGCGGCCGGCGATGTCGCGGCGAAGAGCGCCCGGATTCTCGTCTGCGAGGATGATCCCGATGTGGCCAGGCTGCTAAGCATGATGCTACAGGGGACACACTACGAGATCGATATCGCCTACGACGCCGAGCAGGCCAAGCGTCTGCTCGAGCAGCACGACTATGCCGCGATGACCGTGGATCTGATGCTGCCCGGACAAGACGGGATCTCGATGATCAGGGAGCTGCGCGCCGATGAGCGCACCAAGGACCTGCCCATTATTGTTGTTTCGGCCAAGGCCGCCCAAAGCAGCGAGGAGGTCGAGGGCTCGGCCTTCGGGATCTCCGACTGGCTCGCCAAACCGATCGATCAGGAGAAGCTGCTTCGTGCGGTGCAGCATGCCGCCGACCGGGATGGACCATTGCGGGTCTTGCACGTGGAAGACGACCCCGATGTCACCGAGGTGGTATCCGCGATCCTGCACGACGATGCCGAGATCACGCGGGCCACCAGTCTTCAAGAGGCAACGGAAAAGCTCGAAGACCAGCGCTTCGATCTGGTGATCATTGACATCGGGCTGCCCGACGGCTCCGGTCTGGACCTGTTGCCGGTGGTCAACCGGGCTGCCCCCGGCGCCGCGGTTGCAGTCTTTTCGGCTCACGAAATCGACAAGGAGACGGCCCATCAGGTCGATGCGGCGCTTGTCAAGGCGCGCACCTCGAATCAGGAACTGCTGGACACAATCAGACGGTTGGTGCGCTGAGCGGAGGTAGCCAATGGGTAGACCAACACTCAATCGGATCTTGTATGTGGAGGACGAACCCGATATCCGGGCGGTTGCGCAAGTGGCCTTGGAGTCGGTGGGCGGCTTCACTTTGGAGATTTGCAGCTCGGGACTCGAGGCGATCGAGAAGGCGGCGGGCTTCGCCCCGGACCTCATTCTGCTGGACGTGATGATGCCCGGAATGGATGGCCCGAATACGCTGAAGGCGTTGCGCGAGCTGCCCGAGGCGGTCCGTGCGCCGGTCGTCTTCATGACCGCCAAGGTGCAGGCTCATGAAGTGGCGCAATACAAGGCGATGGGCGCCGTGGACGTGATCGCCAAGCCGTTCGACCCGATGCAGTTGCCGGAGGACATACTCCAAATCTGGGAACACTGCCATGGGTAGAGGCAAACAAGACGCTCAGAACGAGCTGGCCGCGCTGCGGCAGGCCTTCGCCGAGCGTCTGTCTGTCAAGGTAGGCGAGATCCAGAGCTGGTGCACGAGACTTCGCGAGGGCAGCGATTTCAGGCAGGTTCTCGAGCGTCTACACCAGGCCAGTCACAGCCTCGTAGGGTCGGCGGGCACGTTTGGGTTTTCGGGTGTCAGCGCACAGGCCCGCACCCTGGAGCAGCACACGCTGGAGCTGCTCGACCGCAGCCGCGAGCCCGATCCCGCCCAGATCGCCGACCTGGAGGCGGAAGCGGAAGAGCTGGCCGCGCTGGCGGACGAATCGGTGGGCCCGACCGCCGTCCGGCAGGCGTCCGCGGAGCGACCCGCGAAATCGTGCATGCAGCCTGCCCGGCCTTTGCGCAAACCCCCCGACCGTCGCCTGATCTACCTGGTCGAAGAAGACGCGGCGGTACGCGACGAGTTGGTTCTGCAGATCGGGCACTTCGGCTACACCGTGCGCGCGTTTCGCGAGGTCGGTGAGCTCAAGGGGGTGATTCAGACAAGACCGCCTGCCGCCGTTGTCGTCGACACGGGCCCGGGTAAAGAACTGTCCCGTGAGCTCTCCGTGCTCCAACCGGCATCTCACGAGGATGGCACTTCGTTTGCCCTGATCGTCATCTCGTCTTGTGGCGATCTTCGCTCGCGCCTGCAGGCGGTGCGCGCCGGTGCGGTCGACTACTTCCTCAAACCTGTGGATGTGGGGGTATTGGTGGATCGCCTGGATGCCCTGGCCAGCGCGGGGGATTCCGAGCCATATCGCATCCTGGTGGTCGACGACGAGCCGGACGTGGCCAGGCACCATGCGCTGGTGCTGCGCGACGCCGGGCTGGAGGTGGAAGTCGTCACTCAGCCCATGACGGCGCTCAATGCCGTGGCCGAGTACAAGCCGGAGCTGATCCTCATGGACCTGTACATGCCCGAGTGCACCGGGCTGGAGCTGGCGCGGGTGATCCGCCAGCAGGAGGCTTACCTGAGCATGCCCATTGTCTATCTCTCCGCCGAGACCAACATGGAGAAACAGTTCGATGCGCTGCGTTTCGGCGGGGATGACTTCCTGACCAAACCGATCCACGATGACTATCTGATTTCTTCCGTAATCGCCCGTGCCCAGCGGTTTCGCCTGCTCAGCTCCATGATGATCCGCGACAGCCTCACCGGGCTGCTCAAGCACACCAAGGTCAAGGAGGAGCTGCAGCTGGAGGTGCTGCGCGCCAGACGCCAGGGCATTGCGATGAGCTTCGCCATGATCGACCTGGATCGGTTCAAATCCGTCAATGACGTCTACGGCCACCTCTCCGGAGACCGCGTGCTCAAGAGTCTCGCCCGCCTGCTGCAGCAGCGCCTGCGCAAGACCGATGTCATCGGCCGCTACGGCGGCGAGGAGTTCGCCGTGGTCTTTCCCGGCACCAAGGACGCGACCGCCTCGGAGGTGCTGGATCAGATACGCAGCGACTTCTCCGGTATTCGCCACTTTCACTGCCAGAAAGAGTTCTCGGTGAGCTTCAGCGCCGGCGTGGCCGGGTTTCCGCGCTACCGCGACGAGAACACACTGATTCAAGCGGCGGACGCGGCCCTGTACAATGCAAAGGAAAGGGGCCGCAATCGAGTGGTCAACGCGCGGGATTGACCTCGAAGGCGCGCACAGGCGCCGCTGCATCGCGAGGGGACACCCCTGTCGCGCGCCTGCGCGGCTTCCGGTGATGTGGACCCGGGCGGCCCGCACTGGCGCTCGCCTCTTGTCGAGAGTCCAATGCCAAAGCCGTCCGACGACCGCGAGCTGCTCATCCTGCGCCACGGCAAGTCCGCCTGGGACACCGCGGCCGCGACCGACTTCGACCGGCCCCTGGCCAGGCGCGGGCACCGAGACGCACCGCGCATGGGGCGTTGGTTGAGGCGCCGTGGCCTGGTTCCCGATCGGGTGCTGAGCTCGCCGGCATTGCGCGCGTGCCAGACGGCCGAGCTCGTCCTTGAGGCCCTTGCGCTGCCCGATGTCCGCCTCGCCTTCGACCGGCGCATCTACGAGGCCGATGGGGCCGCCCTGATCGCGGTGCTGGCCTCGTGGCTGCCTGCCGTCCATCGACTCTTGCTGGTGGGCCACAACAGCGGGCTCGACGAGCTCCTCGTGCGCCTGTGCGGGCGCGATCTGCCGCGAACGCCCAAGGGCAAGCTGCTCACCACCGCGGCCCTGGCGCGGGTTCGGCTCGCCAGCCGAGAGATGGCGCCGGGTTGTGGCACTCTGGTCGCCCTCGTCCGGCCCCGGGATCTTGCTTAGCCCGCATCTTGCACGGGTCCGCGACCAGCCGACCGGCGCAACGCGGGGTTAGCTTGACATCGTTCCCGCGGGGACTAGCGTTCCATTTAAGAGTCCCTACGTCTGCGCGTTTCATGATCGAGCCCGTCGCACCGCAGGATTTTCTCCTGGCGTTTTTATCGGCGGCTATGACCGTGGTGATGGGTGCCCTGTATGCCCTGTTCTTTGCCCTGGGCAAGCTGCGCCAGAGCACGGGGCTGCTGTCGCTGAGCTATGGTGCCTACCTGTGTCTGGTTGTGGCAGTGCTGCTGCTGGCGCAGGCGGTCAATCTCAGCGGTCCCTGGCAGGTGCTGGTCGGGGCGCTGGTGCTGGGCTATCTGTGGGCGCCCCATGGAATCTGGCACCTGTGCGTCGGGACCCACGCGCGGTAGCCGTGGTGGCACCGGGTTGGGAGGGATGGTAATGGAATCCAGCACACCGTGGTGGGCGCGCGAGCATCTGTGGCGCGGCGTGGCCGTGTGGATCACCGCCGTGATGTTCGTCGTCCTGATCGTCTTGAGCTTCGACACGCTGTCCAAGACCTCGGTGGGCTCCGAGCGGGTGCCGGCGTTTACCGTGATCAACCACCGCATCCACTATGAGCTCGACGCCGAGCGCAACCGCCAGGTGCCGCGCATCGGCGCCGAGAAACCCCTGTTCGGCAGGCCGCTGAGCGCCGACGACGCCGAGGCCCTGGTAACCCGGGGTAAGAAGATCGTGCAGGGGCGAAACTGCATGAACTGCCACACCCTGCTCGGCAACGGGGCCTATTACGCCCCCGACCTCACCAAGGCCTGGCTTGACCCGGGATGGGGCAGCGAGGCGGTGCGCGAGCAGCTGATGATGGCGTTCCTTCAGGACCCGGCGGCCAACGCACGCACCTTCGGCACCGGGCGCCGCATGCCCGATCTGGGGCTGAGTGAGGACGAGGCCAAGGCGATCATCGCCTTTCTGAAGTGGATGTCGGCCATCGATACCAACGGCTTTCCCTACAACTTCACGACCATCCCGCAAGGAGAGTGAGCATGCCGACGGCGGTCCTGGACACCGCGAACCTCAACGGCGGTCAGAGGCTGGCGGTGAAGTACTTCGCGGTCGCTGTCGCCTTGTTCGTTGCCCAGATGCTGTTCGGTTTGCTTGCCGGCATCCAGTATCTGTGGCCTGGATTTCTCTACAACGTGCTCGACTTCAATGTGAACCGGATGGTGCACATCAACGCCATGGTGGTGTGGATGCTGTTCGGCTTCATCGGCTCGGTGTATTGGCTGCTGGAGGAGGAGAGCGGGGCGCGGATCGCCGGGTTGAAGGCCGGCAATCTGGTGTTCTGGGCGCTCACGGGGGCGGTCACGGTGGTAGTGCTCGTATACCTATTGGTGCAGACGGGGCCCGGCACCGACACCACCCGCTGGCTGATCAACGAGGGGCGCGAATACATCGAGGCCCCGCGCTGGGCCGACATCGGCATCGTGGCCGGCATGCTGGTGTTTTTCTACAACGTCGCGGGCACGTTCATGCGCGGGCGATGGACCGGCATCGGCGGGGTGCTCACTCTGGATCTGGTGGCCCTGGCCGGCCTCTACCTGGCCGGCATGTTCTACAGCACCAACCTCACCCTGGATCAGTTCTGGTGGTGGTGGGTGATCCACCTGTGGGTGGAGGCGACCTGGGAGGTGCTGGTGGGCTGCATCATGGCCTGGGGACTGATGAAGACTCTGGGCGCGCGCCGGCGCATCGTCACCACCTGGCTGTACATCGAGGTGGCCTTGATGTTCGGCTCCGGCATCCTCGGTCTGGGACACCACTATTTCTGGATCGGCACGCCGGAGTACTGGTGGAGCATCGGCGGATTCTTCTCGGCGCTGGAACCGATTCCCCTGGTGGCCATGGTGGTGCACGCGGTGTATGACTCGGGGGTGCACCGCTTCCGCAGCACGAACCATCCGGCGCTGGCGTGGTTCATCGCCCACGCCTTCGGCAATTTTCTGGGGGCGGGGGTGTGGGGATTCATGCATACCCTGCCCCAGATCAACCTGTTCACCCACGGCACCCAGTGGACGGCCTCTCATGGGCACCTCGCCTTCTTCGGCGCCTATGCGACCATCAATATCGCCATGTTCTACCTGGCGGTGCAGCGGTGGCGGGGCAACGTGTGGATGGGGGCCAACCTGTACGATCGGGGCTGGAAATGGAAGTGGTCCCTGGCGCTGCTGAGTGTGGGCACGCTCGGGATGACCGTGGCCCTGCTCATCGCCGGTTACGAGGAGTCGTTCATCGAGCGGGCCCTGCAGGGATCGACCTGGAGCGCCTATTTCGCCGCCCAGACCCACCCATGGTTCATCCAGGGCATGATCTGGCGCCTGGTGTTTGGGGTAGTCATGATGCTCGGCCTCGTCTTGTTGGTGTGGGATCTGGCAACCATCGGCCGGCGCGGGGTGCGCACCGCCCCCGTGCTGCGCGAGGGAGAGGAGCCGAGCCCGGCCCCGTCCGCGGCGTGAGCGCCTGCCTCACCGGCGGGCCATTTGCAGTACGTGCAGTTTTGTCGCCTGGCGATGGCGCCGACGCAGGAGGATGCCGATGTCCTGGCTGGAAAGAAAGACGCGCATGCCGGCGCCGGACGAGGCCCTGCCGGGGCGCTCGGACCCCGTGCCGGTTCCCGAGCGCCACTACGTGCTCGAGCATCCCTTGTGTCCGCCCTTCCCCGAGGGCCTGGGGCGTGCGCTGTTCGGTCTCGGCTGTTTTTGGGGCGCGGAGCGCACGTTTTGGCAGTTGCCCGGGGTGTACACCACGGCGGTGGGCTACGCCGGGGGCTATACCCCCAACCCCACCTACGAGGAGGTGTGCACGGGCAGGACTGGCCATGCAGAGGTGGTGCTTGTCGTCTTCGACCCGAAGACAGTGACCTACGAGTCGTTGCTCGAAGTCTTCTGGGAGGCGCACGATCCGACCCAGGGGATGCGCCAGGGTAACGACGTGGGCACGCAGTACCGCTCCGCCATCTATGTGTACGACGACGCCCAGATCGGGGCGGCACGGGCCTCTCGCGAGGCATACCAGAAGGCCCTGGCGGCGGCCGGCTACGGCGCCATCACTACGGAGATCCGAGAGGCACCCGACTTCTACTATGCCGAGTCCTATCATCAGCAGTACCTCGCCAAGAAACCGACCGGCTACTGCGGCCTGGGCGGCACGGGGGTGATGTTCCCCGAAACCGCTACGTCGGGCGATCGTGGCGGCTGATACGGAACCGTTCGGCCGAAGCGGGGGGAAGGAATTCTTGGGCTGAAGGCACGCATCGCACAAGAGAATCTTGACTCTCGCCAAGGCGCGAAGCACGCAAAGGTACCATTGTCCTTGTTCAAATGCGCCCCCGGCATTCAGTGGCGACGAAAACCCGTCACGGGGTGCGTCACGATGGTTCCGTGGAATCCCTCCTCAACCATCGGATCGAGATAGCGATGGCGGTCTTCCCGATCGCGTTCCGTTTCCTGGTCGATGACTCTCCTCCTTGGCGGTCTTTGCGCCTTTGCGAGAACAGCATTCGGCCTGCTTTTCTACTACCCCGGAAATATGCTGAAATCTGCCCTGATACGATGGGTGTGGCGCTTGCGGGCGCATGCGCTGTGCGGCCGTGCCGCGAGAAATAAGGAGGTGCTGCATGTGGTTCTGGACTCGAAGGTTCGGGGAACACCGCCCGGGACGGGCAGCGTGGATGGCAGCGGTGCTGGCGCCGGCGATGTCGGTGCCGGCCGGCGAGCTGCCCACTGAGCCGGTCCTGCCCCTGGAGCTTGCCAATCGCGCCGTGCTCGCCGCGGTGCGCCAGTGCAAAGAGGACGGCTTCAGGGTCAGCGCGGCGGTGGTGGACGCCGCCGGTGTGCTGAGGGCCCAGGCGCGGGCCGACGGGGCCGGGCCCCATACCATCGACAGCAGCCGGCGCAAGGCCTACACCTCGGCGAGCCTGCGCGAGCCCACCGCCAGGCTGGCCGGTCTCATTGCGGGTCGGCCCCAGATCCAGGCGCTGCGCGAGATGAATGAGTCGATCCTGATCCTGGGCGGGGGCCTGCCGGTGCGCATGGACGGTTCTGTGGTGGCGGGCATCGGGGTGGGCGGAGCCCCGGGCGCCCATCTGGATGAGTCCTGCGCAAGGGCCGGATTGAAGGCCATCGGCGCGGATCTGTATGAAAATACTAGTGGCGAGTAGCGAGTAGCGAGTAGCGAGTGACGAGTGGCGAGTGGCCGCTGTCCCGGACGCACGAGGATCGGGCAGACTCGGCCTCAATTCCCTCGCTACTCGCCACCCGCAACCAACTACTGGTTTACCGCTGGTACCGCCTCGGGGCGGTGCCGTCGGCGGGTGAGCCCTCCTCGGGGTCGAGCTCGCACACGCCGGCGACACAGGCCGGCTCGCGGGCGCCGGCGGTCGAGTCCTCCTTCTCGTAGAGCACGATGCGCGCGAAGTCGAGCTCGGGCAGCTCGCGGGTCCGCCGTTCGTACTCCTCGCGGGTGATCTCCTCGTAGGGGGCGAGCTCGTAGACGCTCTCGCTGCGCGGCAGGAAGGACAGCCCGCCCAGCATCTTCCAATGGTTGTACAGCCAGTTCGCGGTCTCGATCCACTCGTCGTCGGCCACCGAGACGGTCACCGAGGGATTGTGCTCGGTGTAGTAGCGCTTCACCAGCCGCCAGTGCTCGAGCTGCTGCAGCGCATCCATCTCACCGCGCACGACCGAGTCTTCCGGGGCCTGGACGGGAAACTCCAGCACATAAGTGGAGGCGGTCGCCTCGTCCTGGCCCACCTCGGGGTAATACGGAAACTTCTGATCGCGCAGCATGGCAAACAGCGGATCGGTGGAGGAGATGCGGATGCGGCGCACATAGTAGCGGGCGTAGCGCGGGTGCATGCCCGAGGCCGAGTCGGCCAGCTGGGAGACGGTGCCCGAGGGTTTGACGCAGGTCACCGCCGTGGAGGCCCCGATACCGAGGCGCTCGGCATAGCGGCGGTTGACCTCGACGGCGTGCTCGCGCAGGCGCTCCAGGGTGGAGGCATCGCGCACCGCCGGACAGTCCCACTGCCCGGTGATGGAGACCCCGAGCAGGCGCTCCTCGTCGCAGTTCTCTTTCCATTCCCCGGAAAGATAGGGGAAGTCGGTGAGCGTGGACTGGTAGGTGCCCACGATAGTGGCGATGCGCACCTTCTCGCGCAGGCTCTGCTCGGTGTCCTCGGGCCGGGCCACCACCTCGCTCAGGTTGCAGAACTGCTTGGAGCGCAGGATGATCTCGCCGCAGGGGTTGGTGCCGCTGGCGGGCCAGTGGGGCTCGAAGCCCGCCCAGCGCCGCTCCGGCACCTGCTCGGGCAGGCCGCCGCGATTGAACAGGCCGCGCTCGCCGGTCCCCCCCTGGGCCAGGGCCAGCCACTCCTGGAGAAAGTCCGTGGCCCGCGGCTTGCGGTTGTAGACAGCCGAGTTGTTGGCCATGGAGCGCTGGGGCTGGTTGATGTAAAAGTGCCCGCTCTTGGCCTGGCGCATGTCCGCATCGTCAAAATCCGACAGCGAGATCAGCGCGGCGCGGCGCACCCCGCCCATCTCCACCACTTCGCCGATCTTGCAGATGACGTCATGCACGTCGATGTTGCGCAGCCGCCGCCCCTGGGTGGCGAGGATCTTGGTGCGCGCGAAGTCCAGCAGCGAGCGCAGCGGCCCGGGCCCTGAGCTGCGCCCGCCCATGGTGCGAAGCCGGGCCCCGGCCGGTCGCACCTGGGAGAAATCGAAATCGATATCCTTGCCGGCGTACCAGCTGTGCAGACCCAGCTTGAGGGCGTCGCCCCAGCCCTCCTTGCTGTCGCCCACCACGCGGGTGGCGAGCTTCTCACCGGTCTGGCGCTGGATGATGGGGAGCTGCTGCGTGTTCTGCGTCTCCACCGAAAAGCCGACCCCGACGCCGCACATGAGCAGGTACATGATCTCGGCCAGATCATCCAGCTGCGTGGGTGCGAGGAACGAGCAGTTGTAGGCGCTGCAGTTGTTCGCCCGCGCGGCCTTGCCCGCCGACCACACCAGGCGCATGGACGGCATCACCCGGTGGTGCAGTATGGCGTCACGAGTCTGCGCATACTCGTCCTCGCCCAGTCGATCGCCGACCCTCTCGCGCATGAACGCCATATATCGGTCCACCGTCTCTACCCAGGTCTCGCGCCGGCCCTCCTGCTCCAGCCAGCGCGAGTAGGTGCGGTAGTAGATGAATTCGGCGAGGGTGTTGCGAAAATACCCGCGGCTCTCCGCGGCGAGTCGGCGTACGGCATCGGGGACTGCCCTGGCCTTCTCCCGGATCTGCGCCCGTTCGTGTCGATAGAGGATGTAGGCCTTGGCGGTCTTGGCGAACTCCATGAGGATGAGCGTCTCTTCGACCACATCCTGGATCTCTTCCACCTGGGGGACGTGGGTGGGCGCGAAGCGCCGCCCGAGCTCGGCGACCACCTCCGCGCACACGCGCTGGGGGTCGCGCTCGAGGTCGCCCTCGCCGCTGGCGTGCATTGCCCGATACACGGCCCGGGTGATGCGGTCTTGATCGAAGGCGACGATGCGCCCGTCGCGCTTGCGTGCCTTCGTGAACTGGCTGGAGCTGAAGTCGGACACGGTGATTGCGCTTCTTGGGCCCGGGTAGCGTAGGCCTTCGCTTCAAGCATAGGATACCCGGTTGGATTGTGAAACGCGCCGGGTCCGAGCCTATCCGCGCGAGACGTTCGGAATGGTGTGCACCTCACGGGATCGAGCGGTTTGCGCTCGCGCCCGGCGTGTCCCATAGTCAACGCGAGCTCGAACGGACCGCGCCGGCCGATCTGTCGGGCAGGGCAGCGGTTCCAGGTGCCGAGTGATAGTGATGCACATCGTCGAAGCGGTCTCCGACCCCAGCGGGACCGAAAATGAAGATCTCTACGGCGCGGCAGGCAATGCGGCGTGGGTGCTGGACGGGGCCACCGGTCTTGCCGAACGATCTCTTCTCGCCGGGGGCAGCGACGCCCGTCGCTTCGTCGTGGCCGTGGACGATGCATTGCGCCGGCTGGCCTCCGGTGCCGAGGCTTCCTTGCCTCAGTGGGTGCGCGGCGCCATCTGCCGCGCCTCCCGCGAGCTGGACCTGGCGAGCGCAGCCCGGGCTGCGGAGCCCTGGGAGCTGCCCACGGCCTCCATGGCCCTGGTGCGCGAGCGTGGCGGGCAACTGGAGTACGTGACTCTGGGCGACTGCAAGGCGATCGTGGAGGACGGCGGTGGCGTCCTCGTCGCCACCGAGAATACCCGGCTGGAGCAGCTCGATCGCCGGTTGGTCGAAGAGATCAAGGCGCTGCATCGCCGGGGCGTGAGGGGTTTCCAGGACGTGTTCGCCGCCTTGATAGGGCAGCTGCGCGCCCACCGGGCACGAGTGAACACCCCGGGCGGCTACTGGGTGCTGGGGTCCTCCGAGGCGGCCGCCGATCACCTGGACATGGGTGTGCTCGATGCGGGCGGCGTGCGCCATGCCCTGCTGGTCTCGGATGGCTTTTACCGGCTCGTGGATACCTTTCGGCTGGTCACTGCACGTGAGCTGCTGCAGGCCGCGGTGGACGCCGGGCTGGGTTCCCTGCACGCGGAGCTGCGCGCCCTGGAGGCCGCAGACCCCGACTGCACCGCCCATCCGCGCCTCAAGCCCGCCGACGATGCCACTGCGCTACTGCTGCGTCTGGGTGAATAGATCCGCCAGGCATTACAGGCGCTGGCTGCTGGGGTAGGATGGGAACCGTGACGTCTTTCGCAGGGCCGGGACATGGACCAGCTCCAGCGCATGATTCGCGACATCCAGTCGGAGATGCAGTTGACCCGCGGGAGCACGGGGCGCGGCGCGCTGGATCCCCGGGTGCTCGCCGCGCTCGAGTCGGTGCCGCGGGAGGAATTCGTCCCCGAGGAGCAGCGCGCCCACGCCTACGACAACGGTCCGCTGCCCATCGGCTACGGCCAGACCATCTCCCAGCCCTTCATCGTCGCCCTGATGACCGATCTGCTCCGGCCCGATTCCGGGGATACGGTACTGGAGGTGGGAGCGGGTTGCGGCTACCAGACAGCCGTGCTGTCGCGGCTGGTTAGCAAGGTCTACAGCGTAGAGCAGGTGCCGGAGCTGGCCGAGCAGGCGACGAGGCGTCTTCGGCGTATGGGTTACGACAATGTGGAGGTGCGCTGTGCTGACGGGTACTATGGCTGGCCGGAGCATGCGCCCTACGACGGCATCGTAGTGACCGCGGCCGCTCCTCATGTGCCCCAACCCCTGGTGGATCAGCTCCGGGCCGGGGCACGGATGGTGATCCCGGTGGGGGGCGTGCTTTTCTCCCAAGAGCTGGCAGTGGTGGAGAAGATCGACCAAGGAGAAGCGCGGCGCAGCAACGTGCTGGGAGTGGCATTCGTCCCGCTTACCGGCAAGGGCCATAACCGGCCTGCCGCGCTCGCCCCGCCATAGGAGTGTGCTGGCAGCAGTGTGCGGCCGCGGGCGGAACGTCCGTGCGAATGGTGCGGTGCGGCGGACCCGCAAAGAGGCCCGACTGAACGAATAAGTGACGGAGAAATGCGGTATGGGAGGAGCAATGAAAAAACTGAATGCGCTGACCCTCGGACTGGTCATCGGCCTGGCGTTGGGCCTGTGGGTCGGGTTCAATCTGGGCCGAGACGCACCCATCTTCTCCAATCCCTTCAGCGAGCCCAAGTTGCAGGACACGCTGAAGCGCACAGGGGAGCGCGTGATGGAGAAGACCGGCGAGGCGCTGGAGAAGGGCGGGCAGGCGCTGCAGAACAAGTCCGAGGACTGAGCAGGCCGCCCGCAGCTCACGGGGCGCTGCGGTACACCACGCGGCCATCGGCGTCGGCAATCTCCACCTCCACCGCAATTCCCTCGCGCAGGCTTGCCGTCACCACGCAGAAGTCCTCGAACAGTCGCGGGCAGCGTTCGAGTCGTGCCGAGCCAGACAGCTCCTCGCCAAGCTCCAGGCGCATCTCCATGCGCCCGATGCGCAGGCGGCCCTTGTCGTTGCGCACCAGGGTGCAGGTGGCCGAGGTCGTCAGACCGTGGTCGGGCACCTCGGCCTTGTTCAGGCAATACAGCAGGCTGGCGCTGAGACAGTTGGCGGTGGCCGCGGCCAGCAGGCGCGAGGCATTGGGGCCTCTGCGTCGCCCCAGCGGCGGCGCCTCATCCATCAACAGGTCCGCCGCCGCGTCCCAATCGAAGTGAACCCGGAACTCATAGTTTTCCAACTGCTGCAGGTAGATAGTGAACCGGCCTTCCTCGGGCATGAGATTGCTCCTCTAGCTTCCTGATCGAACTCTCTTACGCCGGGGCAGTATGCGCTCGCGACCGGCGGCGCTCAATGTCACAAAATTGATCCCATTTTGGTAGGGTAGTTCCGCCCCACGAACTGGCCCCGTATACTTGAGCGCGACCTCCCGACATCGATCGCCATGACCCGACCAGGCGGACTAGATCACCGCGGTGCGCTCAACGCGCTGGCGGAGCTGCGCGACGCGGGTGCCGAGCGCGCATACCGCCAGTGGGACTTCGTCCATAGTGCCGGGCAGGCCCGGCGGGCCATCCTGATCGCCGCGGGGCTGTTCGCCCTGGCGGGCACCAATGATCTTGTGCAGCTCGGTTTCGGCGGAGGCTCCCTCGCGCTGGTCGGCCTTCGGCTGGTGGTGCTCATCGTCGCCGGGCTTTGCGCCGCGGCGGTGTCGCGCACCAACCGCCCGCAGACGGTCGGCCGCAGCGTGCTGGCCTTCGAGCTCATGGCGGTGGCGGCGCATTGGATCCTGGTGGCGAGCCGGCATGGAGACCCGGTCAGCGCCGCGCTGCCCGAGATGCTGGTCCTGCTTGCCATCTATCTGGTCATCCCCAATCGCTTCGTGCTCACGGTGCTGGCCGGCGCCGGGGCCACCCTCGGCTACCTGTGGATCGCCTCTCGCCACCTCGGGGCCGGACCCCTGGACCTGTTGCACGTCGCCAGCGTGCTGGGGCTCGTCAACGTGCTCGGCGGGTTGTACGGCTGGCGCATGCACGTACTGCGCCGCGTGGAGTTTCGCGAGCTGATGGCCGAGCGCGAGCTGCGCAGCGCGCTGGAGGAGGAGATCGGCCGGCGCGCCAAGCTCGAGCAGGAGCTGCGGCGCCATGCTACCACCGACCCGCTCACCGGCGCCGCCAATCGCCGCCACTTCATGGAGCTGGGGGAAAAGGAGCTGATGCGCAGCAGGCGCTACGGGCGCCCCTTGTCGGTGATGCTCATCGACCTGGACAACTTCAAGCGCATCAACGATACCCTGGGTCATGCGGCCGGCGACGCAGTGCTGCGTCGGCTGGCCGGCGTGCTCAAGCGCAGCCTCCGGGCCAGCGACGTGATCGGGCGTCTGGGCGGCGACGAGTTTGCCGTCCTGGTCCCCGAGCTCGACGAGTCCGAGGCGGTGGGCATGGCCGAGCGCGTGCGCGGGGCCATGGCCATCCCTGCCGTGGGCTCCGACCAGCCGGTGACCATAAGCGTCGGTGTTGCCGCCCTGGGGCCCGAGGACCGCTCGGTGGAGGACGCCCTGCACCGCGCCGATCGGGCCCTGTACCGTTCCAAGGAGCAGGGACGTAACCAGGTGGCCTGCGCCTGAGAAGCCGCACCGGGCCTGTCCCAATCGCTGCATAAACCCGACAGTTGCATAAATAGCGCCATAGAAACGAGCGAAACACCGAGAATCCCGGTGTCTGGCTTGGATCGGACACTTGCGGCTGGATCGCACCGCCGGTGCGATCGAGGACAGGAGGCCTTGCGCCGCTGCCCAAGGCCCCCTGTCCTCGATCGATTTATGCAACGATTGGGTGCATTGATCGCGACGTCACCGCTGCTGCAATCCGGCGCCAGGCCCGAAACGAACGCAAACACTGCGCCCGGCAGCCTTTGCCGCCAGTCAACACGGTTGTTCATGCAACCATCGGATTACTTCTCCTCGCCGGCGGCCCGGGCGCACACTTGTTGCCAGGCCGGGTGGCGCTGGATCCTGCGCAGCGCCTGCTTGAGCAGTGTCTTGCCCGGCTCGGTGCGGTGCCAGGTGGAGGCGCCGGAGGGATGGGGCAGCGGGACGACATCGGTGTGCAGCCCGCGCACGGTCACCCGGTGGCCGCGTCCGACGACCTCGTCCAGCCTGCCCACCTGCATGAGCTGGGCGACGGCCAGCTTGCCCGCCGGGATGACGAGCCTCGGTTTCAGCAGCTCCAGCTCGGCATTGCGCCAGCGCGAGCAGTTCTCGATCTCCTGCTGATCGGGCACGCGGTCGCCGCCCTTGGGATTCTTGCCCGGGAAGCAGCGGCACACCGCCGCGATGTACACACAGCGGCGAAAGGCTGGCTCGTCGAGGCCGATGGCCTCGAACCACCCGAACAAGGTCTTGCCGGCGGTCCAGGTGAAGGGCCGCCCGGCCTCGATCTCGTGGGGTCCCGGCGCCTGGCCGATGAGCATCACCGGCGAGACCGCAGCATCGCCGGTGACGGGCGGTCCGGTCATGTCCGGGCACAGCGTGCACTTGCGCACGCGGGCCAGGTGCCGGCGGAGGGCTTGCACGCTGGCGGGCATGCTCCAATTATGCGCTGGCGGGTCGGTGCGAGCGACCCCTCGCTGGCCCGCTCCTGCACCTCATACCAGGCGCTTCGCCTCGGCTTAGGGCGCTTTTTCGGCGAGCCGGCGCAGCGCCGCGATGACCGGGGGCGCATCCCATCGGATCGCGGCGTTGACGCCGTAGCGGATGGCCCCGCCAGGGCCGATCACGAAAGTCGACGGAAACACCAGCACGCCCCAGCGCGCCGCCACCCGCCCGTCCTCGTCGATGAGCACCGGATAGTCCACCTCCACCTCGTCCATGAATGCGCGGATGACCTCAGCTGGCTCGGCATAGTTGATGGAGATGAGCACGAAAGGCTCGTCGGCCATGGCCCGGCGCAGGCGGTTCAACGAGGGGATCTCCGCCACGCAGGGCGGGCACCAGGTAGCCCAGAAGTTCACCACCGTGACGCGCCCGCGATAGCCCTCGACCTCGTGGAGGCGGCCCCGGGCGTCGGGCAGGCGGATGGCGGGCGGCCGCGGATCGCCGCGAAACGGCTTGAGCTCGGCGTCAAGGCCCCTGCCTTCGCCGATGACCGGCGCTTGCATGGGGACCGCCTGCAGGGGCGTGCCGGCCTTTTCCAGCAGGGGCAGCACGCGCTCCAGGCGGCGGGGCAGCTGTGCGAGCTGGGCCTGCACGGCCTGAGGGCGCTGCGGTTCGTAGAACAGGTCCACGATGCCGGGCAGGATCTGCACGTAGGCCGGGCTGCCCCCGCTGCGCAGCGCCGCCAGCAGCTTGGGCACCTGCCAGCGATTGGCGTTGGTGCCGCCCTGGAACACCATCACGGGGATGTTGGTGGCGCGGGCGATGGGCAGGTACTCGGGCTCCAGCCCCAGGGAGGGGATCGTCGTGTAGACATTGGGGGAGAACAACACGGCGCCGATCAGGTACGGCTTTTCGGGCCCGCGCAGCTGCCACTGGCGGGCGCCGCGCAGCACGGGGATGGCCCCGTAGGAGCCGCTCATCAGGGCGATGCGCTTGCCGGTGGCGGCATGGGCGCGCTCCACCAGGTCGGCGACGTAGCGCCCGTCCAGCCGGCGCATGGCGGGGCTGCCCCGCGCCAGGAACAGGGCCTCGTTGAGATCGGCCTGCCAGATCTCCATGCCGCGGGCGGCGAGGCGGGCGGCCATCTCCCGGTGGCCCTCACGGAAGCCGTAGCCGGGCGCGGTCCACAGCAGCAGGTGGCGTCCGTCCGCGGGGTAGGTCTCCAGGGTGACCTCCACGCCATCGGAAAGCTGCTCCGCCCGCCGGACCGAGTCCTCTGCGGCATGGAGCGCGGCGCTCGGGAGGACAAGCGCCGCACCCGCGAGGGCGGCCGCAGGCCAGATGCGACGGGCGGTTGGGGACATGGCGGGCGGATGGCGGTGTTTTAACGAATCGAGCCGCTATTCTACACGAGGGCGCAGGGGCATCGCCCCGATGCAGACCGGGGTCGGCGGCGGGCGGCTTGCGCTCTCTCCGGTCAATGCCGATAGGCGGTCTCCACGTTTTGGCGGGTGAGCACGCCATACACCCGGGGCAGCCCGGGCACGGTCTCGCGGGTGACGTACAGGGCCTCGGCGCCGGTACCGGTCATGATTTCCAGCGCCTCCTGCAGGCTCGCCTGCATGTCGATGCCCGCGGTCTGCAGCCGCGTGCCCGGCAGGTCCAGCAGGTCGTATTCCTCCGCCTCGGGATCGCCCTTGCGCTCGCGTACCAGGTCCACGGCGGCCAGCAGCACCTCCGGCTGGCCGGCCTCGCGCACCAGGATCCAGTGCGGGTCCCGGGCGAGCTCGTCGTCCGCGCGCGCGGCGTCGACCCAGCGCGGCAGCACCTCGACACTGCGGTCCATCACCGCCCCCACGCCCACGCGCCGCAGCGACTGGGACACCGGGTCGTTGCGGTAGTCCAGGCCCAGGCTCTGGATGAGCACCTGAAACACCGATTTGCCCTCGTAGAGCCGCGCCGTGGTGATGGTGGCGGCGATGACCGCCAGCATCCCGGGCAGGATCACATTGGGATTGCCGGTGAGCTCCAGGATGGCGATCAGCCCGGCCAGCGGCGCCTGCAGCGTGCCGGCCATCATCGCCCCCATGCCGATGAGCACATACAGGCCCGGGGGCGAGGCGTCGGGAAATCCGCTCCAGTGCGCGAGCAGGCCCAGCAGCCCGCCGGCGGCGGCGCCCACCACCAGGCTGGGGCCGATGATCCCGCCGGGCAGTCCCAGGCCGATGCCCACGGTGGTGGCCAGCATCTTCAACGCGACGATCGCCAGGAGCGTCGCCAGGCCCAGCTCGCCGAGCAGGGAGCGGTTCACGGTATCGTGGCTGATGCCCATGATCTCTGGGACGAGCACCCCGCACGCGCCGACCAGTGCACCGGCCGCGCTCAGGCGCAGCCACACGGGCCGGGCGTCGCTGTAGCGGGCGACCACGCGCAGCAGGGTGATGAACGCCGTCGCCGCCAACCCGATGGCCACCCCGGCCAGCATGATGAAGGGCAGCTCGTACAGCGAGCCCAGCGCCACGGGGGGCACCGAAAACGCCACGTCGTCGCCGTAGATCACACGGGTGATCATGGTGGCGCTCACCGTGGCCAGGATCACCGGGGCGAAGCCGGCCACCGTGTACTCCATGACCAGCACCTCCATGGAGAAGGCCACCCCCGCCAGCGGCGTGTTGAATGAGGCGGCGATCCCGGCGGCCGCGCCGCAGGCGGCGAGCACGCGCAGCGAGTTGTTCGGCAGGGCCAGGGCTTGGGCGGGCAGGTTGGCGCTGGCTGCACCCAGGTGGGCGCTGGGGCCTTCGCGGCCTATCGAATGCCCGCACACCAGCGCGATGGCGCCACCGACGAACTGCATCAGGGCATTGCGCCAGGGGAGGTGGCCCTGGTGGTAGGCCAGGCGTTCCATGACGTGGAGCACGCCCACGCGGCGGGCGTCGTGGCGCACCAGTTGAAACACCAGCCCAATCACCAGGCCGCCGAGCGCGGGCAGGATCAAGCGCCACTGCGGGGGCAGCGCCTCGTGATTGCCGGCCGCCGCCCCGGGGAGGAAGGATTCCTGGGCCCACTCCACCAGCAGGCGGAAGGCGACGATGGTGATGCCGGCCAACACGCCGGCGACGATGCCGAGCAGCGCCAGCTCGGGGAGGGCATCGGGTCGCGAGACCTTGAGTCGGAACTGATCGAGCGCCTGGGCGGCACGTTGCTGGAGGCGTTGGCGGAGATTGTTGGGCGGCATGGGTCGGATGTCGTCACCGGGGCGGGGCCGTTTCCACCACAGGCTATACTGTAACGCAGTGGCGCACTCCTCGGCATGGGGCAGACATGGCGCGAAAAGAACAGATCGATCAGCTGGAGTCGAGGCTGGATGAGCTCAACGGCAGGATCCGGGCCACGGAGCATGAGCTGGGCCGGATCGCCGACTCCAAACGGCGCGAGACCCATCGCGGCGAGCTCAAGGTCCTGCGCGAGAAGCGGCACGTGGCCGAGGAGCGCCTCGCCGAGCTGCGGCTGCGCGAAGCCGAATCGTGGGAGGACGAGGACTTCCTCAGCGGCGTGCTGGAGATCTTCGACGAGATCGGCGAGCGCTTGCAGCGCCTGGGCGAGCGCCTGCGCGGCGGCTCGTGATCCCTGAACGGATCGAGGCGGCGCTCAAGCCCCTCGCGAGATGATCGATCCATTGGGTATCGCTTCGCCGGGCACTGCCGACCGTATGCACATCGCATTTCTCAACGCTCACGGAAATTTCGATCCCCAGGACCGTTACTGGACCGCCCATCCGGACTTCGGCGGACAGCTCGTCTACGTCAAGGAGGCGAGCCTTGCTCTCGGGCGCATGGGCCATCGGGTGGACATCGTCACCCGCCAGATCGTCGATCCCCAGTGGCCCGGCTTCGATTCCCGCTTCGACGGCTACCCCGGAGAGCTTAACGTGCGCATCGTGCGCCTGCCCTTCGGCGGGCAGGGCTTTCGCCGCAAGCAGGACCTGTGGCCGTACATCGGGCCCGAATGGGTGCCGGCCATCGAGGCCTTCTATGCCGATGAAGGCCAGCTGCCGAATGCGGCAACCTCGCACTACGCCGATGCCGGCCTGGCCGCCGCGCTGTGGCGGGCCCGCGGCGGGCCGCCGTTCACCTTTACCGCCCACTCCCTGGGCGCGCAGAAGCTCGAGCGCCTGCTGGTGCACAACCATACGACCCTGGGCGAGCTGGACGCCGAGTTCTTCTTCGCCCGCCGCATCGCCGCCGAGCGAGCGGCAGCGAGCCACGCCGATCGGATCATAACCAGCACGCACCAGGAGCGCACGGTCCAGTACGGGCACGCCGCCTACCGCGACGCGGTGGACCCGGCCGACGATCGCCGCTTTGCGGTGGTCTCGCCGGGGGTGAACCTGCATATCTTCGACGCCGGAGTGCACGGCCCCGACGACGAGCGCATCGCCCGGCGCGTGGAGCAGATCCTGGAGCGCGATATCACATCCGAGCGGCGCGGGCTGCCGGCGGTGATCTGCTCCAGCCGGCTGGAGCCGAAAAAGAATCACATCGGCCTGGTGCTCGCCTTCGCGCGCAGCGCCGAGCTGCGGGCGGCGGCCAACCTGCTGCTGGTGGTGCGCGGCACCGAGGACCTGCGCAGCGGCATGGGCCTCGCTCGGCACGAGCGGCCCGTGATGGAAGAGATCGTGGCGAGCTGCGAGGCCTACGGGCTCTGGGGCAGCGTCGCGGCCATATCCCTGGAGGGGCAGAGCGAGCTCGCCGCCGCCTACCGGCACCTGGCGCAGCGCCGTTCGGCCTTCGCCCTCACTGCCCTCTACGAGCCGTTCGGGCTGGCGCCCCTGGAGGCGGCCGCCGCCGGGCTGCCGGTGGCGGTGACGTGCAACGGCGGGCCCGGCGAGACCCTGCGCGAGGCGGATACGGGCGAGGAGTACGCCGTGTTGGTGGACCCTTCGGACCCGGCTGACATCGCCGCCGGACTGCTGCGCCTGGTGGGCTCGGAGGATCGGTGGCGCCATTTCCAGGCGGCCGGGCGCCGGCGGGTGCTGGATCGCTTCACCTGGGAGCACACGGCACAAGGGTACCTCTCGGTGCTGGAGGCAATCGCTACCGCGGCGCCGCGCAGCGGCTTGGCAATGCCCCGGTATTTCACCGAGCCCGCGCCCGAGCATGACCTCGGGCTGGGAGAGCTGCGCCGCATCTTCGAGGGCGGCTGACCGGCCCCGGCTCAGCTGGCATCCGGGCCGGGCGGTTTTGGGGGCATGGGGAAGGGTGTGATGTTGCCCTTGTCTTCGTCGGCGGCGATGATCTTGTTGGGTCCTTCCTTCTCCACCTCGTCGATGCGCACCACCGCCTGGAGGGGGACGAAGATGCGTTTGACCCCGGCGAACTCGCTCTTGAGCTTTTCCTCCGAGGGGTCCACCAGCACCGCCGAACGTTCGCCGAAAATCAGCTCTTCGACCTCCACGAAGGCGTACAGACTGCCTTGGCTGACATTGCGGGCATACAGCTCGTAGATGCTGCCGCGGTTATGGAAGATGATCCGGTAGACGCATTTCTTGCTCATGACAGGGCGCGATTCTACAGTCCATGCAGGCAGCCTACCAGCGAAATGGCGTTCAGCAGGTAAGATGCAGCGCCGCCACCACCCGGGCGGCCTCGCGCTGCAGGCGATTGAACGCTGCCACCGCGGAGCGGGTGTCGGCCGCGTGCAGCTCGATGCCCCGGGCGGCGAGATAGGCGCGCGTCTGCTCGGGCACGGACATGCGCCCGTAGTAGCCCGTGCCCACCACCACGACGTCGGGCCCTTCGGCGAGCACCGCGTCCAGATCGTCCACGGCCAGCCGGTGCCCTTCCTTGCGCCACCAGTGATCGGCGACCCGTTGTGCCGATACGATCACATCGGACGTATAGGCGTTGCCGCCGATCTCGATGCGTCCGAACTCATAGCGCTCGATCTGCACGGGCACCTCCTAGCATGCATTTCTCACCGGGCGGCCAACGGCCGAGCCGCAATGCCCTGAAACGCGAAAAGACGATATGCGATGCACTCTAGCGATGACATGCTGTCCACGCCGTTGTCCCATCACGGCGTAGGCTTGTCTTCGCGCCCGTAGCTTTGCTGTTGCTCGGCCCGTCCCTGGCCTCGCCCTTCGGGTCAGCCTTCGGCTGTCCAAATTCGATCGTATCGAGTTTGTCGGTCAAGCGGCGGGTACGGCTGCCGCTTTCCTTCCACAGCCGCGTCTGCTGGCGCGATCCCGGCGAGAAATGCGGGCTAGCCCTGGTTCGGGCCCGCTGCGCCGGGATACACGGGCGCCGGTGCCGGCGGCCCGAGGACCTCCCAGCCCAGTCGTCGGGCCGCGCGTGCCAGCCCGCGGTCGGGATATACGGCCACCGGCCTGCCCACCTGGGAGAGCAGGGGCAGATCGTGGCGCTCGTCGGCGTAGGCCACACAGCGTTCCAGCGATGTACCTGCGACGCGGCACAGCTCGCGGGCGCAATCGAGCTTCTCCGCGGCCAGCGGGTGGCGGGTGGGCGCCTGGCCGGTGAAGCGCCCCTCGCGCTCGGCGCAGCGCGTGGCCCGCCACAGACCGGCCCCCAAGCGAAGCGCGAGGGGAGCGGCAATGAACTCGGGGGTGCCCGAGAGCAGTGCCAGTGTGTCGCCGTGCTCCCGATGCCAGCGAAGGCGTCGGGCCATGACTCCGCGCAGGCGGGTCTCGAGCAGGGCATCGGCAAAGGCATGGGCAAGCTGTGCCACCTCGTCGATGTCCAGCCCGCTCAGATAGGCCTTGTTCTTGCGCGCCACGTGGCGCCCGTAGCGCGGCAGCCCGCGGGCAAAGAACCAGGTGGCGGCGGCCACCTGGCGCAGGCCGATGTGGCCGCGCCCGGCCAGATAGCGAATGAACAGGGCCTCGCTGCTGGGCCTGTCGAACAGCGTGCCGTCGACGTCCACCAGCACCAGCGCCATCTAGCGGCTTCCCGGCAGCGTACCGGTGCGCCGCAACGGGACCTCCGAGAAATAAAACTCCAGGACGACCGGGATCCCGCGCAGCAGGCAGGTGGCCACCGCGGTGTAGATCAAGACGCGTGTGATCGGCTCGATGGTCGCCGCCCACTGCACCCAGAGCGCCGGCGCCAGCTCCGGCACCGGTTGAAACAGCAGGATCCAGGCGAAGGTGACAGCCTTGATGGTGCCGTAGAAACCCCGCATGAAACGCCCCGCCACCAGGAACCGCCCCCAGCCCGTGCGCATCATCTCGAAGGCCCCCTTCCCCTGGGCCGCCCCGTGGCCGCGAATGGTGTCCACCAGCACCCCGCGGGTGATGAACAGGATGGCCACCCACACGGGCACCAGGTCCAGGTCGGCCAGCACGATCCACAGCACGTTCTCGACCACCCGGTCCACGGCAATGTCATAGACCGATCCGAACAGCGACGTCTCGCCTCGCTGCCGGGCCACGTAGCCGTCGACTCCGTCCAGCGCGATGATCACGATCAGTAGGACGGGATTGACGAGCTGCCAGTAGGGCGGCGCCAGGTACGCCATGGCGACTAGGAAGAACAGCAACACGAAACGCGCCGAGGTGATCGTATTGGCCATATGGCATTCCCCATGCCGGCGACGGGGCAAAGGCCCCCGGGTCCGCGTCCCTCAACCGTGAACGGTGTCCGCCGTCGATGTCCAATCCATGTCCTCCATAGTAGCAGCCGGGGGTCGCAGGGCGCGCCCATGCCCGGCATCCCATGCCAGAGTACGGTAGGCCGCCCGCCGCCTGTTTGCCGTCAACCGCGGCGCCCCGGGCACCAGTCGCCGCTCGGGACCACCCGGCGGCGGGCGCGGTGCCCGCGGTAGATGTACAGCCAGGTCTTGCCGTAGGGGGAGGGAATCAACACCCGGGTGTACACGCGGGGGTGCTCCTCCAGGCGATCCAGGGCGGCGAAGGTGCGCGGGTCCACGGCGTAGACCTCGCCGGTGATGCGTGTGCGTCCCGCGATCACCCCCGGGTAGCCGCCCAGGTCCAGCATGGTGTAGCGCGACGGTGTACGATGGGTCCCCAGGTACAGTGCCCCTCGCAGCAGACGATGGTTGTCCTCGCCGGCACGCAATGTCCCGTATACGAATACCCGATGCCCGGCGCGCGTGCCTGCCATCGCCTGTGCCGGGGCCAAGTCCCGCGGCGAGTGGTCGATTCCCGGCTGTAGCCGCCTACGCGTTGTCACCGACCGGCCTGCCATCGCCGTGCGCCTCATGATTGCATGGGGTATCGAATCAAACTGTAGAATCGGGGTCAACAACGCATACACAAGGGTGCGATGAAGCGGCGAACCGAGATGCAGCATGACCGAAATATTGGCGCTGGCCGGGATGGGCGCTGCGAGCTGTGCGGGCGGGCGGTGCCCGAGCTCACCCGCCACCACCTCATCCCGCGGGCCCGTCACGGCAAGCGCCGCACGCAAAGGCGCTTCGCCCGCGAGGAGATGCGCGCGCACATCCTGTGGGTCTGCCGGCCCTGTCACAAGCACGTTCATGCGGTGTGCAGCGAAACGAGCCTCGAGGCGCGCTACAATACTCGGGAGAGATTGCTGGAGCACCCTGATATCCGCAGGTTCATCGAATGGATCCGGAGCAAGCCGGCGGGGTACCTGCCGCGCACATATTCGAAGAAGGGCTAGTCGAACCGGCGGACTCGAATCCGGCGGGGCGCTTCGGCGTGGACGAGGCCACCTGGGGGCGCCTCGCCCGCAGGCTCGGCCGCGTGCACCTGCGCCAGCGCCTGGGCATCGAGCGCGACTTCGAGGCGCGCGTCTTCGGCCAGGGGCTGAACTTCTTCCATATCGAGAACTGGTACTCCGTCCACGGGGTGATCCGCGGCGCGCTGCGGGTCCTGGGCTTGCACCGGCGCGGGCGGCGCAACGCCCGCGCCGTGCGCGTGCGGCGCAATGAGATCGCAGTGTCCGGCCTGGCGCCGCCGTTCGACGGTTACACCATCCTGCATATCACCGACCCCCACCTGGATATGTCCGAGGACATATCCGCTGCCCTCGCCCGAGCCGTCGGCGGTCTGGAGTATGACCTGTGTGTCATCACCGGCGACTTTCGGGCGCGCACCTACGGGGCGTTCGACGCGGCGCTGGAGGCCGCGCGCGGTGTACGCGCGCACCTGAACGGTCCGGCGCTGGGTGTGCTTGGCAACCACGATACCATCTGCATGGTGCCCGGCCTCGAGGGCCTGGGCATTGACCTGTTGCTCAACGAGTCCACGGTGGTGGAGCGTGGCGGTGCGCGCCTGTATATCGCCGGAGTCGACGACCCCCACTACTATCAGGCCGACAACCTCGAGCGCGCCGCGGCCGACATCCCCGAGGGGGCGCCCGCGCTGCTGTTGGCCCACTCCCCGGAGATCTATCGTCACGCGGCCCACGCGGGCTTCGATGTCATGCTGTGCGGCCACACCCACGGCGGGCAGATCTGCCTGCCCGGGGGCCTTCCCCTAATGCGCAATGCACGCTGTCCGCGTGCCTTGTGCGCCGGACCCTGGCGCTACCACGCCCTGCAGGGTTACACCTCGGTGGGTTCCGGGGCCTGCGTGGTGGACGTGCGATTGAACTGCCCGCCGGAGGTCGTGCTGCACCGGCTGCGGGCCGCGTAAAAGGCAAAAGGCAAAAAGCCGCGACTGCCGGCTGAGCCCTCGTGCGGCGGCTCGCCTTCGGTGAACCGCCCTACGCGAGCTGCGGATCGCGGCTCAAGGTTAGAAATCGCGGTGGTGCCAGATGTCCTTGTTGGCCTGGCGTCGGTCCTTGCCGGAGCGCCGGGGTGTCTTGTCCGGCTCGAAGCGAGCCATTTCCCTGCGATCGGATCGTTTTCTGCGCTGCTCCTTGCGCCGTTCGGGGCCGGTATACGGCTTGGACGGGTCGGCCATGGCGGGTTCCGGGGAGAGGCAGATAATCCCATGATATCAAGGGTCGTCCAGGGCGCAACCGGCACCCGACGAGCGGAGCGGCTCACCCGCAGTCAAGCTTGTCGGGCCACTCGCACTCGGCATACAGGGGGCAGTCGCAGCAGCGCGGCTCGCGCGCGGTGCAGACACGCCGGCCGTGGAGGATCATGGCATTGCTGAATGCGGTCCAGTGCTGCTCGGGGACCTGCTCGATGAGCGCCTGTTCCGCCTTGTCGGCATTGCCAGTGTCCACCAGCCCCAGCCGGTTGCTCACGCGCAGCACATGGGTGTCCACGGCGATGGCCTGCTGGCTGAAGGCATTGCCGCGCACCATATTCGCCGTCTTGCGGCCCACTCCGGGCAGGCGGGCGAGAGCGTCCACCGAGCGCGGCACGCGGCCACCATGCTCCTCCACTAGGGTCCGACAACAATTGATCACAGTCTTGGCCTTGTTCCTGTAAAAGCCGGTGGGCCGAATCTCCTGCTCCAGGGTCTCTCGATCCGCCTCGGCGAAATCGCCCGCCGCGCGGTATTTCTTGAACAGCTCTCGGGTGACGTCGTTCACCCGCGCATCGGTGCACTGGGCCGAGAGGATGGTGGCGATCAGCAGCTGCAGGGAATTGGAGAAGCGCAGCTCGAGTCTTGGGTCGGGATAGGCCTTCAGTAGACGGCGCGTGATCTTGCGGGCGTCGGCCATGGTGTGGCGGTCACCCTTCCTCGCCGCGGGAGGGCTCCTCTTCCGGGTAGCCTTCCGCCCAGTCGTCGCCCGGGGCCTCGGCGGGCTTGCCCGGGACCTCGCCCGGGCGGCGAAATTCCCGCGACGGCTCGTCCCAGTCTTCGCGCTGGGTGTCGGTCACCGATTCGCCCAGATCGTCGGTCTCGGTGACGTCGGTCGAGCCCGACCAGCTCTCCGGCGGCTCGATGGGCTCGATGTCGAGGGCGTACCAGTCCTCCAGGGAGATCTCCTCCACGTCACCGTCGAAGTCCTGGATCTCGACGGTGCCGCTGCCCTCGTCCACGGCCACCACCCGAAACTCCTGGCCCTTGTCCAGGTGCCGGTACCAGCCGCGCAGAATTGGATCGGCTTCCGTGGGCATCTTATGCTTGCGCTGTAACTTGGCCTGTGCTGTTAAGTCTAGATCAGGCAGTGCGATCTACACGTTTCTGCCCCGACATCCATGGCATGGTTGCATCCGCCGCCGAGCTCGCCGGCCACGTACACGCCCTCGCCGTATCCATCGGTGAGCGCAACGTGTTTCGGCCCGACGCCCTGCGCGCCGCCGAGTCCTACATCGAGGCCCGGTGGCGCGAACAGGGGTATGCGGTCGAGCCTCAGCGCTACGTCACACAGGGGGTGAGCTGCGCGAATCTGGAGGTCACTGCCGGCCCGCTGCCGCCGCTCGATCCGCTGATCCTGGTGGGCGCCCACTACGACTCGGTGCTGGGCAGCCCCGGGGCCAACGACAACGCCAGCGGTCTGGCGGTGTTGTTGGAGCTGTCGCGCATGGCCGCAGCCGACGGTGCCGGCGGCCTGCGCTTCGTCGCCTTCACCAACGAGGAGCCGCCGTTTTTCTTCACCCGCGAGCAGGGCAGCCGGCTCTACGCCGGGAGGGCGCGCCGGCGGGGGGATGCCATCACCCTGATGGTCGCCCTCGAGACCATGGGCTATTACCGCAGCGAGCCGGGCAGCCAGCGTTACCCACCCGTGTTTCGCTGGTTCTACCCGGAACGGGGCGACTTCATCGCCCTGGTCTCCAACCTGCGGTCCTTGCCGCGGATGCGACGGCTGGCTCGCGCCTTCCGCGCCCACAGCGATTTCCCCCTGGAATATGCGGCCGCCTTCGCCTGGATACCGGGTGTGGCCTGGAGCGATCATCTTTCGTTTTGGATGAACGGCTACCGGGCGCTGATGATCACCGATACCGCATTCTACCGTTACCCCTACTACCACACCCCCGAGGATACCGCCGAGAAGCTGGACTACGACCGGCTCGCCCAGGTCACCGATGGGCTCTACCGCGCCCTGCGTGCGCTCACCGGGGTCGGGGCGGCAGATCGCTGAGCACGCTGGATTCAGTGGGTACGCTGCGCGTATCCTTGGGCCCTCGGCGGGCACAATCAACAGCCATGATCCCCCTCCACGACGACAACCCGACCAGCATTACGCCCTACGTGACCATCGGCCTGATCGTGGTCTGTGTGTTGGTGTTCCTGTGGCAGGTGGGCCACGGCCCGCGCGGCCAGCAGGCGATCGCCTTCGGCCTGGGGTTCGTTCCCGCGTTGTTGCTCGCCGGCAAGGAGCTGCCGCCGGAGCTCTACGTCGTGCCCCCGGAGGTCACTCTGTTCACCTCCATGTTCCTGCACGGCGGTTGGATGCACCTCATTGGCAACATGCTCTATCTGTGGATCTTCGGCAATAACGTCGAGGACGCCATGGGCCACACGCGCTTCGTGGCGTTCTACCTGCTCTGCGGGCTGGCCGCCGCCATGGCCCAGGCCCTGCCCGCGCCAGACTCGCCAGTGCCCATGATCGGCGCCAGCGGCGCCATCTCCGGAGTGCTGGGTGCCTACCTGTTGTTGCACCCTCATGCCCGGGTGATGGTGGTCATCCCGTTCGGCTTTTTCCTGCACACGGTCTATTTGCCTGCCGTCGCGGTGCTGGGCATCTGGTTCTTCGTGCAGATCATTAGCTCCCTGGGCGCGACCGGGGAGCAGGGCGGTGTCGCCTGGTTCGCCCATATCGGGGGTTTCGTGGCGGGTATGGCGCTGATCCCGCTCTTTCGTTACCGGCACGTGCGCCTGTGGTCGCCGGCCAGGCGGCGCTGATCGAACCCACCTCGCGGGCCCCTCCGAGGTCCGTGCCCCCGTCCCGGACGGCGCCGTGCCATTCGGCAGTTTTCCCTGTCGCGGACATGGTCGACCCCTGCCGCACGGCGATCTTATGCACAGCCGCGGGCCGGAGGTCGGCTGGGTCACGGGCAACCCGGCGCCGGACCCGGAAATTCCCGACCTCATCCGCTAATTTGTTGAAATAAAGGCAGTTTCTGAGTCGCACAAATTTCCGCCAGGTTAACAAAAGTGTAATGCTGCTGTGCTCTTGAACGAATGTGCCACAGTCCATCCACACGGTTATCCACAGGCATTGTGGATAACAAACACTCCCCAAAGCCGGACAGTGGCTTAGCTGTGAATTTGCAGGGGCCGCCTCCGGGGTGCTCCCCGCTTGTCACCTGCGAGCCGCCGGGTTACCGTGGCAAAATAATTAGCCTGAGTACAAATTTGCCTCGCCATGCAGACCTCATCGGGTGCTCAACCGGCCGTGTTTGTCTCCGCCGCCAGTGTGGCCGGGCGGCTGGCCCTGGTGATGGAGTTGGCGCGCCAGGTCTCCCTGGGGGCCAAGAACGCCAAGGTGGTGGCCGCGCGGGCCGGTGAAGGGGCGCGCGGGTTTCAGCCCATCACCGATTTCATCAACGAGCTGGCCGCCGGCACCATCGACCTCGCCCGGGCCATCAACGACGGCGCCCTCGCCTTGTCGCGCGCGGCGGTGGAGGAGACCCGCGCCCGCGGCGCCCGGGACCGCTTCGCCCAGGTGCGTGAGCGCGCCGCCAGCGCAGCCCACGCGGCGTCCCTGGAGGCTCCCCTGGCCGAATCCAGGCGCCAGGTGCAGGCCTTGCGCCAGCGCTTCCAGGAACACTACAAGCGCCTGGGCGCGCTATTGGACGAGATCGACCGCAGCATGCGCGCCGGCAAGGTGATCGCCACCAGCGCCCGGGTGGAGGCCTCGGTGGGCGCCGAGTTTCGCGGGAACCTGGAGAAGATCGCCAGCGATCTGGAGCAGGCCGCGCAGACCATCCAGGAACAGATCCGGGGCTGTCGCAGCATCCTTGCCCGCAGCGACAGCGATAGCCCTTGAGATCGACGCCGGGGAGAGTGCGATGAAATCCAAGGTCATCTACGAGGGCGCGGGCCATCGCTGGATCGTGCTGGGCCGCGACCCGGAAAAGCCCGAGGGGGTGATCGACACCAATCAGTATCTGGTGGTCACCGACAAGCGCGCCCTGCTGCTCGACCCGGGTGGGATCGAGATCTTTGCCTCCATGCTGGCGGCGACGCTGCATCACGCCCCCGTGGAGCACATCACCGACATATTCGCCTCTCATCAGGACCCCGATATCATCTCCTCCCTCGGTCTTTGGGACCAGGCGGTGCCGCGGGCCCGGCTGCACGCCCCGTGGATGTGGGAGGGCTTCATCCGCCACTTCGGGCTCAACCACATCGAGTACGTCGCCCTGCCCGACGAGGGCGGGGTCATCGATCTGGGATGGATGCAGCTGCAGGTGGTTCCGGCCCACTATCTGCACTCCTCCGGCAATTTCCACGTCTACGATCCCAAGGCCAAGATCCTCATGAGCGGCGACGTGGGCTCGGCCCTGGAGAGCGGCGACGTGCCCCTGTTCGTGGCGGACTTCGAGGCCCACACCCGCCATATGAAGCTGTTCCACCAGCGCTGGATGCCCTCCAACCGCGCCAAGGCGGACTGGATCCGGCGGGTGCGGGACCTGGAGATCGACATCATGGCGCCGCAGCACGGGCGCCTGTTTCGGGGCGCCGACGTGCAGCGCTTCCTCGACTGGTTCGAGGCACTAGAGGTGGGCCTGGCGGCGGCAGGGAAATGATCATCGGCATCCGGCTGGTCGGCGTGCCGGCGCCTTGACCGTTAGGGGCCGATGGGGCAGGGTCCGAGGGTCACTGGCGGCGGACCC